>OGVY01000158.1_pt1 | contig 11941 bp, 9 predicted proteins | sample 1575871 | NCBI WGS metagenome assembly OGVY01 (sample SAMN07581536, study PRJEB24739) | freshwater metagenome
TCTATCCTTCACTCCTTTTCGGTTAAGCCCTTACAACACTTGGCTAATCGGTATCCAGAAGGGTCTGTTTTAGAAAATCTGTTCCACTTGCTCGGCGAAGTGGAAGTGGTTTTTGGGCTTTGGGCCGGAACTCTTCTTTTGGTCCTAGCTAGCTGGATTGGCAGTGACCCTTCTATTCAATTTCTTGAGGGGCTTAATTTTACAGAGCCGCTTTTTGTATTTGTCATTATGACTTTGGCCTCTACGAGGCCCCTTTTGGTTTTTGCTCAGAAATTGATTGAGCTCTTAAGCCGGGGGCTTCCCCTTTCGCGAGAACGAGCCTTTTTGTTCACGGCGATTTCGGTAGGTCCTCTTTTGGGAAGCTTTATCACTGAGCCCGCTGCTATGACTGTCACTGCACTTCTTTTAAAAAAACGATTTTTCGAAAGGGGCATCAGTGAAAAATTGAAGTATGCACTTCTGGCAGTGCTTTTTGTAAATGTATCCATTGGAGGCACTTTAACCCCCTTTGCGGCTCCCCCTGTCTTGATGGTGAGCGGAAAATGGGGCTGGGACTTAAGCTTTATGCTGATCCATTTTGGTTGGCGAGCCGCTTTGTCAGTGCTTTTGAACTCATTTGCTCTGATTTCTCTTTTTTCGAAAGAGCTCTCACAGTTAAAACCCCTCCCCCCAGAAAAGCACTTCAAACTTCCCCTTTGGTTGATCGCAGCTCACTTGGGATTTTTGTTCTCCATTGTGCGCGTTTCTCATCACCCTGTTGTTTTTGTGGGAATCTTTTTGTTTTTTTTGGGATTTGTGACCATTACGATGGAATATCAAGAAGAGTTAAAAATTCGAGAAGCTCTTTTAGTGGGGTTTTTCCTAGGGGGTCTTGTCGTTCTTGGAGGGTTTCAACGCTGGTGGCTTGAACCGCTCTTACAGAGCCTAAGCCCAAGCGCGATGTATTTTGGTAGCACTGCACTCACAGCCTTTTTAGACAACGCTGCACTTACTTATTTAGGATCCCAAGTACCAAACATAGATGAAGTCCTTAAATATGCTTTGGTAGCTGGAGCAGTTACTGGCGGGGGCCTCACTGTAATTGCGAATGCACCAAACCCGGCAGGATTTTCCATTCTGAAAGACTCCTTCGGGAAAGACGGGATCAGCCCGGTGAAGCTTTTTGGATTTGCTTTTCTGCCCACCGTTGTGGCTATTTTGTTTTTTTGGTTTATTCCATGAAATCTCTTCTTCTTTTATTGAGTTTAACGGGTGTTTTATTTGGACAAGAGGCTTTGCTTCCTGAGGGCAAAAGCAGAGTGAGAGAAATTTTTAAAAGGGAGAAGGCTTGTTTTCTTTTAAAAGAAGGTCGAAGCAAGACTTTTGAATTCAATCTGGGTGCAAAACTCTGTGAAACGACTATCGCCAAAGAGAATATTTATCTCTTACCCCTCATTCTCTTAGCTTCCGAGAAAGGCCTTCTTCAAGACGAAAAAACTCTTTTTAAATGGGACGGCACTCGCTATCCCAATCGTCTTTGGAACAAAGATCAGTTTGCTGTGGACTGGATTCAGAACCAAGTGGGGTGGGTTACAGACAGACTCCTTCTTCAACTCGGTTCTAAAAGTTTGAAGCAGTCTTTCACTTTGAAAGAGATTTTTGATTTCAACGAGCGGTTTTTTGCAAACCAAATTCCAAGTAAAAATGGGGCTACCGAACTCACTAAGCGCCTTCTTTATATTGGAAAGTACCGCTTCGGGTCGGAAGTGTGGGGCCTGAAAGGCTCAGCTTCCGAGGGATCTTTTTTTGTAGGGCATTTAAAATTCAAGAACCAAACCTGGTCTTTTTTAGCTTTTCTCGAATCCAAAAATCCAGAGGGCTTTTCAGCTGAAAGGGCTCAAGCGCTTTCTATGAATGCACTGACTGAGCTTGGCCTTTTTTAGGTTTTCGGTTTAAGCTATAGGGATGTTGCTTAAATGTACAAGAAAGCCTTTGTCCCCGGAACTATCCGACCAGTTGGTTGCCGAGGTTTTTCAAAAAATTCTTACCGTAAATCCCCTTAAAGTAATTCTTTTTGGTTCCGCTGCAGAAAACAAACTCACGGATCAATCAGATCTGGATTTTTTAGTCGTTTGCTCCAATGCAGAGCAAATGAAAACGGCCCAAAAGAAGCTAAAACCCAAATACCCACTCTGCGCACTAGCTGTCGACCTCGTTTGGGTGACACTTTCGGACTTTGAGACAAAAAAAAATATGGGTGGAGTTTGTATGGTAGCTCACCAGGAGGGGCGGTATCTTTTATGACTAAATCTAAATTGTTTAATAAAGAATATATTGAGAAGTCTTTGAAGGCAGGGCTATGCTCTCTTGAGATCCCAGTTCCTCTTGTTCACGAATTAAGCATACTCGTTGACAGATTCCCCAAGGATTTATCCCCCCCCGATCGGAAGAGCTTAGCGACCTTAGTCAATTTGCTACCATCCGCCGTTACGAGGAGGGAAAAGCGCAGTGGACTGAGGAAGAAGTGAACCAAGCTTATCAACTGGCCTCAGAGATTTTGGTTTGGGCAAAAGCCCTTGGAAGAAAAAGCAAGTAATTGCAACTGCTTGGGACTTTGTTCATTTTTCTAAACTTTCCTTTTACGCTTGTACTGGAACTGCCTAGAATAAGCATTCAACTATGTACGGCAATCCAAACGATCCTAACCGCCCCCGAAGAAGCACTTCTCCTTTGGGAATCACCACGCTCACAGCTCTCGGTGTTGTTTTCGGAGATATTGGAACGAGCCCTCTTTACGCTTTAAGAGAATGTTTTCATGGATCTCACGGCATTAGTCTTAATGAAACAAATGTCATGGGAGTGCTTTCGTTGATTCTTTGGTCTTTGGTCATTGTCATTTCAGTGAAATATCTTCTTTTTGTTCTTCGAGCGGATAATAAAGGCGAAGGCGGGATTCTCGCTCTCACGGCGCTCGTAGCACCCAGAGCCCAAGCTTCATTCAAAGGAATTAGAGGAACCTTGATCTTTTTAGGGCTTTTTGGAGCTGCCCTCCTCTACGGAGATGGAGTGATTACCCCAGCTATTTCTGTTTTAAGTGCCGTTGAAGGACTTAAAATCGCAACACCTTATTTAGAAAATTATGTCGTTGTGATTACAGTTGCTATTTTGATTGCTTTGTTTTTTTTTCAAAGCTCTGGTACGGCTCGAATTGGAAGGCTTTTTGGGCCCATTATTTTAGTCTGGTTCATCACTTTGGCTCTTCTTGGAATTAAGGGGATTCTTTCGGAACCTCGTGTTTTGGCGGCAGTCAATCCAATCTACGCTTTTCAGTTTTTTGGTTTAAATCCCAAAGATGGATTCTTAGTTCTGGGTAGTGTTTTTCTAGTGGTAACTGGAGGAGAAGCGCTCTATGCCGATTTGGGTCACTTCGGCCGACATGCTATTCAACTGGGTTGGTTCACAGTAGCTCTTCCGAGTCTTATTTTGCAGTATTTTGGACAAGGAGCTTTACTTCTGACAAACCCTGCTGCTGTAGAAAACCCTTTTTACCTTTTAGCACCGAGCTGGACTCTTTATCCTTTGGTTGCACTTGCAACTATGGCCACCATTATTGCTTCTCAAGCAGTGATCACTGGAGCTTTTTCTCTAAGCCAGCAAGCAGCTCAATTGGGTTTTTTGCCTCGGATGGCTGTAAAACACACTTCTGCCAGAGCCATGGGACAAATCTATGTACCCTTTGTGAATTGGGCACTTCTTGTGGGAACTCTTTACTTGGTTTTAGAGTTTCGGTCCTCAAGTAAGTTAGCCGCTGCTTACGGAATTGCTGTCACAACAACGATGTTTATTACGACTATCCTCACCTACGTAGTCATGCGCAGGAAGTGGGAGTGGAGTTTGATGCAGGCTCTTCCGCTTAGTTTATTGTTCTTGCTGATTGATTTATCGTTTTTTGGGGCGAACTCTATAAAAATCCTAGATGGAGGTTGGTTTCCTCTTTTGTTGGCCGGTGTTGTTTTTCTTTTAATGGCGACTTGGAAACGTGGAAGAAAACTATTAGCAGAGCGCCTTCGAGTTCAGGCTATGTCTCAGGAAGAGTTTTTGACTGAAATCCTAGGAAAAGTAAAAACTCGTGTGCCTGGTACGGCAGTTTTCATGTCGGCAACCCCTAGGGGAATTCCAGCAGCTCTGACTCAAAATACTGAACACAACCATGTGGTCCATGAGAAAGTGGTGATTTTGACAATCACCACTGAAGAAATCCCCCATGTTTCTCATAAAGAACGAGTGGTAGTTGAGGAAGTCGCACCAGGTTTTTTTCGAGTGCTTGCTCGGTACGGTTTTATGGAATCCCCTCAAGTTCCTCAACTTTTAAAACTATGTGAATCCCACGGGCTCTTGGTTGATCTTGAGAAAACCACTTTCTTTTTAGGCAGAGAAACCCTCATTGCTAGCAACCGAACTTCAATGCCCAAGTGGCAGGAGAAGATCTTTGCCTTTATGGCTCAAAATGCCCAAAGGGCGACGGATTATTTTAAAATCCCCTCTGACCGTGCTATTGAAATCGGTACAGTAGTAGATATGTAATTCATTAAGGAACGACCCATGCCATCAAAAGAAGTTCGCGTTCGTATTGCTCCTTCTCCGACAGGAGATCCACATATTGGAACAGCCTATATTGCTCTTTTTAACTATGTTTTTGCTAAGAAAAACAACGGGAAGTTTATCATTCGAATTGAAGACACAGATCAAACTCGCTATCGACCAGAAAGCGAAGCCTTGATTTTAGATGCTATTCGATGGTTTGGAATTGAATGGGATGAGGGACCAGATAAAGGAGGGCCTGTTGGGCCTTACAAACAAAGCCAACGCTTAGAGCATTACCAAAAGTGGGCTCAGGAACTCGTGAATCGAGGTCATGCCTACACTTGCTTTTGTTCGTCCGAGCGCCTAGCGGACCTTCGAAAGAAACAAACCGAGAACAAACTTCCTCCGGGTTACGACAGGCACTGTAGAAATCTAGATCCAAAAGAATCGGCAGCTCGGGCTCAAAAAGGAGAAACTCATGTCATCCGCTTTAAAGTGCCTTCAAGCGGAGTGACTTCGTTTCAAGATGGCATTCGAGGAAAGGTTGAATTTGAGAATTCCAAATTAGATGATTTAGTGATTCTCAAAGCTGATAAGTTTCCTACTTATCACTTAGCAAGCGTAGTGGATGATCACTTAATGGAGATTTCTCATGTGATTCGCGGTGAGGAATGGGTTTCCTCCACTCCGAAGCACATTCTTCTCTATGAGGCTTTGGGCTGGGAACCACCCCAGTTCACCCATTTAAACCTGCTTCGCAATCCCGACAAATCAAAAATTTCCAAGCGCAAACACCCGACTAGCATTCTTTACTACAAAAGAAAGGGCATTCTTCCTGAAGTGCTTCGGAACTTCCTGGCTCTGATGGGTTGGAATCCAGGAGGCGACCAGGAAATTTTTTCATTAAGTGAAATGATTGAAAAGTTTTCTTGGGAGAGGTTTTCGTTAGGGGGCCCTGTTTTTGATCTTCAGAAACTTCTTTGGATGAACGGCCAATACCTAAAAAAGAAAACTGATTTTGAGTGGGTCGAACTCTTACGAAAAGAAGTTTTTAGTGAAGACTATCTTTTGCAGTTGATTCCTCTTGTTAAAGAAAGAGTCTGTGCTTTTGAAGAGTTTATTGATAACACGGCTTTCTTCTTTTCGGGGGATCTGAAATACACCGATAACGAACTCCCCCCAAAAGGAGTGGTGCCGAAAGAAGCTTCGGGTTGGCTCGTAGAGCTTTTAGAAAAACTGGAAGCTATCCCCAGCTGGTCGGTTGAGAACATTAAAGAAGCTTGCGAAAAGTACGCAAGAGAAAAAGAAATCAAACCTAAAGATCTTTTCATGACCCTAAGAGTGGTCGTTTCTGGATCTGGAGTTTCACCTCCACTTTTTGAAACGGTTCACGTGCTTGGAAAAGAAATGACTCGAAGACGAATGCGCTTAGCTTCCGATTGGCTTAAGAAGAAATAGGGGAATCAATAATTTTGCCAGGATTTAAAAGGCCGTGAGGATCAAAGGCCTTTTTAATCGCTTGATAGAGATTCATTTCTGCTTTTGTTCGACTGTAAACCACCCAGTTCTTTTTCAAAAGGCCCACTCCATGTTCTGCGGAAACACTTCCACAGTGTTTCTTTAAAAGAGGATAGAGCTCCCTCTCATAGGAATTTATTTCGGAATGAAAATCTTTGGGATCAAGGTTTTTTGAATTGAGAAAATTTAAATGGGGACTGCCATCCCCATAATGGCCAAACACGTAGAGTTCGGATTGAATTCGAAGCTCATGATAAAGTTCTTCTGCTTCTGTAAGAAACTTTTCACACGTTTTTACAGGAACACAGAGGTCATATTTTCTGACAAGCCCGCTCATTTGAAGACTCTCAGTGATGCCTTCTCTGAGTTCCCAAATGTTTCTCTGATCAGCAGAAGAATCTGCGGCAAGACCATCTTCTACAATTCCTTTTTCAAGAGTAGATGCAAGCCATTCATCCATTCGATTGAGTTCGTCGGCATTTTGGCCTACTTCGATATCTATCAAAGCTAAAAAAGAGGAGGTGTTTTGGAGTTTGCAAGAACGGTTCAGCTTCTGGATAACTTTTTCTAAACACTTTTTTGAAAAAAACTCAAAGCTTGTGCGGGTGCAGGGCGCTTTCCGAACTTCCTCGTAAAGATGGTTTAAAGCTTCATAGCTTTTCAATGAAAACAAAAAAGCTCTCGAGTGAATGGGAGGCGGAACAAGTTTTAGAGTGGCTTCAGTGATGACGGCTAGGGTCCCTTCACTCCCTAAAACGAGTTGAAGAAGATCATAGCCTGTATTGTTTTTTTCAAGACCTTGGTTCAATTCAATGATTTCACCATTGATGAGGACTATTTGCAGAGCCAGAACCCACCGTCTTGCCATTCCATAACGAATGACTCTCACTCCCCCTGCATTGGTTGAGAGATTTCCCCCAATTTGGCTTGTGCCTTTGGAAGCAAGATCAATCGGCCAAGTAAGTCCCACCGATTCGCAGTGTTCATGGAGGGCTTGCGTTGTTACTCCTGCTTGAACTCGCACTGTTCTACCCAGAAGGTCCACGGGATCTAGGCGATTCATTCGACTTAAGTTTAGGGCTAAATCTTTTTCGGTAGCGGTAATGCCTCCTGCAAGTCCAGTGCGCCCTCCCGATGGTATGACTGGAACTTTAAATTCACTGCAGAGTTTTAGGGCTTTTGCAACTTCCTGGGCGGTTTTGGGGAGACAAACAGCCCCGGCGATTCCGGGAGTGCGAGTCCAATCCTTCCCATAATCTGCCCTGTCAGTATCCCCGAGCAAAACGTGTGCTTCGCCTATTATTTCTTTAAGTTTTTCTATGAAAGCTGGGTTCATGTCCAAGTTACCTGATAGCTTATTTTTCCCCAATTTAATTGGGCTAAACTCCCCCGCTCTACAGGTCCCACCCCGGCTGGAGTGCCAGTAAAAATGAGATCTCCTTCACAGAGCGGAAAAAAACCAGAAACATAAGAAGGAATTTCCTCTGCCTTTAAAGTCATTTCATTTGCAGAACCTGTTTGGCGAAGCTTTCCATCTAAGTGAAACTGAAAAGGCCTTTCCTCCCAATCCAAAAACTCAACGACTGAAATCCAAGGGCCCACTACAGCAGAATCCTGAAACACTTTGCTTGTAGTCCAGGGCTGGCCTTTCTTCTTTGATTCATTTTGGACATCGCGAAGTGTCATGTCTAAACCCAAAGTGACTGCTTCAATATTTTGATTTTTTCCCAACTTTAAAACAATTTCACATTCGTGGTGGACTAAGCCCCGTCCCATTGGAAAACAGAGTTCTTTTTTTTGTAGTGAAGTTTGGATCTGAACCAGAATACTATGAGGCTTTAGAAAAATAACTGGCTTTTCGGGCTGAGCCTCGCCCATTTCTTTTGCATGCTCAGAATAATTTTTTCCTAAACAAATGATCTTATCCATTTATTCAAGTTTACCGGGTCTACCTTTAGCTCGTAAAGCAGATTGACCCATGGGCCGTGAGAGGGGTTTAATAGTCTTCTTTATGACTGCTTCAGGAGGATTTTCATGCGCTTCTTTCTTGTTTTCTGCTCTGGATTTCTTTTTATGCAAATAACCACTCAAGCTTCTCCAACGCCTCTTCCCGTTCCTAAGGCAGTTCGTATTGAAGGTGCTTCTCGGCGAAAAGAAGTGTGGAATCGCCTTTCTCAAAAAGAAAAACAACTGGCTTATCATCTTCTTCAAGCTGGGAGACTAGGAAAAGATCTCCTTTTTTTACAAAACCACCGGCATGGACTTCTTCTCAAAACATTTTTTGAAAACTCACTATCCAAAGAGGCAATCGAAAAGACTAAGAAGACCCTTGGACTCTCTGGATACAAGGAGTTCCTAGTTTATGCTGCAAAGTTTTTGGATCAATCGGGCCCGTACTCCAGCTCAAATCGAAAGTATGTTCTGAAAAAGGTTTCATCGTCAAAACTCAACCAGCTTCTCAACACCTATCTGTCTGAAAGTTCTGTAACCACAAAAGATGAAATTCAAAAGCTCCTCCTTGATGAAAAGTATGAAGTGGAACGACAACCAGAGGATCCCAAAGGCACTGGCTTGGAACTGACGGGTGGCAATCTTTATGAAAAAGGTGTCACTGGAAGGGAAGTCCAAGAAGCGCTCGGCAAGGGGCTTGAGTCCGGCCTGAATTGTCAGATTCGAAAAGTGGAAGGGAAGCTTATCTGTGAAAAACACACGATAAAGTCCCTCGGAATTGTTGGTGAAAGACTTTTAGAAGTTACCCAACACTTAAAAAAGGCAAAGGATCTCGCTCTGACTCCCGAGCAGGAAAATCAAATTGAGTCTACCATCCGATTTTTTGAAGGTGGCAATGTTGAGGATTTTAGGAAGGCCAATATTGCTTGGGTAAAAGACCGCTCAAACTCCGTAGTAGATTTCATGATGGGCTGGGTGGAGGTTTATGAGGATTTTCTTGCTAAAATTGGCTCTTGGGAAACTTATGTTCAAGTAGTTGATCCCGAAGTGAGTAAACAAGCCCAAGCTTTAGCTGGACAAGCTCAGTACTTTGAGGACCGTATGCCCTATGGCAAATTCAAAAAGAAGTTTGCAAAGGACTATTCTCCTCCTGCTATGATGGTTTACTACTTCCAGGAAATTTCATCTTATAGAACTGGCGGCTATAACCTTCCCAACTTTGATGACATTCGAAGAGATGTTGGGGCAAAAAATGTGATTCGTTTGCCACTTCCCGGGGAATCTGAGTCCAAGGATATTCAAGACCTCTGGAAAGAAGTTTATGATGCTTTTGCTCCCCCTGAAAAGAAGGCAAGTCTTCTTAAAAACCGAGAGAAGGCCTGGCGGGTTTTAGTATTGCTCCATGAAATTATCGGCCATGGATCAGGCACGTACGATGAATCTAAATTTAAGAAAAATGAAGATCCCATTTCAGCTCTTGGGAGTCTTGCCAGTGCCCTGGAGGAGCAAAGAGCCGATCTAACTGCTCTCGTGTTTGGAGGGGATCCCATTTTGGTCAAAGTTGGCATTTACCAAGATGAAAAAGAGGCACAGGAAATTTCTCAAGCTCAGTATGATCTCTACTTAGTTGATTTCTTAAGAAGGACTTCTGGACAGCGAACTTTTACAGAAGCGCATCAAAGAGGGCATTGGCTTTTTGTTCACAAGCTTTTAAAGCGGGGAGCCATCGAGTGGACTTTTAAAAAACCGATTCTGCGAGTGAAAGACTATAAACTCTTTCATCAAGTAGCTTTAGATACGCTAGAGGAACTTCAAAGAATCAAAGCAAATCGAGAAGAGGAAGCTCTTAAAACTCTTTTTGAGACCCAAGCGCCTTTGGCTGCCATTAAAGAGCCCTGGGCTCAATCCATTATTGAGCGCGGAAAGGACCTCAAAATCAATGCAGGTTATGTGGAGCAGCCCTGGCAGATAAATTCCAAATTGGAATTTGAGGCGTTTGGAAAAGAAACTCTTGAGAGTATTGCTCCTTTCTTTTCTAAAATGTCTGCCGAGGGAAAATATGTGGTCACGAATTAAAAAATTTATTTCCCGAGTCGTTCGCCCCATTCCAAATAAGATTGGCGACCAGCCCTATTTAGTAAGCGAAGCAAATTTTCTTGCTGGGGCTCACTCTAGAATTAACGAAGCCCTACGAGTTCTGCGTATTTCTTTGGAGTTTATTAAAGGTTTTCGGGGGTTTCATTTTATTGGTCCTTCAGTCACTGTTTTTGGATCTGCTCGCTTTCCCGAAGGGCATCCCTATTATGATTTAGCCAGAAAAACAGCAAAAATGATTGCCGAAGGAGGCTTCAATATCATTACAGGTGGCGGACCAGGGATTATGGAAGCTGCTAGTAGAGGAGGACTTGAGGGGAAACGACTGTCAGTCGGGGCGAATATTGTCTTGCCTCACGAACAAAGACCCAATCCCTACCTGAGCAAAGTAGTCACTTTTTATTATTTTTTTGTGCGAAAAGTAATTTTGGTCAAATATTCTGTTGCCTTTGTGGTTTTGCCCGGAGGGTTTGGGACTCTCGATGAATTTTTTGAAGCTTTGACGCTTATTCAAACAGGAAAGCTTTACCATTTTCCGGTCATTTTGATGGGAAAGAATTACTGGAAGGGGCTAACCGATTGGATGGAAAACACCCTTTTAGCACAAGGGGCCATTGCTCCAGCGGATCTCAAATACATGACGATTACCGATAGTCCCGAAGAAGCATTAGTGGCTATTCAAAAAACAGTCAGCAAACTCCCGCTTCGACTTAATCCTGAAGTGAATACCCAATATCCTTAGACTGGCTATTCAGTCCAAAACCCTTACCAGTATTGAGTATTCAGCTTTTTTCACTAAAGCTTTTTAGAGGTCTGACGATAGAGCCTTCGAGGGAGAATTATATGATGCTTCAACGTTTTTATAAGAGTTCATTTTACTTAATGGCCCTAAGTTTTCTTTTCCTTTCAGTATCCTGCTCTCACACTCAGCGCAAAGTAGCAAAGCTTGATGAGTTGGAGCAATTCGATGAATCAACTGCTACATCGCTAAAGGTTGACTCACTCAAAGCAGAAGACAAATCTGATTCTAAAGAGGAAGAAGCAAAAGCTCCTTCTGCGGGTCCAGTCAGCCAAAATGATTTTGCAGTTCCCGAAGATGGAGCTCTTGCCAATCCGGAAGCACAACAGCCCCGAGCCGAAAGTGACTTTGCGGTCCCAGCTCCAGAACAAAACTCTCAACCTGAAGCTGCACCCAAAAGTGAAGATTCAGCTACTCAAGCTCCAATAGAACAAGTCGTACAAAACGACCTAGACTCTATAGAGGAAGCTCCTGAAGCACCTGCCGTTGTCGCAGAAGCTCCTAAACCCTCACAGGCTCCAGCAGCAGTCGTCGCAGAAGCCCCAAAAGCGCCTGAAGCATCTGCCGTTGTCGCAGAAGCTGCTAAACTCTCACAGGCTCCAGCAGCAGTCGTTGCAGAAGCCCAAAAAGCACCAACGCCTGAAGCCCTTGCCGCTGACGCGATGGATGCAGAGGAGAATAAAGAAGTTGAAATGGCTTCAGCTAATATTTCATCTCTTATTGAGAAAAACCTCCTATGGATTGCTTTTGCAATTGTGGGGGGAGTGATCGTTGCGTTCCTAAATATCAGAAGGAACAGACGCTCCGGCACTCACACTTAAGTTTCGATTTCGTCTGGAGGCTGTCGCTCGCTTTGGGCGATAGCCTCTGGATACTCGGGGCAACTGATGAGAGTGCGTTGGTGCCATTGCCATAGACAAGTTGCGATGCGGTGAATGAGGTGTTGCCGGTGCCGCCATTTGAAACACCGAGTGTGCCGGTGACGTCTGATGCAAGTTAGTATCGTGACTGGGAAAC
>OGVY01000159.1_pt1 | contig 11923 bp, 18 predicted proteins | sample 1575871 | NCBI WGS metagenome assembly OGVY01 (sample SAMN07581536, study PRJEB24739) | freshwater metagenome
AACAAGACCAGTAGAGATTACGAAGGTGTTCGTATGACCTGGATTCTCTGCGGCACCAGCTCACTCCATCAAATGGATAAGTCGGAATTAGGCGAACGGTTTCTCACAACCTACATCATGGAAGAGATCGACGACGAACTAGAAGATGAGATTCTATGGCGTGTCGTCAACCGTGTCAGCCAGAATATGAGTAGTGAAATGAACGGTAAACTAGAAAGCCATCAGGAGCCTAACATGCTCCACGCTATGCGGCTGACAGGAGGATATATTGATTACCTACGACGCAACGCCAATCAACTACTCAGTAAGATACAGACCCCTGAAGAATCTCTACGACGTTGTACTCTACTAGGTAAGTTTGTCAGCTTCATGCGTGCCCGTCCTAGCGAAAAGCAGAATGAACACCCAGAACGAGAATTGGCTACTCGTCTAACAAGTCAGCTTATTCGTCTAGCGATGTGTCTTGCAGTTGTACTGAATCGTAAGAGTCTAGATTCTACAGTTATGGATATGGTGCAGAAGGTAGCTCTTGACACAGCTCGCGGGCGTACCTTCGAGTTGATCAAGAAGATGCACGAACGGGGTCAATCTGGACTTGATAGTGCAACTCTAGCTGTACTGAATAATCAGAAGCTGGAACAAACAAAGGTAGACTTACGATTCCTTAAAGGGATTCATGCGGTTGAGAATTTCATACCTGTTGTCAACCGTATCAAAACTCAGGTGCGATGGAGACTTACTGAACGTCTTACTAAACTTTACAACAAGATCTTAGGTGTAGATCCAGAAGTAGAAGCTGAATACCAAGAACAAGAAGAAGTGGAGGGAGACTAATATGAATCATATGAACCGTGAAGCATGGCTAAATGAGCTTGGTAAACAGATTACCCCATTGTTCACAGCAGGTAAGGCTTTTCCTATTAAGCCGTTCCGCGTTACCTGTGGATGGCCATGTCGTCATGCTTTAGGGGTTAAGCGTAGAGTATTAGGTCAATGCTTCGCAGCTGAAAACAGCAGTGCTCCAAATGGTGGAATCCACGAACTGTTTATTAGTCCATTACTTGACAAACCATTAGAAGTTGCTGGAGTTCTTACCCACGAAATAGCTCATGTTGCAGCAGGTATAAAAGCCGGACATGGTTCCTGGTTTGTCAAAGTGTGTAAGCATGTGGGGTTGACAAAGGGTAAACCTACTTCAGTGCTCCCTGGAGAAAAACTAAACGAGCAGTTGACTAAGCTACTCGATAAACTAGGACCATATCCACATCAAGCTATGATACCTTCTACTGTTCAAACTACTAAATCTCCAACATCTATAACTCTTCAGTGTCAATCCTGTGAATGTCTCATCCGTATCACTTTTAGCTGGATAGAGAAGAGTGGAATACCTGTATGTGGATGAGGTGGGAAGTTTGATCAGAAGAGACTGGATGACAATCCCTCTGAAATTAAGGGAGGACAGTAATGCCTAAGATCGGTCAAACATCTACAAGTAAAGACGCCTCTACTCCACTCTACGAGATCTATACAGGAGATTGTATCCACATTTTTCCACATATAGAAGACAGGTCAATACACTTGATCTTTGCCGACCCACCGTTTAACATTAATTGGAACTATGACGTCTACAAGGACAACAGACCTAAAGAAGATTACTTGAGATGGACTAAGCAGTGGTTGGAACAATGCCGTAGAGTTATACATCCTCAAGGTACTATTTATGTCGCAATAGGACTGAGTCTCCAGGCAGAGGTAAAGTTACTAATGGATAGTGTAGGGTTTTATTGGAGGGATACGATCTGCTGGCATTACACATTCGGGAGTAGTCAAACAACTAAACTGACACCTAGTTGGACTGCCATACATCAGTTTACTGCTTCTCCTCCTGTTAAGTCAGGACCGGTTCCTTGGACTTGGAATGCAGATGCTATTCGTGTACCTAGTGCTCGTCAGGTAGTCTACCGTGACAGCAGGGCAGTTGGAGAGGGTAAGATGCCTAATAATGTGTGGGTTCCTAGACCTGTGCAGGAAGAATGGAATCTATTCCCAGTGGCTACCTCCCAGTCAGTATCTAGTCGAGCGGGTCATACAGATGGTACTTTCTCCCAGGAAAGTAATTGCTGGATGGAGAACAGGGTGTGTGGTACATTCAGGGAACGTACTGAACATCCGTGTCAGATGCCTATGGTACTACTGGATCGCATCATTAAAGTGAGTAGTAATGAAGGTGATCTAGTTCTAGATCCATTCGCTGGAAGTGGAACCACACTTGAAGCTGCTCTAAAAACTAATAGAAGGTCAATCGGGATTGAGGTGAGTAGAGACTACGTTGAGAAAATAATCAAACCTAGATTAGAGAAGGTTAGTAAGTCTATTCAACGTAATAAAGAATTGAGAAACAATTTGAAGAGGTAACTTAGCTAATGGCTAATAGATCTTATAAGAACCCTTCCAAAGTAGGTCGTCAGTATACAAGAAGAAATAAGTGTCCAATCTGTGGACTGATTTCCTACAAGTTGTGTGATGGTCAAGCCTGCTTCTTATGTACTTATGCCCCTACCTATACTGTAGGATCTGGTTATGATTCTGATGATGGAATTAGTCCATCAGAAAAGGAGAAGAAACATGAACCAGTTATTACCCTTGAAGGATTCGTTCCTACTCAAGCTCAGCCAGGAAGTGAGGAGAAGATCCAAGTTTTTATTCAAAGAGTAGAAGCCAATATGCCACTATTCCATCCAGAAGACAAAACCTCCTATGTTTCCAAGTCTATAGATCTTGGTAGAGTGGATAGAGACTAAGTAGTTTGAATTAGACTAGATGTGGAACATCCAATACCCTTCTAACTTCACCTAAAGCCACCTAAAACCGCCAAAAATGGTATAATAAAAGTTGGCGAAACTTACTTACTTTTGGTAAGTTTAAGGTAGGCGCGCCGGTATAGTATCGGCCATGTTTATAATGACCTACTACCAAGTAGGGAGCAAGTGTACAGATTACACTTTCTTATGTTTCACAGGAGTTAGTTATGGGTCTTAACAGGATTACCAGTTTTCCTGTAAAACTTGCCGTAGTTAATTTGTCTACGACTGAATACCGTGGACCTAATTACAAGATTGTGGACGCCTGTCCTAATTGTAACTCTCTGTATTACTGGGAAAACGATCACTATAAGGATGTGGAGAATGGACAATGGTGTAGTGTAAGAGAGATAGAAAATGTTCCTCCATCTGGTCTGAGTAAGCAAGGACGGCAGACCCGTCTGTACATATGTAAGTGTAGAACAGTGATCGCCGTTGAGGTAGTAGATGACTCTGGAAGTAACATCTACACTGCCTCAAACAAGGAAATATAAAACTTCCACGATATCCTACTGTGGCTGACAGTAGCTCTATGGGCTGGTGTTAGCCACATTCTTCACTTAATACGATTAGGAGAATCAGTTTGGAGAAACTTACTTACTTAATGACTATTACTGAGAAACCTCGTCAGCTTACTTTACTTCAACTAAATGTGTTGGAGTGTATAGCAAGTGGAAAGGGTTGGTTTGCAGACATAAAGGATATACTAGCTGCTAGTGGAGCTAGTACAGATGGAATGGCGATTCTAAACATGGTAGGTAGGATGTTGGATGCTCCTATAAAATTGAATCCAGATGGTAGCACGGATTACAGCAGCCATGGGTGGATCCATAGGGAGAAGAAGACTCATAAGTCGGAGCAGAAGTTAGCTTCAGGAGTTAAGAAGATTATTACTAGACACCAATGGTTCTACACTCTAACGGAGTTAGGTAGACAAGTCTACCATGATGGGTTCTACATTCATTACACTCCCAAATGGAACGTAGATCCGCGATGGAGATCAACCACAGTGTTAGATCTATGTGAGACTATCCTGCAAACCCAGAATTGGGTAGGTCTTATGCCAATACTAGGAGATGCTCTGATGGACGCAGGATGCGACAACGACACATATATAAGGGTGTGTAGAACCAAACCACTTAATAAGAAACACGCTGTTAGGATAGTGGAAAAACTGTTAGAGGTGGAGTTAGTTAATAATTATGTGGACTATAAAGTGGTAGGAACTTTAGTTCTATATAAGGGCCAAGACATAGAACTTAGAGAGAAGAGGTAGTTGTTTCTTAATGAGTTTGAACTGAAGAACGCAGGCAGAGATCTTAGTAGTAAGATACTATATGATGAAGAGCAATTGGCCTGGGTAGAGGAAGTCCTTAAGATGTTTCCTGACTTAAAAACACATACTACAAATTGATTCGCCAAAGTTCCGAACATGGGAGATTGACTATGACGAAAGAAGAGATGCAATCACGAATCGAGACCCTCGACAAAACACGTCGTGAGCGTACTCTCGTCTGCACAAGGAACTCGGAAGGTGGATGGAACCATTCATCGATGTCCGGCATGGGTGTTGTCGATTTGTATATCTACCGATTCGAGGACAACGGGGAGATGGTTAAGCATCCATGGTACGGGAAGAAATGGAAATACCGCACCTACGAAGAGTTGCAATTAATTAAGCATCTGCTCGATAAAATTGGTCTTATGGTCGGCAGTCTCAAGGTTTACGAAAAGAAAATCTGAACATCGTACACCGTGACAAACAAAAAACTCCACTGGGATAACCAGTGGGATTTTTCTTTCACACCAGTTTAAACTGAAAACTGTATAACTCTTATATGATTTTTCGTCAACCACACTTTTGGATCTGGTGGAATTACTATGGCTAAGAAGTCGGATAATCAAAATCAACCAGACGATACTCCGAAGCAGGAAGTTTCTAGGAAGTCTAAGATGCCTCGTAAGCCGAAGGTAATCCGCCAGCCTAAACGTCGTAGAACTGCTGCTCCATTGAAACAGTTAAAGACACGAAACGGTCAGGTGATCTGCTCTTACAAGCATCTAGTTTTCGCTAGAGAGTATGTCATTGACATGGACCCTGTAAGAGCTGCCAAGGTTGCAGGGTATGAGAACCCTCAGCTAGCTGCCAGACGTCTGTTAGAAGGGATGCACTCGGCTAATCCATCGGCATTACATCTAAAGATCCAACAACTACTCAAGGAAAAGGAGTCGGTCGCCCAATTCAAGGCAGATGATGTTCTACGACTGCTCCAATGTGGAGCGTTTCTCGATATGAGACCCTGGTTTGAGCCAGGAGATATTGACGGAAAGATATGGAAGATTAGTGAACAGCGGTATGCTGAACTACCGGCAGATATCGCTAGACTGATTACCGCCGCAGAATACGAGACACGTTTTGAAGAGGTTGCCGATACAGTTGTCAACCCTGACACAGGAGAGGAGGAGGAAACTGGTTCTGTCTCTGTTGTACCCATTAAGACAGGTATGATTAAGGTGAAGATTGTAGATCGTGAGTTGATGATGGGTCTGGTAGGTAAGCATATGCTAGGGAATAAGATAGACCTGACAGCCAAGGTACTCCAGATTGACTGGACTGGATTATCTGCTGCTCAGACTACTCAACCCGTTATTGTTCTCGATCCTATCGAAGAGAAGATTAAGCAACTCTCAGCTCCATCTACTCCAATGTCTACTTCTACTTCTCCTCCTACTTCTACCCCAACTCTAGCTCTCCCTAGTTCTACTAATCCAGATACTTTGTAGTATTTTTACGGTATTTTGCATGGTTTTTGCGGGTAAAATAGTTATACTAAATTGGGGTGTTATAGCGCAGTAGCAGTTGTAAACCACTACTTAGGGAGTAAGGTAATGACTAAGTTTTGTGTGATCGCGTCAGTGTTTGAGGGTGTTAAAAATCTTATACCAGGAGTTGAGATGTACATTTGCGCGGAGTACTCGACTAAGGAGAAGGCTATGGAGTGTCTCGATATGGATATTCTAAAGGAGAGGCTCTGCCTCATAGTAGAGGTAGAGACCAGTAAAGAAGCTATGGATCATATTCTTAAGTTAGGAAACTAACATAAGCTCTACCCAGTCTACCTCAATAGGAGTAAGTCATGTACGGGATTAACAGTTTCCCTATGGAACTAACTGGCAAGACGAAAGAACAATTGGAATGGAGAGGTCCGAACGGGGAAATAGTAGACAGTTGCTCCAACTGTGGAGCAGACTATTACTGGGAAGATGACCACTATAAGACGGTTGATGAGGGGGAATGGTGTGTGGTCAGGGAAGTATGCTCAGACCCACCAACTAAGAGTAGTAGACAAGGACTTCAGGTTAGACTATATTTCTGTAAATGTGGAGCAGTGTTGGCCTGTGAGGTAGTAGATGATACTGGATGCAACATCTACACGGTTTCTGGTAAGGAGATGTAATCCACTGGAATAATTAGTGGGAGGCTAGTCATGATATCTAGTCTCCCACTCTAATGAGACTAGATTACTGTGGAGGACGTTTGATGATTGGATCTTTCGTTTTGGTTCGTACTCACTCTGCTGGGGTTCACTGCGGAGTGTTAGAGGAAATCAATGGGATGGGTATGGGTCTGGGTCTATGTAAAGAAGTAGTTATCGATCTAGTGTACAAAATGTAATCCCTTTTAAATCGTCTACAATCCCCCTAATTTGTGTTTAGCCCTTAGAATGGGCGATTGCCCACCTAAACCCATTAGAACGCGAATTAGAGGGAAAAATAGGGGGAGCAAAGTGGATTGTAGCAATCCTCGGCGGAATGGTTTGTAGTTACTGAATGTTTTGGACTGGTGTTGGCTATTTTTTGGTAATTTTTCGCGAAAATTACTACCATTTTGGCGCGAAAAAGGTAAATTACCTATACTTTTAACACACGCTACCGATTGCCCAGGGTGGGTAATGGTAGTGTGGGAGTATGGTAATAAGGAGCAAGCGATGACTGGTTACAAAATCAGGAGTGAGATGGAAACACACAAGTTCTACTTGTGTAGGGAGGGTGTTACACTTCGTGACTCGAAGTGGGTCATGGGAGATGTGTATGGGCCGTTCAACTCCAGGGAAGAGGCATTTGAATGGGATGAGGACTTTGAAGGCTATATATTCCTCTGGGTGCTTGATCGCCCGTATTATTTAGACCCTCGTTATGTTCCTTGAACCTAGGAGTTAGTTATGACTGATGAACCAGCACAACCTACTAGTCAGAAGGACTCCTCGAAGGAGCAGGCAGAGGAACGATACCATGAGTGGTGGAACACATACCACTCGTTAGCCGCTGAATTTGGTTATGAAGTGGCTGACCATTTTGCTGAACTGGCCCGGTTGGAGCTAACCAGGGAGAAACAAGCACGAGACTAATGAGTCTCTCCCCTATTAGACCGGTCTACCCTGAGGGAGTGTACAGAGTACACTCCCTCATTAAAGGAGCAAGTGATGTCGAAGAACATGAAGGTATTAGCTGTAATCAAGCATGACCAAAGCCCCGTTACCAGGGCTGAACTAACCCTTGACCAGCTTTTGGTTGAACTGACTGAATTTGAGAGGTGTAAGAAGTTAGAATTGGCTGACTTAGAAGGTGCCCTCCAGGATTGGAGGGAGTGGCACCCTGACCTACTAGCCTCTTACACTATACGAGAGAGGAGGATTTTAGAGGAGATTCTATACGCCTCTAGGAAGATAGGAAATAGGAGAGTGGAGAAGTTCGCTCTCCACAGACTCAGGAAGTTGAGGTAATGAGCTACCTCACCCTGATGTAGGTGGAAATACAGGAGTCCGAAGATGAAGCCGACTATGAACGAAGCCGAAGCGGCTCAGGTCGCCGATGCTTTCGACGACCCAGACGTCTCAGTTCAAGAAGTAACGCGGCGGTACACCGGATCGGTGTACGACTGACCCACTGACCGGTCTGGCTCCGTTCGACTCGGAGCCAGTGGGATCGGTTTCGAGTTGATTTTTACGAAGTAGGAGAGACAAAGATGAAGAAACACGAATATGTAGTTCCCGCTTCGCCGGAAAAATACATCTTGCGCGGTGTCGGTTCACTGAGCGGCGGGTTTAACACCGCCAAACTTACCCAGCCGGTCGAGTCCGACTGGAAGCTGGGCATTGGCCGTACAGGAGGTACTGGTAATCATGGAGTAATCGCCTTGGTCCCAATGTCCGAAGGGGCCAAGATCGTGGCCGGTGCAGTCAAGCAGGCATATTTTGAGGGTATCGTTGACACCCTTAAACTTTCCGGATGGAAGATGTTCACGGCTGGGATGCTGAACATCACACCCCCGGCTGGGGCTGATGAGTCGGGATTGATGAGCCTGTACGCTCATCGTCTCGGCGACGGCACCATCATGGTGAAACATGAGTGGCTGCTGCCTCCGGGTTTCCCCGAAGGCTGGACGCCTTCCGATACGTCGGTATGTGTGTATGGGCGGCTGGTGATAGACCGTACCGGCGGCTCGCTGCCGGACATTTACGACCGATATTTTTACTGGTTTGTCAGGGTTGGCAAGTCCGGGACGCCGGACTGCATCCAAGCCCTGACGGAGTTGGGGATTTTGGTGGAGGATGAGGAGGATGATGAATAATCTCCTCCGTCTGACCCACTGACCGGTCTGGTGATGCTGAGGACTTATTACAAGACTAGGAGGTGGGAGCACATAAAAGAACTACAGGATTGGTGGTTTCTGGTAGAAACCGAACCTGATAATATAACGAGGTATGGAGTCTTTGCTGACTGGTTGGTGTGCAGACCGTATCTAATGGGAGACCAGGATACGGAGCATGTAGTTAATAGTCTGTACTGTCTATGTGAAAGTGGAGTGCCTTGGAACCAAGATGAAGAAGGTAGGTTGATGAAGTTTATCATCTACTGAGCCCACTGTGTGTGTCTTAGTGTATGTGTGTATGTTCTAATGGGAGTGACAAGATGCTAGAATTTATTGATCCAGAGTTCTCCGATAGTGGGGAGCCAACTGAACGATATTATGAACAGATGGTATCTGTTGTTAAAGAGGTATTGAAGATATACATCTTGCCGAAGAAGGGTGCTGCTGATCTGAAGATTCGGATTATTGAATCGATGATTGCTGAGATGGGTAAAGAGGATGTGATAAATATCTATCTATGGATAGGTAAGATTATGTGTCAGTTACATGATATACTGGAGATAGTGGCTCCAACTCACCCCTTTAGAGAGGCGAGGTATGGGGATGTGGATATAGATAACCCATTCAGCAGTAACTGAATCTGAATTGGTTAATGTTGAAGGGTTGTACCTTCAATGTTATTACGCGGCGGAATGGGAACCAATGGTAGTTTTTGGTAAAAATTACCGAAAACTACAGTTGTTTATTTGGCGAAACGGTACGATACTAATACTAGTCGATTGCCCACAGTGGGCGGTGGTTGTAGGGTTGTAATAGTTGGGAACTATAAGGAGTTTGTGATGAAGACCGATAACTTGGTTAATCGTGGTATGGTCCGAGGCGGGAATAACGAGATGGCTCGGTTCCACTTGGTGGTGAAGCCAGCTGAGGGCTGGAGCTATGAGGAGTTGGAGGCTGTGATACCTGTGTGGAGCGAAGAGTTTGGAATATGCCCCAAAATATATGGACACGGAGGTGGATTGTGGTTCAAATTGGAAAACAGGAGGGGGTTTGCGGTGGCCCCTGCGATTATAAGGAAGGCGTTGAGAATAGGGTGGGTGGTGAGTACTACCCTATGGGATGTGGGTAGGGAGGATGGGTATGGTCTGGGGGAGGTTGTGCTGGAGAATGGGAACCAATCCTCTAACGAGGCGGTGTTCTGGCGGGAGCTAGCCTTGGCTCAAATGTACTGTAAGGAGTAGCGGATGAGGTGGGTGAGGTAGGTATGGGACGTGTTGTATGGGAGTGGGCTGTTCTTACTGAACCCCCACTCCTCCTTTCTAAGACTCATTTCTGGTACTAACACTTCTACTAAACCTCTCTAGATTAAGTACAGTGAACCATATTTTTGGATGGGGGTTAATGGAGGGGGTGGGAAGATCTGAGAGTGGATCTGAGGATACTCTAGTATTCTACTACTCACCACTCCCCAGCACGGGGAACCAGGAATCTCCTCTATGACTCCCTCCACACACTATAGGGTAAGAGACTAGAGCTAGCTCTGTGGCTGAGGGGTACTCCGTCCCTCAGACTCCCCTAATTTAGTATTTCTTTCTATTATCTCCGGGCGCGCGACGTGCGGGCGCGATGTATATAGATGTAGTGAGGTATGCTCTACACTCTACACTACTAGAGGGGGTATAGAGTAGTGTAAATCTATGAACTAAGTCTATAGATGTCATCCATATTTCTTCCTAGTCCTAGTTCCACTTCTACAGCCAATAGACTTACCTATATGACCTGATCTAAGTCTGTATGACTCATGTCCATAATCTAATTCTAGTTCATTAAGTCTATATGACTAAGTCTACAGACTCGGTGATCTAGACTTAAGTCTATATGACTAGATCTATGATCTAAATCTACAGACTCATGTCACAGACTCATGTCTATAATCTAAGTTTAGTTCTATAGTCTATATGACTTGATCTATAATCTAAGTCTATAATCTAAGTCTAGTTCTATAGTCTATAATCTAAGTCTATAGATGTCATCCATATTTATCTGTGAACTAAGTCCAACTTCCTAGACTATAGACAGCGTCCTATTTCCATTTCACAGTTTCTGGTTGGAATAGGGTCAGGAATTAGAAATGAGGTAGTAGTTCCCTTAGGACTAGATCTATAGTGTATAGGCTACAAACTATAGGCTATAGCGCGTAAAACGTACAAAAAAGTTTTACCAACTATTTTGGCAAAAAGTGCGAAAATGGGCTTACAACCCGCAGCGATCGACGATATTGTTATGTGTGTAGTCGATAGTTTATAGGCTATGGTTTATAGCCTAGGCTACTCGACACACAAACGAGTAAGTACCATGTCGAACACAAGGCGCACGCCGGCCCCAACCCCCCAAGTCGATGTTGCCGCGCTGCTTGCAGCGCAAGAGCAAGCGTTTGCCGAACGCCTAGCCGTGTTAACGGCCACATTCGGCGAACGCCTAGCCGCACTAACGGCCAGCAAGCCTACTCCCAGCGCTGGAGCAGTTGGCCCAAAGGGTAGGTATATGGGCGAATCGAAAACTAATGCCCACGCGCAAGACGAACCCGAATCGACCGGTAAGGCCATCGTGTATAGTGGCCTGCTGTTAGCAGGGGCCATCGACTTCGACCGTTGCACCACCCCAATACAGGTAGCATCGGCACTTACTAGTGCGATACCCACCGATAGGGTATACCCCCTTACCCGTGTTGTGTCGCCACAAACGCGCTGCACAGGGTCGCAACGACCCGACGACAGCAATTGCAATTACATTAGGCATGTCGTACTGGCGGGCGCATGCCTACCGTATCGTGCGGCAAACACCTGCCGAACGGCATGGTACAAAGCAGGCGACGGCCCTCGTTCGCGCATGTATGTGGCGCTGGAGCCGCATGGCCTGTGCTGGTTGCGCGAACGCGGGCTTTCGTTACTTGCCGAGGTAAGCGCGACGTACCCCGTACTAACCGAGTTGGCCAGCAAAGTACGCGCAGCATTGTCGAAACTATCGCCCATTGCCTTCGGCGAAAGCGAAACACCTGTGCCTCCAGCGCCAACACCCGAGGTAGTTCGCGCAGCTGCTGCTGCCCTACTCGAATCGCCAGCGCCAACCCCAACGCCCGAAACACCAGCGCCAAAGGCAAAACGCGGTAATCGGCGAGGCAAATAGTTACTGCCTATTCGCCCAAACACCTACAAACTTATACACCCCTATACACCCATGCGTACAACTATCGACCAGTTTTGTTATCGAGGTATTCGACACGAAAACATCGATACTGCCGAACGTATTTTAGGGTATGCCGATCGGCGCGATTACTCGCATTCGCCATCGAAAGTAATCGAAGTATTGTACCTTGCTGCCGACATTGCTGGTATCGTGACTGGGAAAC
>OGVY01000160.1_pt1 | contig 11826 bp, 10 predicted proteins | sample 1575871 | NCBI WGS metagenome assembly OGVY01 (sample SAMN07581536, study PRJEB24739) | freshwater metagenome
TTTTTAAAGTTCAAGAAAACGATAAAATCCAAGTTAAAAATATCAACATCATGGGAAATTCCGTTATTCCTGATTCTGAGCTTAAGGGAATCATGCAAACTCAAGAGGGAGGGTTTTTCTCCTGGCTTACGGGTTCTGGATCTTATCGCGAAGCCGTCTTTGATAGAGATATTGCGACTCTGGGTTTTTACTACGGGACCAAGGGGTATGTTCGCGCGCGGTTTGGAAAACCTGAAGTGACTGTAAGTCCCGATAAGAAGTGGGTTTACATTACCTTTTTTGTCGATGAGGGAAAGCAGTACCGAGTGGGGAAAGTAGATTTTCAGGGAGAACTTCTTTATCGCCGGGAAGAATTGTTTTCAGAACTCGAGTTAAACGAAGGTGATGTTTTCAACACGGATCTTTTAAGACGTGAAACTTTGAAGTTTACGGAAAAGTACTCGGACTTGGGATACGCTTTTGCAAACGTAGTCCCTCAGCCCCTCATCAACGATGAAACTCGAGTGGTTGATGTCACTTTCGAAGTGGATCGTGGGGAAAGAGTATACATTGGAGAAATCACAGTCACTGGGAACACTCGGACTAAAGACAAAGTAGTCAGAAGAGAACTTCTCATCCAAGAAGGAGAGCTTTTTAACGGAAGTAAAAAGCGCGAAAGCCGGGAAAATGTAGTTCGGTTAGGGTTTTTTGATTCGGTTGAATTCCACCAATCCACTTCTAAAAAAGCTCCCAACGTAGTTGATATAGAAATCCGAGTGAAAGAGCGTTCGACGGGCCAGCTGGTGGTGGGGGCTGGGTACTCCACTGGACCTGCAGGGTTTCTTTTCAATGCCCAACTTTCTCAAAACAACTTTTTAGGAAACGGGCAAATTGCTTCTTTGTCAGCTCAACTTCAAACGGGTAACGGCCGTTCGGAATATAATTTGAGCTTTCAAGAGCCCTATGTAGGACATTCCCGTTGGAGTTTAGGAGGGTCTCTTTATCAGTTACGAAGAGATGTGATTTATCTGATTGGTAACCGGTCTTACGCTGAAGTGAAGACGGGAGCCGATATCAAGCTCGGGCATCCTATCAAAGAGTTTACGAATTTATTTCTAACTTATCGCCTCGAGCATTCCTACGTATCAGATATTATTGATACGAGCATTTTTAAGCCGGATCAACTTAATGGCTACTTGAGCAGTCTGACAGCAAATGTCGTCTACGACAAAAGAGACGATCGCTTTGATCCCCGAAAAGGCTGGTATTGGAGTGCGTCTTCTGAGCTTGCCGGGTTAGGGTTTGATAGAAAGTTTTTGCGTTCCACTGGAACGGTCCGATTTTACCACCCCATTGTTTGGGATTTTATTTTCCGCTTCAATATGACTGCAGCAAATATTTCACAAACAACTCAAGAGCCGGTACCTGTAAACGAACTCTATATTTTAGGGGGGCTTTTTTCTTTAAGAGGCTATCCTCCGATGAGCGTGGGACCCAAAGCTACCCTGGGAACGACTTCTCCGCCTCTCTCCCAAGATGCGGTGAATCAGAATTTGCAAGGAAAAGAAATCGTGGTCGGTGGAAAAAACCAAGCTTTTCTGAACGCGGAAATCGAATTTCCCATTCTGAAAGAAGCCCGAGTGAGAGGAGTGCTTTTCTTTGATGCTGGAAATTCGTTTAATGACTTGAAATCGACAGAACCCAAACTCTTAGCCAATTATGGTTATGGAATTCGATGGTTTACTCCGATTGGTCCCTTGCGTTTTGAATTTGGCCATCCTATTGTTAACGGCGGTACACCGCAGTTTATTTTTACGATTGGGCCTGCTTTTTAAAGAAAGGGTAATGAACAAATGAAAAACATACTTCTCGTCGCGAGCTTCACACTGGGAATATCGGGCTTTGCTAATGAAACTCTCTTCAAATTAGGGTTTGTGGATTTACAAAAAACTCTCCAGACAGTGGAAGCTGGAAAAACAGCTAAGTCTGCTTTGGAAAAAGAAGTCACTGCTAAGAGAACGGGTCTGGAAAAACAGCAGCAACAGCTTCAAAAAGAAGCCGAAGAATTTGAAAAGAAATCAGCTCTCATGAATGAATCTGCAAAAACTCAGAAACAACAAGAGCTTCAGAAGAAGTTTGCTGAACTTCAAAAAGCAGCAGCAGAAACCCAAATGGATCTTCAAAAACGGGAAAGGGAGCTTACAAAGCCCATCGTTGAAGAAATCCGTTCTGTCGTAGAAGCTCTGGGCAGAGAAAAGGGGCTCACGTTGGTGCTTGAAAAAAACGAAGGGGCAGTTCTTTATGCTCAGTCGGGTGAAGATTTGACTCAAGCCGTAATCGATCGATTTAATTCGAAATCGAAATCTAAGAAAAAGTAAGTCTTAAAAAAGCCAGAGACTCAAAATCAAAATCGTCACTGCCGCTGCTAATTTTAAAAGTAGCGGGGAGGCCTTTTCTTGAAGGCTGATGCTTGCTGTTTGAGCGTTCACTCGGTGAGCTGATTGAGAAGCAGGCTTTTCCGTCCAGCGTGGAGTGCTCACAGGTTTCTCTTTGGACTCAGTGAATGCGTTGAGGTCGAGTTCGGTTGTCTTTTCGTCTTGAAACATAAGGCCTCTTTTATTGACTTTGGTAGTTGAGGATTTGGCTATTGGGCTGGTTCCCCAGTCGGACGCTTAAGCAACCTCGAATCCGGCCAGAAGCATTCCCATAAGAGGGAACAAAACTTGTTGTGCAATTAGATCCAACAATCACTTGAATGAGCTGTTGTCCAAGCGTCGGAGAAGTTCCGGGAGCTCCCGTGGGGTATCCGTTCCAGGAAAAGGGCGAATACAGAGGGACCGAAATGCTTCCAGTCAGCACCAACGACCTCACTTGGCCATTGATAAAATATCCAGTAGCGCTATTAGCGCTTGTCGTCGGCGATTGCAAACAAGCGGTTGGAAGCGTGTTGTTTTGGTACCAAGAGGAAAGCTCGGACAAAGTGATTTGCCCACTGGCTATCAAATTATTCGTTTGGGTCGTGTAGCCAACTGAAGTTAAAACGGAAGCACTCAAAGTTAGAGAACTTAATTGAGTGAGCCACTGGTTACTGGTTCTTTGCAAGGGAGTCAAACGGCCCACAAAGGGAGTAGAAGCCAAAGAAGTTCCTCCCGCTAATAAATCGCAGCTTGTTCCAGGAACCTTGGCACCCACTGGAGCTGGGGCAGGAAGTGGATTGACCGGACCTATAGGGGCTTCATCCCCACCTTTTCCGCAACTCATCAGAATGAGAGCGGAGAGACTCAAAAGAGAAAGGCTTTTCAACCAAGTCTTCATTAATTCCCCTCCGGCAGAACAGCAATATCTGTATATTTCACTGAAAAGGTCCCTAACGTTTTAACGGCTGTATTGGTGCTACTTGAAGTCATGTAACTTCGGCAAGCATTCAAACGATTTAACAAATAGGTATCCAAAGCAGCTTGATTTTGAAAACAACGCTCTAGAGGCAGCTCTAAACGCTGGCCATACCAATTCATATAGCAAGCTGCAGGTAAACATTGGTCCTCATTAGCAGCTCGAACTCGGTAAAGAAGAGCTGATTGGAGCACGTCGCCATTTGTTGCAGTCTTGATAGCAGTGACTCTCAGAGTGAGTAAGTTGTCTGTGAAAATAATATCTAAACCTGTTGAAGTATTACTACCGGAATCCTTGACCGAGTTTACATCGGTCCACCAGTAGCCACGCTTGTCTTCAAAAGCTAATCGCAAGTTCCCATTAATTTTTTCATTTCGAGTGTTGGTGATTTTTAAAAGGACTCTCGGATCTCCCACCACTGGAAGCGTGATATTACCTGCAACGGCTGAGAGATCTGAGTACTGAACGTTGTCTCTAAGAGCGAGAACCACAGAGCCGGTCAGATCAGGGATCCGATTATCTGGATCTACCGTTGTATCGGGAAGCGGAGTCGTATCCCCACCGCCTTCCGTCGGGTTGGGGCCCGCAGCCACCACTCCCGTCGTATTAGAACCCGTGGCTCCACAACCTGATAAAAAGAGAATGCCAAAGGCTACAGTGATTAAAGGGAAAAGGATTTGTTTTAGAGTCAGCTTCCGCATACACACCACATCCGCAAAAGTACAACCGCAACCGGGTGGGCATAAAAACCCACTGGTTAAAATTCCATTCTGCAAGGGAAGTACCAAGAGCTATTAGAGCCACCTCAAGCTTCGAAAGGAGATTCCGAATGTCTAAGTTTTGTGCAGTTCGTTGGAAAAAAACAGGGGTATTTCCCCGCTAAAAACAAGAAGTGTGCTTCATTTTCACTAGCCTACAAAAAGACCCTCGGGTAGAGTTAAAGATGGATTAACTAAGGAGAGCCTATGTCCTACATCGTTACCCAACATTGTGTAGATTGTAAGTACACCGATTGCGTGGCCGTTTGCCCAGTGGATGCCTTCCATGAAGGGGAGCGCATGGTTTATATCAACCCCGATACTTGCGTGAACTGTGATGCCTGTGTGCCTGCATGTCCGATTGAAGCCATTTTCTCTGAAGAGAATCTGCCCTCTAAGTTTCAAGCTTATGTGCAAATTAATATTGATGGCTGTGTCAGCAACCCAGTGATTAATCAGAAAAAAGACGCTCTTCCAGGAGCAAAAAGCCTAGAGGAATTAAAAGCTATGGACGCTCAGGGCTATGTGCCCCCTAATTTCCCTTAATTAAGGAAAGTAGAGTTTTAAAGAATAAGTCCCCAAGAGGATTTCCCTTGGGGACTTTTTTTTTCACTCAACTGTCTAAAGCCTGGACAGTCAAAAAACGCATTCAAAGAGTTATCTAAAGTGCTTTGAAATCTAAATTCCTGAAGAGCTAAGCAGCGCATCCCTGGAGTCTACTTTTTCTTTAATTGTCTGGCCTTTTTTGTGCATTTCTCGCTCCCAGGTAAGCTGTGTTTAATGTCACCGGAGTAGCTGTTGTGCAGCAGGTGCAGAGCAGTTGTAGTGTGAAAGTAGCTATGATGAGACGTGTTTCTATTAAAAAGTGGAGCGCTCTTCTGGCTCTTGTCCTTTTGGGACATGCCAGTGAAGTCTCAGCTCGACCAAGAAGTTCTTTTAGAGGTCCTTCCAATGTGGACAGGAACTTTTCGCAATTTTTTGGTAATTTTTTTGATGAGCCTGGTTTTGATCCTGGATTCTCCACTTTAAGTTCTCAATTTTTCTTTGATCCTCGTTTTGGTCAGTCCCAGAACTTTTTTGGTAACAGAGCCCAGCAAGCACGGTTTTTCAACGGCAGTCAGTTTCAGTTTAGAGGAAGAAGTAATCCGTTCTTGTTCAATAATTCCCCTTTTATTAACCAATTTCAAAGTGTTCAAGCCCGGAATGGATTTGAGTTTTTTGCAGATGCCCAAGAAGTCCCTGGTTTTAGTAAACTTCGACGAAGAGGCAATCAGACGATTGGCCAACTCTCTTCAGGGGCACAAGTGAGCCTTTTTGTGGATCGAAATGGAAATTTGGTGGATCGGTTTGGAAATCGAGTTTCTGATAGAGATCCAGACATCACAAGACAATTTCAAGCTTTTGCAATTCAAAATCGCAATCAATTCCAAGGGGGGCAGAGAAACGCAGTCGACAGGTTCCTGGCCGCTTCGGGCGGATTTAGTGATGGCCGTATGACCATTGATTTAGCTGCTATTTCACTCGATAAACTTGGACAAAACGAATTTGATACTTCAATTTCGGACCTTCCTCCTGGGACCAATCGAGTCCAAGCGGGCTTAGCCGCTCTTAATTTTTTCCTTAATACCATCCAAACTCGGTGTTTAGTTAGAATATTCCCTCAGCAAGTGAGCGGAGATGGAACAGTGACTTTAGACTTTTCAACCTTCCGAGATGCCAATGGGAATTTTTGCTTCAATGGAACAACGCTCTCTCTCATGAAAAACTCTGATGAAAAAGATCGTTGTAATAACGGAAAAATCAGAATTGGAGAGCTCATCAACACGATGATGCAGCCCAAGAACTACGAATTAGCTCAAGGGACTAAAGATTTAAATAGAGCTCAAGTCTCTCAGCTCCTAGGAGTGTCAGATAATAAATTAGGCACGTTTGGAAATAAACTTTTAGTGGGTTCTTCACAAGATACTGGGAAAAAGACATCAGGCGTGGTTGGAGGGACTCAACGGGTTCTTGAGCGACAAGACACTTTTAATTTACCCGGAAGAATGTGCTATCGCAGTCTTGATTTTCAGGATGCTCATGAAGGGGGAGCGGGAGCAAAAGCTCGAAGTGTGGAAGATAGCGGAATTCTCTTTTCCCATGAAGCAGAAGAGTGGCTTTGCATTGGGGCTAATGGATTTTTAGTTACTTTTCTCTTTAATCAAAATGGTACGGCTCTTCCAGAAGCTCCAGGTTCTATTGCTTCATCCAAGCGCTTGTTAGCTCCTGCAGTGCGAAACGTCGTTTCTTGCTTAGACTGTCACAGCAAAGGGTTCATCGGAGGAAATCCAAGAGACTACAAAGAAGAGCAAAAGGGAAAAATTCGTATTGGAAATCAAGCTACTGTTTTTACAGGTCCCAATGGGCAAAACCTTACTCATGGTGATTTTTTTACAACCAATAGCCAATACAATGCGGTAGCCCAACGAGACAGCAATCTCTTTGTTGAAGCTCAAAAACGTTCAGGCTCCTATTTGCCCATGCCAAATGGGGATCCTAAACCGCTCATCCCCAGTGTAATGCATGCTAATCAACTACAACCCGTTACAGCCCAAGTAATGGCCCGAGAGCTCAGAATTTCGGAAAGCATTGCAAAAACTCTTTTAGGAAATCGAAAAGGAATGTCTCGAACTGAGTTTGAAAATCATTTTTGTGAATTCAAAGCTAAATCAACTGATGTAGCTAAAAACATCCAAGAAAAAGCTCGAAAAGCTGCTAGCTCAGAAACGCACCAATCCAAGTAAACTAATTATCTTTTCCAACAAGATTTCGATAGTAGTCTGAAATTTCCAGATCAAAAGGGGTTAAACTTTCTAGGAGGGGGCTATCTCTGAACTCTGCTTTACACTGGTAACAACTCCCTAATTCGCCCACACGTCGAAAAAGAAACCAATCCATCAAAGTCACTAAGAGCAGAGAAAGTCCGTAAGTGAAGTAGGCTCCCAAAACTCCTAAAACAATCAGTCCAATGCCCAGCTTTTGATTGAAGTCTTTTCTTTTAAAAAGATGGGAAGCACCACAAAGAGGGCACTGATCTAGCTTTTTGTTGTGACTAAAAAGGTCCGTGGCGTTCTGGAACACGTTTTTTTGGCAATGAGGACACTGTGGAGCTTCTAAAGGCCAATCAAAAGTCAAATCCATATCCTGCTGACAATAGGGACAAAAACTCCGAAGATTCATTAAAGTGGGATCCCAAAGTGAAAGGCTAAATAAACGCTCAAAATTTCACCCACTAAAGTGGCAATCACTACTACGTAGAGAATGCCAGTGGCAGATTGAGTGGAACGTATTTTGACAGTTTTCCAGACCAACAAACTTAAAATGAAAGCTCCTAGAAGTCCCCAAACAAAGCGCATCAGTACAAACACTCCGGGAACTTTTACAAAATACTTCAGAGCTTGGGTTTCTGACATACCTCTGACTAAATCGAAAATCTGATAACTGCAAAAAAAAGTCTTGAGGACTAAGAAAAGAATCATCATGAGAGTAAGACGTTTAAGCTCCTCAATGGAAAGCTTGGGTTGAGTCAAATACCAGTGGCCCAAGAGCATGGCCCCCATAGAAAAGCCTAAAACTAAAGAAGCCAAAGTCGAGTTTATGATTAAAGCCAAGGGGTTTGCTGAGACTTCCAGTTGGCTGATATCCAAATGGATGATTCCAAAAAAACAGATAATTCCCAAAAAATAAGTCACCATGCTGAGCCTGGTAGAGAGGCCAGTAAAGATCGAAAAACCAATCGTGCAAGCGAGGAACAGAGTGAACCAACCCAAAAAACCACTTTCGGGATGGGAAGGGGCTAAAAATAAAAAAGACAGGAAAAGGATTCCACTTAAGCCTAGTCCGTGGATCCGAAAGTAACTAGGACCTAATTCTTTATGTCTTAAAAATCCAAAAGTCGTAAAAACCCCACCACACAAGTAGAAAAGGACTAAAAAAGCCAAGTGTTTGAGAGGCATGGGCCTGTTCTGGCAAGAGAGGAACTACTTGTCAAATAAATGCTAAATACTGAGACTTATTTGAAAAAAACCGAAGATCCCTTTATTCTAAGAAACGTGAAAGCTTTAGCCAACATCAATGGAACTCTCTATAGCCCTGAAGAAGCAAAAGTTTCTGTTTTTGATAGAGGCTTTTTGTTTGGAGACGGTGTGTATGAAACGGGAAGGTCTTATGATCGGGTTTTTCTCTTTTTAGAGGATCATATTCAGCGCCTAAAAAAATCTGCCAATCGATTGGGGATTCCAGTCCCTTGGACGGATTCCCAATTAAGAGCTGAGCTTGTTGCAACCGCCCAGGCTTTTGGAAAAGATAATATTTATTTTCGAATGATCATTACCCGAGGAGAAGTAACGCAAGTCGGCTTGGACCTTCAAACTCAGAAACCTACTGGGGTGATTTTAGTTCAAGATCTCTCCGAGGGCCTTGCGAAACTTCAGAAGGAAGGTTACTTTCTTCTGACTTCTTCGGTTTTAAGAAATTCAGCCCAATCCCAAGATCCGAATATCAAAAGTAGCAATTATTTAAATAGCATTTTGGCGCTCAAAGATGTGAAAGAAAGAGGGGCGATGGATGCCATCCTTTTAAATTCAGAAGGGTGGGTGACCGAAGGGACAACCTTTAGTGTTTTTTCTGTGAGTTCCAAAGGAGTTTTACGGACTCCAGCTCTTTCTGTGGGGATCTTAGACGGCATTACTCGTCGTTATATTTTGACAGCTTCTCAAGAGCTAATTCCTTCTGAAGAGGGAATCTATTCTCTCAGAGAGTTTCAGGAGGCTTCGGAAGTGTTCATTGCAAGTAGTGTTCGGGAAATCTGCCCGGTTTATCAGTGGGACGACAAGCGGTATCCCGCTCCTGGGGAGTGGACTTTAAAACTTCAGAAAGCGTACCGGCAAGTGATTGAGAAGAGTATTCGGCAGGCCCAATCCCAAAAATATTAAGACAATCTGGAAGAGTTTCTGTTTTTTTAAGGAAATCAAACCACGGAAGAGGCTTTTCAAGAGAAGCCATTTTAATCCATTGTTTGATTCTTCGAACCACATATTCAGGACGGGGAGAAAAAGGCAACGCAAGTTGAACAAAACGCAACACAAACGGCCGCCACTCTTCTGGAGTTTCAGGTTTTGAGTAGGGCAATTTTCTTGAGGGATGGTTCAAAGAATCAAGAATCGCTTGAGATAGAAGGGGATTTCCAAGAGCCCCTCTCCCGAGCATGAAGTGATTGCACTGGGTGAGCTCTTGGCACTTTTTAAACTCTTCAAAACTCCAAATATCTCCATTGGCCACAATCGGAACCGAAGAAAGAGCTTGAGCTTTTCCAATATGTTCCCAATAAACGGGTTTGGAATAGCCTTGAATCCGAGTTCGGGCATGCAAAGTAATCCAGGAGGGGTTCGCTTTGAGGACCCATTCGAGATTTCGAAAAATATCATTGGGGTCACTCCAACCTAAACGAAGCTTTGCTGAAACTGAAATATCTTTGGGGACAGTGTTTCTAACACAGGAAATGATCTCAAAAAGTCGTCGAGGGTATTGGAGGAGAGTGGCTCCGCCATCGTGTCTGTTGACTGTGGGAGCGGGACAGCCAAAGTTCAGATCAATCCCACGAGCTCCGAGTGCAACAGCTCTAGACGCACTTTCAGCCAATTTTTCAGGGTTGCCTCCCAGGAGCTGAACAATGACAGGGGTGTGGGAGGGGGTAGAGCTTTGGAATTGGAGTTCTGGGACATGGCGCTTAAAGACAGAGCGGGGAGGGATCTGCTCAGTGACTCTTAAGAACTCAGTCACACAGAAGAGATAAGGGCCCACTTCCGTTAGGAGGGCTCGCATGGGAGCATCTGTCACTCCTTCCATGGGCGCAAGGATGACTCCGGGCGTTTTGGGTTGAACTAAGTACAGACTACACTCCTAAAGCATCGAGCTTTTTATAGAGATCTTTCAGCAGAGCTTTTCGACCCACTTCTTCTGAAGGTCTCCCTCCCAGATACTCTTTATAGAGGCTCTCAGGACAATCATAGAGAAATCGAGATCCAACTGAATTTTCTTCACGCCCATGGCGTTTTCTTTTCCGAGCTCTAGTGAAAATGAGTTTGTCTTTTGCTCTTGTGACTCCGACATAAAAAAGCCGGCGCTCTTCGCTGATATCAGAGCCGAGCCGTTTGTGGGGAATTAGTTCCTCTTCAATCCCTACAAAATACACAACTGGAAATTCTAGGCCCTTGCAAGCATGAAGAGTCATGAGCTGGATCGAGGATTGATTGTTGTCCTCTGGGGAATCTCTCAAATCCATGCTCTCAAGAAACTGGGAAACGCCTTTTGGGGTTCGGTTCGAAGAAAGTTGTTTGTCCAAAATATCAGAAAAAAGTTCCAAGTGCTTCCAGCGCCGTTGAGCGCTTGCTTGGTTTGAGGAAGTTTTAGTTAAAAAAGCTGGGTACTGGATCCCCTTCAAAAAATCCAAAAGGACTTGCTTGGGACTTCGAGAAAAATCGTTTAGAAGTTGCTGAATGAGCTTTTCCAAAAGCTTATGAAGCTCCGATAAAGCTTTTCCCGCTCTCGGATCCAATCCCGCTTTCTCCCAGTCGAGCGAAGCTTGATAAAAAGAAGTGTTTTGGTGTGAAGCAAAACGGGTAAGAGATTCAATCGCTTTGTCACCAATACCTCTCGGGGGGGTGTTTAAGATTCTTCTAAAAGGAACTTCCTGAGGCTTCAAAGCGCACTTCAAATACGCTAGGACATCTCTTATTTCTCTCCGATCAAAAAAAGCAGTTCCACCGCTCAAAGAATAGGGGTGCCCCACTCTTCGAAGTTCTGCTTCCATTTGAGCCCCTTGATTATTGGATCTAAAAAGCACTGCAATATCCTGGGGCTTCCATCCCCTGCAAAGCTGTAAGGAAATATCGGTGACGACTCCTTCAACTTCTTCTGCTTCAGTCGGAAAAACGAGTACTTCCGGTAACTGAGCTGGAGTCTCTTTCGATGCAATGAGCGTCTTAGAGTGGCGGTCGGTGTTTTTCTTAATCACTTCATTAGCTAAATTTAAAATTGCAGGATTAGAGCGGTAGTTTCTCTCTAGTTTTACGACTTTGCATTGGGGGTAGAGTTTTGGAAAGTCTAAAATATTCTTGATGCAAGCTCCTCGCCAACCATAAATCGACTGGTCATCATCTCCTACAACTGTCAGATTGTGGTGCGATTGAGTGAGAACCCTCACGAGCCGCATTTGAGAAGCATTGGTGTCTTGAAACTCATCGACCATCACTTGCTGGAGTTCTTGAGCTAAACTCTCCCGGATTTTTTCATTTTCCCGAAGAAGCTGCAAAGGTTTCAGGATAAGGTCATCAAAATCAACAACCCCCAAACGCCTGAGACAGTTCTCATACCGAGGCATAACCCACTCGACAGCTTCCTCGTATTCGTCGTCGGAGGAACGCTCCTTTTTGTTTTGTTCTCTGAAGCGACTTAGAATTGAAACCAATTTGTCCGAATCAAAACTCGTTTTTCCGTATAAGTGAAAGGATTCCAATTGTTCTTTGAGAAGGCTTCCGACATCTGAAGGATCAATCACTCCGAATTCACGGGGTAAACCGAGGGCTTTATAGTGGGTTCTTAAAAGCTGCAGTCCAAAAGAGTGAAAAGTGCCTGCCCAAACCCCTCGGGCTTGGGA
>OGVY01000161.1_pt1 | contig 11756 bp, 13 predicted proteins | sample 1575871 | NCBI WGS metagenome assembly OGVY01 (sample SAMN07581536, study PRJEB24739) | freshwater metagenome
AATATTTACTTGGATACTCGGTAAAAGAAGCTTAGGAGCTGAAAGCGTAGCATCTCGTTGCGTTCTAAAAGAAATAAAGTCTGATTCACTGGTAGTGCTCTTTAGTTGAATATTGGATTTTTTTTGTTCGCCAATCGTGGTTTCAAAAGCAAGAGCTCTTCCCTTGGGTTGATAATCATGTCCCACAAACACTCGGGTTTCGTCTGGAAGCTTATAGAGCTTTTCAGAAATGGAATGGTATAAGTCTTGAGCATTCCCTTTAGGAAAATCACAACGACCGGTTCCACTGTCTGGCATAAAAATCGCATCTCCTGTAAAGACACAGTCCCCAAAAAGATAGCTTACACAAGCAGGAGTGTGTCCAGGTGTGAAAAGGACTTTAAACCGAAGAGAACCTGCTTGGACTTCTTCACTGTCTTTAAAAAGCTTGTGAAACTGACTGCCATCTACTTTGAAGGATTCGGGAAAATTAAATACTTTTTTAAACACTTCTTGAACTTCCCGAATTCGCTCTCCCATTGCAATTTCCGCTTTTGGTAAAAATCGAGCGACTAAGTCGTGGGCACCAGACAAGTGGTCTGCATGGGCATGAGTCTCTAAAATGTAGTGAACATTCAAATTCTGCTCTTTTACAAACCGCATGACTTTTTCCACCGATTGCAAAGAAGCTTTCCCGGAAGCTGGATCAAAATCTAAAACCGGATCAATGATTACCGAATCTTTCGAAGCAGAATCAAAAACGATGTAAGTCAAAGTGAAAGTTGCCGAATCGAAAATTGTTTTTATTTCCATTTTTTATTTACCAACTGGAATAGAATCATACCTAAAATCATGCTCCCCACAAAAAAGAGGATGGGGGTTTTAAGAGTGATCAAATCAACCAAAGCAGGCCCAGGACAAATACCGCCAAGTCCCCAGCCCAAACCGAAAATCGCAGAACCCACGAGGAGTTTCCAATCAATATCTCGACGAGTGGGGACCTGAAAGCTTCCCGCAAGAACCGGGCTTTGACGCTTCATAATCAAACGATAGGAAACAGCATGGACAATAATCGCACCCACCATGACCGCCATGAGGCTTGGATCCCAGTTGCCTGCGACATCCAAAAAGCCCAAGACTTTTGAGGGCAAAGTCATTCCCGACAAACTTAGTCCCAAGCCAAAAATGACTGCCGTTATAAAAGAAATGATGAGCTGATTCATGGGAGACCTCCCAACCATCGAACAACTCCCACAGTCAGCATTCCTGCCAGCATAAAAGTCCCTGTAGCTATCAAGGACCGCGGCGAGAGCCGACTGACTCCACAAACTCCGTGACCGCTCGTACAGCCACTGCCGAGCTGGGTGCCAAACCCCACCAGAAGTCCCGCCAAAATGTAGTGAGAAATCGAACCAGAAGCTTCCCCTACTAAAAGCGAAGGATTCACAACTTGAATGATAAGGCCTGCTGTGAAAAATCCTAAAAGAATTGAAATGCGCCAAGCAGTGTCTCCTTTTTTGGGAAAAAGAATCCCTGCAAAAATACTACTCACCCCAAAAACTCTGCCTTGCATCCACAGAAAAAGAGAAGTCGCAATTCCAATGAGCACGCCACCTAGAAGGGGCTGAATTAAATCCTGAGCCGACATCGGGCCTCCTGAATGCCAGTATTATGTGATAAATTCTAGACGATGAAAACTCCCATTATTCTCTTTCCAGGTCTTGGTGCAGATGCCTCTCTTTTCTGTGAGCAGAAAGAAACCTTTGGCGCTCAATTGATCACTCCATCATGGATTTCTCCTCAAAAAGATGAAACTCTCTCCGGCTTTTGCAAAAGGTATTCAGAGCATTTACTCAAAAGTGAGCTTTCTCAGTTTTCTGAGGGTTTTTTGGGTGGATTTAGTTTTGGGGGGATGGTGGCCCTCGAACTTTGTGCACTTTTTGCCCAAGAAGGAAATTTTAAAGTGAAGGGTGCCCTTCTCATTTCTTCTGGAAGAACAGACTCTATCCTAAAGGAGTCTTTCAAGTGGAAAGCAAGACTTGCTTCCAAGTTTCCGAAGAGACTCCTGAAATGGATTTTAAAGAACCAGATGCTTTTGCAATTTCTTAGGACAGAAAGCCTCAGCGCAGAACAATCTCGTCATCTTAGGGAAATGATTGATTCGATAGATATGGAGTTTTTTCAATGGTCTCTACTTGCTTGCTCCCAATGGAATCCCAGAAATAGATTTACCTTTCCCCAAGCGGAATTTCCCATTTTTGAAATTCAAGGGGAACACGACCCAATCATTCCCTTATCAAAAGAAGCAGGAGTTACTACTCTTTCAAAGGCAAAGCACCTCATCCAATACACACACTCTCAAGAAATCAATCAGTGGATCCGGAAAGTAATTTCTTAAGGCGCGAAGGTAAGCAACTGATTTTATTAAATAACTTTATCTTTACTTCTCTTGGGCCATCTTGCAAAATCGTCCGCAATGACACTTACAAGTTTCAAGTCCCTCTTTATTAAAAAAGATCTCAATCGGGTCATTGCAGAAGCCCATGATCCTCTTATTGCTGAAGAGCATGGCGAACTCAAAAGGAGTCTCACTGCCCTGAACCTCACTTTACTCGGAGTAGGAGGAATTATTGGTGCTGGGATTTTTTCGCTTACAGGAACCGCCGCTGCGAATTATGCCGGTCCTGCAATTGTTTTCAGTTTTATTATTGGGGGCATTCTGTGTGCGCTTGCAGGTGTTTGTTATGCAGAAATGGCTGCTATGGTTCCAGTATCAGGTTCGGCCTACGCTTACTCGTACGCGACGATGGGAGAAATCATTGCTTGGATTATTGGATGGGATTTGGTTCTAGAATATGCTTTTGGAGCTGTAACTGTTTCTGCATCTTGGTCTGGCTATCTTTACTCTCTTCTTCACAAAACTTTGGGAATAGATTTTCCGGATTGGATGATTAAACTGACCAAGGGCCCCTGGGAGCAAGTGGTTTTAAACGATGGTTCAGCGGTTTTTGGAGTTTGGAATTTACCCGCAAGTGTTATTGCTCTCGTTGTCACGGGAATTCTCCTGCGAGGGATTCACGAAAGCGCTTTAGTTAATAACATTATTGTGGCCATCAAAGTGGGCATTATCCTTTCGTTCATTGGTTTGGGTTGGGCAGTCATTGAACAAGCTAATTGGATGGCTGATCCTTCTGCTTCTGGACTCATGCGGCTCATTCCTCAAGCAACTGAATTAGTCCGTGATGGCCGAAGCATGTTGGCTTATGGACTTCCTGGTGTGCTCACAGGAGCTGGAGTCGTGTTCTTTGCTTATATTGGATTTGATGCCATTTCTACAACGGCTCAGGAATGTAAAAATCCCCAGCGGGACCTTCCTATCGGGATTTTAGGCTCTCTCATCATCTGCACTGTTCTCTACATTCTTATGGCTCTAGTTCTCACTGGAGTTGTCCCCTACCCTCAATTGGGAGTGCCGGATCCAGTAGCTGTAGGGATTGATAGAATTGTAAGTCTTCGGGGTTGGTCCGCAGAAGCTCAAAAGACTTTTACTTTCCTTGTGAAAGTAGGGGCTCTTTCGGGACTCACTTCAGTTATTTTAGTTCTCATGATGGGGCAAACTCGAATTTTTTATTCGATGGCGCACGATGGGCTATTACCTTGGTTTCATAAAGTACACCGGCAGTTTGGAACGCCCCATATTGCAACTGTGGTGACTGGTCTTTTTGTGGCGCTTTGTGGAGGTCTCATGCCCATGAGCCTTGTGGGTGAGTTAGTTTCCATTGGAACTCTTTTGGCTTTTGTTCTGGTTTGTCTTGGTGTCCCCATTCTTCGATTGACCCATCCAAATGCGAAACGTCCCTTCAAAGTGATTGGAGCTTGGCCTGTTGGAATCGGGGGAGCAGCTGCTTGTCTTTGGGTGATGTCGGGCCTTCCCTTTGATACTTGGATTCGGCTTTTGGTATGGCTCTTTATTGGTTTTGTGGTTTATTTTGGCTACGGCCGAAAGCACAGCAAAATTTTAAAGGAGTCTTCCTCTCTTTAAGGCCTGTTTTGTCACTTCGTCTTTTTTTTAGACAGCCCCTTCCCTATCCCTTCGGGCTAATCTTCTGGGCTAATTCTTTGCATTAAATGGGTTTCAGGATGGGAATATGCCCCTGAAACATCTCACCGTTTTTAGTTTTTTCCTCTGGATTTATCCAAGCGCTGTTTCTGTGGCTGATTGTAAAAAAAATTTTTCAAGCTTACGTGCCTCGCAACCTCAAAAACTTGAAGCTCGAGTCAAAACACTTTTTCAGAGCCATTTTCATGAGAATTATCGACGTGATGAGTGTTTTGAAAATTCAGTGGCTTTTTTAGAGAAAGTTCAGTCTCTTTCCTCGCGATCGTTTTACCTCGTATCGATTGAGAACAGAGGCGCCAGCACTCTGGGGATGGTCAGTGCGAAGAAAGCTCGAGGAATAGAATTTGAAAAAGAAAACGGCGAATGGGAGGAAGTGCCAGCCAGTGTAGAAACTAAATGGGGTCATCACGTTTTTGTGATGGATGATGCTTTTATGATTTATGACTTTGACTACACTCATCAACCCAAAGTAGTTTCTTTGAAGACCTATTTAAAAACTATGTATCTAGACGAACCCGCAGATTTAAGACAAAAAAAACTAGAAGATTATCAGGTCGTCCTGACTCAGGCCTCTTACGCTATAAAGAAGCAAACCGATCCAAAACAAAGAAAGATGAGTCTTCAAGATTTCTGGAACCTTAAATGATTTTTCTAAAACCCCTTTTGTGTCCCCCTGAACTCCTCCGTCAAGATCTCTCCGGAAAAACTTACGTAGTCACTGGTGGCAACTCTGGTATTGGCTGGGAGACAGTCAAACAACTTGCAAGCCAAAGGGGTTCAGTCGTACTGGCTTGCCGCAATGTGGAACAGGGAAATCAGGCTATTCAACGGAATCTTTCTCCTGAACTTCAGGGAAGAATCAAAGTACAAAGACTCGATCTTGCTGACTTAGATTCAGTTCGTGCTTTTTCCAAAACCCTTTTAGAGACTCAGAGCAGTCTTCACGGACTAGTGAATAATGCGGGAGTGATGAATACTCCTTTTGGAAAAACGAAAGATGGATTTGAAATACAGTTCGGGACCAATCACTTGGGTCACTTTTTGCTCACTGAGCTTCTCATTCCTTTGCTAAAAACAAGTGCTCCTTCTCGAATTGTTAATCTCTCTAGTTGTTATCACGATAAAGCCATGGGACGAGAGGGAAGGATATATTTTGAGGATCTCCATTTTGAAAAAACCAAATATGATGGTTGGAAAGCCTATGCTCAATCGAAACTTGCAAATCTTCTTCATGCAAAACACTTAGCTACTCGCCTCCGAGAGACTGGCGTTATCGCAGTCAGTGTCCATCCGGGTTGGGTCAGAACGAATCTCATTCGCCAAACGCTGCCCCTGTGGGTGCAAAACAGCCTCTTAAAGCCTCTTTTTCGTTTAGGCGGAATGATAGAGCCTTGGGAAGGTGCTCAAACAACTCTTTACACGCTTTTGGCACCAGAAGTGGCTTCTCACAGCGGAGCTTTTTTTAGCCAAACTGGCTTTTATAGAAACCGAAGCGCAAATCGTGGAGGCTGGCCGCTTGAGTCCCCCAATCCCCAGGCGCATGACGAATTGACAGCCAAGCGCCTCGATGAAGTGAGTCGAGAACTTGTAAAGCTTTAGCGCTTTCTGATGGGTTTTCCAGGAACTCCAGTTCCATAAATAGGTGGAAGAGGCTCCGGTCGGGGCGGAACATAAATGAACCCTTCTTCTTTCGCTTTCCTCTCATGGTAAGCTTATTTGTGAGAGATCCCACCCGTCTTAGATATCCGATAAATTTTTTCCCGAACTTTAACTTTTGCTTCTTCAAACCTTTTATTTTCCATATCGAGTTCTTTATCTCTAAGCTTTTTTATTTGGAAATCGGCATAGGCTTTTTCAACTTCACTCTCGCTCACACTAAAAGGGGGTCCCTCGATAAGAGCCTGAGGGTACTCAATCGTCATCAAACAGAGTTGCGTTTTTGAAGATAGGAATCGCTGAATTTGGGGGTAGTAGAGTTTCCGCATTTCCGGCGGCAGAGCAATATTTGAAGCTCTATCATAGATAAAGTCAAAAGGTTCTCGATATTCAAAATCAAAAAAATCGCCACACCAGATCTCGATTTGAGGTGCCTGATAAACTTCAAACTTTTCAATTCGTGCCTTTTCAAAAGCGATGCGATTTTCGCAAAAAAATTCTTCACAAGCTATCGGAGAAAGTTCGATTCCGATAACTTTGAGCTTTTGATGGGTAAACCACAAAAGATCTAACGACTTTCCACAGAGCGGAACTAAAACTCTATCTCCAGACTTTAAATCAAAATGATTTTCAACTGAAAGCAACCCAGGGTTGACTTCCGTTTTATGAAAACCTATTTCCTTTTTTTTCCAGCGCTCCATCCAAAAATGAGGATCCATTTTTTTAGTATAGTCCCGTTTTTTTAGGTAGAATAGAGTGGATGAACTGGCTCTACTTAATCATTGCAATCACAAGCGAAGTGATCGGGACTTCGGCGCTAAAAGCTTCAGAAAGTTTCACCAAGCTCATTCCCACCCTCTGGGTGATTTTAGGGTATGGAAGTGCTTTTTACTTTCTGTCTCTGACTCTAAAGACCATTCCAGTAGGCGTTGCCTACGCTATTTGGTCGGGAGTGGGCGTTGTTCTCGTGACTTTGGTGAGCTTGGTCCTTTTCAAACAAAGGATGGATCTTGCGGGTTGGGTGGGAATTTCTTTGATCTCAGCGGGCGTGATTGTCTTGAATCTTTTTTCTAAAGCAAGTGCTCACTAATACGGTTTCTTAAACAGAATCACTGTATATTTTCCCGAATAAGTATCTTTAGAACAGAGTCCCCCGAGAACTCTCGCCAGCTTGCTTCCGGAGTGTTCTTTCACAATCACGGCTCTTTGACTCTCACACTCTGAGAGCGAAGAAAAGCTTTGTGCAGCTGTTTGAATTCGGATTGAGGGCCTTCCAACAAAGCCCAAATTCAGATCAAAATCACCAAAAGTACTTTTTCCACAGTAGGTCATGAACAGAGCCTTTTCCTCCGCCTGAAGAAACTCTTTGGCTTCTTCAAGAGCTTGAAAACAGTTAGCTTGAAAAGGAACGTGAACCACTCTCTCAAGGGAAAACTCGATTCTCTGGGGTGCGAAGTAGTGGATGGCCGTAGTTCCCGCTCCCATGACTGTATTATAGTGAATAATTACGTCAGCTAACAAAGCCCCTAAAGATTTTAACTTTAGGTCGAGAGACGCTTTGATTTCTGTCAACGTAATGGCTTGAGGCTCAGAAAACCAAAGGAACCCTCCTAATTGAGGCTTGAGGGGTGTTTCTCCGAATCCAATTAAAATGATTTCCCAGTTTTTTCCCACATCGATATTTTGCCTTCGACAATAAGCAAAGAGGGGGGCCACTCCCGTCGCTTGAGAAAACAGATCGGCCTGTAGCGGTAGCGCACTGATACAATCCAAAGCATTTCGATACCGGCCCGTGGGCGTGGTTCCCCAAGCCGAATAATCGGTGGTGATTAAGGAAACAGACTTTTCAGATTCGTACTCCCATTTGAAATCGTAGCCACTCTCATTTTCTGCCACGCACTCAACATGGACTACAGGAAGGCCTGTCTTATTTTGAAAAATTTTTGCAGCAGAAGCCCCTTGCTCCAAACAAGTTTTTGCTTCTTTCGGAAAGCCTACTAAGTGAAGAGTAAAGATTCCGGCAAATGAACTAGAAGACACTAAAAGGAGACTTCCCAGAAAAAGAGCTTTGATGTTTTTCATGCAGCAGAAGTACCAAGCCAGAAAGCTCGGGGCCAGAGAAATTCTTTTTCATTTCAAGATATTGATTTCATTGCTCTTTTTTATCGTTAAGGGACGGACGATTTGTACCGTTAATGAGAGAGGGGAAAATATGAAGGTCCTAAACATCGAAGATCCCAATAAAGATTTGGAACCCTTTGAGAAGAACTACCTACCTGGAATGTTTCTTTTTCATCAGGGCTTCCCGGCTGAAACTTTCTTTATTGTCTTAAAAGGAACCGTCGAGCTTGTTTCTGAGCAAGACGACAAAATAATTGTCGTTACCTATGTGGGGCCTGGAAGCTGTCTGGGAGAGCGCTTACTTGTTGAGACTGGACTTTATCCAAGAGCTTTTGGAGCTAGAGCACTGACGGAGGTAAAATGCATCGAAATAAGGAAAGATATCTTAAATAATTTGCACCTCTCCTCTCCGCGAAGTTTAGTGCAGATATTAAGCACTTCGCTTGAAGTTTGTATCAACCGGTTAGCTCGAATGAACTCATTGATTTCGCATTTGAGAAGCTTTAGTTCGCGGAATCGACTCCTCTATCTCATTCTTTTTTTCTATAATAACCATGGAAGATTTCTCCCTCAAGGAAAGGAAGTCGTGCTGCAAGAGGATATGATCCGTTTTTATATAGACGTACCCAGAATCGAGATACAGAAAATGCTGCTGAATCTTCAGACAAAAAAAATTATAAAAAAAACCAAAGACTCCATTTATCTCATCACGAATGAGGCAGCTCTCCGGGATCTCATTTCGAACTCTCAACCTGAAAGCGATTACACCTTTCCCTGGGAATTGACAGCTGCTTAACGCCTGTTAAACCCACTCATTTTTGCCGCAAAGCAAACTCATCAATTAATGCTATAGTTAGAGGCTCTCATGAAGCACTTCTTTACTTTTTTGGTTTTGATCTCAATCAAGGCCTTTGGGAATCTTTTTTACCGGTTGAAAGTCGATTGGATTGGCAAGGGTTCCAAACGGTTTGAAAACTTAAAAGTTATTATTCTTCTAAACCACACAAGTCTTTTCGAGCCAATCTACATTGCCGCACTGCCCATAGCCACTCTTTGGAAGATTGCCCATTGGGGGGTTCTTCCTGGAGCAGATATCACTTTGAGCCGCCCCATTATGGGCTGGTTCTTTAAATGGGTGACTCCCAGCACTGTTTCTGTCTCGCGAAGAAAAGACAAAACCTGGAGCGCTTTCTTGGATAGAGTTCAACCCCAATCCTTGGTGATTATCGCCCCCGAGGGGAGGATGAAAAGACAATCCGGTCTTGATAAAACTGGGAATCCCATGACGGTGAGAGGTGGAATTGCTGATTTGCTTTCAAAATTTCATGACGGAAATTTTCTTATTGCTTACAGTGGAGGTCTTCACCATGTGATGACTCCCGATGAGAAACTTCCCAGGCTCTTCAAAACTATCCGCTTAACTTTGGAAACAGTCAGCATTTCAGACTATAAATTTAAATTTCAGTTTGAATCGGATTTAAGAAAAGCTCGCCTTGCTATCGCCAAAGACTTAGAACAAAGGCGAGATGCTGTCTGTCCCAACTTAGAAGCTGAGTTAGGACACAAGACAGCCTCCTCCAAAATCAGCAATGAATCTGTAGTTTCAATCAGTTAGAGTTTTAGATATACTTTTGTGAAATTTCTTTTCCAGGAGTCTCTCATGCGCCTTATCCGGTTGGGTTTCTTCCTTCTTATTTTAAGTTTCTCTAACTCTTTCTCCGCATCTTTCCAGGGGCAGGAAAAAGTATCCTCCTGGTTAGTTTCACAAAGTAAAAATTCGAGGAGAAACTCGAATTCCACTGTGATTATTTACTTAAAAGATGAAGCAGATTTTGCAAATATCCCTAAATCTCTCCCCAGACCTCAACGCTTAAAAGATGTTTTCAATCGGTTAAACACTACAGCTCAGAAGTCTCAATCTCGGCTCTTAGCTTGGCTCGCTTCTGAAAAAATTCCGGCTCGCTCCTATTCTATTGCCAATGCTATTGCTGCAGATGGGCTTTCCATCGAACAGTTGAGCCAAATCGCTTCAAGAGAAGATGTGATTAGAGTGGTGGGAAATCCTCAAATTCAGCAGCGCTTTCCCAACGCGTTTGAGCAAAGCTCTTTCCATGCTCGGGGTCCCGGAGGAAATATTGTACGATTTGGGGCTTCTCAAGTTTGGAATGAACTCCAGGTTTTTGGGGAAGAAATTGTCGTAGCAGGACAAGACACGGGTGTCAGGTGGGATCATAAGGCTTTGAAGAATCAGTATCGAGGGTGGAATGGTTCTTCAGTGGATCATTCTTACTCATGGCACGATTCCGTTCATAAAAACTTTGGAGGAAACTCTTCTTGTGGCTATGATCTCGCAGTCCCGTGTGATGATCACAATCATGGAACTCATACTGTGGGTACGATTGTTGGGGATGACTCCGAGGGGAATCAAATTGGAGTCGCTCCGCGTGCAAAATGGATTGCCTGTCGAAATATGGATGCCGGTATAGGCACTCCTGAAATGTATTTGGAATGTTTTCAGTGGTTTTTAGCTCCATGGCCTCAAAAGGGTGATCCCATTCAAGATGCCAAGCCTGAACTGGCTCCTCATGTGATCAATAACAGTTGGACTTGCACTAAAAAGGAAGGGTGTGATGGAGGGGAATTCGAGCGAGTTTTAAAAGCTCTCAAAGCAGCGGGTATTTTAGTAGTTGCTTCTGCCGGAAATGACGGCAGTGACTGCTCTACGATTCATGAAGGCCCTGCGTATCATTCTGACTGGGTTCTCAGTGTGGGAGCGATGAACCATCGAAATGATAGTATTGCGAGTTTTTCGAGTCGGGGCCCTAGTACTTGGGATGGTGGAATCGGTCCCCATGTTACAGCTCCCGGAGTCAACGTTCGATCAGCAGTAAAAAGCGGAGGATATTCGGAATCTGGTTGGAGCGGAACTTCCATGGCTGGCCCTCATCTAGTGGGCTTAGTAGCTCTTCTTTGGTCTGCAGATAAGACTCTGATTGGAAACATCGATAAAACACTAGAGCTCATTAAAAAACATGCAGAACCAAAAACGAGTTCTCAATCCTGCAAAGGCGTGAGTGGGAGTTCTGTCCCAAATAACGTATTTGGTTTTGGAATTTCGAACGCTTATTCGGTTATTCAAAATCACTTAGCGGAAAAAGCGGCAAAACCTTAAGCTTCCACGGGTAAAGTTACTTCTACTAGAAGCCCTCCAAGGCCTGACTCTCCCAGTGTGATTCGGCCTTTCAGAGCTTGGACACAACCCTCAACAATAGCTAAGCCGAGACCATGACCCGTATTCACTTCTTTATTTTTCTCTTTGAAAAAGGGATGAAATACCTGCGCTCTACTCTCTGGCCTAATCCCGGGACCATCGTCCTCAACAATCAAAACAACTTCCCTTCCCTTCGAAATCCAGCCAAGTTGAACCTGCCCTTTTGAAAATTTCAGAGCATTCTCCAATAGATTTGTGACAATACTCAGAAAGAGAGCCCCATTTCCAGAAATGACCGAATTCCTAAGATTCTTCTTCCAAAGAATATTTTTCTTTATCTGGGGGTGGCTCTCTTGGACATGGGTAAGAGCCGTTTCAATAATGTCTTCTAAGCGGATTTCCCTTTTTAAGTCCTGCTCCCCCAGTCGTTCCACTTCAGAAAGGAGGAAAAGTTGATTGGTGATATTTCGAAGTTGGAGCGCTGCTTTGAGACTTTTTTCACAAAAGGGTAAGTAAGACTCAACTTCGCAGGGGCGGCTCCTTAAAACTCTCTCTAATTGAGATACAATGACCGACAAAGGCGTACGCATCTCGTGGGAAGCATTCACATTCCGATGCCAGTTCTTTAGGGGAATTAAAAACTTTTGCTCCTAATTTTTTTAACGGAGC
>OGVY01000162.1_pt1 | contig 11723 bp, 11 predicted proteins | sample 1575871 | NCBI WGS metagenome assembly OGVY01 (sample SAMN07581536, study PRJEB24739) | freshwater metagenome
CAGTTTCCCAGGCCGATATTCAAACAAGAATTGTCGGTGGGTCCAATGCTCCAGCTAATCAGTACTCTTATCAGGTAAGTTTGGTGTTTTCTCAAGCTCCAGGAAACTTTCAAGGACATTTTTGTGGAGGAACTCTTTTTAATAACACAACTGTAATAACAGCGGCTCACTGTGTGTATTTTCTTACGAATCCAAATCAAGTGGCTGTTCTAGTTGGAACCAAGAATCTCAATCAAGGCGGAGCAAGAATCCCAGTTTCCCAAATCATTATCCATCAGAGCTTCGATAAAAAAACTAGAAAGTTCGATATTGCTCTTTTGAAATTAGCCCCCAGCAAAAGAGCACAAAAGGATCTTTTAGCTCGGACTGCCAAAGCCGTTCTCGCGACGAGCGAGCCTGCAGCGGGTATTAAGGCATGGGTGAGTGGATGGGGGACTCTCAAAGAGGGGCAGCAAGACGGGCCGAGTCTTTTGCAACATGCTGAAGTTAACATGATTTCTCGAGATGTTTGCAATGCCAAGGAAAGCTACGATGGTGCAGTAGGTTCCGAAATGGTTTGTGCCGGGCTTTCTCAAGGAGGAAGAGATGCTTGTCAGGGAGACTCCGGAGGGCCCTTGGTCGTTGAGGATACCAAAAAGAAACGTAATGTCTTAGTTGGGGTGGTGAGTTGGGGAAATGGCTGTGCTAGGGCCGGATATCCTGGCGTTTACTCAAATGTGGCTTCACTTCGGACTTGGATCTTAAATAATTCTCGTTAGACTTTAAGTTTTAAATCTACAAAGAATCACTCCTTAATCAAAGTGACATTCACGGCTTTGACAAGAACTCGAACCGTATCGCCTTTTTTTAAATTCATTTCATCTAGGGACTCCACAGTCATCACAGAGCTCATTGGTACAGCAGAAGTATTTTTGAGCTTCACTTTGACTTGAGACATCACTTCACCCTTTTTTATATCGACGACTTCGGCTTCGATTTGATTTCTCACTCCAGCTTTCATTTTTGACTCCTTTTTGTTTTTTGATGATTAAGTTTGAAATTTTAACTGAACCCAAAGGTAAATTCATTTTGTTTTTGTAGATTCTTAGAGCTATTTCTCTCTAAAGCAACTATAGTGCTGTTGTCCGAATTAGAAGACCTCTGAGCAGGTGCTCATCGATTTTCTCTCTTGGCACCACTTACCTTTAGGAGGTCTTATCGTGGGACGGTCCAAAGGCTTTGGCTTTGTGGAAATGTGCTTTGGTGGCGCACAGAGTCGCGGAGGCCGCTCTTACTAGGTTTTTTTAAAACTTATTTCGGGCTTCGATTGGTAGATCGAGGCCCAACATTTCCAACTGATCACTATGAGTAAAGATGAAAAAAATTTAAACGAGGAAAAGAATGATTTGAAGCTTCGGGATGAACTTCAAACAAAGTTACAGTCAGCCATTAGGCGCTCTGCCTCAACGAATGAAATCAATCGAATCCAAAAAGAGATTGAGCAATTAAACGAGAAACTGTCCCAACGCCCCAACTGGACTAAATAAATAGCGGTGTAATGGTGGAGGTTACGCCAAAGTAGGCGAACCACTTACCGTTGAAGAAGAGTATGCGGCGGCATGGAAACGGGCAAGGTTAGATACGAACGAGCTGGCGCGACTTCGTAGCGAAGGTTGGACGGTGAGTCAGTTAGTGGCTCATTTTGGGTATAGTAGGACGTCGATTAAAAACAATTTGAGAGAGTCGGGGAAAGAAGTTTGCAGCTACAATTAGGCTAATGCAATATTAAGCAGCTTTTACATCGACTTTGAGTCTTAAGCCTGCTTGGTCCACCATTCCTTGCAAAGATAGCGCTACAAATCTTTCTTTTGAATAACCCAAAATTTTTGCATAGCGTGCTGCTCTTTCAGGGCTAACTGCTTTTCTTCCTTTTTCAATATCATTTAAGTGTGATTTAGAAATTTTTAGAAGTTTAGCGAATTCGGGCTGGGTCATCTCTTCTCCCAGCCGAATGGCTTCGAGTAGCTTTCCAAAAGTTATGGACCCTCCAGTCAATCCCTCTAAAAACTTAATGGCATCTGTTTTCTTTTTAGTATTCATGTTTATCGATCCTTTCTACCAAAATAAACTTAATTCGATCTTTTATTATCCGATAATAGGCTCTGTAGCTTCTACTAAGACGAATAGACCGAAACCCAGTCAAAGCCCCTTTGCATGGTTCGTCATGGTAGCCCGAAGTTTTCCTAACTGTCTCAAGCCCTCTCTCTTCAACATCTTCAATCCAATCTTGTAGCTTCACAGCGATAAAAACTGGGATTTTTCTGAGAGCTTTTTTTGTTTTTTCGCTAATTTGAACATGATAAATCATTGATGAGATAGTACACCAAACAGGAGTACTGTGTCAAGTTGGATATAAAAGAGCAGGAACCATGACCACCCATTTCTGGCCGAGCAGATAATCTCGATATTTGGAATTATAGCGAAAAAAACTGGCTAATAAGCTGTGTTGTGCGTTTTCAGAACCCGAGGACGAGGCGAGAGTGGTCAGAATACGGAAAATATTACCTAGGTTGGTTAAAAAATGTAAAAGTAACAACACCAACTTCTCCTGAGCTGTTTGTGCAACTCAGATAAAAGGTGGGGGCACTTGTGGGCTTTCCGAAGGAGGAGGGAACTACCGTCCTCGAGCCCGTGCGTCCCGACCCTCTCTCTTGGTTAAAAGAATTTGTTACCCAACAGTTTCCATTTTCGTTAGAAGCACTCCAGCTGAGTGTAAACTGGGTTGTCAGGGGGATGGGGTGAGTTTGGTTAGTGCCTACGGTAAGGGAACGATAAGACGTAATCACCCGACCCGAGCTTGTAACCCGTGAAGCACTAATCAACATATTTGGGGGACTGCAGCTGAAGCTGTGGGAAATTTTTGGTGACGAGTAAACTGGATTTGTTTCTTCCCTACAAGCAGAGTCAGAACTATTGCGACACACCCTGAGCTTGGAAGTATCCAAGCTAAAATCACGGTCATAGGGGTAAGACCTCGTGAATCTGCAGAAAGTGAATTCTGAAGGTGGACGCCTGCACCCAGACCTTACGGTGACTGTGCCAGTAAATTCTATCCTGGGCTTTCCGGTATAATCACAACCGTCTTGTCGCCCACTAAACTTGAAAGGTTGCATACGGTCGGCGGAGAGAGCCTGCGTCTGCGATTGTTGAAATGAGTAATTACAAGATCCGGTCGGGGAAATATCACAGGAATAGGCAGCATTGCCATTTACGGAACACTTGAGCCGGGGGACAGCTACTGTACTCGCCCCCTCCTCTGGTCGAGTGGCCGCGACCTTACAATTAAATCCCGCTAACCTATATGTTTCTCCACTAGCCCCTGCGGATGGTAACCCTGCTAGAGCCATGACTTCGAACAATAACGCTTTTTTGAACATTTTCTGCCCCCTGATTGACTCTCAGTGAACTTCGTAATTAGGACAGTAATGTGTGGGGATTGTGGAAAGATTTCGACAATCAAATAAAAAAGGCGAGTAGGAGAATGCCCCTCTCTCGCCTTTTCTTCAACTGATTAAGCTCGGCAGCTTTCTGCAAGCACCGGATGAGTCTTCATTTGAGCTTTAACATTTCTCAAAAGACTCAAAGGAGATTGTCCTTTTTGCACAATTTTTCCAAATTGATCTTGGGTCATTTTAGCAAAATCAGCTTGAGCAGAATCTTCGCAGCCCAGAGTCTTAGCAAAACCAGCAAGATACTCGCCTTGTCCTTGAGCCATTTCCATTGTGAGGGGCTCTTGGTTATTGAAAGCAAATTTGGCAGCGTCCATGTCGTTCTTTGCAATATCATGCTTGTCGCATCCCATGGTTCCTGAAGTCATCCCGAAAGTAGGCGGAACAACTGCGTTTGTAGTTCCACGGATGGTAGTTCCAAGCATGGTTTTCTTTTGCGTGACTTGCCAACCTAAGCCGCAGCCGTCTGTTCCTGTGGGATTTTCACCCATAGCATTGACTCCACGATCTCCATAACCTTCCATTTGATCTTTCTTTGCACCCGCTTGAGCTAAATGGGGCACCAAAGTAAGAATAGCTAACACACTCATTAACTTTCTCATTTTTTCTCCGTTGATTTAAATAGGGTTGATAGGAAGTAATTATTTTATCTCTGGTTAACCAAAGTCAGAAGTAATAATTGAAACTGATTTTGCCCTCTTGATTTCCTCGAGTCTCTTGCTGTGCCGCGTTCCACCAAGAATAAACGCCAGTGCGGATTTCTAAAGATTGACTTAAACTTAACGCCACTTCCCAATCCCCTTGAAAAAGGTAAGCGCCAGACAGCTTTGCAAAAGGATCCCACATAACAGTGAAAGCCAATCGACTCTTAAAATTATCAAGTGCCGAAAAGATAGCGGCGATTTGTGCTTCCGGGCCCACTCGGTAGCCCCTTTCAAAATTACGGCCTAACTCAGTTCTAGCAAGCAAAAGGCCGTAGAGGAGTTGTTTTTCGCTTCCAAGGGGAATGGTAAGACCCAGCCCCCCTCGGACCATCAAACTTTTACAATTGAGACAACGTTGGTCTTTGATGTTTCCATAGTTTATCTGAAGCCGCCAAGAGGGTCGCTTCTCGATAAAACTGAGAGGAAAAAGAGAAGTAATGTGAAGCAGCTCTAAATTTTCCAAAAAGATTTGTCCTGTTCGGGGCGCGTACCGAAAATAAATCTGAGGAAAATCCACTTGAGAAAAAGGCAAGTAGCCCAGGTCCTTGTTCAAGAGATCGTGATAAGCAGACTTAATACCTATTTCTTGAAAAAACATCTCCTCTTGGGAAATCCGTGAGACCCCTGGGGAAAGGCTTACCCGTTGAGCGTAGTGACCCAAATCGGGACGACTTTCTTTACTTGCAATCAGCTTCTGAGGGATTTTTCCAATTTTACTTCTTTGGATGAGAAGACTCGCTTGGAGTTCTTGGGCTTGCTCCTCAAACTTTCCTTCCTTTTCATTCTTATCGTAAAAAAGGGATGCCAAAGCGGCATCCAGGACAAAAGGATCTTTCATAGTTTCAGGAGGCGTTTGGTGGTGGAGGAGTCTTTTTAAATTTTTTTGCTGAGAAGGATCCAATTCTTCTACTTGGGATACCATTTTGCGCCGAAGAGAGGGTCTGTATTTAATGGCTTTAACAGCTCCAGGAATTTCGACGACCCTTTTAACGGTCTCACCAGGGATGAAAGAAACTGCGAATCCGGCCAAATCCCATTCCGGCTTTGTAGCTTCTAAAATAGTCAACATTTGGTAAGAGCAATTTTCATCAAAAAAGAAATAATCAAAATAACTGTTCGTCTCCAACTCCCAGACATGAGCTAACAAAAACCTGGATTCTTCGGGGGAAAGATTGAGGTCATACTCCCAAAGATCTCGACTTTCTGAGTTGTTATACTCGTTCAGCTTTACGTAGTAGGGGAGATAGGAAAACTGTCCACGGTATCCCCCAGTGAGTCCAAGAGCAATGAAGGCAAGAGGATTTTCATCGGGGGAGACTGCAGCGGCAAAACTCAATCCGTAATCAAGCATGTCTTGTTTTTTTTGCCCTGGTATTATTCTTTTATTCAATCTCAAAAAGGTATGCCCAAACATGGAAGCGGGATTGTTGGGATAGGCACTCGAAAAAATGAGCGAAATAGATTCAGGATCAGCTGCTTCAAGCATCTTTTCGAACTCCAGACATTTCACCACGGGAATTTTCAGATCTAACTCTTTTTTCAAAAACCAAAAACGGGCAGGAAAAGCACACTGGGGGTGAAGCTTGAGTCGTCCGACTTGAATATTTCTTGTAAAAGCTTCGACAGTAGCTTTCAGTTCGGAGAGTGGTTCAGTCTTGCCTTCAGGGGAGAAGAAAAAACCTTCTCCATCCACATCGCTTTTCAACTTACCGAACGGAAAGGTCTTTTGATAATGAAGAAGTCGATGCCAAGCTCGACTCTGAGCTAATCGCTCCAATCGGGTTTCTTCAAGGCCTAGAGCCAACCCTGAAAGAATGAATAAAAGCCAAAATATTTTTGTTTTCATAACCGAACGGTGCGGTAAAGTTTAAGCTAACGCTCAGCAAAGTGTCAAAAAACCTAAACTTATTTAAACTGACTGCTTAAATTTAACTTGAGGAGACCGTCATGAAATCATTTTTCTTTGTTCTTGTTTCTGCTGTGGCTTTACCCAGCTTAGCTTCAACTTGGGATATAGATGACACCCATACTGCTGCTAAATTTAAAATTCGACACTTGATGGTTTCTAATGTTTATGGACAAATCACAGGAGCTAAAGGAAGTTTAGAAATAGACGACAAAGACTCTTCCAAAACAAAAGGAACGATCACCTTAGATGTTGCCACCATCAATACTAACAATGAAAAAAGAGATGCTCACTTAAAAGGCGAGGATTTTTTTGAAGTCTCTAAATTTCCCACAATCACTTATCAAATTACAAAAGTCTCGAAGGCTAAAAATGGTAAATACAAAATGGATGGGGAACTGACTTTGAAAGGGCTTACTAAGCCAGTATCTTTAAAAGATGTGGAAATCACTCCCACAGTGAAAGATCCTTGGGGCGGAACTCGAAGAGGTCTTGCTGGAACCACGACCCTTAACCGGAAAGACTTTGGACTCACTTGGAACAAAGCTTTGGACGGTGGCGGAGTCGTTGTGGGAGATTCCGTAGAGATTGAAGTGGCTGCTGAACTAAAGCAACAAGCAGAACCCGCTAAAAACTAAATCCTTAGTGGACGGTGGCTTTTTCTCGAAGAGGCGCCGTCCACACTTTTTCACCTTCTCGTTGTTCTAAAACACCTTTTCTCTTTTGTTTAGTTTGGAGATCAGGCCCCAGAGTGAGTGTCGGAATAAAGTTTTCAGTGTGTCCTTGCCAAATATGAGATTGGCCTTTGCTTCTTTTTTCAAAAATAATTTCTTTTTCTTTTCCAATTTGAGAATCCAAGAAGGCTTGGTAGCGTTTTGCACTAAGCTCTCGAAGAATCTGTGACCTTTCAGCTATAACTCGGCTGAGGACAGGAGAACTTAATGAAGCCGCAACAGTTCCTCGTCTTGGGGAGAAGGAAAACACGTGAAGTTTTGCCCAAAAAGAATTCTCTAAGAGTTTCACAGTATCTAAGAACTCTTTTTCTCCTTCTCCAGGAAATCCCACAATCACATCAACACCCACAAAAGTATTTGGATCGGCAGCCTCTAACTTCTCACACACATCAGTAAACTCATGCGCCTTATAAAGGCGGCGCATGCTTTTTAATATTTGGTCATTCCCACTTTGAAGCGCAATATGAAAATGGGGGCAAAGCCTTTTTTCCGTTTTAAGAAGGCTAATCAGATTATCTGGGATTTCGAAAGGATCTAAAGTGCTCACTCTCACTCTGGGGCCATCAGGTAATTTAAATATTTCGTGAAGAAGATGAGCTAGATCCGTGTTCTGATCCCAGCCATAGTGAGCCAAATGAATCCCAGTTAAAACCACTTCCCTAAATTCTTGAATATGAGCTTCTTTAACTTGTTTGAGGACTTGGTTTATCGGCAAACTTCGGCTTCGACCCCTAGCTTCAGGAATAATACAGAAGCTGCACTTGTAATTGCACCCATCTTGAATCTTGATAGTAGCACGCGCGTTCCGAGAACCTGGAAAAAACTCGGGTAAAAAACCTTTAGCTGCTTCAACCCTATCTTTTTCAACGGTGCCTTTTTTCCAAGCCTCTTCAAAATAGTCGAGAGTTTTAAATTTATTTGCAGTCCCTACAAGAAAGTCGATCTCAGGGATTTGCAAGAGCTCTTGTCTTCCCACTTGGGCATAACAGCCCACCATGGCAACTAATCCGCCTTGATTTTGCCTTTTGAATCGAAAAGCTTGCTGACGAGCATCTTTATCCGCATTTTCAGTCACTGTGCAGGTATTGATCACGTAGGCATCTGCAGCTTCATTTTCATCTACGGGAACGTAGCCCCTTCGAACCGCTTCCAAATACAAAGCATCCGTATCATTGCTATTGGCCCGACACCCAAAGGTTTTAAAAGCAATTCTCATGTTTATTGGATTGAGAGATCCTCTATCCAGCCTCCGCCCAAAACCTTATCCCCCTCATAAAAGACCATGGCTTGGCCAGGAGTGATAGCCCGTTGGGGAATTTCAAATCTCACTTCGAGCTTGCCGTCTTCTTGAGGCACCACTTCTACGGGACTTTCTTTTGCTCGGTAACGGATTTTAGCATGAACCTTCTTGGCATGAGTTACCGGTTCATTGATCCAATTTAAATGAGATACCAAAGCAGATTTTCTAAAAAGATTCTTTTCAGGTCCCACGACCACTTCGTTCGTAGCACCCCTCAAAGCCAAGACAAAGAGAGGTTCTTTCCCAAAAACCCCCAATCCCTTTCTTTGACCAATAGTAAACTGATGAAGCCCTGAGTGATCACCCAGAACATTCCCTAGAGGATCTACAATTTTACCTGGCTTCAACAACTCTTTGGGGACTTCTTCTTCGATAAAGTCTTTGTAGCTTCTGGCTTGGACAAAGCAGATTTCTTGGCTGTCGGGTTTACTAGCAACATTTAAGCCGTACTTCATTGCAAGCTCTCTGACTTGTTTCTTTTCGAAGTTTCCAATGGGAAAAAGTGTTTTAGTTAAATCAGATTCTTTCATTGCAAACAAAAAGTAGGATTGGTCTTTTTCCGGATCGTCACCCTTATAGAGCTGTGCGCGGTTTACTTCAGGGTCTTGTCTTACTTTGGCATAGTGACCCGTTGCCAAGTAGTCCGCTCCTAAATCTAAAGCCCAATCCATCAGTTGCCGAAATTTTACTTTTTCATTGCAGCGGATACAGGGGTTTGGGGTTCGGCCATTTAAGTACTCTTGAATAAAATCTTCTACTACCGCTTCTCGAAATTCCTCTTCCATATTGTTAACATAAAAAGGGATTTGGAGTTTCTCAGCCACACGGCGAGCGTCCATAATGTCACTTAACGAACAACAAGTGCCAAATTCATTTTCAATTTTTTCAGCCATGTCGTGGAGTTGGAGAGAGATCCCTATGACTTCGTGGCCCAGTTCTTTTAACCAGCCCGCAGTGACAGAGCTATCAACACCTCCGCTCATGGCTACAACAATCCGCGAACGTTTTTGAGGAATAAAATTTGTACCTAATACGCTCATAAGGGTTTTCTTTTTCTCGACCGAATTCGTTGAACGTGGCTTATCACAAGCCGAGACACCGTGTCGATATGCTCTTCGGTGGTTAATTTTCCCCAAGAAAAGCGTAAACCCTCTTTTGCCTCTTGCTTGCTTAGCCCCATGGCCAAAAGCACGTGGCTTGGGCTGATGGATCCAGAGGAACAAGCAGAGCCAGCTGAAACACTAATTCCATCCAAATCCAAAGCCCCTAAAAGAACTTCAGCTGGAATCCCCTCGAATCGGATACTTGAAGTATTTGCAATTCGAGGAACGTCAGCTCCGTTCAAATAAACTCCTTCTAGATTTTCCAGAAGAGTTTTTTCGAAGAGATCCCTTAAAGATCTGATTTTAAGAAGACACTCTTGTGTTGGGAGATCCGCGCACGCACCCCCAAAACCTAAAATCCCCAAGACGTTTTCCGTCCCTCCTCGCCTTTTGATTTCTTGAGCTCCTCCAAAATGGGTGGCCACGAGCGGAGTCCCCTTCCGAATAATCAAAGCCCCAATACCTTTGGGAGCAAAAAGTTTATGCCCCGTGACTGAAATGAGGTCACAAAAATTCCAGGTTGAAGGATCTAGTTTCCCAAAAACTTGGACAGCATCAGTATGAACGGTGATATTTTTTTGTTTGCAAATGTCGTAAACTTCTCTGAGCGGAAAAATCACTCCAGTTTCGTTATTAGCTGCCATGATGGAGACCAAAGTCGGGCGAAATTCAGTGAGTTGTTTTGCAAAGCTCTCTAAATCAAAAAGTCCATTTCTTTGGACGGGGATAAAATCCACGGGGACCCCCTGTTTTTCCAAAAATAAAGCAGTATCCCTGATTGAAGAATGCTCAACCGTTGAGGTTAAAACCCTCAATTGGGATTTTTCGTTAAAATACGAACCCAAAAGAGCTAGGGTATTGGCCTCGCTTCCTCCAGAGGTAAATACAATTTCCATCGGGTCGACTTGCGCAGCTCGAGCAACTAGAATCCTGTTTTGTTCAATGATTTCATTTGCTTGTCTTCCATCTCCATGGCTAGAGGAGGGATTTCCCCAAGTCTCTATAGCCAAACGGATAGCCGCTTGGGCAGCCGGACCCACTGGAGTGGTGGCATTGAAATCAGCATAAATACGGGTCATGACGCGGGTAATCTAACTGAAATTTTAAGTAAGTGCCAGTCCCAGAGAATTCTTCGGAAATCTAGACCCCAAAGGCCTTTCGGGCTAGTGTGGGGGGCTCATATGGAAAGGCTCCAAAAAGCGGAAAATCGCCGTCGCAAACGCGAAAAATTCCTCAGCGTTGCTTTGTTTGTTTTGGTGGTTGCTTTTACTGCAGTGGAAGTCCATTTATTCCGCCTTTCCTCAAAACTCCCTTTTGTTAATAGTATTTTTTTCTTTGGACTGATGAACATCAACATCGTTTTGGTAATGGTGTTGTTATTTTTAGTTTTTAGAAACGTTATCAAACTCATTTTGGACGAACGAAAAGGGCGTATCGGGTCTCGTCTAAAAACTCGCTTAGTCTTTTGTTTTACTCTTTTTGCAATCATTCCAACCATCCTTCTTTTTTCTATTTCAGCTTTTTACATAAAGAGCAGTTTTGATAAGTGGTTCAACTTAAGAATTGGTGAAACCCTTCAACGCAGTATCGATGTCGTTAAAAATTATTATGAGAGCACGGAAAGCTCTGCTTCTCACTTTGCGCATAAAATTGCTTCTCAAGTTAAAAACCACCATTCAAATAGAATCAAGCTAAGATCCCAACTCACTTCTCTTCGCCACGAGTATGGCTTAGATGCAGTGGAGTTTTATGCGGATCCTCTCTCTGAACCCGTGGTCGTTGCTTCAAAGGAAAAACAAAACTTCATTCCTCCCATAGCAAAAGACTCTCTAATGAAGAGCTTCACTGGGAATCACCAGTGCAGAGTTCTAGGTTTAGGAAATGGAGAACTGATTCGCTGCAGTGCCGGAGTCGGCCAGGGGCAAGGGGTCGTTTTCGCAGATTACTTTATTCCGTTGAGTCTTGCTTCTCAACTTTCAGAAATTAATGTCACTTACCAAGACTTTAAAGCGGATAATCCTTTGAACTACCCCATCAAATCGACTTATTTTGCCATTCTGTCTGTTGTCACTCTTTTGATTCTGTTCACTGCATCTTGGACCGGTTTTTATGTGGCTCGGCGCCTCACGGGGCCCATCGAGAGTTTAGTCAGAGGAACAACTGCCGTGAGTCGGGGGAATTTGGATTACTCGATTAGTGCTTCGGGCTCTGATGAACTCGCTAAACTTGTAGATTCGTTCAATCAAATGGTCCGAGAATTAAAAAACAATAAGACCCAAATTGAATTTTCTCAAAAATCCCTGCGGCAGATGACCGAAGAGTCAAACCATAGAAGAAAATATATCGAAGTCCTTTTGGAAAGCGTTGATTCCGGTGTGGTCTCCATTGATCCTGCCGGGATCATTTCCACTGTAAATCCAGCTGCAACGGATTTGTTTGGCATTTCCTCAAAGGAAATGGTGGGACTGCCATATCGTGACTGGGAAAC
>OGVY01000163.1_pt1 | contig 11680 bp, 16 predicted proteins | sample 1575871 | NCBI WGS metagenome assembly OGVY01 (sample SAMN07581536, study PRJEB24739) | freshwater metagenome
CCGTGCATCGTCCACGTTACTGCCTGGGAACCGTATGTCGAAGCCAAGATCAGCGGGCCTCCAGACCATTGCTACCCGGAAGAGGGTGGCTTTGGCGAGTGGGAACTGCTTGATCGTCGCGGACGGCCAGCCCCTTGGCTAGAACAAAAACTCACTGACCGTGAATACCAACGCATTGAAGAAGAAGTTTTCAATCAGATGGAAGGTCGATGATGTACCCCCCGGTATGTAAGGCCGGGGGGTTTTATTATGCATGGGTGACGTATGAAAGTGATTGCACGGATATTGAATGGGGATAAGCATGACTAGCCCACCGTGGAAGTTCGCCATGCTCGCCGCATGGCTTGATGGGTACAGCGACGGCCTGCCTGATTACTGTGAGACTGAAAAGGCTAAAACCAAAGAAGCTTCTGCTCTTTTGCTGGAGGCTTACGAAGAGCACATCAAGGAGAATGATGTATGGAAAAATCAGAGCAAGGGGTGAGCAATGAGTAAACATACACCAGGCCCGTGGTACATCGACCCGATCAAAGCGCACGCCAACGGTAACCGCCGGATCATGGCTGAACAATGCACGCCGGTTGCGGTAGTGCCGGACCATTTAGTTGGGGACGCCCGTCTTATTGCCGCCGCGCCTGATCTCTTGACGGCCTTGCACGAGATTGCCAAGTGGGCGGATCGTTACACCACGCCCGGACATCCAATTTCAACGGTAGCTTGCTCCGCTATCGCTAAAGCAAGAGGTGAGCAATGAACCGAGATGACATCATCAAGATAGCAAAAGAGGCATGGCTGCGTCGCACGGGCTGTGTCTGGACAGAGCCGAAATGCTGGAGCAAGGCGGAGCTTGTACGATTCGCTGAACTCATCGCAGCAGCAGAGCGTGAGGCATGTGCGACGGTGGTGGAAGACATGATTCGTTACATTGATGGTCATGAATGCGCCAAAGCAATAAGAGCAAGGGGTGCGCAGGGGGAGTCGCAGGACCACTGGCAACCTGAACCGGATTTGGCATAAGCTATGCACTACGATTTTGTAGAAATCGGAACATCTGACTTTGATACTGAAATCGAACGATGCCGCGAGTATGATCGCGGGCTTTGTGTAGAACCATTGCTTGTATACTTAAATCGTTTGCCAACTAAACGATATGTACATAAAGTGCTTGCGGCTGTCTCCAACACTGACGGCTGGGTAGACTGCTATTACATACCAGAAGAGGTTATTAAATCCCACAATCTGCCGCCTTGGTTGCGCGGATGTAATAGTATTGGGAAACCACATCCTACTGGATGTCAAATCCTGTTAAACGCCAACCTGGACTTACAAACAAACATAAAAACAACCCGAGTGCCGATGTACAGTATAAAAAGTTTATTTGAAATGTTCCAAGTTACATCGCTAAGTTTTCTAAAACTTGACACTGAGGGGCATGACTGCACAATACTGCACAATTATTTAGAATGGGTTGGCAACGGCAATTTTAAAGCAAATCAAGTTTTATTTGAAAGCAATTCATTAATTCCCTCTGCGGAAGTTGATACAATTATTCGCAAATTTATAAGCGTTGGCTACCGTTTGCTTTATCGAGGCGAGGACACATGTATGCGATACGACTAACATTTTATTTACAGAATTTGCCGGAGAATATACATTGATGATATACAAACGATTTGTAAAGGATGTCCGCATCGGAGAAGAGTTTATTCTCTGCTCAACCCTTGTACGGTACAAACTTGTTGAGAGGTATAAACCTGGGCCGCAGATAGGAACATGGTATATCTGCCAGCGTATGGATTCTGGAACTCTAGAACGCCTTGCCCACAATCGCCGTGTTATTAAATCTGAAACAGGAGAGTCTTGTGAAAAAACCAAACCTTGATAGCGAACAGGAAGTCGTCGAACAAAAAATACTTTTGCTTGGCAAAATACCCTATTACCCACACTATCTCAAACCTGATACTTGGTGTGGGCCGGGGACAAATAAAGAAAAAGAAGTCTCTTTCACTACTGTTGAACTCCTTGCCAGAGGAGCAGTGTTTAAGAAACACTTTCTGTGGCCGCGCCCGTGGACAGCGTAAACCACCCCAAACACTACACTACACACCCCTCCGGTGTGGAGTGTATTGAAATCACAGAACATATGACCTTCAACCTAGGCAATGCCGTAAAATATATATGGCGCTCTTCCCTTAAAGGAAAGCAGATTGAAGACTTACGCAAAGCCAGATGGTATATCGACAGGGAGATACAAAGATTAGCGCCAACATCACCCCAAGAAAAAAGCGACCTATAAACACGTCTGATATCGTCCAGGAAGGATGCATCAAAGAAACCTCCATGCTTAAAATGGACGGCCTCAAAAAACATACACGCTACATTAAAGACTTCACTGGATACATACGAAAGGGAAGGTTCATCTACCTTGAACTTCCTGACGGAAAGTTTAAAGGCAAGTTCCTCGTGGATTATGCTACCGGAACCTTGTACAATGCTTCCACTCTACGTCCAATCTTTTCTCAGCAGCTTGAAATAGTGGAGCGACCATGAAGATTGACAATAACCCATTCTATGACCTTAGCTCGGAACTGCAAAATGTTCACGTCTGTCTCAAACAAAGCTACGAATTTGCCAATGTCCACAACTACCAGGAAGCCGAAAGGAAAATCGATGACGCCTTCTACCATCTCGGAATCTGTAAACGACTTTTGCACGAATCCAACCTACGAAGAAAGTAAAGCCGCCTACATTGGTATGTGCAACGAAATCATGCGGCGCACCAAACCGTGCCGCCTTTTTTCCTGCGAAGAAAAACCCAAATACAAACCTATATCTCGAGAAGAGCTTTCAATGATGGATAGCTGGTATACGCTCTACACCCATGTCCACTCCTGGCCTTTTGAGCATTCCTATGATGAACCCTGTTGACCGCATTAGCGGGACTTCTGGGCCGTTTGTTTCATCGGAGGTAGCAGAGGCCGCCGCCGATGAAATAACGCGCCTACGGGCGATTTTGAGCGGTTTGCGGGCAGATGCCGCGAGGTATCAGTGGCTGCGATCCCAGACCGTGGGGGTCTTCGACAAAGACGGGGTCTGCGCCATAGGAATCGGCCCCGGTTTGGACGTTCTTGCCGATTGTGGTATCGAGCAGAACGAACGGGCGCGAGAAGCCCGTACAGAAGAGAGAGAATAAGGGTTTATCACCCAAAGGCTCCCCCTACCCCACTGCACTTTTGGTTTGTTTTAACCATTAGTACTGAGGTTAGGAGGAGGTATCACCCCTCACAAGGAGGAAGACCATGTGCCTTTCGACACCCCCGGGCATGGTCTTGCGGCGAGCCCGACGGATTGTTTCGGATCTGCCCCGTCTCAGTCTACGCGCTTGCGCGTTCCTGGATTACCGTCTACACCTTTTCTTCCGCGCAGCAAGTGCGGAGCTCATTACTATCGTGCGGAGTACGTCGCCTCTCAGCGAACCTTGATGGTAGCACATCCTTTGAGGATGTCAAGTGCTTCTTCTGTGCTGGTCACTACAGCTAGTTTCCCGCCCTTCCAGTCACGGTGGAACGCCTCCTCCAAGGGAGTCAGTTCCCGCGCCGATGGCGGCTTCTTGCCATCCTTGACTTCCATCAAAATCGTATGGCCGTTGTACCCAACCAACAGATCTGGAAGCCCGTTGCCCTCAGACAAGAACCTGACCGACGCACCGCAACCGCGAAGCGCCTTCACTATAAGTGCTTGATTTTCATCAACCCGGGCTGCGCGTCTCATGGCCTCACTGATAACATTATCAGACAAATTTATAACAATCTCCGCCAATTGCACTAACTACTATCACATACCACTTGGCGCTTGACATGGGTCTTATCATGTGTCAAGATACGTTTTTCTGGGGGGTGTCATGCGTATCACCAACAAGTTTTTTCTGCCCAAGACCTTTGTCAATGCTTTGGAGAGACCGACTTACAGCAAGGGGAATGCGCATATATCGGTGACTGAATTGCTCAATGCGCCGAGGATTGTCAACCTCAGGAGGAAGCACTGGGATGATATTGAGGAAGATGCAAGTCAGATGGTATGGAGTCTGTTTGGAAGTGCAGTACACAAGATCCTTGAGATTGGCAAAGATCCCAATCATGTCGTAGAGGAGAGGTTGTTCACTGACTTTGAGGGGTGGAGAATTTCCGGGCAGATCGACCTTCAGGAAATGATACCAGACGGGATCATGATCAGTGACTACAAAGTTACCAGCGCCTGGTCTGTCATGTCTGACAAAGAGGAATGGCGTCATCAGTTAAACATCTATGCCTGGTTGATTGAGCGGGTCAAAAAAGTTCCTGTCCTGAGCGCCCGGGTAGTTGCCATCATACGCGATTGGTCTGCCAAAGAAACCCGTGAGGGATATCCCCAGGCACCCGTCACAGTAGTCGAGATACCGCTTCTTGAGGACAAGGAAGCACTGGTTAGCGAACGCATCAAGAAACATAACGAAGGATATTTTGCGCTTCAGTTAGGAGAAGAGTTCCCCGAATGCACAAGTTCTGAAATGTGGGAACGCCCCACAACCTATGCCGTTATCAAGGAAGGAGGTGTCCGCGCTAAATCTGTACACAACACCAAAGAGGAAGCCGAAGCCGCGCTTTCACCCGGATACAGTGTCACCGTTCGTCCCGGTGAGCGCATACGCTGCAAGTCGTACTGCGCCGTCAACAAGTTTTGTTCGCAGTGGAGGTCGTATGAATCTGTCCAACAGTGAAGTCAACTACATCATACTTTGCTTCTACGATATACGGCGCATTATCTTGGATGTAGAGATGTATTTGACCGCTAATCATGAGTTGCCACAAGCAATTGATATGTTGAATGAAATTGAACTTTTTTTAGTGGAGAAACGTAATGCAAAATTTAGCCGACGCCTTCGTAAAGGCGCAACGGGCATTCGGCCCGGCGTTAAAGAACGCGACTAATCCATACTTCAAACGGAAGTATGCGGATCTTGGAAGCTGTATTGAGGCTGTTCTTTCGGCGCTGAATGATAATGGCATTGGTGTCTTGCAGTTTACGCACCTGGATCGTGACGGTGTTGTTGTGGAGACGAATTTTTTACATACGTCGGGGGAGCTTTTGTCCGCGGGGAAGATGTTTATGCCTGTTCCCAAGGCGGACCCTCAGATTTACGGTTCTGCTCTTACTTATGCGCGGCGGTACTCTTTGATGGCTGCGTGCTGCATCGCAGCAGAAGACGACGATGGAGAGAAAGCTTCGCGGGTTAAATCCATGAAGGGGGCAGACCACGATTGGCAGATTTCTGTTTCGGTTTCGCCGGATGCGCAGCCAGCAGAATGGATATCCCTTGTATCTGATGCCACCATTTCCGGCTTGGGTTTTTGTTCTAACGTCGATGAGGTAATGACTCTGTTCCGTGTGAACAGAAACATCTACGATGAACTCAAGAACCTCGATGCCACTGTGTATCAGGAACTGATGGGTCGTTTTTCCACAACCAAGTCTGCACTGAAGGATGCCAAATGATTAATCGTGTCGCGCTCATGGGCAATGTAGGACAAGATCCCGTCGTTAAACAAACCGTTGACGGCGGAATAGTGGCGACATTGTCGCTTGCCACAAAAATGCGGGATGACACGCAGTGGCATCGGTGTGTATTCTTCAAGAGACAAGCTGAACTCGTGGAGCAGTATGTCCGCAAGGGAAAGCTTATCTACGTGGAAGGATCTATCAAGTACGGCAAGTACACTGACAAGTCAGGGATTGAACGCCACACCACGGAGATCCTGTGCAACAACGTGACGTTTATTCCCCAAGGGAAAACAGAGGGCAGATCTGACGAAGAGGAGAAGCCCAAACTTGATGAGGATATTCCGTTTTGAAAACGTCGCAATTTGAAGGAAAGAAGGTTTCTATCAAACAGGACAAGAATGGCTACATCTTGACGATGTTGATTCATCCCGACGATGTTCCCGAGGAGATTCTTCGGGACTTCGTGGGGTCAAGATATCAAGTCGTCATGGTCAGACTTGATGAATCTGAGCAACCGCTGGATCGGGATAAAGAGTTTGGCTCGGTGCGAACCGCAGCTATGCTTTGCAAAGACCCAGTGTTTGCACAGTTCCTGATTGATACAGGAAACATCTTTACACCTACTGAAGATGAAGCTTCAGACTGGATGCGCGAGTCTCTTGGGGTTGCGTCCAGGTCTGAGCTTCGCACTAATGTGGCCGCAAAAAAACGGCTTCTGGAAATACAGCAGGAGTTTTTGGCATGGAAAAAAGACTCATTCCATACTCAGTCTATCTCCGGGAAGACGTTTACCTGAAGCTTCGGAAGATTGCTGAATCTCGGAAAGCGGCAGCGTTGGTGAGGAATGCAGTGACAATGGTTATTGAAGGCGATGACTTGTTCAACGCCGGGTATAACAAGGCTTTACGCGACATCATCACTGCGGTGCATGACGATCCACTCTTGAATACGATAGGCGTGCGAAACGATCCCATATGTGTTTACCTGGATCGCCTGATTACGCCGATGATTATCAACCAACACCCCAATAGGAATGCTGATGAAAACTGACGTACTTCGTACTTGGCAAAAACAACCCGCCCCGAGAATTGTTGTTCACACCGACATTCATGGCAACACAACCATCAAGGAAATAAATTATGAGCCAACCTGGACAGACGACACCCCAAGATGGACACCACCATCTCAAGACTCCTACCATCTCAAACGATGGAGCGCAGTCCGTGGCAAACTTGACGCTGTTTGACTGGTATGCTCACGCAGTCATTATCAACCTTGAAATTGTTTCTGTATCCGCGATTGAGGCGTACAGCGAGAAGGTATTCAAGGTTGCTCAAAGCTTGCTTGCGGAGCGTAGCAAGCATATACCGATGAATGAATAGTCAATTAACATCTGAAGAGCGGGCGCACATCCTCAAGGTAAAGTTACTTCCTTGTTCGGTGTGCGACGCCGCTCCTCCCTCGGATGCGCATCACATCCGGCAGGGTTTGCATTTTGCTGTGGTGGCTTTATGCAAGGACTGCCACCAAGGTTCTCTCCTTGGATGGCACGGTCAGAAACGGGCGTGGAAAATCCGCAAGATGGATGAGTTGGATGCCCTTGCGGTTACTGTTCGGCGTATACTGACCGCCTGATCTCTTCGGCGTTCTGCGCCATCTCGCCGATGAGCATATTCAATCGGTCGATCTCTTCCCTCTTTTCGGCCCCGGTCATCTGCGGATCCGCAACGATGACGCGGATATGCTGGCGCACATTTGCCATCTCTTTGGCTGTCTTGTCGTACAGTTTGGCAAGACTTATTTTGTCGCCGCGCTCTTCAAGTATTCGCTGAACTTCCTCGGACTGTCCGATTGCGGCGTAGTGACGTATGTCTGCGTATGCCTGGTTGATAGCTTTTCCGTTCTTATAGAACGCCGTAACGTATTTGGAGTAGGGCGAAGGAAGATCCCGGGCAAGGCCCAGGCTGGCACGGTTGATCCAATTCGCATCGGGATATTCTCCTTCGTTAAATGGCATGACGGCATAGTTGCTTGTCGTTGCGATGGTTGCTCCCAGCCAGCCAAGATAGCCTTGGATCAGGTGATCAATCTGCACCGGAGACAGTTCAATCTCTTGGGGCAAGAACGCTCCAGTGATTCCTCCAAGTGCTTTAGCAAGGGCACTGGTTCGGTCGTTGTAACGCTCCTGCTTGGACAGACGCTCCTGCCCTTCGGTTTCAATCGGCGCTCCGGTGAAGGCGTTTTCGTTGGCATAAATATCCAACAACGGTTTGAACAGTTGCGGCGTGGGATTGATGGCAAAGGTGTCTGTAAGCATACGGACAAGTGTATCCCCAAACACTTTGCCTTCGGCTTCCTCATCAAACATCTGCTCAAGAATCCTCTCAGCCAGAGTACCAAATGCCCCGATCTCAAACGGCTTGGGAATGCGGAAGGCTACATCCATGTTTGGTAGCCGGAACCACCAGAAGTTGTCACGATCCCAATCGTCGCGCTTCTTGAATTCCTCGTCGTCTTTAAACGCCCCGTAGAGAGCCATAGAAGCGAGAACGACCGCCATACTCACGGTGCTGAAGGCTCGGGCTTTCTGTGCGTCTGTGGCCTGAATTTCCCTGCCTGTGGCCGAGTTGTAAAGCACCCGCACGGTGGGACTGATGCCGTCTCTGCCGAGCTTGTAAAGCCCCTGCACCCGGGCGTTCAAGAAGGGAACCACTTGGGTAAGAAACCGGAACGTCGGCCAGGATCCCTGCATAGAGAAGTCAAGCAGATCCCGCGCCTGGAAGGTTGCCTCAAGGTGGCTGAGTCCGCGATCTCGGAGTTGCTTGTACAACGCCAAACGGTTGGCAGCTTCTGAGGCATTGCCCCAATCCTGGTACTTGCCCCACAGGAATTTGAGACCTTTCTTAATCTTGTTCTCGTCATCCAAAATTGTGTCGGGGTTTACGCCTCTTTCAATTAGGCGCTTGATCATGACGGACTGGTTGCCTTCGTAAGCTGTACCAAAGTTGAAGATCGCCCCGCCGGATAACGCGGATATAAACGTGCCACCTTTCTCTCTGTACACCGACACGCCCGTCAGTACATTCATTGCAAAATTTTTGTTGATGGGCGTTACTGCCAAAGACGATATCGAGTCACGGATAAGGTTGTTGACTCGGAACTGTGGAGAGATGGTCACGCCCATTTGCAGAAGGTTCTTGAACGGGCGCATGATATCGATGGCATAGGACTGTCCACCAATGTATCCGATGGATCCGATGGATTCAAACAATAGCGGATCGTTGATGCGGAAGTATCGGGCCTGACCATCGATCATCACTTTTGCTGCGCCCGTTTTTTCTGTGGTGGGTTCTACCACAGCTTCGTCTCCCATCATGAACGTGGACGCATCCCTGATTGTCTGTACCGCCGCTTGGTTTTTCATCGCGGCAGACAAAATGTGATTCCAATTGAGTAAGGTATTCTCTACCAAATCGCCAAACTTCTTTTCGCCGCCTTTAAGTTGTTTGGAAAAGTATTGTCCGGTGAGACCAGACGCCAGCATCGGCGCTTCGATATCCTCGTTTTCGATGGCTTTGTAGAACGGTACATAGTAGATATCTTCACTAAACCGTTCAAATGCGTTCTTATCAATTAGACCCGAATCGAAGGCCACCGTGAGAACAGACTTGTTCAGCGCGTTCATTTCTCTCAGAACGTCGTTGTACACTTGCAAGCGGGTTTGGTCTCCGATCATCCCGGCGCTGAGTTTGTTTTTCAACGCAAGGACATCGTCAGGGATTGATGGTTCCTTTTCTTGCTCCCGAAGATTGGTTTCCCGATTGAGCGCAATCCAGATCATGAAGTTATCAACTTCTGGCCCTACGGGTTTAAGGATATCAATAAGACCCTTGGTTTGTGGGCGGATGTTTAGTGCGCCGCCGTCGTTGAAGACTTGGCCGTAGAACAGTAGTCCTTCGACGGCTCCGTCAATAGCCTTGGAAAGGCGGGCCTGCATGTATCCTTTTTCACTATAATCTTTTATGGTGCGGAATTGATCTGCAAACTTCTGCGCCATGCGCTGCCAGAAACGGTCTTCAAGACCTTTGACTTTATCAATGATTGTTTTGTTGTCTGGCGCAAAGGTTTCTTGCAACCTTCTTCTTTCTTCTTCTGTAATGTCTGGCGCAAGTTTGAGCGGCGGGCGCTTTTGGAGGATTTGCTGTGCGCGTTCAACGATGGGTTCAGAATATAAAGTATCAAAATCTTCATCGGCGCGTTTGGCGTTTTTTGCCAACACCAGCGGCCCAATCTGGATTACCTCATCTGCTGAAACAATCGGCTCTTCTGTTTTGCGGTCAAAGAAAAAGCTATGCCGTATTGGGTTGAACCCCACTTGCGTCCATTCGGGATCGTTGAATACTTCGACCATACGCCTCACGGCTTCTTCTTCAGACGTAGGTTTCCACTTTCCTTTGATTTTGGCGAATGGACTTTTGCCTTTTCCTTTGGCTACTTGTAACGCTTTTGTGCCAGCGTCGGGGAATACCGCATCGGTAATAACCGAGGTTGATGTATATGACACTGGGAATTTTGAGTGTACACTATTAATCCACACGCCGTGGTTGGTATATGCATTTATATCTAACCGAAGTTCAGCTTGATCGCCCTCTTTCAAATTGTCTGTTTTTTTCCACGATTTGATTTGGTTTCTGTTAAGAGCAAGCTTCGCATCTTCATCTGTTGCTGGTGATGGTACAAAGTCATACGGGCGCACCGTGCCAAGCATTTCTTTGGCAAGAATAGAGTATTCTTCTGCGGTTAGCGTTCCCTCTTCAATCTTCTTTGCGGCTTCTTGTAACTTTGGATGTCTTTCCGAAATTGGTTTTTTGCCTTTTTCAATACGAACAATAGGGGGTTTTGACAATAACTCATCTGTGCGAACTGCTCTCGGGGGAAGTTTTGGACGCGGTGTTTGGGCAAGAGACTCAATTAAACTAATCGCTTCTGTCAAGGCAGTTTTGTTTTGTATGCCGAGAAGATCAGCGACGATTTCTACAAACTTGCTCCATACGGTCTTACTTTTCTCATACGGTATTTGCATGAGTTCGTACTGAAAGTCTGGATACGACATTGCCTCTGCAACAAACTCTAGACCCAACCCCTTTGGATCTCTGGAAACGTTAAAAGCGTACCATTCCCTCCCTGTTCTTGGGTCAATTAACTTACCGTTCTTTTTGAATTGCTGGTATGTATAGTTTCTTAGCTTTTTAATTTCATTGACAAATTTCTTTTGTTTTGGGCTTGGAATTATTTGTGATCTTGCAACAAGCGCATGAATCATTTCATGGATAACAGTATGTTCGTCACCCGTGAAGTTATTTCCGATTGTTATTAAGTCTTTGCTAATAGTATAAGTGCCGCCGTTGATGTTTTGCGGCTTTGCAAATTTTACTTTGTTTTGTAGTGGTTCAATTAGTTCTGCCACTCGCCTATAAAACGGATTGGAATGTGCTTTAAACAACTGCACAGTACCTTTTAAATCCTGTGCGTTTATCAAATTGCTTAGTTCTGCGTTTTGTGCCGAGGGAATTTTGGTCTTGAATTCCTCCCGCGTTGCCATAGGCGGCTTAAGTTCTAGAAACTTCTCTTCTCCCGCTTCATTTGTGTAATTCACACCTTTTGGGCCGGGGCCGTAGGCGTTGGAAGAATAAGGACTTCCTCCCATCTCCCATATTTTTCGTACTAATTGCTGTACAGGCGCTTCAACATACTGTTTTAGCTCTTCCTCTCTTTTCTGTATAAATTCATTTTCGTCTCGGATACCCGAGATCTCCGCAATTTGTTCCTCGGGTATACCAGAAGTTTTGCTAGCATTAATAAATGCAGCGTAATTTGGGTGCTGTAATGCCACACCCATCCTCTCGCTTTCTTGAATTCTTTTTTCTTCTTCTATAATTTCCGGCGCGGGTTGTTGCTCCGGCTGTGTGGGTTGCGGTGTGGGTTGCGGTGGTGGTGCTGGGGGCGTTGGTTGTGGCGCAGTTGGTTGTGGCGCAGTTGGTTGTGGCGCAGGCTGTTGGGCAGGCTGTTGGGCAGGCTGTTGGGCAGGCTGTTGGGCAGGTTGTTGCGCAGGTTGCTGTTGCGCGGGTTGTTGCGCGGGTTG
>OGVY01000164.1_pt1 | contig 11640 bp, 23 predicted proteins | sample 1575871 | NCBI WGS metagenome assembly OGVY01 (sample SAMN07581536, study PRJEB24739) | freshwater metagenome
GTTTCCCAGTCACGATAGCCCCGCACCGTTCCCCCTTCCACACCATTCAACAATCTTCGGCCATGCTTAGCACTTCTTCCGAAAACCGCGCCGCAGACAATGCCGCCGCGTGGGCTGATTCTATCGAGACCATTTACGAAGCCTGGCAATTCTGCCAAGATGACGCCATGGAAGGCAGAGAGATTAGCCCCGAGGCTAAAAGAGTCTTACGTGAGCATGATTACGACGGAACTAACAAGAGCGAAACGCTTGAAGCCATAGAGCAAGAAATGCGGGAGAGTATCCTTTCTCTTGAAGTTAGGTCCGGCTGGCATTCTCCCGGAGACTACGACGGACCTGAGCAGTTTATGCTCTTACTCTCTACTGGTGGCCCGGCACTCCGCCTAATTGGCGACCTGGACCAACACGGCGAGCCCCGCCGCTGCTGGCTTGAGCATCAAGACTGGTTTAAGCCGTGGGCAGAGTACCACGGCGGCACCACTGAAGCCTTGGAATGGTTCGCGGGACTGTTCTGGTATGGGGAAGGTTAAGCCTCCCCGGCCCGCCGGGAGCCTATCCCGGCGCCTTCTTTCCTTCCTTTCTCACTAACAATGGACGCCGAACAATTAGCACAAGAAGCCGCAATCTGGCCCTGGCTGGAAGACGATTCTATGGGCGATCCACCGGAGGATTATTTTCTGTCTCTCAGAGAAGCCCTAGAAGACTGCGCTAACGATGGCCCCGAGTCTGACTTCTGGGACTGTTTTTAGAGCTGATCTGTTTTCATTCCATTTGCCTTAATTCCATGCGATTCTGTCCCATTTCTCTTCCGCTGGCCATTATTGAATGGCAAAACCTTTCAAGGGGCTTCCACGGCGGTTATTGGTGCTCCGACCGGATTACGGTTTACGAAGAAGACGGAATCAAGGAAGAAATAGATTTAACTATACAGCAGTACACATCGGACAGCACTGATTACTTTGGTGTCAATCTTGACGCTTGGCAAGTATTTGTCAGGATCTACGATTCCCTGTCTCCTAACGGCAGAGAATACCATTGCGGCGACGATTTCTCCACAGCAGATAATGCTAAAGAGTACGCCGCCTATATTGTTTGGCAATTCAAGAAAGGAAATAGGCTGGCTTCTGTGCCATCCTCCCTAATTGATTAGCCTTTGTTCTGTTTTCGAGTCTGCTGATCATGTTTTCTCCCCTTCGTTATTTCAGGGCTAACGACGCCACCGCATTAGACAATGCGGCTGAAAGGTTCTGTAAGCGTCATAACATCAGTCTTCTCTATGAGAGAGAATGCCTAGGACTGGATGAAACAGAAAAAACCTACGACGCTCTAGCTCTTTATCTGTGGTATTCTGACAATAAAAACCTAGTTAAACTTTGGCAGGCTTGCTTTTGTAGAGCGTTGAAAATCAAGCCAGCCGCTAACGCTTGCTTGGCCCATGGTTATGTGGGACATGCCGTAAAAGGCTAGGGACTTGTCGGGAACCAGTAAAGAGACAAAAACAGGGCCAGTAAAAGGGGACAAAAGAGGAGCCAGTAAAGGGGACAAACTGAAGGCCAGTAAAGGGGGAAACCTGCCCCAGCCCCCTGTCCTACCCTACCTCCTGCAAATGAGAATCATTCTCAACTAGCCTAGTAGTACAAAGGTACCATCTCCAGGATTCTACCATGCTTCCGCCATCCTGTCTAGTGGTCAGAGTAAAATCCGGCACAGTTGACAGGATGACCGATCGTCGCCATTGTTGGGGAGTCCATCTTTCATCCTTTCATGTCTGATTTCTATTCTTCCGATCTTTCTAGATTCTCCGAAGCCATAGAGTCTGTGTCCGCTGTGGTTGCTGCCCCTAATTTCCCTGCCTATGATTCTTCTCTATTTCTGGCCAGACTGAAAGCTTATTTCCTTGCCGTTAGCTTAGGAGAATTTCCCCGCACTTGTCTAGGTTGCTATCCCCGCTTCGGCATTCTTTCGGACGGCGAGACAATCTGCCCGGATTGTTGCAGAGCAGAAATCAGCAGCATTATGGCTGCTGATTTCCACGACGGCTGGCTTCTGGTTGACGATTGTGTCAACTATGAAGACTCCGACCTTCTCTGCTGTCATTGTGGCGAGAAGATTCCTTCAGCCTATGGCGATGATGAGGCGGCCTGATGTATTATGACTCTCTTGACATTTGCGAAGCCCACTATTTATTCGCTTCATTATTTCACGGTGGCCAAGGTTGCGCAATCTATGCGAAATTCGGTCAGCTTGATAGGCTCAGATTTAAGCCTAGTTCGATTCTTTCTAAACCTGCCGATCTTAACCCTAACGCTAAGGAGATTTTCCGTTCTTTAGTGGTTAATTATTGTGGCATCCATTCCACTTTTCGTCATGCCCAACGTTAGAGTCTTCCCCCTGTTTTGTCGCTCTCTCTATTGCGGCCAAACTTCATGTCCTGCCAATTGTCCCAACTTGCCAGAATTGATAGAGTTTAGGCGATGGCAGGCAGACCATAACGCTATCGTTAAAGACCCTATATGGTGTCCTACAGTCTACACTGCACAAGTTTAGTCATGCAAATTAAGCTCTCACAAGCCAAGCAGATCACCCTAGAAAATCATCCCATTACGTTCGAGCGTAGTGGGAAACAATGGACGGCCATGGGATGGGAAGCTGGCTTGCCAGTATGTCGCCGTCCAGTATCTGCAGAGTATATTCTGAAGACTCTGCAGACTGAACCTTACCTAGTTTCCGATCCTATCACCGTTCCCCTTTCTACGATTCTACCATGATTCCCGCAAAATCTCATCTGCGCACCTTTCGCAAGGATATTGAAGCTCTCCTAAAGTCTCTGAAGCCCACTATTGAAGACGACTTTAGAACACACGAAGAAGCTACAATCCCCGGCCTGGCAGTTACAATCGGTGCACATTTTGGCCCGGAAGGAGTAGTCTGGGACTTCCAGACCGGAGACAATTCTTACGACGGACCGGCCTACTTTTACAAGGACTGGGGAATCGTTGATTTGCATCGCCGTGACTCTTGCCGCAGACTCGCAGAAGATATAGTTGACCAATTCTTGACGCTTTGGGCGCTCTAGCCTAGTTGGTTGTAGTGTCTCGGGTGGGGTCTGGGTTGGGGAGTGCTGAGAGAAGTCTGAGAAGAGGGTTTTCCACAGCCTGTGGAAAACTTTCAACCACCTTCTCAACCGTCACACCCCTGCCAGACTCTGCCCTGATCCCGTCTATTCTTCTTCTGTCCTGATTCACCTTCTGCGATGCTTGCCGTTCAAACATACCGGGGCGTCTCTATTGGCTGGCAGACCGTTTCAATCCGTCCGGCCGAGGATGCGATCCGACTCTGCGGGATTCTTCAGAAAGTCCGGCCAGACTGGAAGCACAGGATGAAGGCCGTCCTGTCCGATGGGACGCTTTTCTGACCGTCACAAGGGGGCGGGATCCCGCCCCGGTCTGGGTTTAGTCTTCCTTTGTCCTGAATCACATCCCATCATGCAAACCTTTCAGTCAGTGCTGGATCAGATGCCTGCCGGAGGCGTCGTAAAATATAATACCTACCGGCATGCTGCTATCAGAAGCGGATGGAACGGCAGCGGCCCGCACTCACGAGACGAAGCCTTCCGTCCATTCCTGGATTTGGTTGTGGTACTGGAAGCGCCCGAAGCATACGATGAAGAGGGCGGTAGAGTCTTCGACGAAAAAAATGAGTACGTGGTAGGGGTTTTGAGCCGCTTTGACCCTAATTTTTATAAAACCGTCACAACGGAAGCGGACGGGACGCATCGCACTTGGCGTTACTTGTGTGAGCCTGCCAAATAACAATCGCGGGGGCGGGTTCCGCCCCCTTCCTGGCGCGGTAACGGGCTCTCCAGGGAGCCCGCATGTAGGGCTACCCCCTTTTAGAAGCGGCGTCATTTTTCATCCGAAAATCCTTTTAGAAGCGCCACCATTTTTCATTCAAGTTTTGCGGTAAGGACGAGAGGGCACCACCAGTGGAAGTTGACTAGGTGGAGGAGAGGGAGTAAGGTGCCAAAGCCCCGAGAGGGGCTTTCTTTTATGGAGGACTGGTGATGAAACGCGAGCTAAAGGCACAGTGGCTAGAGGCGTTGAGGAGCGGGAGGTATAAGCAAGGGAAGTATAGGCTGAGGAATAGTAGGGACGAGTTTTGTTGTTTGGGAGTGTTGTGTGATATTAGTGGCGAAGGGGAATGGGAGCATTCATCTAGTATGGGGTATCTCTATAAGCGAGGAGAGGAACAAGACAAGAACGTTTTGCCAACGTTTTTGCATCAGCTTGTTGATATGGAGGATGGACAAGAGGATAAGTTGATAGACATGAATGATGGTGATGGGCTAAGTTTTCTGGCCATTGCGAATTGGATTGAGGAGAACATTGCGGAGGAATAATCGTTAGCCACTATTAGCTTTTCCCATTGTTTTATTACCAATGACCATGACTTCTCTTCCAGCCCTAGGCTTAGTTGTAATCAATGCTAAAGGCGAAACGTCTGAACACGATTTACGAGTTGTATCCTGCAAAGGCAATTACGAGGCGAATGTATTGGGAGACGCAAGGCAAACAATAGAACTAGGCGCATTTTATGGTCCGCCAAGTAAAAAGATAGAGGCAACAATTAGCTTAAGTGTTGAGAATGAAGAGTTGCGTCGTGTACTTAGCGGTGATGTAAATTATGTGCTTGTGATCAAGGCTAAGGAGGCCCAATAGTCAGAGCCCATAAGGGCGATAGTTACAGGGCCTCCTTTTCAGGGGGCTTTTTTGTTTGTCTAGGGGATTGTCTATTGTTTCCTTTTGCTTTTGCCCATTGCTTCTCCAAACAAGCCTCTTCCCCATTGATTCTGTATCAAACGATACATTCCCTAGTCGGGGCCACACTACTCCCTTGGTATAGGAGCGTCCTTTAATTGATTTTCCTTTATAGAAGCCTTTCAGCGGGAGCCCGTCTAAGCCCTTTTGGGGGCCTGGCTAATGCTCCCGCTTACTAATTCGTTATTGAAAGGGAGCTTGTGAGAGGAAAGCCTACTAATCATCGCCCTTGGGGGGCTCTGGCCGAAAGGGCTTTCCGGCAGAGGCTCCTGAGGCAGGAGGGGCCTGAGAGGGAACTAGAAGGAGCGGAGCTACGAATAAAGCCCCTTGAGGGGGCTCAGGCCGAAAGCTCCTTTGGCAGACACTGAACCTGCTTCAGTGTCGGAACCATGTCGGTTCCCTCTTTTAAGCATATATCGCATAGCAAGCCTCTGTAATGTTTTCTTAAGAAGTAGAAAGCTAGTGATAGCAAGGGAAGTCGGGGAAAACGCCGAAAAACGGAGGATAAAAGCAGGCTAAAACCGCAGGATTTCTTAACAATCAGAGGCAATGGGCAGGAAAGGCTTGACAGGCCAGGCTCCTAGCTCTATTGTCATAGGGCCACCGTTTCTCAGGGCCTATGGCATCCAGCAGTTTGGGCTTTGCCATTTCGATCGCCATTATTGCTTTAACTGTCGCTTTGATTTGCTGTCTCCAAGTTCACCAACGGCAGGATTTTATCCTGAGGTGTCTGGCTGAACTTGGCAATAACAACATTGAACTTTGCTCCTCCATTGCCAAATGATTAGCCTTCCTGTTTCTTCTGCTTTGCCCATTGATTCCTCTCTTCATTTTGAAGATTGGTTCAACATTGCAAATTGTGCTGCTCAGCGTTTCTCTAATGCCATGTTTGATGATGATGACTATGATCGTGCTTTAGGCGAAGCTGAAACCATGAGCTTTGCCACTTGCCGGGCATTTGATGAAGCCTATGGTGAACTGAACATCATTGCTGCCCTAAAACTTTTGAGCAAGGAGCATCGTGGCTGAACTTTATGCTATTGGCTTCTGGGGAACCATGTTCTTGCTAGTGAGGCCCAACAGGGAAAACTCTTGGCAGGAATGGACTGGAGCAGCAATAGGAGGCTTGCTTTGGCCCATTGTCCTTCCCTATTCTTGGACTCGTCGTATCATTCGCATCTGGAGGAAATCATGGAAGCGTCGTTGAAAGCAAAGAGGATTGAGGCTAATCTCTAATGAACACCACTAGCTTAGATTCTGGCATTCAGCTTTTCGCTAAGAAAGGCAGGCGCTATGTTCCATGGGGCAATGCAAATGACTGGCGGGACCACGACCACGATCTAATGGAAGCAGGCTCCTTTCGTCTTGTCCATTGCATCACCACTGGCCATCATCGCACTTACATGAGCATTGAGCCTGATCATGCGGCTTTCCTGGCGGCGGCTTCTGTTGCTCAAGTGGCAATGGAACAGGCCATGGAAGAGGCTGCCAAAGGCAAGCCTAGTGCGCAGAATGAGCCCTACACGGCAGAGCAACAAAAGCTCATTCAAGACTTTCGTGATGCAATGGCCAAGACTGGAGCTTTGGTGCCATCATTTTGGAGCCATGGTTCTGCTAGTGATATTGCTAGGGCTGGCGTCATGGCCGTTAAGAAAGCAATGGAGGAAAAGTAATGGAAACCATAAAGTGCCTAGATTGTGATGGTGCTGGCGGGGAATGGTGGATTGATTATGCCTTAAAAGAACGGCCTCACGATGATTTGGAACGAAGGTGCTCAGAACAAGAAGCCAAAGAGTTCTGTCTTGATGACTGGCCAGATTATGCCTATGGCAAAGTGATTCATGTACCTTGCGACACCTGTGGTGATACAGGCTATGTTGCCAAGTTTTTGGGCAAATGGCTTTGGGGCTTGTGACTTATGATTGATCCTCGTCTTGCATGGTTTGCCATTGGTGCCACTTGTAGTGCGGTTGTGTTTGGCTGGCCGTGGCATCCAAGGTTCAGCCGGTTCAGCCACAAGAACACCAACCCGTCCTCAAGTCGTAGGCGACCACGACGCTTCGACGACCACCGGCTTGACAGCCTAGGCTTGCAACGCCCCTTCATCTGCTCAATCAACTATCCAGACCCAGGAGCTGATCGGCAGCCCACCAACCCGTTCACTGGTAAGCCAGTTAAGCCTAGGTTTTTCTCACAAGAAGACTTCCTACCATGACCATTCCCCCTAATTCCCCTCCATCGCCCCCTCCTACGCTTGAGGAGGCTCTAGAGTCCCTCCAGGCGCTTGCCATGGGCGGGCAAACGCTCATGGAAGTCAGGAGCGACTACATCACTGTTAGGGACGCTCTGCTGCACTTTTCTGGACATTCTCATTTTCCTCCTAGGCCATGATTTTCGTCAACTCTTCTGGTGGCCACATTGGCCGCATCTTCTGGACCAATAGCAACACTGAGCTTGTTGATATGGCAGTTGTTGAATTGGACGATCAAGCCGTCCTAACGGCTCCTCATTCTCGATGGGGCTGCGTCACATGGGACTGCTTGCGGTTTTACTACGAGCAATACGAAGGCCCTATTTTCCCCTCCATTGTCTCCTCTCTTCTACAGCGTCTAGCCAATCATGCCTGAATACACCTTTCAGATCACAGACTATATCAAAGTTCAAACCGAAGTGATTTTAGAAGCAGCCTATTTCCATGAAGCCCTGGCAATGGCCGAGGAGCTTGCGAATGGAGAAATGTCTACGCATGAACGCTTAGAGGAACTGTCCACAAGAGATTTAGTCAACAACATAGTTGACACTCAACTCCACACTTGTTCATAGCGCCATGATCATCATTCGTGTTGATTCCCATGGTGGGCAGATTGGTTCAGTGCATTGGACCAATAGCATTCTTGACCATCCCTTTTCGCTTTACTGGGGAACCGTAAGCCTTTATGGCCATGCCCTCTTGTGGCAACATTACCAAAAACCACGCTATTTCCCATTGGCTGCCACAATGCGATGGCAACTGTTGCAATGGTTACGAAATGATATTGATTAGCCTCTTACAATAAACCAAAGCCTTGATGCAATGATTTCCCTTTCTCAATACGTTGACCCATGGTACATTGGTAAAATCAAAGTATGGCCTTGCTATAGCCGTCCTGGTTTTCAGTGGTTTATTGCCTATGAAGGCAAACCCTACTGGTTCAGGAGCAAGGCTGAGGCCATGCTATTTGCTAAAGACAAGCTAGACGCACCGGAAGATGGCATTTGCAACTGAGCTTTGGTGCTAGGCTACCTTTGTTCACCCCCGGGGCCTCAAGGCCCCTTTTCTGTCTATGGCGCTCAAAGACAACGCTCGCTGCTTGCCCATTGCTCGTACTGGTCGCGTGCAAGATTGGCTTGATGATCCATCAGGTCGTCTGCCAGTATCATGTACTGTTTTCGTGGTTAATGATGGCATGGAAGATGAAGATGGTATTGAAGCGTCATGGCGTTTTGTTTCGCATGGTTTGCGGAATGGTGCTGGAGTTGCCGTTCATTTGTCTAAACTGCGCCCCGAGGGTAGTGACAATGGAAAAGGGCTTGTTGCCAGTGGGCCTGTTAGTTTCGGCATGATTTACAGCAAGCTCAATGAAGTGCTGCGTCGTGGTGGTAAGTTCAAGAATGGGGCAGTAGTGTTGCATCTTGACTATTCCCATCCTGATGCCATTAAGTTTGTTTCAGCACCACGAGCTTTGTTTCCATGGGCGAAACGCTGCTTGAATGTTGATAATCATTTCCTAGACAAAGCATCACCCGAATTAATTGCTGCCGCGATTAAAGGCATCACGAATGGCGATGTGTGGCTGACAAAGATGAAGACTGATGATAGTGGCGCCCGCATTTACGGGAATGTCTGCTTGGAAGTCCTGCTGCCCCATCGCGGCACTTGCCTCTTGCAGCACGTCAATCTTGGAGCTTTGTCCATCATGGAGCCCGAACAGTTCCGTGGCGTGTTTAGGCAAGGCATGGCGCAACTGTGTGAACTGCACAGTAGGACCGGTGTTGGTAACACTGGCGAATATCTGCTTCCTTCCATTGATCGTCAAGTGGGCCTTGGCTTGCTGGGATTGGCGAACTGCCTTGCCATTCATGGCATTAGCTATGCAAACTTTGCTGATGCCTTGGAAGGGAAATCAGACCGTCCAGATGCCAATGCTTTGGTCGCCTTGATTCGGGCAGGTATTAACGAGGCCGCTGAAATTGCTCGTGCCAACGAAATGGAACGTGCTTTTTGCATTGCTCCCACTGCCTCTTGCGCCTATCGCCATCTTGATAGCAAAGGTTTCACTACTGCCCCCGAAATTGCTCCGCCCATTGGTCAAACTGTTGACCGCGATAGTGGTACTTTTGGCGTTGAGTCTTTTGACTATGGCGAAGTGGAAATTGCATCAGAAGTGGGATGGGACGTATACAAGCGCGTAGCCAATGGCATTGTTAGCATGATGCAAGCGACTGGTCTGTTCCACGGTTATTCCTATAACTGGTGGTCAGACATGGTTCAATGTGACGAAGCGTTCCTTCGTGATTGGCTGGTAAGTCCACAAACCAGCCTGTATTATGCCCTGCCTGTAATGCCAAACATTCAAGCTAAAGATGATGCCTACGTGGCATTGGATGATGAGTTCAAGGAACTGTTTGGCTTAGAAGATTACTTGCCGCAAGGGCAACAATGCACGTCCTGTAGCGAATAATACTGGCTCCCGCTTTTAACTTTGGGGGCCACTAATTCGGCCCCCTTTTTAGTCCCTATTGCTTTCTCCATTGTGACTTCTTCTGCCTTGGCTTCTCCCTATTCCAACATGATTAGTAAAAAGCGGCCATGGTCTGCTGTGGCCGTGGACAAAGGCGCAGTGAAAGACGGCGCTGGCGATACGTTGTTTCGCTGTCTGGCCCTGAGAGCCCTAGAACTGCCTGTGGCTGAGCTTTTGGAGCAAGGCATGGCAAAGGAGCTTCCCGCCACTCCAGGCATCGTTGAGGCGCTGCTGAGCAATCAAGAGGACGAAGAACGGCATGATCAGGCCCTGAACTACGTTGCTCTTGCCCATGGCACTGACGACAAGGCCGAAGCAGAAGCCCAGTCCATTCGCAAAGCTTGGATGGATCATCCCGCCCACCCCATTCTTAAGGCTGCCACTCTGGAGCGGTCTACTTTCTTTGTTGCCTTGCCGTTCTTTCGATTCAATGGTGATATTGGCATGAGGACTGTCAGCCAGGACATTAGCCGCGATGAGCAAGTGCATGTAGGAGTTAATAGCTTGCTGGCCACAGAGCTGAATGAAGCCACAACGAATAGCCTTAACCGTTTAAGGCGTGCCACTGCACTATGGCTTTTTGATGGCCTTGGAGCCAATGCAGACAAGTGGTTAGATAAAGACTTCTGGCTGCGGCAAAGTGATAGCTTGTATGAAAAAGGCAAAGCACCTGACATGGTGGAATCGCGTGCAAGCCGGATGATTTCGTTCTTTGAGTCACCATCAACTTCGCAACCGAGCTATGGGCGATAAGCTGTGCTGGTGCGACTTTGTGCTAATCAATGCCTTCTCCATCGTCCCATTTGATTCATGGTGACTGCCTAGACGAACTCAAGGCCATGCCTGATGCTTCTGTTGACGCCATTGTCACAGACCCTCCGTATGGCCTTTCTTTCATGGGCAAGAAATGGGATTATGACGTGCCAAGTGAGGAGATATGGGCTGAATGCTTGCGAGTCTTGAAGCCTGGTGGACACTTATTGGCTTTTGCTGGCACTCGTACTCAGCATCGAATGGCAATCAAAATTGAAGATGCAGGATTTGAGATTAGGGATCTTGTGATGTGGCATTATGGCAGTGGATTTCCCAAGTCATTGGACATCAGCAAGGCCTTGGACAAGGCCGCTGGCGTAGAGCGAACTGTGATTGGCCTTCATCCCAATCCCGCTGGCAACAAGGCTGGAGGTAATTCGCTGAACATGAGTGCAGTGGGAATGCCAGATAGCGCGATGATCACAGCACCTGTCACTGATGAGGCAAAGCGATGGGAGGGATGGGGCACGGCATTGAAACCAGCCACTGAAATTATCACCATGGCCCGCAAACCATTTAAGGGAACCGTTGCTGCCAATGTGCTGCAATGGGGGACTGGAGGGATCAACGTGGATGGATGCAGGGTGGAAGGCGAGCCATCACCATCTGTTGAGCGACACACTCACGCAGCCCCAAACGCATCGACTGGCGCGACTGGTTGGGAGACGCCGGCCAGGCCCGCTAGTTACAACGAGCAGCGCCCTGGTGAATCCATTGGCCGCTGGCCCGCCAACTTGCTCCACAATGGCAGCGACGAGGTAGTGGTTCAACTAGGCTCTGCTGCCCGCTTTTTCTACTGCTCCAAAACCAGTAAGCGCGAACGTGGAGAAGGCAACAATCATCCCACTGTCAAACCTCTCAGTCTAATGCGCTACTTGTGCCGTCTTGTGACTCCCCCAGGCGGGACCGTCCTTGACCCATTTATGGGCAGTGGAACGACTGGTATTGCGGCTGCTGAGGAAGGGTTTGGCTTTATTGGAATAGAGAAGGAACAGGCGTACTACGAAATTAGCCAGCGTCGTATAGCTACAATAGCCAATGATGGAGGCTGATCCTCTGTACGCGCTAGGCAGATAGCCTAGAGGATGCTATCGTGACTGGGAAACACCAACCACAACAACAAAAAAACAAACACAACGAACACAAACCACAACAAAAACAACAACAACAACAACCACAACCACAACAACCACAACCACAACAACCACTGCCTATCGTGACTGGGAAAC
>OGVY01000165.1_pt1 | contig 11634 bp, 19 predicted proteins | sample 1575871 | NCBI WGS metagenome assembly OGVY01 (sample SAMN07581536, study PRJEB24739) | freshwater metagenome
GTTTCCCAGTCACGATATCTTTCCGAGATAAATCCAGTTCACGCTGACACCAAACCCCAACAAAGTAATCTTAAAAATTTTACCGTAATCATATTCACTATAATATATACCGGTATCTAGATTTGAAACAAATACTCCACATTCAAACCCATCGTCAGTTTTTCTATGTATTAGGATTTTTGGCCAAAGTAGATCAATTATTGGACTCATAATGAATAATAGGGAGTATACAGGTCGTCATTGTATTACTAAAATTGGTATTATACACAGTATAGAAAACAAAATTATCTGCAGGGGACGAACAATTTTGACAATTTTTTAAATTAAATTCTCCGTGCATATATCTTTATCTTGTTAAGAAGATTTTTCTTTCCTACCCACAATACTATTATAATCAAATTCTTCATAAAATCAACTGGTTATTTTTATTGAATCTGAAAATTTATTTATAAATAACAAATGCCTGAATACGGGAATGCTGATACTGACCGGAGTGGTACGTTTGGCCGGTCTTTAATGAATTACATCAATTCAAACCTACCCTACCAAAGCTATACAGTAATAGATACCTTAAACAAGTTGAATCCCAAATACCGGGTATTTCAGGATACGGGTAGTAAGCGTACAGAAGCTCTTGCCCGACAAAGTATTAGCTCAAATACCGGATTCAATACCATTGATCCTGCAGGTATTATTGGTCTGGATAACAACTTTACCCAATACATGTATGCTAACATACAACACGACAAAATATCTAGACTTCGTGATTACCGGGTAATGGCTGCATTTTCTGAGGTAGCCGATGCTTTAGATGGAATATGTGATGAGGCGATCAATAAGGATGGAACCGGAAAAATTGTGCACCTTAAGTTTCCGGACATGGAATTTGATGTAGACACCACAGAAATCTTAGAAAAAGAATTTCAAAAATATATTACCTATTTTGATCTGAATAACCGAGGGTGGGAGTATATTAGAAATCTTCTTGTTGACGGAGAGATATATTTTGAACATATTATTCAAAGATTATGAAGATGAAGGAATACTGGGTGTCGTTACTGTACCTACAGAATTTATTGATCCAATTTTTGGTAATGTTCGGAACATGTTAATAAAAGGATTTCTCTTAAGGAAACCAGTATTTGATAAGACTAACCCCTCAAAGATCCTAGACTATGAACTAATACCCTTGGATAAAAACCAAGTCACATATATTAATTCTGGTATTTGGAATGAAAATAAAACCATCCGACTACCCTTTATTGAGAATGCTCGCCGGGCTTACCGACAACTTAGCTTAATTGAGGATGCCGTAGTTATATACCGGTTGGCCCGGGCCCCCGAACGGTTAGTTTTCAATGTAGATGTCGGTAATATGCCACCGCCTAAGGCAGAGGCTTATTTAAAGAAGCTAATGAATCAATATTGGTCGTCTAAAACTTATGATAGTACGCAGAGTGGGAGCGCTGTAAAGAAATTTAACCCGCAAAGTATTCTGGACAATTTTTGGTTTGCCAAAAGACAAGGGAGTGAGGGTACTCGTATTGATAGATTGGCCGGGGGTGAGAATTTAGGAAAACTTGAAGACTTAGAATATTTCTTGAAGAAGTTATATAAGAGCTTAAAGGTACCGGTATCTCGGTTAAATGTAGATGACGCGTATAAGGATGATTTAAACATTCTTCGAGAAGAGTTAAAATTTGCAAAATTTATTGTTAGGATGCAACAACAATTTGCCGAAGGATTAAAGAATGGTTTTATTACCCACCTTAGACTTCGTAAGCTCTGGGACAAATATGATTTAAAAGAAACCAATATAAATTTGGAATTTAATGTGCCCATTAATTTCTTTGAAATGAGAGAGGCACAAAAACAAGAACTTAAAACAACAGCCTTTACAAACATTACCCAATCGGACGCGGTAAGCAAGACATACGCCCTAAAGAAATATATGGGGTGGACGGATATAGAGATTCTTGCTAACCGAGAGTTCATGCGAAAGGATATAGGATTTTTATGGGAACTAGAACAAATTAAAACCGGTGGTCCTAATTGGAGGGAAAATATTCAAACAGCTCCGGTTCCCGGTGGTGAGATGCCTGCATTAGGTGGTGGCGGAGGCCCTGCATTACCCCCTGCCTTTGGCCCTGCCCCAGGAGTATCCCCAGAAGCACCTGTTACTCCAGAAGCCCCAGCTACCCCAGAAGCAACACCTCCCGCCGGTGAAGTAGCTACTTAATTATTAGAAACCTCAGAACAAACTTTATTTTCTTTCTCTCATGCTTTCTTGCATCTTTTTCTTCAGGAGCATTCCAATATCGAGAGGTTCGATACATCATATCTTTATAGGAATAAGAGAAAACCGGTTTTTTTCTTTGTATTTTATATTGAATAAAATGTCTTATTTCATGTAGTAAATTTCGTACCATTCTTTCTATTATACGCTTTTTAGTAGTATTCTTAGAAATATCTATACCCACCTTAATCTTGTTTGAAATCAAGTCATACTCACTATTAATACCGTTATGCATAATATGAATAAAGAGATTATTATTTGTAGGTATACCTTCTTTATAAATTAAATGAAGTATAATTTTTCTTAAAGAACGAAAGCAAACCCCGTACCGGTTAAACCACTTATATGAGGCCCGGGAGAAATGTATGTTCATCTTAACCAAACTGTGGTGGGATCAAAGGCAGTGGTATCCAAGAAATCCCACACCTCATATTCTGGCTTCATTTCAATACTAGCAGCTTTTATAAGATTATTTAGGAGACTCTGTAAGTCTTGTATATGCCAGACATCATCTAATAATTTTCTCCCCGATGTTCTAGTTTTATGGGCTACGTGATCGGCATAAGAATAAGCAAACCCAGCAAACGGGGGTATCATACATCCCAAACTTACTAGATTACCGAGAATTCTTGAAACTATTTCTTTACCCCCTACCGAATGCATTGTAACTACTGCCCCGGCTGGTTTCCCCACCAAATATTTTGACCCCTCTAAAACTGTCATTTTTTCAAAAAGCTGCTGCATAGGTGATCCCCAGCTATCCCAGTAAGTACCAGTAGAAAATATTAATCCATCTGCCTTTTTTATACTCCGTTTTACCCGGTTCCAGCTAAAAGCCGGGTGAAGGTGAATTGTTTTAACGGAAATACCTTCCCTGCCCTTCAAGATCATTTTCTTAATCTTCTTTAATAACATGGAGGTGTTCCCAGTTCGACCTCCCAAGGCCCCGTTTATAATGAGAATATTCTTCACCCAGTCAGTATAAACGAATTTATTTGGTAAATCAATAGTTTATTTTTTTGTAAAAATGCTAAATATTTTGGCAAATACTTTTATAGCCGCTTTGTAACTACCAGCCGTTTCATCTAGAGGATCGGACGTATACTGCCAATTAAAAGAAAGTTGGTCGGGAACATTAAATCCAAAAAATTCTAAAACTTTTTTCTGAGTATTAAGAACACTTTTTCCATTATAATTTTGTCCAATTAAAATAATACCGGCATCTTTTCCGGAAATTATATTTGATTCTCCCAAAGTAGAATGTCTATTTTCAATCCAGGTTAGCCGTTCAATTAGTTTTTGATAAAACATATTGGCTTGTCCCCACCTTACTGAAACAAAAAATACAATACAGTCTGATTCAAACAAGGGTTTAGAAACTTTCCATAATTCATCATCCTTATTATTAATGGATGCCCAACACCGATGAAATCCTGTTGGATTTTTTGTTTTATCTTTTAAAATAGAATCTTTTGTCCCACAATGATTTCCCCATTTTGAAGAGACGTTTCCCTCACAAGGGTAGATCTTTAAATCCGGTATATTAAGAATTTTAATATTCTTGTGAGGTAGTTTTTCTCGAATATGATAGGCCAGTTGTGTACTCTTGGGAATATCATCTTCATGGCCAGTCCACCGATTACTGGTGGTAAGAAATAAGATGTTTTCTTTCTTCTGTAAATAGTTTGAAATTCTATCTACTTTATTCTGATAGAATAATACATTATTTTCAATTTTTTCTAATAAGTATTCCCAAGTCACAATATATTTATGTTGCATTTGGTAACTATATACTTTATTATAAACATATGGAAACATTCACGGTTGTTATAAAAAGTATAAATGCGTTGGAAAAAACCCGTACCCTTAAAATAAATGCTGAGGACACCTGGCTGGCTCACAAAATAGCCACAGATAGTTATAACGAGCTAAAGGAAGATATTGTCCAAATTAAAGATAGTAAAAATAATGAGGTATATAATTTAGATAAAGGTTTCATTTTGGAATAAATAAGAAAAATGGCTACTTTTTTTACTAATTTGTGAATAATATTTCTTTGGTTGTTTCTGATAAATCGGTTAATAATTCTTTTCACGTAAAGCTATTTGTGGATGAACAAGACGTGGGGGTTTTGTATTTAAATGAAAACCAGCTTCATTTTCTTTCCAAAGCATTAAAAACATCTTCTCTAGAGGAAGGAATTTCTTATTTTTTAGAAAATCCTTTTGACTATTCTGAAGAAGATGAAGTTGACTAACCCAGACTAGAATAAATATATGTGTGAAAAAGACACAACAAAGTGGTCGAGGTTTTTGTGAAGAACTTAGCTTTCACGTTTACGAAGACGTAAAACGACAGAGTATTCTTGTCAATGTAGACCATGAATGGTTTTCTACCTTGGTCTCCGGTATGGAGAGGCGCAAGTATAGGCTAGTACATGTAACCGAAATGCCTAAAACCTTGACTTGTGTTTTCACCCGGGGTTGACTTTTAAAGTGTAGTATATAATCTGGGGTGTGAATACCCCGGTTTTTGATAGTAATGCTCATACATATACCGACCCGGTAGATAATTTTAAATATACTAGTGTAACTAAGTGGGTAGAGCAGTTTAAACGCCCCTTTGATGAATTATCTGCCGCCCAAAGAATAGCAAAAAAAGAAGGAGTATCCGTAGAATTAGTTCTACAGCTGTGGGAGAAAAAAAGAGAAGATAGTAAAGTATTTGGTACTCAAATTCACAGGGCCTTAGAAACCTATTTTAAGACAAAAAAAATTGGTTCTATATACCAACCAATTATAGAAAAATTTATTGATCTATGTATACCATTGAGTACAAGGAATTGTTTTTTTGAAAAATTAGTTTTTAACAAAGAAATAAAAATAGCAGGAACCTCCGATATTATACTTCATAATAAAGATAAAAAAACGTTTAATGTATATGATTTTAAGACCAACAAAAGATTTCGGTATACCTCGCCTTTTAAAGAAAATCTTCTACCACCCCTACAAGATTATCCGTGTACAGAATACTTCACTTACAGCTTACAACTTTCCATGTATGCTTATCTTTATAAGCTTATGAGTAACTTGGAACCTGGCCGGTTAAAAATCTTTTGGTATAACCGAACAGATTTTGAAAACTATAATAATTTAACCGGGGAATGGAAGATTATTAATGTACCTTACCTGGAAGAAGATATTATAAAATGTCTAAATTAAAAAGAATTGGTTGGGAAGAATATGCCCTGGAACTGGCAAAAACCGCTTCCATTAGAAGTCAAGATCCATATAGAAAGGTTGGGGCGTGTGCCTTGGATTGGAATAACCGGGTTTTAGGAGTGGCTTATAATGGTTTGGCCCCCGGTAAAAACGTTTCTTCAAAATTCTGGAAAAACCGAGAACAGAGACTTCCCTATATACTTCATGCCGAACAAAATCTTCTTTCTCTGTTTAATAGAAACCAGGCCCGATTAATTGCCGTGACTTTATTACCGTGTACTTCTTGTGCAAAATTAATATGTTGTTGGAATATACCGTTAGTTATATATCATGAGGATTATTTCAGGGATAGTGGTGCATTAGATGTATTTAAATTCTACCAGGTAAAAGTAAAAAAAATTTAAACTATTGTAGAAAAGCAAAACATATACATAAATATGTTATATGCCTATTGCCACTATTTCTGTAAACTTTGCAAGTTTGGCTGAAATTCAAGCTGGCACCACAACTGCAAAATCCATTAATCCTAGTAATTTAAAGTCTGCTTTGCAAAGCGGGACAAGTCTGTACAATCTAGATATAAATGGAATTTCTTTGAATGCTCCTTTGAGCGCTGCAAACGGGACAGTTACCTCGCCCAGTATTACTTTTGATTCTGACACAAATACAGGTATCTATAGACCGGCGGCTGATACTTTAGGTTTCGTTGAAGGCGGTAACGAGGTAATTCGTATTACGAGTACCGGGACAGTTGGGGTAAATAAAACCACTAATATTGATTATGCCGTAGATGTTAACGGAGATGTTCGCGCTAATTTCTTTAGAGGATCGGGAAGGTTTTTAACAGACGTGTTGGCCGTAACCGGTGGTGCTATTAATATAAGTGTAGGAACCGGAGCAGGTAAATTTATTGACTTAGAAGCTGCTTTTCAAGCATTAAGTAGTTTGATTTTAACCCCAGATGCCACGGTGAATATTAATTTGGACCCAGGTACCTACACACATACCTCATCCTTTGATATATCCCATCCAAATGGATCAAGAATTAATGTTTACGGGGCACCTGTTACATCATTTTATTCTGTTCGAGGCTCTGCAACTAGCTGTATTTTAGGGGTTTCGGGAAGGGCTTTAGAATACGGCACCCCCGTTGGTTCAATTACAAATCTTAATCTTACACCGGCCAAAACAGCTGCCACTATTGCAGCATCAACAGCTAGGATCTCCCCTTTATCTGCAGAATTTACCTATGATTCAAGTCTTACCGATCCCTCTGTTGGTCAATATATGCTATGTCATTCAGTATCCGGTAGAAACGCCCATGTTATGGTCGGTCTCTATCGAATAAATAGTTCTGGAGGAAATTTAGTGGTAGTTCCCGGTGCCGTAGGAGGCGGTTCCTCCACCGGCCTTTCTGTACTATCATCACCAAGTACATTTACTAGACATTATCCTGGGGACACATTGCTAACCACAGCATCCCCGGGATGTAAGATGATTATAACCCAATTTGTAACGGGAAGCGCACATAATTTAGTTCGGACTATAGTAGATGGAAATATATCTAATCCGGGATCTTGTCATTATGAATTTAGTGAAACAGGGTTAGGTCCTTTTAGTGTTGCTTCACTAAGTGCATTTAACTGCATGGTGGTGACTGGTACTCCAGACTCCTTTAGAGGTACTGGATTTAAACAAGCCCCGTGTGGGAATACAATTAATACCGGTGCCGTCCTAACGTTTTCTGATAGTGCGGCTACAAGTACCTACTTAAACCCCGGGGATTATATTGTAGCTATGGGTCAAATGCGTGCGGTGAGTGCTGTATCAACTTCTTCTAATACATGTACTATAATTTCTCCTTTCAGAACAGGTGCAGTAGGTGGCGGTGTAACCACGACCATACAAAATGATTGGGTACCATTCTTAATAAAAACCAACTATGAAATGTATTATGGGGCACACAGAATTGCCGCGGTTGATACAAGCTCTAAGAGAGTTGTTATCGAGGTGCTTGATAACCAACAGTCGGGGTTTAATTATTATGCCGGAATTTTACCCAGACACGGTGTTCAGTCAATTGGAAGGGTAGTTAATACACCATCATCAAAAAGTGGCTCTGTAAACGTTATAGGCAATACGTACCTTACTGGTGATTCATGTATATTACAAAGTTATATTAAATTAGTTGGTTGTAGTATATATTGCGAACAAGGATTGAACAGGTTTTGGCAGATTGGTATTATTCATGACGGAACGGCTCAATCCGCAAGTTTTTTTCTGGGCAGAAATATTTCTTCGTCTACCTATATAGGTAGCTGCTCTATTGAAATGGAAAGGGTTATATTTACCTCACTAGCAGATCCTAGTACAAATGATACATATAATTTATATAGTGCGGCTGGAAATACAGTTTTAAATATAACTCGTGGATATTTTGGTGGAGCAAAACAAGGTGCCTTCTTTATTGAAAATTCAAGTTTATATGCTGTAACTACAACAATTGGGCCACCCCTTGGTAATCTTAGAAAATATCATTATAGAATTGACAATGCTATTGAACCTACAGAATTTTATGGATGTGTTTTCAATTCAATTTCATCACCGCTTCTCTATAATGACATCGACGGAACAAAAACAATATATCAAAACTGCTATATGTTTAAAAAAGGGGACTGGTTTGACTCTACTCTAATTGACAGTGCATGGCGTTCTTCCTTTAGTGGTTCTTTTTATTACACCCAGGTATTTAGTAGCCCAGGTAATGACTTTAGTGATTTCCCCGGTGGACTTACTATACACATGAGTTATTTTAACTGCCTGTCCCCCGTATTTCTGAACGCTGCTGGAGGCCTTGGGGAAACTATTTATTTGAGGGCAAGTGTAATAGAACATTTTGGCAATTTTCTTTATAATTCGTATGCACCGGGTGCAACAGTTAACGTGACCGGGGGGCATTTTATTGGAGGAGATTCTTCAGGTGAACTTTTTCAAAATGTTGATTCTACACCACTCTTTCTTACAGGTGCAAATTTAGGACCCGATTTAAACAACGCTAGTGAACCCGGTATCATTGGATTATTTCAAGCCACAATGATACAGACTGCAGGTAATATATCTGGTAAACCATTTCCTTTTAAAAATATAAATGGTACTACCGGTATTGGTGTGGCTGGCAGCTCAACATTTGTACAGATTGATGCAACGGGTGCTAGGCTAGCTGGATGTAATGGTAGTTTGCTTACCGGTGAAACTGCCAATACACTAAATACTAATGTATTAAATTTAGTACGACTATGATTATTATTACCAACAACGATATTTATGAGGGTCCAAACGGTGTAGCGCCACCGTGGTTAGTATCCCCGTACTATTTAATTTTTACCCCTCTTGGCTTTATAACCCAATATACAAAAATTGAACCGCCCGTACCCTTTGACAACCCCCCCGTCCCTCCAGAATCAAGCCTACCGCCTTTACCGCCTTTACCGCCACCGACGATCTCTATTATTATTAATCCTTGGACTTACTGGAGTAATAATGAAAAATTAGATAGTATTCGCCTTCAACGGGATTACCTATTACAACAAACCGATTGGCGAGCTATTCGTGCATACGAAACCCAAACCCCCGAATCCCAGGATTGGTTAGATTACCGTCAAGCCCTTCGAGATTTCCCCCAAACCGTAGATGTTAGCCTGCCTATTCAACAAATTGTGTGGCCAACCCCACCCAGTTGATTTTAAAATACACTCTTGTATAATATTGTTATGACACAAAATAATGCATTATTTCCTGAGGAACTTAAACCCACGTCTTCTGAAGAGAAGACAATTCAAGAGGTTACCCTGAAGTTACAGGATCTTCTGAAACTTAATGATTTGGTTATAATTCCTTCTACCATTTTAACCGGAGAAGGTGGTATTATTCATAAAATTGAATTAATACCTAACCGGATTGTTCGGTTATCCAGAAAGCTGGCCGAAAAACGGCAAAAAGAACTATTAGAAGAACAAAAGTTAGCCGCTATAAATAATGGGTGAGCTTTTTTTGGCAACCGCCCATTGATAATTATATCCCGGAGAGTTATGCGGGGAATACCGAACACCAACCCCAATCCTGGCAATATAGTCCGGCCATTTCTGATTATGCGGGGGTACCTTCATTTTCCACAGAAGATGAAGAATTAAAAATCAATATTGCCGGTCTCGGCCGACTTTCAGTAAAAGATGTCCAAAACAAAATCGTAGAGATATTAAATGATTTAGTAAGAGCGGCAAAAAGTGAAAACCTCCAAGACATAGAAAAATTAGAACATAAGCTATGTACCCCCGAACTTTCCAACATGGTCCAGGAATACTCCAAACACGTAAAACTATTAAAAAATAAACTATGAGTTATGACCGGCAAAACCAAACAAAAAATTACCGCCGATTATGTACTCGATCTATACCTGGAAAGTAAAAAGAAAAAAGGCAAAGATGCCCAAACCCTTTATTTAGCCGTCATTGAATTAAGTAAACACTTAAATGAATGGTTAGTTATACCGGACGAAATCAGTAAAATTAAAAAACCTTGAAATTATAACCGGTTCCTCCATAATAGTAATATGGTTAAAACGTACGTGAGTTGGGAACAAATACACCAGTTAATTGACAAAATATACTCTCAAACTACCCAAGACCCTACCCCCCTGGGTATTCTAGGAATTAGCCGGGGGGGATTAATACCAGCAGTTCTTCTTTCTCAGTTAAAAGAAAACTGTTTGGTATTTTCGGTAGGAATAAAGAGCTATACGGAAACTACCCGGGGAAAAGATCTCATTTATCAGTATCCGGATATTGAAAAACTTACCCCCCTGAAAACCCTGTATATTATTGATGATATATGTGATAGTGGGTTAACTTTTAAAAACCTTGTAAAAGAGTTTAATTCTGTGAATATCAAGACGATCTCATTATTCTATAGAACCAATAGTATATATAAACCCCACGTCATTGGCCAAGAAATAACCAATGATTCCTGGATTGTTTTCCCCTGGGAAAAAGAATAAATAACTTATACTTTGTTGGCAATATTTTATGAAAACAACCAAAAAAATACACAAGCTAGGAGTTATGGTTTTGGGTGTCTTAATGACCACCAGTACTATTTGTTATACCGGATTTCAAGAAAAACCCCCGTGTATAAAAGACTTAAAAGCAGAAATTAAGTCTTTACCGTTAGTAGAAAAAAAAGAAGCCTCCAAACAAATTTTAGTTAAAAATGATGGAATTAAATATAAGGACATATTCATTCCAAAAACTAATAATAGTTTTAAAGTTATGACCGTCCGGTTAACCGTGTATTGGGCCAAGGGCGGGGGATCTGATAAGGATAGTAGTAGGTTTAAGAGTTCTACAGGATACACCTTAAAACAAGGAGAATCCATTGCCGTAGACCCAAGAATCATACCGTATACAAAAGAGGTAATTATCCCCAACGTCGGAGTAGTAAAAGCCGTGGATACGGGAACTGCTGTCAAAGAGAAGAGGGCGTCTAGAGGTAGGATGCCAGTTATTGATGTATTCTTCACCCACAAAAAAGATGCCATGTATTTTGCCCACCGCTATCCCAAGGTAGTTAAGGTTGCCGTATTAAACTAAATAATATGTGAAATTTGATAGTCTGGTAACTAAAATCTGGGAAAGCATGGAAACCTTTACCTATGATGAAATTAAATCATTAATACAACAACACGAAGGTATTCATTCTACTGCCTATAAAGATAGTAAGGGTATTTGGACGGTGGGAATCGGTTTTAATTTGGAAAGGCCCGATGCCCGGGCTATCTTTAAACAACTGAACTTGGATTATGATAAAGTGTTTAAACAGCAGGTATCTCTAACCCCCGAACAAATTGTGGCCCTGTTTACTGTGAGCTTGAAAATTGCCACCCAAGATGCAAAAAAATTTATGCCTAGTTTCGACACTTTACCCAAGAATGTAAAGATGGTTTTAGTAGACCTTTCTTTTAATCTGGGATATTCCAGGTTAGGTATCGTGACTGGGAAACAGATCTTCATATCGTGACTGGGAAACAGATCGGAAGAGCACACGTCTGAACTCCAGTCACCT
>OGVY01000166.1_pt1 | contig 11582 bp, 12 predicted proteins | sample 1575871 | NCBI WGS metagenome assembly OGVY01 (sample SAMN07581536, study PRJEB24739) | freshwater metagenome
CAAATTTTTAACTTTGTTTCATTAAGGTGTGCTTTGTTGACCTTTTTTATGTTTTTTTGCAGAGTTTCTACCTGTATACTGGTCCAGCGACCATTTTCTAGTATCCACTCTCTTCCCTCCATGATACCCTGAACAAAGGCATCTGGGGCGCTGGGATCTGCAACAATGTCAATAGTAGCCAGATGAAAATCGTCCTGCACTTCCATGATACCGTCGCGAGTTTCTTTAAGACTACCCAGACCACGACTACTAACACCTAAACGAACGCCCTCGTCTATGAAATTCCTGGCAATTTTTCCCATGGGAGTTTCAAGTATTTTAGCTCGACCTATGACATCTTTTCCTTCAAATTTCAAAGAAGTAATAAGATGACTTACTTGATTTAAATTTATACTGGGATTGTCTGGATGCCCCAACTCTCCCAGACTGCGTTTTTCAGCTATCATGTTCTGAAATCTTGATAGTTCCTTTTCCATGACGCCGTATGGATAAATTCTACCGTTGCGATTCTGTTGATCGCTTTGCATGAAGATACCTTCAATAAAGTAATTTTTTCCGCTACCACTTTGGGCATCTTCGGTCAGGTATCTAAGTTCCTGAGTACTTTCTCTGATTAGTTTCATGTCTTACCACTTATTGGCTAAGGTAGCTGATTGATTGTCAGGTTCATTGAAGCCTGCACTCTTGTGCAGAACAACTATGCATGTTCCAGAACTTGCACCCATGTTTATGACTACATTACTGTTTGCACTTTGATTCAATACAAATCCACCAGATTGCATGAGATCCCAGTTGTCTAAAGCACCAGCTCCGAATGATAAAATAGCAACACTATTACGTTCTATGGTCCCGGCGCTGACAAAATTAAACCATACCTGTGCAATGGTTACTATGCTATTATTTCTGTCAAAGGTTTCATCATACAATGCCAACGAAGCAAGGTCCACAGTACTAGAACCAGAACCTATGTAGCTAACTACTGCCTGTTGTCTGGTTTTTTTGAGAATGGTCTGAGGCATCTGGCTTCCTTATGATTTCTTGGTTATTTTTTTCAGGGCTGCAGTAATGCCAGCTTCACGTTTGTTGGCCTTTTTCATGTTGGCTTCTTGCTCTGCACTGGTACCAGGCTTAGACATCAGCGGCCAAATAGTCTTGTTGGCTGCTTTGGCATAACTACGAAGTGTATCGGTTTTAAGCTCATTGGTATGCTCTGTGTTTTCTTTGCGCATGGCTGCATACTTGGCCCCCAGGGCCATGCGAATGCGTTCCTTTTTACTCTTATCAGCAAACTTAGGATTGTCACTATGCACAAAATCACTAATCCATTTGTCAGTTGGATCAGATGCCTTTAGCGTTTCCAGAAGATCCAGATCCCGAAGATCGGATTCTAGTACCTGTTGTCTAAAATCTCGTAGCTTAAACATTTTCCTCGGTCCCCACAACAATTTCTGTAGCTACGGGTTCTGATTTATATAAATTTTGTTGAAGTTCTATTTTACGTGCATCAAGAGCATCGGTTAGCTTTGCAGACATGATGTCTGAGAACTTATCGCGAGCATCTGAACTACTGTTGTTCATGATGTCAGTAACCATGCTGTCAATTATTTGGCTAAAATCCATTTTTTATGTTCTCCGCTTATGCATTACTAGTATTTATTGGCTGCTGGGACGGTTTTCAGCACTAGAGGCCTGTACTGCTGTAGCCGAAGGCAAGGGGGTATCTTGCGCTGGATCAGAAGCTTGCGGCTCTTTAACTATATCTTCATCCATGCCCTGTATGTCGTCGTCACTAAGTCTTAGGATGCGACGCTGCACATACTTTTTACTATAATAAAATCCAACATAGGGCTGCATCTGATTCAATAAATCTATGCGATTACGCATAGTTTCAGCTTCCTTGAGCTCCTGAAAATACTGATCCTGAGCATACTGATACTGAATGTGTTCCTTGAGCATGTCCCAGTCTGCCTGAGTAACTATGCCCTTAAGTATAAGCTGAGTTCTTAGAACATCATTAAATAACTCATTAAATTTTTTACGAAGCCTGCTCACAAACTTGGCAAATTTTAATTCATCTCTGGTTATCTCGGCCACACGGCCAAAATTTAAACCAGTCTGAGACTGCATGCGACTTACTGGAACATTGAGCGACTGATACAGTTTATTTTGAAAATATGTGATATCGTCAATCTGTCCTAGATTTTCACCACCTGGCAAGGTAGTAATTTCTGTTCCACGACCACCATCGCGACGTGGTAACCAAAAATCTTCTAGCATGCTCATGACCTTGCGATCATCTTTAATTTCACCTGTACTACTATCATAGATAATCTTGTTACGATACCTAGCCATGATATCCTTCATGTATTGTTCGGCCTTGATCTTGGGAAGATTACCAACATCAATGTAAAAAATTCTGCGCTCAGGAGCACGGCTCAGCCTATATATTACCAGCGCATCTTCCATCATCTTTAACTGATTTACTGGTTTTATGGCCTTGTGCAAATGGCTAAGCACTACGTTCTTTTCAAGATCTAGCATACCACTGGGCACATAGGCTATGCTATCTGACGCAATTTTTATACCCTGATTAGTAGCACTGGTGGTAGGTACAAAGTTTATATTATACTGTATACCTTTTTCATTGTAGATAAAAAATTCTTCAATGTTTTTTATTACTTCTATGCCATTCTCAAGTTTTTCCTTGGTAACATTACGAACCTTACGTATCTTTCTTGGGTCTATTTGTCTTAGTTCCAGAACACCGCGTTTGGGATTTTTAACATCAATAACTTTTTGAAAATACAGACGACCGTCTATGTACCAACGCCTGAATATATCGAAACCCTTGTTATTGAATTCCAACAATCTCAGGACCTGTTTGAATTCATTGGATATGGTTTTTTTAATCTTTTCATCCAAATCAACTTCATCCATGTTTATGTCTACTGGATTTTCATCATCAACAGCTGCAATGGCTTCGGATACAATTTCATCTATGGCACTACTGCAATCTGGATACATGCTAGCTTCACGATAACGTGTGATTAGCTCTGATTCAGATTTAGCAGTAGCGTCTAGATCAACAAAGGTACCAAAATAACCACCGGCCTGAACAGTACTAGCACCATCGTCCGGAGTTGGTGTTACAAAACTCTGTGTTCTGTCAGTAGTATTTTCTGGTGTTCCGCGTGATATAGTAAAACCAAATAATGATATAGCCATGCTTTATTTTTTAAACAATGCCACTAAATACACTGGTTACGTCAAGTACCTGCTGAGCACTGGCAGTTGTTACTGTGAAGTGCTGATATTGCCAGGTTACTGTAAAATTACTGATCTGATCGTTGGCACCAAAGTCCAGGGGAACTGGAGCAATATTGCTGGGGAAAGCACTTACTAGCTTATAACCCTTGAGCACTGCACCATTTCTGTCTAACTGAAATACTTCTAGATCTCGTTGATAAGTAGATGGATTAAGTCTACCAAACTTAGCAACCAGATCCTCCATGCCGTTCATCCACTGTTCCATGGCAGTACGTATGCTCATGTCTGAATCATTCAGTACTGTAATGGACCAGGGCGCAAATACACGATCACCAGCAAACTTAACTTCACGTCCTCTGTAGAATACAGTAGCTGGACCTATGTCCTGACCTGGTAATTCTGCTCCTGTTACCAGGAACGGAGCACGTGCAACAGCTACGGCCTGAGCACCTACATAGGTTGGAAAACTAAGGAAAACAGCAAACTGATTAGGACGAACTCCACCATTGGTTAATGCTGCTTTGAATCTATCTACGTTAAAAATTGTCGACATCTATATCTCCTTAGGCGCCAACTTCTTCAAATGCTATACCAGTACGGGTAGCAATAAAGTTCAGCTGTATGAAATTAATGGAACGCGCAGGTTTAATGAAAATGTCAGCTATGAACTCATTTCTATCAATAACTTCTCCAGTATTATTGGATTCATCGCACACTACCTTGAAGTCTGTAATGCCTCTACGTCCCTGCACATCTCTTAGGAAAGGTTCAACCAGATTACGGAACTGAGCACGAGTAAATGCGTCGTTAAATTCAAAAAGCTGGTATTTAGCAGCAGTAGCTATGGCCTTTTCAAGTACTATGAACAGTCTACGAACATTTATGCGATCAAAAGCACTTGGTTTAGTAAGCTGTGTTTTGTCACCGAATAATATGGTGCCCTGACCTGGGAAACTTACTACAGGATTTACACCCTTCTTGTAAAGGTTATCACGATCGGTTTGAGTTGGGCTAAAGGCTAACTTAACAACGTTCTTGATGACGCCTCTGGTGTAACCAGCAGGACTATACCAGGGATCTGCAACAAAATCTGTACGAGCACAAAGGCCTGCAATATCACCGTTAAGTGGTACCCAACGATAGGTATCATTATAACGATCATACTGATATTTCCAACCACTGTCCATGACAGCGTAGCTGGTATTTAGGTTTACAGCATCGCGGAAACCTGTAACTGCAGTAGCAGCAATACTGGTTGTGGCCTTGTTTAACACATTTGACAATGGTGGACTAAAGAATGCAACACAGTCTTTTCTGACTTCGCAGATATTGTTTACTACATAGGTAATAACGTTGGCACCATAGGCACCAATAGGAACAAGACTAAGATCATAAAGTCCATCTTGTTTAAATTGATCATAAGCTAGTGTTACATCGCCATCGGTTGGTGTTCCTAGTGCTCCGCCAACAAAACTTGAAGTAACAGCAGTAATTAAATTACCAAAAGTTGTACTAGCTGCAGCTGTACCCCAGGCAGTATTAGCACCTGGTGCGAGATTGGCTGCATAGGGATGAGCTATGACCCAAACATAGGCGCTTTGATCTCTTAGTACATCTACATAATAAGCAGAACTACCATCGGTTTTCTTGGCATCACTGGCCTTGCTTAAAAAGGCAAATTTTTCCAGAACAGTTCCTGGCGTACCGCTAAACAATCCATCTTCGTCTATAACAATAACATGCAAACCATCTAGTGATCCAGCTCTAATATTAGCATAGTCACTGGTTCCAGGAGTTCCATTAAACTGTGCTGCATAGGTCCAGCTAGCAAAGGTATTAGCATCGGCCATGCTTATCTTGAGACTATTGCCCCAGCTTCCAGGATATTTTGCTGCAAATATACCAGAGTCCGAAGCAGTATTAGCTGCAAAAAACAATGCGTTAGCAGTATAATCGTCAATATTTTTAATAACAGTTGCTGTACCACCAGTATTTGAGAGACTAGCAGCTGCTACAGCATTTCTATGAGCAGTTGCACTGCCACGAACGATCTGAAGATTATTTCCATAACCTAAAAAATTTGCTGCTGTAAAAAATGATTCATAAGTACTTGCGTCAGGTAAGCCGTATGTTTGAGTAAGCGTTTTTTCGTTGGAGACTGTGACCACTCTGTCTACAGGTCCCCAGTTAAAGTGTCCGGCAAACCCACCAACCGTAGTAGCAACTGCAGGAACTACATCAGTTAGGTCCCTTTCAGTTACCAGAACACCGGGTGAAAGTTGAAATGCCATGTTGTTCTCCTTAAGGTTGACATAGCGAATTATTACCAATTATTTATAGTAAACAATGTTTAGACATTTTGTAGCCATCTATGTCGCATTTTATCAATTTCAACATAGGGATCAGTGTTAAACCACAGATCCCCAGATGCAACTTCGGGTTTATTCTGGCTATCTACACCATTTTCTATAAATCCAAAAGGTGTCAATTCTGCTTCTATTAGTGCAGTTTGATTATCAAAAAGTTCCTTTTTTAGGTTACTGTTTATGATTTCTTTAAAATAATGTTCATTACTCAACCACCCATACAATACTAAACACATCATAAGGTCGTCATGATAGCCTTCATCGGCCTCATAACTGTTTCTTTTTTCTATAAATACACTCATTTCGCTAATGATATCAGCATCAAAAACCAATAACTTATTGTTTTCAATAAGACCTTTGATAAGTGTACAGCCTAGCCTCTTGACCTGTTTAGTGGTTCTTACACCAGGTCTGGCACCATTGCCACCAGAACTTAGATGCTGTCCTATCTTACTGTCTGAATTACAAAACAAAATATTTTCATATTCTAGATCAGACCAAAGTACGTCGGCTACCTGCTGACCATTATCATTTATTTCTATTAACAATAATGCCTTGTTATAGTCTCTAGCAACCTTGTGTATGACATCAGCATAGAGCAAGGGATGTATCTTATTGTTCCTATACTTGGCCACTAGCTTATGCGGATATTCAGTTACATCTATGACTACAAAAGCATGATAATCACCACCAACACCTCGACTGGTATCGGCTACCATGACATAATTATGATTTTTACCTTCTATTTTATCATCAAGTTTAATGGCTCTTTTGGGCTCTGCATAGATATCTAAACCCTCGTTGGAAAAACTAGGAATCATAGGACTAAGTCTGCCTATGGTATCAGAACTGATTAATGTTAGACTTGATCCAAGAAATTTACAAAGAACTTCCTGATTATATTTAAGTTCACCCAATAGTTGACGCTGTTCCTCAGCCCATTTTGCATCTCTACCAGGTATTTCACTGTAGGGAATAAATAGATTTACAAATCCATTCTTTCCCTGTTCGGCCTCATTCCAAAACTTCCAAAAATGATTATAACCCATGGGAGTACTGGTCAGCAGAACCTTGGTAGTTTCACCAGAACTAATGGTAGGATAAACTGAAGTGAAAAACTCTTCGGCTATGTTATTGGGTATGATAGCAGCTTCATCTATGTAGAGCCAGTTTACGGACTTACCTCGAATACCACTGGATACAGTAGCAGCTGTAAATACTCTGCTGCCATTTTCCAGCTCTACATCACCCTTGTTCCAGGTCTTAACACCCTGCTGCAACCATACAGGTAACAATTCATACATTATCTGATATCTGTATAGAACTTCTCGGGCGCTGGCACTTTTATTGGCTAGTATGGCTACTGTTTTGCTTTCATGAAATATAGTATACCAGAGTATACAGGCAGCAGCAGTTATGGTTTTACCCTGCTGGCGACCTTCCATGAGTATAACCTTACGATTGTTTAGTATGATCTGAACCTTTTTTCTCTGACAATCATATAGTTTGAAAAATTGCAGTCCATGATCCAGAGTTACTATCTGACAATAGGTTTCTATGAAGTATATGGGATCCTGACTACACCTAATTATTTCCTTAACCTGTTGCGGAGTATAATCTATGCTATAACCAACCGGTTTAAGGTTGGAATTGCCCATGTAGGATATATCTGTTGTCATTTATTTTTTAATAATTTCATGAGTTCAGCAGTTGAACCTGCAAATACAACATTGTTCTGTGTACCTATTCCAGCAGCTGATTTAGCTGTCTCGGGGGTCTTGAGATCACGCGTTCTTTTCTGCAACTCCAATAGATCCTTAGCAGTGTCACTAAGTGTTTTCATGATCTGTCCTGCTACTTCATAGTTACGAGGGTGTTCACTATTTCTACTAAGTTCTGAAATATCGTCCAAAACCATATGTCCCTTGGTAATTACTCGCCTTAGAGTTTGTCTGGCCAAATCATAGTCATCCTGTTGATCTGAATTCAGACCAGATTTATCAATAATTTGAGGCAGTATCTCTGTTGTTGGTTCCGTGGGTTCTGTATTAAACAGAGTACTTAGCTGTGGCATGTCTTTCATTCGAAATCCGTAAAGGTCTCATTAAACTCAAAATCAGAATTAGGCAATGCATCATATGGTGTTACAGTTGCAGTGTAACTAATAAGATTCTGAGTTAATTCCTGATTACTAAACATGTTAGCTATGACTCTACGAATTATACCAGTCTGCTGGGCAGGACCATAATAGTTTATTTTAACTGTAAAAGCAAGGGTCCAGATAATGGCTCTTCTAATACTAAAATCTCCTTCATATTCATCCTCATAGGTAACGTTGTCTAGAATAACTGGTAAATCATTAACTATATTCAACTGGGGTATGGCCTTGAGACTGAGGTTAAAATCTGGATTAAAGTAGGGTAAGATTTGTTCAATGATCTGTAAACCATCGTCTTGGTTTTTAGCATAGACATAAAGATTTATGTCTATGTTATAGGGTGTTGGTGCATATTGTTGACTGAGTTTAGCAGGATCATTATTTAAAATGGCTCTGTTATTCTGTATGGGACTGACCTTGCGTGTAGGATCGTAGGTAAGACCCATGATTTCAAAACTCATTCTGGGCAAAATGATTTGAGCCTGAGCTTCGTCAAGATTAGGTTGTTGTTCTATTCTGGCTATAATTTTTTGTCTGGGTGCATAGGATAATGGTACTCTGAATCTCTGAACTACATCACCAGATGAATTTCTTCTTTCAATAAAAATATCATTAAATAAATTTCCAAAGGCAATGATGGCCTTGCGTGTTGTACCCCAGTAAAAAGTCTGATTAAGCACGAGCCACCTCACCAAAGGGATTACGCTCAGAGAAGTCTAGTATTTCTTCTATGTTACTATCAAATCTAGAATTCTGACTTTCAATATGTGCTACACCACCAACAGAAAACTGATCAGGATCATAATCTTCGGCCAGGAGAACATCTCCCTCTTCATCAACAAGATTAACATTTGATTCGGATTTAAGTTCGTAGTTAGCTGTTAATATAGAATCCTGAACTACATCAGCATAGTTATCTATTTCTTGATTGCCAGTATCAAAACTTTCAAGACTGTATTGCATAAGCTCACAACTAAGCTTGTAGATATGCAAAGCTCCAGTCTGATAAAAAGGTTGATTGCCTATGACTTTTTTTATCTCAAAGTAACTTTTTGTCAAGGGAAAATAAACTATATCACCTTCGGTTGGTCTGTCTATTATGACCTGACCATAATTACCGACCAATTGTTTCCAGCGACGACGACTTACTATGAAGGTTGCTGTATCTCTTAGTTCTACACCAAATTTAGTTAATAACTCTCCATCACCCTCGAACCCCTGAATATTTTCCATGTACATTTCTATGGGATAATAATGTTCATAGGTATTCAGGGGATCTTCTGTTAGAAACTGATCCTGATTAAATTTTTTTCTGGGAACATAATAGGTTTCGTGACCATAGATTCTAAGTGACTCTATGATTAGATCTTCATAAAGAAGCTGCTCCGAACGCCTTCCCAGAGGTACGCCACTGTGAAAATATGGATTTACAGGCATTCGACCATTGACCCTTGTTTAAATTTTCTCTATAATATTAGTGTGATGAATAAGAATTAACCAGTAAAAAAGTCCACAGGTAATTCAAAGGTATTACGAATTTCTTGTTCAATCTTTTCTATCTCTGCCATGGCTTCGTCATAGATTATCTGACCATTAAGCATTACTCCGCCAGGTAGCTGCATGCTAGAGAACTTCTTGAGATTCTCACCCCATTGTTTCTTTATAAGTACTGTAGCATATCTCTTGAGCCACATGTCATTGTAGACATCTGCATAAGTATTGGGATCTAATATGCGCCAGCATTCAACTACTATGTAGTCATCTATGGCTACGTCAGAACTCCAGCTAAGATCTATGTATACACGATTCATGTGACGATTGAATCTTACTGGTTTGGTGCCTACCAACACCTGCTGAATTAATTCAAGTTGTCCCTTGACCTGCTGATAATAGATCAGATCAGTACTCATGATGCTGTACAGATCATTGATCAGAATCTGATAACGAATGTCAAATATATTCATGCCACTGGTTGTCTTGCTGCTAAAGGGCAAAATTCTTTCTACACCAACTACAGCATCGCTTAGAGTAACATAACCATCGGCTATGTTGTTGGAAGTGATCTGATGCTTCAAATAAACTTTTTCTATGGCATCATAGTGAAATTCTCTATAGAACTGAAAAGCATCGTCTAGGCGATCTTCAAGTTGATCATCATCTATGTTAATTTCAATTACTGGATGCCCTAATCTACGCAGGCAATAGTCAGCAAGTTCTTGGCGATTAACTGGATTCATCTAGTAACTCCAGGCATAACTGTTATAATACCTTCTAGTATTCTTATTACAGAAGCGTCATTGGCAGTATTAGCTTCAACATCATAAACCCAACGACCAGGTTTAAGATTAGCTGTAACATTTGCCAACATACTAAGCGTAACTTCGCCATTGCTACTATCACTGATTACAGCTGTAATTACATTAGCATTACTGCTATAATAACTTCTACGCATCTGTGATCGTATGCTATAATTATTCAACGAAACATTGGGTTTAACTAAAATTCCTTTACCGAGGATGGTTTTTAATTCCGTGAGCAATTGCTGAACATGATTTGGTGCTAAAGTTTCGACTGGAGAACTGACAATCTGATTAAAATTAAAATCCTGATCTTGGGCTAGTTTGAACAGAGTCATTAATAGGTTTACGGATAGAAAGCGGTAGGGGAAAAAGTGATCCAGATTTTTTTCAATCTGGAATAAATCCTCTTGATATTCACTGTGTAGCAGATCTTTGAGTAACTTACGCCGCGATTCTGGAGGGGAAAAGAGAAAAACCTGGGTCGAGGGAGCCGCTAGGAAAAAGTAGGGGGAAATCTCCCCGAAAAACTGCTCTGTTTCCCCTGCCCCTAAGCCTGAAATACTCACCAGTAAACTACCCGTGTCCTGTTCGGCTTCGCCAGTGGCGATCGTTTCCTCTTCCCCCCGGAACGATCGAACCCGATAGCTGGTTACGGGGTACAAATGCGGTTCCTTTAGGGAGTTATTAATGGTTTTCTCTAATCTAGGTTTCGCGGTACCAGGATAAACCACAAACCTAAGGTCATAGGTCTGCCCATCCCGCTCTAGGGAAAACTCGGCGAGGGTTCTAGGCTCAGACCCCGCTGGGGCTACATAGCCATACAACAGATTTTGAATAAAAGAATGTTTACCCCGATCCCCTGTGCGATGGAGCAAGGTAAAAATTAACTGAAGCAACGTACTTTTGCCTCCCCCATTTAAGCTGCCCAAGGGAAAGATCCGAGGCATATAGTCCGGCTCAAAGGTCAGATCGATCGCTATGAGGACTCGGAAATCAGGAACTTGTACCCGCGAGAGGTGCGTAGGGCAAGGGGGGAATGAACTAGGTTTCTAAGCAAGGGTCTTGAAAGAGGTTCCTGAGTCAGGTTCCCTGAGATTCTCCTTCAATGATACTGTAGGAAACAAGTTCCATATCACAAAACATCCAGGATCGATCAAATGTCAGCAAATCCCATTAAATGTATCCTGAGCCCGGAGGCCTATTTTCCCGGAAAAAAGGGTTTTGGTCTGTTTCAGCCGGGGGACACTGAGGCTCCGATGGAGACAGAAGCCGGACATCATCTCAGGGCTGATCAGGGCGGTATCCCGCTTGTTTTGAGCGCTTTAGCAGGGTTGACCCTAGGCGGACTGTTTTGTTTTCGTGAGTTCTACGGGGGCTTAATGGAGTTGGGGGAGAGGAGTGAAGAAATCTTTCGGGGACAACAGTTACCCTTCTTAAAGTTTCCCAGGAGGGAAGGTTGAGCCGTATGATAGGTCAGTGTTTGCCCGCATC
>OGVY01000167.1_pt1 | contig 11574 bp, 6 predicted proteins | sample 1575871 | NCBI WGS metagenome assembly OGVY01 (sample SAMN07581536, study PRJEB24739) | freshwater metagenome
TTCCCAGTCACGATATGCATTCCTATTTTTTGGCTCGCCTACAAAACTTTTTGAATACATGGCGATGGGAAAACCCGTAATTGCAAGCGAACTTGATCAACTCGCGGAAATTGTAAAACCCGCCCTTAGGCCGAATAAACTTGATGGCGCTATTCGTGGCGAGGTCGGTATTTTAGTAAATCCCCTCAACGAGCAGGAGTTGCTTGCCGCTCTCCGTTGGATGAATAATCCACTGAATAAACACAAAATGACACGCATGGGGATTAATGGCAGAAAGTTAATCACGAAAAGGTTTCTGTGGAATCATCATGTGGACAAAATTCTCCAAAGGATCAAAACCCTGGGTTTAATTTCCAGATGAAACAACTTCTTAATGTCAAAGGTGAAATAATAATAGCGGAAGTACCTCAGCCCTCGGTCGGTTCGAAAAACGTTCTAGTCAGGACAAGAAATTCCTGTGTTTCCATCGGAACCGAATTGGCCGGAGTCAAGATGGCTGCCTTGCCCCTTTGGAAGCGGGCCTTAAAGCAGCCGCACCATGCCCGACGCGTCCTAACCATGATGCGCGATCAGGGAATCCGGCGGGTTTGGGAGCGAATAAGGGGAATGCTGGATGCCGGAACACCCCTCGGATACTCGGCTGCAGGTGAGATTGTGGCGGTGGGGGATCTGGTGGATGGATTTTGTGTGGGGGATAGGGTGGCTTGCGCGGGAGGTGGTTTCGCTAGCCATGCTGAAATTATTGAAGTGCCGGTCAACTTGACTGTGCCAGTTCCCGCTCAAATATCTTTTGAAGAAGCCTCCACCGTCACTTTGGGGGCTATCGCGATGCAGGGGATTCGTCGAGCGACTCCGACATTGGGCGAGACCTTTGTTGTCTTGGGTCTGGGTATTTTGGGCCAGATCACAGTTCAACTTCTCCGTGCCCACGGGTGTCGCGTCTTGGGTTCCGATCCGGATCCAGAACGGCTTCGGATCGCAAAAGAGCTGGGAATGACCCACGCCCTTGAGGCATTTGGGGATGAATCCGTTGACCAAGCTTTACGCTACACTAACAGGATAGGAGCCGATGGCATCATCATCACGGCGGCTGCCCCTGAAAATCACGATATCATGGCATCGGCAATGAGATTCTGTCGAAAAAAAGGAAGGGTTGTGATTGTGGGGGATGTGGGACTGAACTTACAGCGGCACCTGTTTTATGAAAAAGAATTGGATGTGCTGATTTCCACCAGTTATGGGCCTGGTCGTTACGATCCATCCTACGAGGAGGAGGGCCAGGATTATCCATTTGCCTATGTGCGATGGACTGAAAAACGAAATATGGAAGAGTACCTTCGGCTCATAGCAGACAAAAAAGTTCTTATCAAAAACCTGAATCCTCAAATTTACAAACTGGATCAGGCGAAGGAAGCCTATGCGGCTTTAGCGAAGCCAGGCCCGAAGCCCCTTCTTGTTCTACTTTCTTATCCGACAGATAAAAACTGGGAGGTTAAAAAAACCATCCAACTGGGTACGCCATTGACTGTTCGAAAAGACAAAATCGGGGTTGCCATGGTCGGAGCTGGCGCCTTCGCCTCAGGGGTTCATCTTCCCAATTTCGCACGATTGAAGAATACCTACGAATTAAGGACTATTTGTGCCCGCACCGGTGTCAGTTGCCTCGCAACGGCTAAACGTTTCGGAATTTCCAAAGCCACCACGGATTTCGACCAAGTTTTAGCCGATCCAACAGTGGATCTTGTGGTGATCTGCACGCGGCATAATCTGCATGGGTCGATGACCTTACGCGCCCTGCAAGCGGGAAAGCATGTGTTATGTGAAAAGCCTTTGGCACTGTTGGAGGAGGAAATTGACTCCATAAAAAGGTTTTATCAATCCAGCAAACATCCGAAGCCGGGTTTTATGATCGGTTTCAACCGGCGCTGGTCTCCTGCCATTGGTCGACTCAAAAAGGTTATTTCCGGCCGAACCACTCCCCTGGTAGCCCATTACACCATGAACGCCGGTTATATACCCCTGGATCACTGGGTGCACGGTCCCGAAGGTGGGGGCCGAAACGTCGGGGAGGCCTGCCACATTTACGATCTATTCCACGCCTTGACGAACTCGCGTTGTGCAAGCCTCGAGATCTTCGGAATTTCAAGGCAGGGTCAGGTCTATGCCACCAACGACAATTTTGCCGCCATTCTCAAATTTGAAGATGGTTCGGTTTGCTCACTTTTGTACATGGCTTTAGGATCAAAAAACTACCCGAAAGAACGTCTAGAGGTTTTTGTTGAAGGAAAAATTGCAGTCTTAGACGACTATAAAAGACTAGACATTCTAGGGAGCCCGCTTGCGGATTGGAGGTCAGTCACGCAGGAAAAGGGTCAACTAGAAGAAATCATCGCACTTCATAAAATGATCAAGAATGGATTTTCGGAAGAATTTATTGAAGAACAACTACAAATATCCAGCATTGTCCTTCAAGCAGAAAAAAAACTGATGACGCGGGAATAATCCACTTAAAGTCGCAAAACTCCCAAAAATCGCGCAAAAAATCGCCTCTAATAATAAAATCGGTAGAAAGGAAGCCCGGCGCCAATGGGAGGCCAATCCCTGTGGTGCGAACACGGTACAGGGTTTTCAGCTTGAATCGCAGGGTTGGTTCCGTGAAGCGAGGAACTACAGGTATGAGAATTACGCGCCATGGCTTAAAAATGCTACCGGTTTGGCCGAAATAAAGCGGAAAGATGTTTTGGAAATCGGAGTAGGATTGGGCTCGGATCACCATTTGCTTGCCACAGGGGGTAATCGCATGACAGCACTTGATCTTAGCAGGGAGCACTTGCGATTAACCAATAAGCATTTAAGGCATGAAGGATTTGGCAGTCGATTAGTTCATGGGGATATGGAAAATATGCCGTTTTCGGATGAAAGCTTCGATGTGATATATTCTTTTGGTGTTCTCCACCACACTGATAGCATGGAACAAGCGGCAAGGGAGATTTGGAGAGTGCTTCGTCCTGGCGGGAAAATTATTATTAGCGTGTATCATTTATGGAGCTTTTATTTTTTGGCAGGCGTATTCTTCTACCAAGGACTCCTTCAAGGAGGGTTTTTTCTGCACGGATGGAAAAAGACCCTGGCACGTATTGAGGCTGGGGCAGGCACGAACTATGTGCCCATCGTTCGTGTCTTATCCCGAAACCAATTGAGAAGGCTATTTGGTCAGGCTGAAAATATTCACATTTCTTGCCATCACATCAGCAATCGATTCTTACAAAGAGCTTTCGGTCCATGGCGATGCGAAAAAATCTTAAGAAACCTTGGTTGGTATTTGCTTCTTACTGCCTATAAACCAACCAGATAAATCTAGGTAAGAAGTTTTCTTATGTGCGGAATACTTGGTTTTTACAATATTGACCCGAATCAAAAAAAAATAGATCGAGATCTTCTGGTGAAAATGCGCGACACCATGGTCCACAGAGGCCCAGATGGAGCTGGATTATGGGAGTCAAGAGATGGAAAAGTCGGATTAGCGCACCGACGCCTTGCGATTATCGATCTGAGTGCTTCAGCAAATCAACCCATGGTGGATTCCTCAGGGCAGGTCGCCATTGTTTTTAATGGGGAAATTTATAATCATGATGAAATCCGAAGTGAGCTCAAGGCACAAGGAGTGGTCTCATGGAAAACCGATCACAGTGATACGGAAGTCATCTTAAACGCCTATCTAAACTGGGGTATAGCATGTTTGGAAAAGTTCAGGGGAATGTTCGGAATTGGCTTATGGGATGGTCGAAACCGTGAGTTATGGCTGGTTCGGGACCGACGTGGGGTAAAGCCGGTTTATTGGACCCAGCGTAATGGGTGCGTCATTTTTGCAAGTGAAATTAAGGCCCTGTTGGCCGATCCTTGCCAGCCCAGGGAGATTGATCACTTTTCCCTTTATCACTACCTCTCCTTTTTAACAACCCCGGCACCGCAGACACTATTTCGTGGCATCCGAAAACTTCCCGCCGGAAGTCTACTCCATGTATCGGACCGGGGTAATGTGACCGAACGCAACTGGTACGACCTTGGCAGCCGCGTGCTGCCAGTAGAGGAGCGTACAGAACAAGATGTTGCCGAACGGCTCCTCCATGAGTTAAGGGTTTCTGTAAAACTCCGGAAAGTGAGTGACGTGCCGGTCGGTGTTTTTCTTTCAGGCGGCATCGATTCTTCGACCAATGCCGCACTCTTTTCTGAGGGGGGTAGGCGTCGGGTAAAATCCTTCTGCATCGGTTACTCGGGGACCAAGTCTTACACTAACGAAACACAATTCGCGCGTGAAATGGCAAATCAAATCGGCGCCGAGCACCATGAGCGAATTCTTACCATTGATGATTTAATCGACTTTGTACCACGAATGGTCGAGCTGCAGGACGAGCCCATTGCGGATCCTGTTTGTGTGCCAGTTTATTACGTTTCAAAATTGGCTCGTGACCACGGGGTGATTGTTGCACAGGTAGGTGAGGGTAGTGATGAACTTTTCTGGGGCTATTCGAGCTGGCGCGTCTATCACAACTTGGAGTGCTGGAACAAACTGCCGGTGCCTCGTTACCTCAAATACGCGGCTTTAAAAGGTGCGCAGGCGATGGGTTGGGGAATGTCTACGCCATGGGAATTGCTACGGCGTGGAGTGGATGGCGAGCCGATTTTCTGGTCGGGTGCCGAGGCTTTTCGGGAGGCGGAAAAACAGGCCCTGCTTGGACCGTCCCTCAAAAAAAAGCTGAAAGGTTATAGTTCATGGGAGGCTATTCAGTGCATGTACCAACGATTCCGAAACTCAAATATAGAGAAGCACCCCGTCCAATGGATGGCGTATGCAGATTTACACTTGCGACTGCCTGAATTACTGCTCATGCGGATCGATAAAATGGGTATGGGTGCGAGCATCGAAGCTCGCGTACCTTTTCTTGATCATGTCTTTGTAGAATACGCCATGGGGATACCCGCTACCATGAAAATTGCTAATGGTGAGTCCAAACATATCTTCAAAAAAGCGGTAAAGGGAGTGATCCCTGAAAAAATAATCAATCGTACCAAACAGGGTTTCGGAGTGCCTGTTCATGAGTGGTATGAAAGCCGGTTGGGAAACAAAATGAAAAATTCAATCCAAACCTTTGTAAAAACAACAGGCCTACTAGATGAGAGTTTTGTAAGCGAAATTTTAAAATCAGGCAGGGGAACCCAAATTTGGTATTTGTACAACCTGTCAGAGTGGTGGAAAAAGTTCATTAATTAAAATCCGAATGCACCCAAGCCGTCTAATAAAAATACTAAAAAAACCACCAAGCTATATTTTTTGGCGTGCTGCAAAAGAAGCTATGCTCCTTAAAGAAAGGGTATTTCCGCCGAACTTTAAAAAATGGAAAACAGAATTTTATACAAAAATCAATGATGAAAAGATCTCTGAGTTATGGGAAGAAATATATAAGAAAAAACAGCCTTTTCAAAAATGCTTAAACAAAAATAATCAAAAATATTTTACAAAAAAACACAAAAAAGAATTTAATAAAATTCTAAAATTATCAAAAAAAGTCTTAAATTCAAAAGTTAAAATATTTTCGAGTTGGCATAAATTTCCTAAAAATAAAATAGTATGGAATAAAGACCTAAAAAGTAATTACATATGGACAAAAAACTTTTTTTTAAAGATAAAATATATATCACATCAAAAAAAATTTGATGTAAAAGAAGTTTGGGAACTTTCGCGATTGCAGTGGCTAATTCCTTTGGGCCAAAGTTTTTTTCTTACAAGAAATGAGAAGTATGCAGAAACAACTAAAAAAATAATATTATCGTGGCTCAAGGAAAATCCTGTTGGGTACACTGTAAATTGGGCTATCGCCATGGAACCGGCAGTCAGAATTGTGATATTGATATGGCTTTTTTATGCTTTGGGGGGGTCAAAAGCATGGTTGCATGAAAAATTTCAAAAAAAGTTCTTAGAAGCTATTTATGAGCATGCAAAATTTGTATTTAAATATATTGAAAAATCTGACATTAATGGAAATCATTTTACTGCAAATCTGGTAGGGCTAGTTGCCGCAGGTTTTTTTTATCAAGAAATCGATGAGGGAAAAAAGTGGTTAAATTACGGGTTTGAAAATCTCGAAAAAGAAATACAACAACAGGTGACATCTGAGGGCATAAATTTTGAGGGTTCCATTGCCTATCACCGTTTTGTTGCGGAAATGTTTCTGATCGGGGGCTTATTTGCAAGGGCATCTGGAAAACAAATTTCATCGGCCTTTCGAAGTCGCTTAATAAAAATGGGGGAGTTTACGGCAAATTATTCAAGAAAGGACGGCACTTCCCCGCTTTGGGGTGATGCTGACGATGGGCGAATTTTACCGCTTGAGAACAAAGATCCTCAAAACCATCAGTATTTACCAGGTCTAATCGGCCTTTTTTTTGGCCATAAGCTACTGATCAAAAGTCTTTCCGCATCAAGAAATGAAGCTTTTTGGCTGTTCGGCCCAAAATGCGCAAATATGATTCCCTTGAAAGTTGGAGAATACGAAAAAAATCCAAAATCAGTTTTTTACCCAAAAACAGGGTATCTAATTCTTAAAAACAAACAGACCAGTCTTTTTTTTGATATTTCCGAAGTCGGTCTGGCTGGTCGTGGTGGGCATGGTCATAATGATGTTTTGTCGTTCGATCTTTGGTTCGAGGGGATGCAGATCTTTTCTGATCCAGGGTCGTTTACCTACACAAGAGATTTTGCTCAGCGAAATAGATTTCGGAGTGGTTTTGTCCACAACGGACCCATTATTAATAGGCAAGAGCCAAACAGATTTGTAGAACCTTCTTTGCTATGGTCCTTGCATTATGATGCAAAACCCAAAACCATGTTCTATAAAGAAAGTAACAAAAGGATTCAAATAAAAGCCACCCATTCCGGATATCAGCGTTTAAACCCACCCCTTAATCCTATCAGGACAATTCAATATGATATCAAGAAAAATAAAATTACAATTTGTGATGAAATAAAAAATAACCACAAAAACTTTCCCATTTACTTTTACTATCAATTAGGAATTGGTGTAAATCCACAAATCTTACACAATAGTCAAATAAGACTAACAAAAGAAAAAAAAACCTGCCTATTAACATGGTTTTCAAATTCTATTGTATATAAAAAAATCAGACACGGTTGGGTCTCGCCATCATACGGTGTTAAAAAACGGGCAAAGGCCTTGCTTTTTAAGCTTAAGGGAAAATCTGTAAAACTCGTAATGGAAATAGAACCTAAGTAAAATGTGTGGTATTGCTGGAGTGTTCGGAAAATGCGAAGACACAAAGCTGGAAGCCGCGAGAAGCGAGTTGAACCATCGTGGTCCAGACGACAGCGATTGTTTTGTAGACCACGCCAACAAGATTGGATTGGCTCATACACGACTTGCAATTCTTGACCCGGCTCCCACCGGTCATCAGCCAATGATATGCAAAGAAGGTGAAGTCGTGTTGGTTTTCAATGGGGAGATATTTAATTATCGTGAACTAAGGCAAGAATTAAATATAACCAAACAGAAAAGCAGAGATAAAGATGCGATTCGATGGCGAGGAAACTCGGATACCGAAGTTCTGCTTGAACTTTATCTTGATGCCAAAAAACGCAAAAAGGATTTCGGCCAAGTTCTTCGGGATCTCAACGGCATCTTTGCCTTTGCCATTTGGGACAGTCAAGCAAAGCAGCTCCTGGTGGCGCGAGACGCGGTGGGGGTAAAACCACTTTATTTCGCCGCCCAACCGGATCGATTTGTCTTCGGAAGTGAAATTAAGGCGATGTTGCCTCTAATGAGTGGTGAACCAAAAATAGACGCGATTGCCTTGCAGTGATATGTAACCTACCTTTGGTGTCCCGGGGAAAGAACTCCTGACCAGCGCATCAAAAAACTAGAACCGGGGCAGTTTCTATTGGTTCAGAAAGAAAAAATTGTTGAACGGAATACTTGGTACAGACTCCCTGTTTTCAATTCTCCTGTCCAAATCGCTCAAGATATCTGCTCGGTAACCCGACAAACAGTACGGGTTTTGCGACAGGCTGTTCATCGGCAAATGGTCTCCGATGTCCCTCTAGGAACTTTTTTGTCTGGCGGCTTGGACTCCTCGGTAGTTGCAACATTTGCGCGAGAGATAGATCCTAACATCAAATGTTTTACAATCGATACCGGGTGTATAAATCAAGAAGGCTTTGAAAACGATCTTCCCTTTGCAAGAAAAGTTGCTGGTCATTTGCGGGTCCAACTAGAGATTATCAGCGTTACGCCCCATGATTTGGCCACGGGTGTTGAAGATATGGTTTACCAACTGGATGAGCCTTTGGCGGATCCAGCTCCGCTTCATGTACGTTTTATTTGTAAACTAGCACGAAAGCACGGGATTAAGGTTCTTCTTTCAGGCGCTGGCGGAGACGACATTTTCAGCGGATATCGACGCCACCGGGCGCTTAAAGCTTTGCAATATTTTAATCGCTTGCCGATTGCGGCTCGAAAAACCTTATCAAAACTTTCCTCCTGTTTTCCTCAAAATATTCCAACGATTCGGAGGATGTCTAAATTCCTCAGCGCTGGGTCGAGTTGCAAAGATCTTCAGCTGGTCCAGCTTTTTCTCTGGATAGGCGAAAAGGAGCTTGCATGCCTCTTTACCGATTCGTTCCGGGCAGCATTGGGCGACTCTTTGGCGGAACAGCCAATGCTTGATTTTCTAAATGGGATTCCCAACGATGCTTCGGAATTGGATCGTTTACTTGGCCTTGAGCAGAGATTCTTTTTGGCTGACCACAACTTGCTCTATACGGATAAAATGTCTATGGCGGAGGGCGTGGAAGTCAGGGTACCTTTTCTGGATATCGATTTGATTGAATTCGCAGCCCGGATTCCTGATTCCATGAAGCAAAATGGCCCAGAAGGGAAATGGATTTTAAAAAAAGCCATGGAGCCGTATTTACCCAGAGAAGTCATTTATCGGCCCAAGAGTGGTTTTGGCGTGCCCTTGCGTCGATGGCTAAAAGTCGAACTGCGGGACTGGCTGGCAGACACACTGTCGGCGGCACGGCTAAAAAACCGTGGATTTTTCGATCCCTCCGCGGTCGAACGCTTGATCCGGGACAATGCGACTGGGCGAGTGGATGCCGCCTACACCTTGTTTTCCTTAGCGTGTATTGAGATCTGGTGCCGAACTTTCCTTGATAAAAGCTGGAAGCCTAAATGCAGTCTTAGTGGCGCTCCGCAAAGTAGATTCCTGAACAAACCGTCTTAAAAGAGAAACCGCTTAGTTGAAAAACTATCTAGTTGATATCATTGCTGGTGCCAGGCCCCCAGAATCGGGCGATGTCGGGTAATTTTTTCCGGCAGTTGGATATTCCAAGGCCAAACGTGAACCTTGAGGTTGGGTCGGGATCACCAGCGGAGCAGACGGCGGAGATCATGAAGCGGTATGAGGCCCTGTTGGCAAGGAAACCAGCGGATATGTGTCTGGTAGTGGGGGATGTGAACTCGACAATGGCCTGCGCGATTGTGGCCAAGAAGGCTGGGTTGAAAGTAGCGCATGTGGAGGCGGGGTTGAGGTCGGGCGACTGGCGAATGCCGGAGGAAGTGAATCGGGTGGTAACCGACTCCCTGTCTGATCTCTGTTTCACCACGTCCGTGCAGGCGGGTCGGACCCTTCTGCAAGAAGGAAAGAAAAGGTCCCAGATTTATTTTGTGGGCAACACGATGGTGGACAGTCTCCTGGCGCATCGAAAACAGTTCCGACCTCCGGCCCTTTGGCAAGAGGCCAGATTAATCAAGGGAAAGTATTTCGTCTTGACATTACATCGGCCTTCCAATGTAGACAAAAAAGAGAAGCTAGGGAAGTGGCTACGGGCGATTGCTATGAATTGCAGGGATTATCCGATTCTTTTTCCCGTCCATCCCCGGACCGCCAAAACGCTCAAATTGATCCAGGTGAATTCGTTAGCTTCACGTCTACCGCACACTGCCCGGCACAAACCCTTCTCAGAAAAATGTATCCTCACTATGCCCCCCCTTGGTTACTTGGAGTTCAATTACCTCGTGCAGAATGCAAAGGCGGTGATCACCGATTCCGGCGGGATCACCGAAGAGGCGACGGTGATGGGGGTGCCGTGTCTGACCTTGCGTGAAACAACCGAGCGGCCCGAGACAGTGACGATGGGAACGAATGAGCTGATCGGGACCGATCCAGCGAGGCTGGGACCGGCCTTAAGAAGGTTGTTTGAGGGGAGATGGAAAAAAGGGCGAATTCCTCCAAAATGGGATGGGAAAACCGGAATAAGGATCGTAGAAATATTAAAAAAGTTAAATTCTTTGCGATAGGAGTTAGCGCTAAAGACTAATTACTAAGCTGGTAGTGGGTAGTAGGCGGCAGGTGGTAAATTTGAGCTTACCGCCAACGCCTAACTGCTCACGGCAAGAGCAGGTGTAAGTTGTGAGAGGTCAGGGGCTAGGAGAAAGAAAATAAGAGAAATCGAAGAAAGGGCAGCCGAGTAAGGAATCATTCCTTATCATGATCCGACAAAAAACAATTCTCTGGCTTAACCAGTTTGCGGTAACGCCAGACCAAGGGGGAGGGACAAGGCATCTGGAGCTATCCAAGGAACTCGTAAAGAAAGGTTGGAAAGTAATTTTACTAGCCTCGGATTTCGGCTTGCAAAGTCGGTCGTATGCAAAAAGGGTCAATTCTTTTTGCATGCAGCCGGTAGTGGAAAACATTGATGGTGTGCAACTGGTCTGGCTATGGGCAGCCCCCTACAGCCTGAACAACTGGAGGCGTCTCTGGAACTGGGTGTCCTTTTGGCTGTCAGCTGTCAGGTATGGGAAGAGTCTTTCAGCAATAGATTTGGTGATTGGTTCATCCCCCCAACCCTTGGCTGCATTGGCGGGCCTGCAAATTAGCAAGAGAAAGAAGGTGCCTTTTTGGCTGGAAGTCCGGGATTTGTGGCCTGAGTCCCTGGAAGCCGCCACAGGAAAAAAAGGGGGTCTTTTTTATTGGCTTCTCGAAATCTTATCCAACCATCTTTATCGACAGGCAGAAAAAATCATCCATTTGGCAAAAGGAGTCATGGATTTGTTGGCTGAACACGGATTTTCCCGTGAGCGCTTTCTTTTTCTTCCCAATGGCGCCGATTTATCACAGTTTCCCAACCCTCCGGTAGCCAGTCATGAATTCCCTTTGAGGTTGATATATTTAGGGGCTCATGGCCCAGCCAACGGGCTTGAGGCGGTCCTAGAGGCAGCCTGGATTCTACGCTCCCAAAAACAGATTTACTTTGAGCTGATTGGCGACGGCCCGGCAAAAAAGAGCTTACAGGAAATGGCCAGTCGCCGATCTTGCGATCATTTATATTTCCGGCCCTCCGTTCCAAAGCGAGAGGCGATCCGTGCGTTACAGGGTGGATCAGCGGGGTTGATGGTCCTACGCGACGAGCCGCTTTTCCGGGTCGCCGTCAGTCCAAACAAGCTTTTCGACTACATGGCAGCCGGGATTCCAGTGATTAGCAATGTTCAGGGGGAAGTT
>OGVY01000168.1_pt1 | contig 11519 bp, 12 predicted proteins | sample 1575871 | NCBI WGS metagenome assembly OGVY01 (sample SAMN07581536, study PRJEB24739) | freshwater metagenome
AATCGGTGATTCACTTCAGTTAAAGAAGGTTCGGTAGCGCCGAATGTCCCGACAGCCCCTTGAAGGCTCTCTGAGTTTTCATTCGGAAAAAGTTCTTTTTCAGCAATCACAGGGGAGGAGTTTTGAACTTTACCTCAAAAAAGTTGAAAGCTCCGAAACTGTAATTTCAAAAGGAAACTCCACAAGACCGTCTATTCGGACCCGATGATTTTGAAAGTCCACAATGGGTACATCGTGATGATTTCGTATGAAAAATCCTGAAAGCGGAGTTTCAAAAGGTTCTAAAGCTTCGGGAGTTGTTTCGGCTTGGAGAGGTCGTTCGCTATGAACCCAAAGGAAATCACTTCCAAAAATAGGGAGACTGATTCCTGCCAAAAAGAGAAAGTAGCGGAAGTTCATGTCGAGCTGTTGTAACGTTTAACCCTCTAATATTACAACTTATTTTATATTTTTTTTACTATTCCTTTTTTTGATCCCGATATACTGCTATGCGTTTTTGAAAGTTTTGTGCATTGGAATCGTTGACTTTTTTCTATTCGGGATTTCCGTTTTTCTTTTTCCCTCACTAATACTGGATTAGCGGATCCAAGGACTCAGAAGCGGATCGGAAAAAAGAACATACATTCGAGTGTTGCTCGTGGCTGAACCGCCATTATCTTTAGTGAGTTGATTGTTGGCTAACGTGTAAATATTTCCAATAGAAATATTTTCGGTGCTTTGTAAAAAATTAAAAAGATTTAAGTTAAATCGGTGATTCACTTCAGTTAAAGAAGGTTCGGTAGCGCCGAATGTCCCGACAGCCCCTTGAAGGCTCTCTGAGTTTTCATTCGGAAAAAGTTCTTTTTCAGCAATCACAGGGGAGGAGTTTTGAATGGCTCCGTTCGTACAAGCCACATTAAAAATAAAAGACAAAGCAGTTTCTTCATCGGGAAGAGACTTGACTTGCAAAGTTGAAAAAGAAGCTCCATCGCTGCCCCAGCTCGACCAAGAAGTAGCACTTCCATGTCCCCGATAATTGATGATGGCATAGCCTTTCCGGGCCTCATCAATCACGCTGCTATTATTAGCTTTCTCCCCTCCATATTGAGTTGTGAATTCAAGTCCGAGAGGGTTCACGCTTTTTCTCACAGCTTCCAAATTCTTTGTGTACTTTCCAGGGTAGTCTTGCGCGTGAGCCACTAACATAACCCGTTTATTTCCCATTCCCGCAGAAGCCAGCTCCCGGTATTTTTTTACTTTGTTAAAAATCATTTCCGCTTGAATGTCGTTTTTCACTGGATATCTTCCCACGGCAACGTCGGAAATCTGATCTGTTCCCGAAAGAAGTGAATAAGAAAAATCTCCCGTTTTCCCTCCTGAGTCTTTTAGAGGAATGGCTTTTTCATCTCCGAAAATCAAAACAGCATCTAATTGAACCTTTTGATACTCTGCCGCTAAGTTATTTTTTAAAACATCTGGCTTAGTGTTGGGTGGGACTTCTGCTTTGAAGACCCTATATCCCGCAGACTCATAAAGTTCCTTGAACTTTTCACTCCAAATTCCAAATCCTGGAGCATAAACAATCAGAGCTCGTCTAGTTCTAGAAACCCGTCCTTGCTTTTTTAAAATCTCTGCCCGTTTAACGTCAATGAAGCGACTTGTTCGGCAGCAAACTGAGAAATTTCTACTGGCTCATCGATAGGTTTGGAGCTCACATTGGTTAAAAGGACTCGAACGTTATCGTAAACCTTGAGCTCTTTTAAAACAGGGTTGTAGGATACCGGAGAAAAAGTAATAGGGAGAAGAGTGGCAGCGCCTAGTTGAGAGCGAGTGCCCAACTCTGCTTGGTTTTTCCCATACCAACGATTTTTGGAGTAAGCCCGTTTGGACATTCGAAATCGCGGAACAGTTCCCTCTACACCATCTGGCTGTGCCGGATAAAGTAGAATGTTTTTGTAAGTTTTGTAGGAGCCTGGATTGACTTCCAGTCGATATTGAGAATTAGGGCTCACCGCAATCCATCGGTGAATTTTGGGTAGCTCAGGTTTTCCTTCCTGACCAAAGTAAAATCCTTCGTTTTCGATGGGAAGACGATAAAAAGTAGTCTCTCCTTTTTTTACAGCAACCGGTGTCGACTCGTCTTGATTCAAACGGATTTCAATTTCCATTTGAGACAAGTTATCAGTTTCCGAAAATTTCACTTGGGCAGGCCATGTGAGAGTAGCTGCAAAAAGTCCTATAAAAATAAAAAAAGAACGTGGCATGGCATTCTCCTAGTTCAAAGGATCCATCTTTTAAGTTTAAATTAGAAGAAACTGTCCCAGGGATTCAAATCAACGGGCTCTTAACAATTGTCTTTTGGGGTGGGTGACGGGAATTGAACCCGCGACACCCAGAGTCACAGTCTGGTGCTCTAACCAACTGAGCTACACCCACCACATAAAAGAGCGGATAAACATAGAAAATGATGTGGCAATCCGTCAAGGCCGGTCATTTGACCCGCGGCAGGGATTCCCGTACCATTATAGTAATTCTATGCCTAAACCACTTTCTAGCTTTAGATTTGAGTCGCGGGAAATTGCAGTTATCCTTAGCCTTTTTATTTTTGTCTCGCTGTTGATGTTCACAGTGGGGATTGTGGTAGGCAAAGGATTAGCTCAAGCAAAATTTGAAGGTTTAGCTCAAAACACTCATGAAACAGCTCGGGTTCCTAGCTCAGAACCGAGTGGCCGGTCGGTATCTTTGGGGACTAGCATCTCCTCCCATACGACTGACCTGCATCCTTCTAAAGAAATTAAATCAGAGCCTGAAAAACAGGAAGAACCCCTCAAGGCCAGTGACGAGCTCCACGTAAAAATTGATGAGCCAAATCTTTCTGAGACAAAACCCGAACCCTTAGAACTTAAGCCCAAAAAAATGAATTCTCTTAAAGTTCAAGAAGACTTTAACACTGATTTAAAATCGCCTGAAACGGAAGCCCTTTTAAAAAATCCAAAACTTCGGGATCTCTTTGAACCGGATAATTCTCTAGTTGCAAAAGCCAAAAAGTACCCCCCATTGAACAAACAAAGAGCTGTTGCGTCTGTTCCGGCCTTGGCCCCACCCAGTTACGCATTGGGAAGCTACACCGTCCAAGTGGCTTCTTATTCAGATGAAAATCAAGCCTCAGAACGTGTAAAGACTTTAAAGGCTCTTGGATTTCCTCATGCTTACCTTTCTGTTGTAGAGTTGGGCGAAAACAAAGAAACGTGGTTCCGTGTCTGGTTGGGTTACTACCCCTCTTTTGAATCGGCAAAGGCAGGTGGGGAAGCTTTGCAAGCGCGCGGAGAGGTCAAAAATTATCTTGTCAGAAAATCTGAAACATCCCGTCCAAAAGATTGATAAGCCTTGGGGTTACGAACTCGTCTGGGCAAAAACTCATGCCTATGTTGGCAAAGTCCTTTTTGTAAAGCAGGGACAATGCCTCAGTCTTCAGTATCACAATGAAAAGGAAGAAACTCTTTATATTGAAAGTGGGGAGTGTTGGATTGAAACAGGTCCGGACAAAGCGACTCTCCAGCGGGTTCGTTTTTTACCTGGGGAGGTTTTTCATATTCCTCCTAAAACCATTCACCGGATCATTGCAGTATCTGATACTCGTATTTTTGAAGTTTCAACTCCACAACTTTCAGATGTGATTCGATTAGAAGATCGGTATGGGAGATAAAGCACCTATTTTAAATCCCGTGGCCCTCATCATGGCAGGGGGAAGCGGAACACGTTTTTGGCCTCTCAGCCTCAAAAAACTTCCTAAACAGTATCTCTCTCTTACGGGCTCGCGTTCTTTAATTCAGGAAACAGTCGATAGAATACGTTCTCTCTGCCAAGTTAGCGATATTTATATTGCGTCGGGAAACTCTCAAGAAGACCTTCTCAAACAACAGTTACCAGACATCCCGAATCGAATTTTAGAGCCCGCTTCTAAAAATACTGCTGCCTGTTTAATGTTAGCGACTCGAGAACTTCTTAAAAAAGGGTACTCCCCGAACACTCCGATTATGGTATTCCCAGCGGATCATGTGATCGGAAATCCAGGGCTCTTTTTTTCATTGCTTAGAAATGCCCTTTCGTTTGTTACAGAAAGAGAGTCTTTAGTTACTTTTGGGATCACTCCAGTCACTCCACACACAGGCTATGGCTATATTGAAGCCGGAGCTCTGGAAACCCATGCCATTCATCAAGTGACCCGTTTTACTGAGAAACCTGATAAAACGACTGCAGAGAACTTTTTAAGAAGAGGAAATTACTTTTGGAATAGTGGCATTTTCGTTTGGACTCTGAGATCGATTTGTCATGCTTTTGAGGAATTCTGCAGCAAAAGCTGGTCCCAAATGATGCAGGCCGAGAGCCCCATAAGCCTTGCAGCTGTTTTCGAAACTCTCCCTTCAGTCCCCATTGACACTGCAGTGCTAGAAAAATCTCGTAATGTTTTTGTGATACCAGCTCAAGGGCTTGGCTGGAGCGATGTCGGATCTTGGAGTGCACTCCACCAACTGAAAGCTGCTCATTCGCATGACAATGTTTTCTTGGGGGGAGATATTCGGGCCCTAGAAAGCCAGGGATGCTTGGCAAAAGTTCCTGAAAATATTCAAGTCGCTTTGGTCGGCCTAAAAGATCTGATTGTGATTTTTAATGGAAGTACGCTCCTCATTGCAGATAAAGGCCAGGATCAGAAAGTAAAAGAGGCTTCTCAACTTTTTGAGGATTAAGCCACGATGCCTTTCGCTTTCCATTTCAAGTACGAAAAAACCCTTAATATTAAAAAAGAAGCGAAGGCCGTATTTTCCTTTATTAAAGATTATCCTGCTGCGATTCCGGATTTTTTTCCAGCCATTTGCCGTTTTGAGGAACAAAATCCCGGAGTTTACTTTTGGGAATTTGAGCCGATGAGTTATGGTGGTAAAACTTTTACCATTTCTCTTTGCACCCAATTCGAGGAAGGGGTTAACCAAATAAATATTTTACCTTTACCCAAAACGGGAAATGCAGTTCTGAGAGGTCGCTGGGCTATTGAACCACAACTCACTGGCTGCTGTTTGAATTTCTTTTTCGATTTAGAATTTGAAGTTCCCCTGCCCCTTTTAACAAAATCCTTGATCCTTCCCATCGCAAACAAAGAACTCCTAAAGCTTTTTGATCGATACACAACAAATGTACAAAACCATTTCAAATAATATATGGCTTCTAAGCCTCGTTGCAGGAATGAGTGTTTTTCTGGCTTTTGAAACCTTTGGGCTTGTCCCAACCATTCTCTTTTTTCCTTTTTTGATAAACCTTGTTTGTAGGAAATCCCAAAATCCACTTCAAGCTTTTTGGGCAGGTTTCTTCATTTCTTTTGTAATCATGATAGGAGGGTTTTATTGGGTGGTGTATGTCATTCATGAGTTTGGTCAACTCTCCTGGTTAGTTTCTGCTGGACTCTTTTTAGCTTTTTGTGGTTTTGGGGCTCTCAATTTTCCCATCTTTTCAGCATGTGCTCATTACATCCACAAACGGATTCTTCGCTCCTCCTCCCAATGGGTTCAGGGTTTTTGGTTTGTTTTGGGATTTCCTGCCCTTTTCACTTTAATTGAGTGGGGAGTGCCTAAGTTATTTCCTTGGTATTTGGGACATGCGCTTTACCAGCAGCTTTGGCTCATTCAGATCTGTGAAATTACTGGAGCTACCTTCCTCACTTTTGCTCTTTTCTCCATGGGAAGTACTCTCGGATGGTACCTTTCTGGGTTGAAGACTTCTCTGCCTCCGTCAAAACTCTTTCTCCTTTTTCCTCTGAGTTTATTGGCTCTTCTCCTAGGATTTAGCTTCTGGACTTTTAATGATCGAGTTTTTGATTTGGCACCCCCTCTCAGAGTAGCTCTGATCCAAGCAAACATTGGAAATCTAGATAAACTCTCTGCTCGACAGGGAGTTCTTTCTCGAGTCGACTTGGCTGTTCGGGCTTATGAGGACTTAAGTCGTCAATCTTTGATCCAAAAACCCGATTTATTAGTTTGGCCGGAAACAGCTATTCCTTTCAGGCTTGATAGTCCTGGAAAAAGACAAACCGAACTCTTTGAACTTGTGAAAACCCTAGGGGTGCCGTTGATCTCAGGTGCTTACGCGCAAAGCTCCAAAGATTTTTATCGAGATTACAACGCCGCTTTTCTTGTAGATCCTCAAAGCAATCCTCCTCTCAAAGATGTTTATTACAAGAATATTTTGCTCGCCTTTGGAGAATACCTCCCACTCGGGGAGACGTTTCCTCAACTTTATCGAATGTTTCCTCAAGTGTCAGATTTTGACAGAGGAAGTAAAACAAATGCTTTTACTACTTCAACGGGCTACAAACTCGGAATAAGCATTTGCTACGAAGCTATCGTGCCTTCTTTCATGCGTCGAGTGGCTCAAGAAGGTGTCCAAGGACTCGTCAACTTAACCAATGATTCCTGGTTTGGTCCGACCAGTGAACCCTACCTTCATGGCGCTTTGAGCATTTTTCGCTCAATCGAACACCGACTTCCTTTGATACGAGTAACCAATACTGGAGCTTCCTTCACCGTTTCTCATTTAGGGAAAGTGAGTCGCCGATCTTCGATTTATGAGCCTCAAGTTCTAGTGGAAGAAGTGAGACTCCATAATTCTCCAAACATCACTTTCTATACCCAATACGGAGATTGGTTCATTTATTTTTTGATTTTGCTCTTGGCTGTCTTTTTCACTTGGATGAAAGGAACCCGTGCACCCCTTTCTGATTGATACTTTCGTAAATCAACACCACCTCAAGGTGCCCTCTTTCGGAGTGTTTCTAGCTACTGCTTTCTCAGTGGCCTATTTTTGGTCGCTCAAGAATGCAGCTCTTTTTAAAATCTCCGGAAAGCATATTGAAAGACTTTTTCTCCTTATTCTTATTTCCAGTGCTTTAGGAGGCCGGTTATTTCATGTTCTGTTTGAAGATCCGCAATTTTACTTTAAACACCCCGAAAAAATAATGGCTGTTTGGGAGGGGGGCTTTACTTTTTATGGTGCCTTTTTAGCTTCTCTTCTCACTCTTTTTATTTACTGCAGATATTTTTCTATTTCGCTTGGAGACATGTGTGATATTGCTGGAACTTCTACATTTTTTAGTCTTGCCATTGGACGTTTGGGTTGTTTTGCAGCAGGCTGTTGTTGGGGGAAAACTTGCTCTTTACCTTGGGCAGTAACTTATCTCCATCCAGAGGCTTTCAATTCTGTTCATGGAATCCCTGTGCATCCTACCCAACTCTATGAAGCGGCTGGGGCTTTTCTGGTATTCCTCTGGTGTCAAGCTCACCTCTCAAAAAGAACATTTTCTGGGGAAGTGGGATTCAAGGGCCTCATAGGCTATGCAGGAGTGCGGTTTTTGGTTGAATACTTTAGAGGGGACTCTTATCGAGGTTTTATCATTCCCCATTGGGTAAGCACCTCTCAACTGATCTCAGTTGTGTTGATAGCGGGTAGCCTCATGGGGCTTTTTTATTTTCGAAAACACACTAAGAGTTAGCCGAGAGCCTGAAGCAAATCTCGTTTTAAGTCTTCCACATTTTCAATTCCAACAGAAATTCGAATCAAAGTATCACTGATTCCCAGCTGTTTTCGCATTTCGACGGGTATCGAAGCGTGGGTCATAATTGCGGGATGCTCGATGAGACTCTCGACACCTCCCAAACTTTCAGCTAACGAAAACAGTTGAACTTTCTCAAGGAAGCTTCTGGAAGTTTCTAAATTTCCCTTAAGAAAAAAAGTAATCATTCCGCCAAACCCCTTCATTTGCTTTTTGGCAATGGCATGTTGAGGGTGAGAAGACAAACCCGGATACAAGACTCTTTCTACCTTGGGGTGCTTTTCCAAAACATCTGCAAGCATTCGAGCATTTTCTTCGTGTCGCTTCATCCGAAGAGCTAGAGTTTTTATTCCTCTTAAAACAAGCCATGCATCAAAGGCTCCAGGCACTCCTCCAACAGAATTTTGAATGTGATGTAGTTTGGCTTTGAGCTCGTCTCCATTAAAAACGAGTGCTCCCCCGACGACATCACTATGGCCATTCAAGTATTTAGTGGTTGAGTGTAGAACAATATCTGCTCCGAGATCCAGGGGCTTTTGAAAGTACGGGCTAGCAAAAGTGTTATCCACTACGACTAAGGGCCGAGGGTTAAGCTTTCTGACTTGATTTACAACTCTCTCAATATCAATCACTTTTAATAATGGATTTGTCGGAGTTTCAATCCAAATAAGCTTTGTCTCTGGTTGGACAAAATCCTGAACTTCCTGATTGACCAGATCTGCAAAGGTTGTTTTTATTCCGTGACGAGCCCAGACGGTTCGAAACAGGCGGCTTGTTCCTCCATACACATCGTCCACTGAGACAATATGGTCCCCAGCGTTGAGAAGATGGCAAACAATATCAGTTCCAGTGCACCCCGAAGACAAGGCCAAACAATGCTGAGCTCCTTCAAGTGCTGCAATAGAAGATTCAAGAGCTGTGCGAGTAGGATTCGATGTTCTGGAATAGTCATACCCCTTATGCTTTCCCGGAGTTTCTTGTACGTAAGTGCTGGTTGCAAAAATAGGAGTCATGATTGCACCCGTAGTAGGGTCGGGTGTGACTCCAGCATGGACTGCTAAGGTTTCAAAGTTTTGCTCAGTATTTTTCATTTTAAACCACTCCGCTGAGACTCAAAAAGCTAATCAAGTCGATTTTTGTTAGAACAAATTTTGGCATTCCCGCTTCAGGAACAATCACAACTTTACCTTGTGAGAAAAGCTCATTCAGCCTGGAAATGGGATCTGAGTCCTCAACCAAAGCAAAATCCGATTTGATGAGACCGGCGATTGGATCTGAGGGCTTAATCTCTTGCATAAACAAAGGACGAAGCAAGTCTGTTTCAGATACCAGTCCGACAATTTCATTTTTTTCCATCACAGGAATTTGAGATACACCCTCTTGCCGCATCAACTTCACAACGCTCTCAACTGTATCTTTGGGTGATGTGGAAACAATTTTTGGGGTTTTATGAATCAGTCGAAGCAGATCTCCCACTGTGTTAGTCGCTTTTTTATCGAGAAATGAATTTTCCATCATCCAAGCGTCGTTATAGACTTTGCTCAAATAACGATTTCCCGAATCAGGCAAAATCACCAACACTTTGCCAGGATGAGGCACGGAAGCCATGTATCGGAGAGCGCCAACCACTGCTGCTCCACAGGAAGTGCCCGCGAAAATTCCCTCTTTCGTCAGGAGGGCTCGAGTCATGAGCATGGATTCCTTGTCTTCTACTCGAACGATTTGATCAATCACCGAAAAGTCGAGATTAGCTGGTACTTTATCTTCTCCAATCCCTTCAATCTTGTAACTAGATGATTGAGGCATTTTTCCCGTTTCAAAAAGATCTTTTAAGATGGAACCTTTGGGATCGACGCCAATGATTTTTATATCAGGATTCTTTTCTTTAAAAAACTTCCCTAGTCCCGTTACAGTTCCACAAGTTCCCATCCCACAAACCACCGCGTTGATGTGCCCTTCTGTCTGTTTCCAAATCTCTGGTCCAGTAGTGAGGTAGTGAGTTTCTCTGTTACTTAGATTTTCATATTGGTTCATGAAAAAAGCATTGGGGGTTTCTTTGGCGATTCGTTCAGCAACACTATAGTGCGAGTAAGGAGATTCTGGAGCGACTCCGGTTGGGGTCATCACTACTCGAGCCCCAAAGGCTCTCAGATTTTGTCGTTTTTCTTCACTCATTTTGTCCGGCATCACAAAAACAGTTCGGTACCCCTTAATTGCCGAAGCAATGGCTAAACCCATGCCGGTGTTTCCAGAAGTCGCTTCCACAATAGTTCCGCCAGGTTTGATTTTGCCCTCTTTCTCAGCCACTTCTACCATGTGATACCCAATACGATCCTTTATGGATCCTCCGGGATTCATAAATTCACACTTTGCAAAAAGTTCTCCGGGAACCCCCCGAGCCACTTGATTCAACTTAACAATGGGAGTGTCACCAATTGCTTGCAAAATATTCTGAAAAATATGCGCCATGAGTCCTCCGAACTGGGTAAGAAATTAGCAGTTCCTTGTTGAGAAGGCAAAGTTGACACCTTTGCTCGTCCCAGATTATTTTTCCCCAATACGGAGTTTTAAGTGATCGAAGACCTCGTCTCTATCCGAAAAGCCCTCATCAGCGTTTCCGACAAGTCAGGATTAGAAAAACTGTGCAAAGAGCTGCATTCTTGGGGGACTGAACTTTATGCAACGGGTGGAACGGGTCAAGCACTCGAGTCTTGGGGAATTCCCTTTACCCCCCTAGAGCATTATACCCAATCACCGGAATTCTTGGGGGGGAGAGTCAAAACCCTTCACCCAAAGGTTTTTGGAGGAATTCTTGGACGGCGAAATGAGGAGTCAGATCTTTCTGATATTTCGAGAGAGGGAATCAAGCTTTTTGATTTAGTGGTGGTGAACCTCTACCCCTTTGAAGAAAATAGTGGCCGCAGCATTGAAGAATCAACTGAATATGTCGATATCGGTGGCTCGGCCTTGATGAGAGCAGCTGCTAAGAATCACCGGTGGGTAACAGTACTATCAGATCCGACAGATTACCCAGAGTTTCTAGAAGACACAGGAAGGGAACGAAAGAGCTCAGCCCCTTTCAGATTTACCATGGCTCGAAGGACTTTTCTCAGGGCCAGTCGTTACGACCGAATGATTTATGACTCTTGGAGCGGTTCTTATTTTCCAACGCAAATCGATACCACTTCACAGATACCCCTTCGATACGGTGAAAACCCTCATCAAAAAGCTGCTTTTAGTGGTTCACCTCAATGGTCAGTTCTCAGCGGAAAGGAGCTCTCTTACAATAATCTCCTAGATTCTGAAGCTGCTGCTAGTTTGGTCAGTGAGTTTGGTGGGCCTGCTTTAGCGATCATCAAACACGGGAATCCTTGTGGAGTCGCTTGGGGCTTGATCCCTTCTCAAGAGCTCTTTAGAAAAGCTTTTCAAACGGACTCAAAAAGTGCCTTTGGTGGGGTCCTAGCAACCAATCAGCCGATTAACAAAGCTCTTGCAGCGAGTCTTTTTGAGTATTTTCTGGAAGTGATTGTTGCCCCTCAATTTGAATCCGAGGGGTTGGAACTTTTAAAAACAAAGAAAAATCTCCGACTGATTGAGTGGACTTCCCCTTCTTGGAGTCCCTTTGAAGTCCGCCCAGCTATGGGGGGCTGGCTGATTCAGGATAGAGATCCCAGCTCAGAGAAGCTGATTTTAGAACCCTTGGCAGGAGAAATCCGATTAGAAAAAGAAGCTCTCGACGACATTGATGGAGCTTTGAAAGTTTGCAAATACGCACGTTCTAATGCCATTGTGATCGCAAAAAAGGGAGCCACTGTGGGAATAATTTACACCCCATGATTAAAACTAGGAGCGGCAAGGATTGGGATTCTCGATCGGCTGGTGGCGGGTTTAAGAAACACGCGCATAATGGGTACATTGACTGCAATGGGAATCCCCTTTG
>OGVY01000169.1_pt1 | contig 11518 bp, 21 predicted proteins | sample 1575871 | NCBI WGS metagenome assembly OGVY01 (sample SAMN07581536, study PRJEB24739) | freshwater metagenome
GTTTCCCAGTCACGATATGAGGGCAGCGGAGAGCGGCTCTTCTCGATGAGCAAGAACCGGTTCGGCGGCAACACCAGCGAGTATATGTTCCGGATCACCGGAGACGGCGTCTACGTGGGAAGCGAGTGGTGGCGGCAGATCGAGGCGAGGAGGCCGGAAGAAGTGATGGACATCGTGATGGACTTTCGGCAGGGAGGAGGACCGCGGCTCGACTTCCCTAAGTTCAGGGAAGCAGCGGAAGTCCTGCTGCGGCACCTCAACACCCGGTACGCCGAGAAGTTTGCCAGCGGTACCTTCGTCGGGGATCCCGGCCAGGTCAAGCTGACCTGGGAAGGGCGGAGGGCCTACTGCGCGTATCGCACCGGACAGATCAACCTGGGCCGGAAGTTCTTTGAGTCGCTCGACGAAAAGAACTGGAAGAGGCTGGGGTACCGCAGCGAGCATCCTACCATGCACCGCTTTGCCAAGACCAAGGAAGAAGCCGCGCTCTGGGCCGTCATTCACGAGTGGGTCCACCTGTGGCGCGGCTACCAGACTCACAGCAAGAAGATGTGGAGAGAGATCGCCCGGATCGCTGACTCGGAGAGGTGGATCTGGAGCGCTCCCGAGGCCTAAAAAAGTTTTTGACAATGGTTACAACTATGAAAATTGTGGTTATATTTACACTATACAAATTAATCTACTATGAAAACACCCCTCAATCTTTTCGAACGCCTGACTCTTGAGTCCCAGGCCAAGTACGAACAGCTAGAGATCCGCGACAAAGAGCTCACGAGATCCTGCCTCACAAAGTACAACTGGATCGGCGACGTCCCGATCGGCGACGCACTCACTATGTGCTCGCTGTTTGGAATCTCGGCCACCGAAATCCACAAGTTCTACTTCCTCTTCCAGGACGCTAAGTAAATCTGGACGTTGGAACGCCACTACGAGTACACCGTCACGAACGTCTTCTATGACGATGACGGCCTCATACAGTACAGCACTTACGACGAGCTCACCGAGAGCGATGTGCCACGGTACGCCGACTATCTCTTGGTCGAGGTTGACGAAGCCCCGCTGGCCCCGATCCCCTACACGATCATCGACGAGGTGGTATCCGACCTGGATCCCGGCGACTATCCAGTGACTCCCGGCGACTGGCGCTTGGTCAAAGAGTCGACCCGGTTCTACGTGGCCTAGACGAAAAAAAAGTGAAAAAAAGTTTTCACAGATGGATACAACTATGAAAACTATGGTTATATTTACACTATACAAATATAACAAACTATGGAAAACACGCAAATCGTCTCCCGCCCTGGCCTGGGCACTCTCACCGGTCCCGAACGGACTATCTGGAAAAGCCAATACAAGTTCTGGCTAGAGACCGGCCACCTAGATCTACAAGCCGAGGCCCTCGCCGACGACAAGATCCGCAAGACCCGGGCCCTAAGAAACCAGGTGGCCCGTCACTAGTATTCTAAACCCTCTTAACAACCTCTAAACCCAATCCACATGAGCAAAGGAATCATCGGAACACCCGCTAAAGACCGCGCCGCCGCCAACATGGAACGCTCGATGGCAAAGAGCCGCTACGTCGCACCTCGCACCGAGAGCCTCGTCGCCCAGCTGAAGAGGATCCATGGCGCCACCTGGCGCGAAGAACTGGCAGAGATGCGCCGCGAATCGGACTCCACGTACCGCGCCGCGAAAGAAGCAGTGATCGCCCGGGCACACTCCGAGTATTACTCAACTCCTCGCCACCTCCGTCCGGCGAGTCCCGGCGCACTGGCCGAGACCCGGATCAACGAGTGGAAACTCGCACAGCGCTAATCAGTCGCTGAACATGAAAATCCGCTCAAAAATCAAAAACTAAACTTTACACTATGACCAACGAACTCACACTCCACATTGAATACCACTCCAACGGAAATGTAAAGTTCAAAGGACAAAAGAACTCTAGTGGACAACGAGAAGGTCTTTGGGTGACGTTCTATGAAAACGGAAACATCCAAAGTAGAACCCCCTACGTAGAGGGCGAGAAGGATGGAATAGAAGAATGGTTCTATCCAAACGGAAACATCCAATGGAGAACCCCCTACGTAGAGGGCGAGGAAGATGGTATTGAGGAGAGGTTTGATGAACATGGGTACATAGTCGAAACCATTCTATGGAAAGACGGGGAAATAATTGAAACAACTCAACGCTAAAAAAGACGACCAACTCCCAAACGGCCATACGGTAACGAAGCATCGGAGGCGCAAACTCCCAAACGGCCATACGGTAACGAAGAGGCGGAGGCGCAAACTCCCAAACGGCCATACGGTAACGAAGAGGCGGAGGCGCAAACTCCCAAACGGCCATACGGTGGCGAAGCAGAACGCCTCGGTACCGCGGTCGCGGCGGAGAGGAGCTTGGTCCCGGACTGCCCGCCACGGTCCTCTGAGGCTCCAGGACGTCTAAAGGCACCATGGACAGCGAGGTCTAGGCGTGATGTTGTGATGAACACTAAGGACCCCGCCAATTATGTACATTTAGACCATTCGATAACCATTTTTTTCTCCCGCTCAGACTTCCTCTCAGGCCCTACAATGAACCCTTTCCCCGGTACATTTCACCACTACGTCTGCACAGTACACGATAGAATCCCCAGAATGAACTCCGGCGCTACTATAGAGTAGACGCCCGAATATATACTGCAAAAATCTACAAAAATCTACAAAAATCTACAAAAATCTACAAAAATCTACAAAAATCTACAAGACATGAGAAACATAAAAACATTTGAAGATTTTCTTCGTGAAGCTGATGAGGAAAAACCAAAAGGAAAAGAAGGTGCTGCTGAAGGTGGTGCGGAAGAGCCTAAGAAGCCTACCATTGATCCAGACAAAGAAAAGCTGAAAGACTTTGAGATCAATGGAAAAATTTACAAAGGCGTTCTATCTACCTTTGAAGCCATCGCTAAAAAGCAAGAGGCTATGGGAACAACAGAAGTTGGAGTAATCTCTCTACCTGGTGAAGACGCTGCTTACGAAATTTTTGCAGAAGAGGAGAAAAAAGAGGAAGAACCTAAGGAAGAGCCTAAGGAAGAACCAAAAAAGAAAGAGGACGAGTTAGACCTCAATATCTAACTCAATATCTAAAAAAATATAGAAAAGTACATATGAAACACCTACACACGTTCGAGAGTTTTTCGAGCAAACCTCTAAATGACGGCGAAGTATTTGTCTTTGATAGACTGGGCGGGCCTCTTGCCGAGCTGGGCGATGCTATCGAAGCGATGTTGAAAGACGCTGATAAGATCACTGACTCAAAGTGGGTCACTGCGCTGAAAAGCATTCAGACCCAGTTCAATAAGCTGGATGCTGCTATTGCAGCTGCAGACAGCAGGCTTGGCGTGATACCAATGAAATAAAAAGCGGTGGGACACGTACACACGTTCGAGAGTTTCTTACTCGAGAGCGCCTGCTATCTATTAGAACTATTTGACTCTTGATGTATATTATACTAAAACTCAGTGAATATGATCTTATTGGCCACGCTGGCCTTTGGAATTCTAGGAGCCGTCGTCTGGGGCTGGGTTCATTGCATTGATCATATGCAGAAGAACCACCCGGACTATCGGGGAGAGGACCTCTTTGACGAATCTTAGCGCTGCGCTCGAGAACTCTTTTTGTCCTGTGTATATAAAATCAAAATCGATGGTTCACGACTACTCACGTCTTTCTCAATGAACACTGGGCCTCTAAGACTCGGCGTCGGCTACATCGGAGGAGTCTGTGCGGGCCTCGCCGAGTGGTCGGGAATTCCGGCGATACTCTGGAGAATCGCGTTTCTCTTTGTCTTTCCTTGCGCCTTTTGGATCTACCTGATCCTCTGGGTCTTCTTACCAAGATAGCATGATCTACCTAATGATCCGGCTGAAGAAGTTCAACGATAGCATTGAAAAAGTGCGCTTACGAACAGAGATCGACCACCTTAAGTCTAATCATTAAACATATGATAACACCAACTAGAAAGTCTCTTGACATAGTAGAGAGAATAACAAAAGTTGTACCATCTTTTCATCATCATTACTACATCATACATGATATAATGATGAGCTATCCGCCTGAACAAAAATTGAACTATCTAGAGATAGGATGTTACGGCGGAGCTTCTTCGTGTCTAGCTCTACAGCGTCCAAATACAGATGTATGCGCCATAGACATTGGTCATCCAATTCCTCCAGAAAAAGTGAAACATAATGTTTCACTTTTTAACGTTCACGAAAATGAGTTTTTCTACATTCATCAAGATTCCAGTTCTTCTGTTGCGTTAGATTCGGTGCTTAACTTGTTTGACGGCATAGATGTTCTTTTCATAGATGGCGATCATAGAGAGAAATTTGTGATCTCTGATTTCAATATGTATTCTCGGTATGTAAGACCAGGAGGCTATGTCATATTCGATGATTACCTTGATTGGGAGCATAGTCCAGAAGTTCGTCCTGCTGTTGATTCGATTGTCTCTTCATTGAAAAACTATGAAATTATCGGTACTCTTAAAAACCCGTTCAGCAAAAAAGAGGATGAACTCTTGAGTTGTTTCATCGTCAGAAAAATTGATTAGAGTCAAAAAAAATTAAGAAATAAGTTTTGGACTGTACAAACGAAGAAATGCGTCAAGCCATCGTGGTTCTCGGGCGAGCCATTGGTCAAGGAAACCTCTACGAGTCTTTGGCCGACCGCGTTACTCCTGCGCTGGTCAAGGACTTGGTCTATGAGCTGTTTGTCGGAGACTTCAGCCCTCTTAGGTCCACCGAAGAGGAGGCCGAAGCGTGGAACTTGTTGACCGAGTTTTGTCGAGAACTAAAGTTTACACAGTTTGTAACATTCAAAGACTAAAAAGTGAACATCAACTTCAAATCATCTTACAACGAGCCGCAAGCTTGCTCGACAGTCTCTGGCGGGTTTTCGGCAAAAGAGCTTGAAAAGATCTATCTAGGACTATCAAACGTTCAGTTCAACGAGGCAAAGACTCTCGACACGGTCGACTCTGATCAAATTCGGCGAGATGTCCGTAGTTCTCGCATCAAGTGGATTCCTCGTAACCAAGAGTGGGAATGGCTATACGAAAGATTGATGGCAATGATCGAAGAATCCAATAACGGTCTGTGGAGGTTCAACATAGTGTGCGCTCCAGAAATGATACAGTACACAGAATACTTAGACTCCGACGGAGGGCACTACACTTGGCATCAAGACATCGGACCAGGACGCCCATCGCACCGTAAGATATCCGTGACGGTTCAGCTCAGTGACCCCGATGAGTACGAAGGAGGTGATCTAGAGATCTGGAGCGGAGGCAGCTCGATCTTCAAGGCTCCCAAAGAAGCCGGCCTGGCCGTGATCTTCCCGAGTTATATGATGCATCGGGTCACTCCTGTCATCAGAGGACGCAGGTGCAGTTTCGTTCTTTGGGTCGGAGGATCACACTACTCCTAAGATGCACAAAGACCACCGTACGCTTGTCCACAACGGCGAGGACAGCTATTCGTTGATCCTCTGCGGCGAAACTATCACACGCGAGGACTTGATCGACCTCAACCTCGCGGGCTACATCTACGTTGGGTGGGATCTCAACGTCTACGACGAGTATGAGGTCGCCGGCGGAATCTTCTACGGCTCGTACATCGACAGGCACCACTTCAAAAAAATCACGCAGTAATGAAAAAACTAGCTCTCATCTTTGCTTTCATACTTTATTCTTCTTTGGCTTTTTCGCAGAAGCCGTTGGTTGGTTATACGATCGAAGACATAAGGGACTACAATCGCATAGAGTTCGGCACACTTTCTTGGAAGTACGAAGCGACCGACAAATTCTTCACCATGAAGACCACTTTACCAGAACTAGAGATCACAACAGTCTATTACTTTCGGCTGAACGATCTCTCCAACATCATGTGTGCACACGGTACGCAAAACAACGTAACTGCTGCGATGTTGGCTCTAGAGATCGTAAAATCTATGGTCAAGGTGTCCGACAAGAAGTTCTACGATCCTGACACTGGTCTATACGTTGAGTACCAGCTATTGGACAACAACATACATTCTTTTATCTACTCAAAATAACATCTTATGATCATAGCAATCGCGTCAGACCACGCTGGTGTGGAACTTAAGACTCTAGTGATTCAGCACCTCCACGATCTGGGGATGTTGGTCATAGACTATGGGACTCATGACGAAGAATCGGTTGATTATCCCGACTATGCACACACGGTAGCTTCCAAGGTCAATGACTCAACGAGAGGAATCTTGCTGTGCGGAAGCGGCAACGGAGTCTGTATGGCCGCGAACAAGCACCCTGGCATTCGAGCCGCCGTCTGCTGGGAAGACCGCCTTGCGGCATTGGCCCGGTCTCACAACGACGCCAATGTCCTCTGCATACCCGCGAGGTTCGTCTCTCAAAAGACAGCTCGTGAGATCGTTGATGCTTTTCTCACCACGCAATTTTCTGGTGATCGGCACCAGAAAAGAGTGGAAAAGATAGACATAAAAAGTTGATATATAAAAGAAAACCCTTGTATGAAACACGTCCATACGTTCGAAAGCTTCTTAAACGAAGGAAGCAAGATTGATCCAAAACAGCTTAGGTCTACAAAATCAATTTCGATCTGGGGAAATCCTGAAAAGTTTCTTGCTGCGGAGTTTGGCAAAGATCTGGGTCTTCCTAAGTATCCCAAGACCGGTCCTATCACTTGGAAAGACGAAGAGATTGGGTTTGTCGACAACTTTAGTGGAACGGTCTTTACCGATATGAAGTGGGTCGAGGACAACCTGGATTCTCTAAACAAAGTGGTCGACAAGACAGGCTTTTGGTATTCATAAAAAAAACACGATATGAAACACATACACACGTTTGAGAGCTTCTTAACAGAGAGCATGTATGGGATGCTGGGAGGTGAACACCCTCTACAGGATTTTGAGATGCGCAAAGAAGTTGTCGAGCCTACATTGGGAAAAGATTATGTAGCTTTCATTATGTTTGACGACAAGGACTACGGCCGTCAATTAGATGATGTAAAGAAAGAATATAAGATCAAAAACGACGATTGGTCAAAAGCTGGCTGGAGACGGATCTATTCTTCTCGTTCTAATCAGGGAGAAGCGTGGGTCTGTCCTGAAAAAGAGATCATCAAAGCTTCGATTCTTCACAAAGGAGGAATCGTCGGAGCTCTCTATATGAAGCCCGACAAGGTCAAAAAATAGTATAATACACAGAAGTATCTGTAATGTACCACGGAATGAAATACGTTCGTTTGTTCGAAGATTGGCTTTCTGAGAAGAAAAAGACCGCCAAATCCCCCGATTGGCATGACAGTGATGCTCCTGATGCCGAAGGCCGCTTTCGCGACTTGGGAATCAAGGACCTGGCCGCTTGGCTCATCAAGACTCGTGACGGAGATGTCAAGAAGATCAGCGGCAGTCTCACGCAGCAAGTCGTCTTCAATCGTAATGAGGATCCAGAGTACGCAGAGAAAATGGAGAAAGTGCGCAAAGAAGTCTATCGACAGCTGGGACGCGAAGACCTAATTGAGAAATAAATTCGTGCCAACTTTAAACAAGTTTTTCCAAAACTTTTTTTTAAGAGTGTATATAAAAAATAAAAATCATGAGACTATCTTTTAAAGAAGAGCTGGAGATTGACTCCATCAAAAGAAGGCTACAAGAGATCTGCGAAGAGCTGGAAGAACACACCACTCAAAACGATCCTACAATTGCTTCTTTATCGTTTTTTGTTGGTTCGGCATGTAAAGAGATCACCACTTTAACCAGCAGTCTTCAAGAACTATTGTATAACGCAACGGTTCAGGATGACTATGAAATTTCCGATGACAACGACGACGACGACGACGACGACGACACATCGGACGGCTGGCCTGACGACTGGGACGATGACGATGATAAAGACAACATCTCTGAGAAAGAATAGTGTGTGAAAAACATTTATCCGGTATTTCACAAATACCGCTGGTCGATTGCTAAGATCTACTTTTATGTGTTCTTAGCACAACTCTTTTGGCTTTGTGAACCATACCTATTAGGCCGAGCAATTGATACAAGTCTACAGGGTGATTATCGGTTCTTTGGAGTCCTATTAGGAGCTTTTTTAATGGAGAGCATTCTTATCTATAAGAGAATGCTCTTTGATACCAAAGTCTACATACAGGTCTATAACGAGATCATTCTTGACTATTTGCATCGTGACCGGGACAGCGATTCTTCAACCAAGATTGCCAGGACTGATCTAGCTCATGGGTTGGTTCATTTTGTAGAACATGAGCTTCATTACTTCATTCTCTCGGTAATGACCATTATTGGCAGCTTGTATTTCATAAGTATGACAAGCCCGCTAGCAGCTTTAATCGTCTTTATCTGCCTCTTTCCTACGAGCTACATTGTCTATCGATTCTATCCTAAAGTTAAGCAAGCAACTCGTGTCGGTAATACTCACTACGAGCAGAAAATCGATGTGCTGCAGAGCCAGGAATGGACCTCGATTGAGACCTTCTTTAAGCGCAGAAAAAAGATCTTGGTCTCTGAGTCAACAATACAGGGCCGTCATTGGGCGGCCTTACATTCTACCAAGTCGCTCTTCTTAATTGCCGCCGTTGTGATCTTTACATCGCAAAAATCTGGGTTGACTCATGGACAAGCGGTCTCAATGTACACCTATATCAGTCAATGTTTGGTCTCTCTATTATCAATACCTCACGCGGTTGAGGTCTATACCCGGATTAAGGATGTTTTAAGCCGCTTAAAAGAAACATAATGAACAACCTAGATAAACAATACACAGATCTTCTACAAGACATTTTAGATAATGGAATAGAAAAGCAAGATCGAACAGGCACAGGCACACTATCAGTATTTGGAAGACAGATTCGTCATAAAATGAGTGATGGGTTTCCGCTTCTTACGACCAAGAAGATGCCATTTAAGTCAATTATAGTTGAGCTCTTGTGGTTTCTGCGCGGAGATACCAACATTAGGTATTTGTTAGAAAATAATTGTCATATTTGGACAGGCGATGCTTACAAGAAGTACTATAATAGTTGGATGATGACACTGAACGATCCTCTTTCTCGAGAAGATTTTTCCAAGAAGATTGTTCAAGAAAAAACTTTTGGAGACATCTGGGGAGAACTAGGCCCGATCTATGGTAAGCAATGGAGAAGCTGGGAATGGAATAGTTGGCCAGGATATCAACCAGCACACACAAAAAGAATAGACCAAATCGCAAACCTCATTCACGATTTGAGGACAAACCCAGACAGTAGACGGTTAATGGTTACAGCCTGGAACCCAGAACAAATTGACCAAATGGTTCTTCCTCCTTGTCATTATGGATTTCAAGTTTATACGAGAGAGTTATCTATTAAAGAACGATTTGATTTATGGGAGAAAATACCTACTAGAGATGTTATGGATTTTCCTATAGGAGAACTTACAGAAGAACAGTATCACAACACATTAGACCAAATTGGAGTACAAAGAAGAGCAATCTCATTAATGTGGAATCAACGAAGCGTGGACACACCACTTGGCTTACCATTTAACATCGCAAGTTATGGGTTACTATTAGAAATCATTGCAAAAGAGGTTAATATGGTGCCTGATGAACTCATAGGCAATTTAGGGGATACACACATCTACCTCAATCAGATTGAAGGTGTCAAGGAACAATTGACAAGAGAATCATTTGAATTACCTAAATTAAAAATTGAGGATGGGTTTGATATAGTATCAGGAATAGAAGATATGTATGAAATAGATTCATTTAAACTAATAAATTATCAATCGCACTCCGCAATTGTGTTTCCGCTTTCAAACTAGAAATGATACGTTGGAAAATGAAACCCGCAGGCTTCTGTCCAGTTCAAGCAGAAGGCTTTTTTATAGGTTACTATTTCTATTTTAGATCACGCTGGTCGACCGCAAGAATTGACTTTGCAAAGAACGAGCAAGAGTGGGTAATTCACGATCGAGTGATCTCTTATGACCTCCTAGAAACACTCCCTCTACAAGCAGGCTATCTGCCTCGCTGGAAGTCTTACTTGCTGATCTATTGGGGCTGTTTAAGATTCTTATTCTCTTCCAAGAAAAAGATATATACCTAGAAAAAATTGCCAGAAGAATGGTCTTGATGATACCCATAGAAGAATCAAACATCTCACCTACCTGGAGAATTTCTAACCTACGATCTTTGTGCATTGACTATGCAGACAGCACACTGCGCGGTTTCTTTGCAAACAATAATGAAGAGTTCGTCATCTGTAGTCTAAAAGACTATGGCATGACTTTAAGCAACATCAGGAATGGCTACGAGCTTTCGTGGGGATCTGCCGGCATCTATGTCAAGATCACATGTTCCGCGAAAAATAGCGGTGAAGAATGAAGAACTATGTAAAAATGTTCGAAAGCTTCGTCAACGAAGGCGGCTGGGCGACCGTTAAGACGCAAGAGACCGTCATTCGTCCACAGATTATTAAAGATGCGGTAAAAAAGATCCAGACCATCGCAGCCGAGTTAAATGCACATTACCGTTCTCTGCAGATGCCAGAGCTGGACTTTACACACCCAATTGGCAGCGGTACCTGGTATGAGGAAGACATAGTCTCACAACCCGATAAGGTCTATGGAGACGTTGATTTCATGGTGGTCTATCCAGTGATTCGCTTGACCGAAAAGAGCGAGAGGGACGACGAGATTGCAACCGTTAAGCTCTACAATCGTGAGATGCTTGACTTCTTGGAAAAGAAGAGATATTCTTTCATTGATGTTGCCGAGACACGAGAGATCTCCAGTGACAGCTCGGTCAAGTTTGTGATGGAGGTTCAAACACCAGAAGGCAGCGGTTGGATTCAGGTCGACTTGGTGGTGACACATACGGGCTATCGTGACTGGGCAATCTTTAGAATGACACCAATTCGTAACGTCAAGGGCTTTGTCTTGGGCAATCTCTACTCTTCGTTTGGAGAGGTCTTGGAGCTAAGCATACAGCCTCGTGGTGTCCGGGCCAAGTTCATCGGCACACAGATGGTCGCTCTGGCCAAGAGAAAGGACACGCAAGAGATCTTGGTCTCGCGCGACATCAACACGTTCATGAGCGACATCGCAAGATTCTTCTGGGAGCAGAGCGGAAAAGATAGCCCCTACGAAGAGTCTCTATCGCTGCGAAAGTGGCAGGGCATGGATCCCAAGAATCCGCGTCTCGAAGACTTGGTCGACGGGATCCGTGGAGTCGCCGAGACTCTCGAGGTCCTGGGCGAGTTTGGCACCGTCATCAAGTACAACAGCGCTCAAGAGCTTCTCGATGCCGTCCGCCGGAGGTATGCTGAGAAGATGACCAATCAAAAGATGTCCGACAAGTTTGATAAAGCAGCGACTCCCGCCGCGATCGCCGCGAGGGACCGCGTGATGGCCACGATCGATGAATACATATCCCGTGTTGATCAATTATTGGGATATGTATTCTATCGTGACTGGGAAAC
>OGVY01000170.1_pt1 | contig 11425 bp, 11 predicted proteins | sample 1575871 | NCBI WGS metagenome assembly OGVY01 (sample SAMN07581536, study PRJEB24739) | freshwater metagenome
CAAGACAAAAGTTTTTTGTTTGATTAGGCCCTCGGCAAGACATCTGCCCATCCGGCCCATTCCTAAAATTCCAAGTGTATAAGGCTGCGCCATAAGTATTTAGTTTCGATAGTTTAGAGGAGGTTTCGTCGGAAATAAAGATTCCATTTACATTAAGAAACTATGCGGTATGAATTGGGGGCTTTTCAACTCTGGGTGCTTAGCTCAATTTGGTTAGAGCGACGCGTTTACACCGCGTAGGTTATAGGTTCGAGTCCTATAGCACCCACCACTGATACTCAAGTTGACCAACCTCCCAAAAACTGGAAAATAGCTGAAACTTCAAGAGAAAGAAGGAACATGAAACTAAGGAATTCAAAAAACCGCTTCTTAATTTTGGCCTTTGTTACAGTTCTTTTTTGTTTCTCATTTAAAACTCAAGCTTGTAATGAACCCTGCGATGTTGGCGGTCAAAGTGCTTGTGTGGACGCAAACTGTGCGGGATGCGAAGAAAATACGACTTGTGTTGATTGTTGCGGTTATGAAGATAATGGCCTTCTTTGTTCCGACGCTCCGGGGTTTTATTGGAATACCAGCACCAACTTGTGCCAAAACAACAGCAATCATGATTGCACAGTCTCTGAAGTCCCCAAAAAGACAAAGTTTTGGAGACTGGGTGGGTTTTTGATCCTGGGTGGAGCTTTTGCGCTCTTTCTGTTTCGAAAATCTCAGCAAGCTTAAGAAATCGATAGAGTGGCGGCCACTACTTCCTTTTTGATAGGCAATTTTCTTTTCTGAGCAATTTCAGAAAGCGTTTTGAAGTAAAAACACATTCCTGCGGCATAGAGCAAGTACCCCAAATGAACATGAAAAAATCCAATCATGAGAGAAATTCCTGCCTCTTGTCCCATAAGAAGAGACCCCCAGACCCCAACAGAAAACAAGATTAAGATTCTCAGGATGTTTAAAAGGAGAAAAAGTCCAGCTCCCAAAAACGCAAAGCCCAACCAGCTCTTCCAAGAAAAACATCGCCAATTTAAAGGAGCAAATATGGAGAAGGCCGCCAAGAAAAAAAGAATGCCATCAAAGCCACCACAACCTTGCCCAAGTCTTAGCCTTACTAGCGGATGATAAATATGCAGCTGTTCGCGAACCACTGATACTTTTATGATCTCATTTCCGGTAACGGCTAAAAGCCCTTTGAGAAGCCCTTCAAAATGATGAATCGCAAAGTGCCAGACCTGTGAACCGTATTTCATGTAAAGGACCACTGAAAAAACCATCAAGCAACTTGGGCCAATAGCCCAGAAATTGGGATTTTTGACAATTTCTTTGGGATTCCAAAAAATCAAAAATGCGGTCAGGGTAGTTAAAATAAGGCCCAACGACCAAAACTCAAAAGAAATTCCTGACTGGGTTGCCAAAATAAATAAAGAAAAAACAATGCTGTGGATCCCAAACCAGAGCTTCTGAAATCGGAGCTGGGTAATTTGGGCGGTTTCTAGAGAAACAAAAAAAGCTAAAAAGCCCAATGGCGCTGGTAAAAACAATTCGTAATCTGTAAAACCCGGAAATCCTATCCTTAGCTGAAGGACATCATGGAAATAGTGCCGTAGAGCTACCAGCTCTAAAATGGGCAGTGCCATCACCGCCACTGCCTTAAAGAAGGTGGCAGTAAATCCGAGTTTTATATTTTGAGTAGCGGCTCTTTGCATAGAAAAACACTCTTATTGTACTTCACTGGGGCCTCTTGGCTAAAGTTTAAATCTTTATCGTTGCGCGTTATTTGCTTTCCTCCGGAGGACAGTCATGGACTTTCCTGCCAAGACTATGGTATTTCCACTTTTCTTTGACCCGTGGGGGCGTAGCTCAATTGGGAGAGCACCAGCTTTGCAAGCTGGGGGTTGTCGGTTCGATGCCGATCGCCTCCACCATTCATTCTTATGATTCGAAGCCAAGCCTTTAAAGATATTCTTCGAAAAGAAAACGTCGTTCTGTGGTGTCTCTTAGCCTTTCAAGCTGGATTTATTAATGCCGGCGGGTTCTTGGCCTGCCATCGATTCGTCTCCCACGTTACGGGTTATGGAAGCCAAATCGGACTTGGTTTTACAAGTGAAGGAATTTGGTTATCACTCGAAATGATGCTGGCTCCCCTTTCTTTCATTGCTGGAGCTTCGTTTTCGGCTTTTTGGATTGATAGGCCCTATTACCAAAATAGAAGCCCGAAAGTTGGGACATGCCTCATTATCCAATCCATTCTCCTCATTTTTGTTTTTGGTTTTGGTGAGCTGGGGTTTTTTGGAGAGTTTGGTGAACCTCTGGTGCTCCAACGTGATTTCATTCTTCTTTTTTCGCTTTGTTTTATTTGTGGAATGCAGAACGCTGCTTTTGCTTGCTTAACCAATGGACAAATTAGAACCACTCATATGACTGGGCTTTCCACGGATCTTGGAATGAATTTGGTTCGAATTCCCTTTTTGAATGTGGATGAGAGAGAAAAAACTTACCAGAAACGGCTCAATTGGTTGCGAGTAGCTACTTTTTTAAGTTTCATGTTGGGATCAGCGATTTCTGCTGTTGCTTTTACTGCCCTGGGCTATCACGGGTTTCTAGTCCCGGCACTGACTTCTTTAATTGTTTTATTTAAATCCTACCGGATTATGGATCTTCACGAAAAAGAGGCAGTTTCAGCTAGCCCTTAAAAAAGGAGTCGATGCAGGAAACGACCCTGCCGAGTTCTTCCTCAGTAATTCCCGGAAAAATTGGCAACGAAAGGACTTCTAATGAAGCTCTTTCAGCGTTTGGAAAATCCCCGGTTCTGTAGTCAAGGGGCTTAAGAGCTTCCTGAAGATGACAAGGAATAGGATAGTAGATCATGTGTGCTATCTGATTTTTGCTAAGATGGCTTTGCAAAGCTTCTCGTTTCCCGTTGAGGACTCTAATAGTGTACTGATGAAAAGTATGGGTCGAAAACGCCGCTCTTTTTGGAATCACAATTCCTTCCAATTTTGACAAGTGTTCATCATAAAAACTGGCTGCTTTTTGTCTTAGTTCAATCCACTGATCAAGGTGGCGAAGAAAAATTCTCAGCGCTGCTGCTTGAAGAGTATCCATTCGAAAATTACTTCCAATCATTTCGTGGAAGTATCGTTTATGAGATCCATGATTTCGAATCGCTCGAGCTTTTTCAGCAAGTTTCCCATCAGAAGTTACCATAAACCCAGCATCTCCAATGGCTCCCAAGTTCTTGGTTGGGTACAAACTAAAACAACCAAAGCTGCTCCAATTTCCCGCTTTTATTCCCTCGATATTTGCGCCGATAGCTTGGCAAGCATCTTCAATGAGAAAAACTCCAAACTTTTCAGACAGGACTTTAAAGGCTTGCATGTCGCTTGCCTGACCATAAAGGTGAACTGGAATGATTGCTTTAATAGCTCTCTTTTTATCTTTTTTTAGTAAGTCTTCGACTTGGTTTGGATCCAAATTAAAAGTTTGTGGATCGATATCAGAAAACACAGGGGTAGCCCCGCTATTCACAGTGGCGCTAACCGTTGCAAAAAAAGTAAAGGGGGAGGAAAGAACTTGATCTCCTTTATCAATTCCAAGCGCTCGGAGCGCAATAAACAAAGCATCTGTACCATTACTAACCCCCACTGCATGGGGAGCTTCCATCCATGAGGCAATTTCCTTCTCAAAAGCCGCTACATCAGGGCCCAAAACAAATGCCCCAGAATCTAGAACTTGGCCCAAAGCTTCTAGCACTTGGGGCATTAGATTCTGGTACTGTCTTTTTAAATCAAGAATGGGAACCGGTGGTTGGGACATATTTGTTGGAAAGGTTGCATGCTCCCCCATCACAGTCAACCTAACGCTGTAAATGACAGCGCCGATCAAACATTTTTAGTCACATTGTCCCGTTTTGGAATTTCCGAGTCGCAAACAGTAAGGCGCTTGAAAACCATCCTCGCCTTTTTCACCGAAGGCACCCAAGGGTCCTGAATCTCCTTTTTCGCCCTGTAAGGGAGCACACTGGTGAAAGAGTTCAAGATTGGCTCCTTGAGGCATTAAGCTTGCGTGTGATTGCCAATCGATGGGACCGGGGACACCTCCGGGACCTCCCTCGCCACCGCTCCCCCCTAATCCACCTTCTCCCGCAAGGCCTGGCTTATTCGTAAAAAACACTTCTCCTTCATCTATCCTTTTAATGTCCAAGAACACTTTTCCGGAGTTCCCCCCTTTTCTTCCTCGTTCCCCTTTTCCTCCTTCTTGCCCGGGCTTTCCTTTTCCTCCTGGGAGCCGAGGGGGATCACATATGAAAAAATACCCCCGATAGAGGTAGGCACCCGGAGGTGTGTTCTCTGGTTTTCCCCAATGAAGAAAAGCTGTCGGCCCTTGTTCTCCTGCTTCACCACTTTTTCCAGAAGTTCCTGTGGCTCCTTGTCCCCCATTTTGTCCATCAGCTCGGATAAAAAGACTGCCCTTTAAAGAATGGGAAATCAGGGTTAGTTTTCCACCGCTTTTTCCATCTTCGCCCATGGGGGCCTTTTTAAGATCCTCAGAAAAGGATTCAAAGATTGCGTTCTCGGAAATGATTTCATGCGTTTTAATTTCTATTTTCTCGCCCTGCCAAAAGAGCCTTGCTCCCTCCAAAAAGAAAAGTCTGTGATACCCCTGGATAGCGCTCTCTAAAACATGATCTCCTTTTTCAAAAACTTTATCTACGGGGACAACAACTTTTACTCTGTCAGAGATTGTGGTCTTGGATCCATTTAGCATCCTGACTTGATAGGTATATTCTTTTCCCTCTGTAACGCTTTCATCGAAATAAAAACTTTGCCCCTCGGGAACGATTCGGCCTTCATTCCAATCATGTCGTTGGACCAGAAAAAAAACAGACGGCTCAGAATTCTCAAGCATCCATTTAAGCTTTACCCGATACTGATGAGGATTTTCCATTCCAAGAGCTTCCCCCTGTAACTTCAGAGGCCCCTCACTCATAGGAAAAGTGGGCTCCATAGAGAGATCGGGTGGGGTTATTTCGGGGGAGGGCGATTCGAGTTTTTTATTTTGGCACCCCTCCAAAGCAAGAATAAAAATCCCCGTTATCGCTAAAAGAGTGAAGCTGTTAAGTGGCATTTAAAACTCCTTTCGAAAGTCTCAAAGACAAAGTTTTCTTTGCAACTCTAAAACCCTTCAAAATCCCGCACGCAAAAGAATGATTTAGCGCGTTAATTGACTTATCAAATTATGGAACTCGGGGCTACGCATCGAATTTTGCTTAAAAATAACAAAGCTTTACCTGTGAAAGTGCACAGGGCTAGAAGGAGTTGATCCCGTTTCCGGACAAGAAGGGCATTGCTTGCTCTTGATGAAACACAAGTCTTAAAGCCGGTCTAAGAAACTATTTTTTTCCGATATTTTTTAAGGCAGAAGCTTCGCATGGATCAAAATCGCTGAGAAGTTTAAGGTCTGTTTTTTTATCGAACCGCTTATTAAACGCTTCGAAAATCTCAGGATCAAATTTTCCGGGCTGCATCCCAAACATTTTGTCGAGAGCCTCCTGAGGACTCATGGCCTTGTGATACGAGCGGTTTGTTGTCAAAGCATCAAAAACATCGGCAATAGCTACGATTTTTGAAAGCTCACAGACCTCATCGCCTCGCTTTTTATTTGGATAGCCTGTCCCATCGTGATTTTCATGGTGTTCATAGACAGCCCGTTTAGAGTCCATAGGGATGTTTTCGATGTCCATCAAAAGGCTTTTCCCATATTCGGGATGCCTCTTGATCTCAATCCATTCTTCTTGACTAAGACTCGTGGTCTTATTGATGAGATCGGTACTAATATTTCTTTTCCCAATATCGTGAAGAAGTCCACCCAGACCCGCTTGAATAAGCTTTTCTCTGTCGGAACCATATTTTTGTTTAGCAAGGGCTATAGTGTACACAGCAACATCCACGCAGTGATTATAAGTATAATAATCATGCTTGGATAACTGCATCAGGCTTGCCACTGCCCCAATATCAGCGCTGACAAAGTCGACCATTTCCGAAACAAGAACCTCGGCCCCTTTCACAGTTTCCGAAACGGTTGCTTTTTCAAAAAGATCAGAGACGTGAAGGTAAGCTGATTCCTTTATGTAACGACTTTTTTCTTCCACAGTGGAATCAGGATTTGAAACAATCGTTTTGAGCGATTGAAGGTAGAGTGGTCTTTGTTCTTCAAGAACCAAAAATTTTTGTCCGCCATGGTTCAGTAAGGAGTTGAGGCGATCTTTTGTAAGAGTATCTTTTTGTTTACGAAACAAGATGGGCTTCCCACTTACAATGAGGAACAGATCAAATGGAAGTGGCTTATCTGTGATGATTGATTGAAGCCGAACTTCAAAAAAACGGCTAAGCTGTGGCTCTGATTTCAGGACAGGTTGTCCCATGAGACTCCTTTAAGGGTACTAAGATTTATCGACACCTCTAAAACATCGCATGAGTGTCTTTTTTGGATTTAGGGTTTTAGGTTCTAGACACCAGGATGGGGATTACTACAGGCTTAAGACTTGCGTGCTGCCTAAAAAACCTTCGCGTTTCCAATTTCACAATTTCTTCAAAATCTTCACGATCTCCATACTCGTCATTCACTTTGGAGAGTTTGATTTTGGCCTTTTCCAAAACCTCAGCTTCATCCACACCATGATAAAGCAATAGTCCCCTTGAACTCACAATGGGTTCACTCAAAAGTTTACCCCGAGAGTCCCGAAAAAGGGCTACGAACACTATTCCTGCTTTAGCAAGAGCATGCTTTGCTTGGAGTGACTCAGCACTTCCATCTACAAACAGACTTCCTACTGCCGGATGCTTTTGAATCTCAAACTTTTCCGATAGAGCCATTTCCTGAGGTGAAACCAGAACGCTTTGACCGTCTTCAATAACGAGAGCTGAACTTTCCTCGACTCCAGAGGAGCGTGCAAGTTTGGCATGCTTTGACAAGTGTCTAAACTCTCCGTGAATTGGAATAAAATATTTTGGACGAACTGCTTTCAGCATCATCAGAAGCTCTTCTTGAAATCCGTGTCCAGAGACATGAATCTGGTGCACTGACTCGTAAAGCACATCAGCTCCTGCCCTGTATAAATTATCTATCATTCGAGTGATAGCTCGCTCATTTCCCGGAATAAATCGGCTCGACATGATAACTGTGTCGGTTTTTCTGATTTGGAGGTCTTCGTGAATGCCCTCAGCTACTCGAACTAGAGCGGAGCGTGGCTCTGCTTGACTGCCTGTTGTCAGTACTATGACTTTGTCTTCCGGATACTTTTCTATGTTTTCTATTAGAATTAGTGTGTCTTCCGGTATAGAAAGTGAGTTTTGCTCTACAGCTAGTCGAGTGTAGGAGTGCATGCTCCGCCCCATCAACGCCACTTTTTTCTGCTGTTTTTTTGCAATTCCAAAAATCTTCTCCAAACGACGAATATTCGAAGCAAACAGAGCAATGATCAGCCTTCCTGTTTGAGCACCAAGCAACCGTTCGAAGGACTTTTCTATTTCAACTTCTGAAATGGTGTGGCCCTCTCGCTCGGCATTTGTGCTATCTGACAGAAGAAGTAAGACTCCTTGATCTCCATATTCTTGAAAGGCTTTGAAAGTTACTTCGCCCCTAGAGACTTCAAGAGGATCATGTTTAAAATCTCCAGAATGGATCACTAAACCTGCGGGAGTTCTTATTGCAAAGGCTAACGCTTCAATAATCGAGTGCTGAACTGGTATGGGATCCAGTTCAAAATCCCCCACCTTAAATTTTTTTCTGGGCTCTATTTTGTGAAATCTTATTTCCTGAACCCCAGAAAACTCAGTGAGTTTTTGCTCGATGAGGCCCTGAGGAAAAGGAGTCGCATAAACATCTAAGGATTTTTCTCTTAAAAGATAAGGAACGGCTCCAATGTGGTCATCATGGCCATGAGTGATAATAACGCCTCGAAGTTTATCAATTTTGGAGAGAACATAAGAAAGGTCTGGGACAAGAACTTCTACTCCAGGATAACTCGCGTCGGGGAACTGAAGGCCGCAGTCTACAAGAATCATATCGCAATGCGTCTCAAACACCATTGCATTCATTCCAATTTCGCCAAGCCCCCCCAAAGGAATGATTTTTAGCTGATCTTTTCGCATGGCGTTAGTCTTGTTTGTCTGCTGACCCAGAGCCTTTTTTGGGCCTAACAAACCACTATAAAAGAGCCGATAAGTTATAGGAAGAGGAATATAATACGAGGACAATCATGAGAAACCGAGATTTTTTTATCCCATCGATTACCACGCTCATCTTATTTGGATTTGTTTGGTTTCTTTCTTGTGCCCATCAAAATCGATGGAAAGAGGAAGCAGATATTGAGTTTTCTGAAACGGCAGAGGATCCAGGGAACTTTGCGGAAAATGCCGATGTTCCCGCCGAGGTCCCCTCCAAGGTCCCCAAAGACGAGAAGCCCGAGGCCGTGGCTGAAAGTCCATTCGCGGAAGCGGCTCCAGTTCAAGCTTCTAATGCTTCGCAAGATGGTTTCTCTTATGATTCGGACTCCTCTGATTCTGGATTTTCCCTTGAGGAAGAAACAGCTCCCTCGGATTCCCCAGCGCAAAAACCCTCACAAAGTGTTGCGGCTGAAAATGCCCCCAGTGTAGAGCCCGCACCAGAAGTACCATCAGCACCCCCTGTGGATCCCAGTTTAAGTGCTGCTGCTGAAGTGGAGCCTGAGGAAATACCAGCTCCCGTAGAAGAAGCCCCGAGTGCTGAAGATTCTGAGTCCTTCTCTCCCCCGAAGAAAAAGTTTTCATGGACCGGAAAGCTCCCCACCATTCCCACAAAAGCCATCGCGAAAAAAGGAACAAAGTTAAACCGCTTTTACTTCTCTCGATTGGGAGATTCTCCAAAATCCGTTTCCATGCTCATTTATTCCGACACTCAGCACGCCAAAAAACTCGTTTCTTGGAACGGAGGAAATTGGAAGCCTGGACAAATTATTTACTACCTTTCTCCAGTAGATCCCAAAGATTCTCGGATGGATTCCTTTTACAAGGAAAACGGTATTCAACCAGAAGAATATTCCATTAAGTCGGGTGATTGGCTCACAAGAATTGCAAAAGTAAAGTTGGGCAGCACTTTTAGTTGGAAGGAAATTGGGGTTGTAAATGGTCTAAAGCGTCCCAATGCCCTTGAAGTGGGAGAACGTTTAGCTATTTATCCCAGGAATTTAATCAAGGCTCGAAGAAATGAACCAGAACAATTAGCCCAAGCACCTCGAGAAACGCCAGAATCCAATCAATTAGAGCGCTTTGAAGCGGAACCCATTTCTCCGACTCCCTCTCAGGATGCTCCCGTACCAGCGCCTCAGCCGCGATCTGAACCACAACCTCAACTTGAAGCAGCACCGCAGGCTCAAGTTTCTCCTCAGCCAGTTCCAGAAGTACCCGCTCCTATCGAGGAAGCCTCAAACACAGAGTCTGCTCCTGTAGCACAAGGCATGGACTGGAATCAGCTCATTGAGCAAGAGTCCCTTGCGATTTTAATTGGGGGAGCACTCGTTATCCTCTTGCTTGCGCTTAAAATCAGAAAGAAAAGACTTAAAAACAAGTCTAGTTCCGGAAGGTCATCTGAAGAGGGTTATGAGCAAGAGCCTTCATCTAAGTATGGAAAAGGCCGATAGTTTAGCGATTTGACATTTGGATGGACCCCTAGCAACCTAGCTTTTTTTTAGCTAGGGGGCATCCATGAAATTGAAAAACTGTCTCTTCTCATCGGAATCAGTTACCGAGGGACACCCGGATAAAATGGCGGATCAAATTTCCGATGCCGTCCTTGATAATATCTTAGCCCAAGACCCCACTGCTAGAGTCGCTTGCGAAACCCTAGTTACAACTGGTTTAGCTTTTGTATCTGGAGAGGTGACTACTTCAGCTGTTGTGGATGTTTCAGAAATTGCCAGAAAAACTATTAAAAAAATTGGTTATACTTCAGATGAAACAGGTTTTGATTACCAAACTTGCTCAGTCATCACTTCGATTGGCAAACAATCTCCAGATATTTCTCAGGGGGTCACTGAGGGACAAGGCTTATTCAAAGAACAAGGAGCAGGGGATCAGGGACTCATGTTTGGTTATGCAAGCGATGAAACGCCAGAGTTCATGCCTGCCACAATTGCTTTTTCTCACAGACTAACCAAGCGCTTAGCTGATTGCCGAAAAGATGGGACACTCGGTTTTTTAAGACCCGATGGGAAATCTCAAGTAACAATTCAGTATGAAGATGGTCTTCCCAAGAGGATAGAGGCCATTGTTCTCTCAACTCAACACAGTCCAGAGGTTTCTTACGAGGAACTAAAAAGTGCGGTGATTGAAGAAGTGATTCAAAAAGTAATTCCACAGGAGATGATGGATTCAAGAACTAAGCTTTTCATCAATCCGACAGGGCGTTTTGTGATTGGGGGCCCCATGGGAGACTGCGGTCTTACGGGTCGAAAAATTATTGTGGATACTTATGGGGGCCATGGTGCACACGGTGGCGGTGCTTTTTCAGGAAAAGATCCAAGCAAAGTAGACAGATCTGCTTCTTATATGGGCCGCTATGTAGCTAAGAATTTAGTGGCTGCAGGCCTTATGAAGCGTTGTCTTGTCCAAATTGCTTATGCAATTGGAGTGGCTGAGCCTGTTTCGCTTATGATTGAGGATTACGAAACCGCTTCGGTACCTCTAGACAAAGTAACAGCAGCAGTGAAAGAGATTTTTGGATTTAAACCCACTGATATTATCAAGAGTTTGGATCTTCTCCGTCCTATCTACGAAGAAACTGCGGCTTACGGTCACTTTGGCAGAACTTCAACCAAAGGCTTTACTTGGGAGCGCTTGGACAGAGTGAATGATCTAAAAAGTCTTCTAAAAAGATAAGAGAGGGCCAGAGCCCCCTCTAGGAATCTTCTATTTCTGACCCGTAGTTTTTACTGTGATGCTTGAACTTTTGGTTTGAGTCAGGACCGTTTGTACTTTTGAGATTTCTTGTTGATCATTTTCAATTTCGATATCAAACAAGAGTTCATCACACTTAAAACACACCCATCGATTATTCATCAGAACTTTCGACAGGGGGTTCTTGCAAATAGAGCAATTGCACATACGCCCTCCCTATTCTGGCTCATTAAAAGTTATTCAAAGCTCTAAAGCTTAAACAACTGTCTAAATAATACCTGAATTAACGCGGCAAATCAAATCATAAGTTTATGATATTACTTGTAAAAGTGTATTCTTAAAGAATACGCCCGCCTCAGTGAGAAGACAGGCTTGGAGAAGGAACTAAATGCCCATCGTCTGGGGGCAGAAGTTCGACGGTCTTAGATCCGACAGCTTTACCAGGGAACACGCAATCCGTGACGAGGGCCTCTGCTAAAACTCGGTTATCGTGACTGGGAAAC
>OGVY01000171.1_pt1 | contig 11412 bp, 21 predicted proteins | sample 1575871 | NCBI WGS metagenome assembly OGVY01 (sample SAMN07581536, study PRJEB24739) | freshwater metagenome
ATTTCCGAACAATCAAATCGGCGAACCGTTCCATTACAATACGCTGTTTGGATTCTTCGGAGTTGGCGAGAAACTGCACAGACTTCTGTGCCTCAAGGAGTAATTCTTGGATACGTTGGTTCATTATTCCACTCCAAAATGTTTAAGTAAATCAGCCCTTGCGGCATCATTATCTCTCTATTCAAATACATCACCTGGATTGGGTCGCGGTCCGCGGCGCGGAACTTCATCTTTCACTTCTATGTGTATTCCAAAGTGTTTAAGTAAATCAGCCCTTGCGGCATCATCTACGAGGCCAACATTTTCATTGATCCAGTCAGCACATTCAAGGATAATTAACTCTGCAAATTGTTCCCGGTCAAAATGCAGGCCGTCTAATCGTCTATCCCAACATTGTTCGGCTAGTTCTTTAATTCGTTCGTTCATTGATTCTCTTTGTAATGATAAATGATAACAAAACAAGTCTTTTTGTTATACTAAATTAATCATTATACCATCTCATTGTAAACTTCAGTCGGTACTTCTACAGCAAGTAAATCGCGAATCCAGGCATTTGCCCACTCAATACCTTCTTCCGACTCCTTGAACTCACGCTCAAGCATCAGTTCATATTCATAAGCCCACCCGGCTGCATTCCAATCCTCAAATTCATAGTTCATTTCAAATTCCTCGCTTGATTTGAATTTGTTCGTTCATTTTACCAATTTTCACCTCGTTCAAATCCTTCAAACCAATCATCGAGTACAGAAGGATCGGGAATATCAGGAATATCTATAGTATACTCTTCCATTGATATGGTGTCAACCTCTTTGCCCTTATTATATGCGGTAAGATGTGCGGCAGACTTTGCCCTTGTTACAACGGCTTCGGGCGTCTGGTGATATTCAATTAATTTTCGCCGACGAATTTCTTTATCTTCAGGAGTGTGTTCTCTTACATTACCACACGAGCGAGAGCAGTATGGACCGCGTTTCTTATGAATTGTACCGCACCGTGGACAAGATTTTTCAATGGGCATTAAAGGTCGTATTCAAATCGACTACGCATCCTTTCAATTGCATGACCAGGAACGTCATGAATCGACTCAAATTGTCCCTGCATCAAAATAACATTGGGAAGAATATGCATGGACTTGGCAAGGTCAATATAAGGCTGCATTTCCTTCTTTGTCGTGAACGTATTTGAAACATAAACATCTTTGCCATCTCGCAGCGCATTGAAAGTCTGTTCAAGGCACCACTTGTGAGCTTCAGACAGTCGCTTAGGATTGAACTGATACACACCATTCTCATTTACAAAATACATATCAGCTTCAACGTGATACCCGTCATTGGCTTGTGACGCAAGCTTCTGAGCTAAAGTGGACTTACCAGAACCAGGAAGCCCACGAATTAGAGTCAAATTTGCCATATCTTTATTATATAGAAAACTTTACTCCTTGTCAACAACTTTTTAAACTACGCGAATCAGGGTCTTTTCGTTGTTCTTGTGGTCTTGGGGCAGAAAGCCTTCAACCGTCCAAGGGAAACGACCTGTCTTACGGTAAAACTCAAATACTTCCTTGAGTGCAGATTCAAGCTTCGAAAAGGTATCATGAATTGCCTTGCGCTTTGCATCCAAGGGCTTCTGTTCAGTTGGTGCCTTGGTGTGGCAAATAAAATACGATTCTTTGTTTGATTCTGCAAACTTCTTCGCAGCGCTCATGACGTACTCATATTCATATCCTTCAAGCACAGTCCAACCAAACTTCTTGCGCTTTGCATCGATTTCACCCGCAACGGTATAATCGGTGTTTTCTTCGATCCACTTGAATGCATCATCGGAAGTGTATGTCACAACATCTTGATATGCACCACAATTTCGTACAACTTGGCGAACAATCTTTGCCTTGGTGTTGTGATGAACATTTGTGCAATAAGTGTCAAGATAATCACGGATGCTCGACTCGGTGTTGGACACCAAGCTCGAATTGTGCATGATTAACCGAGTGATGATGTTCGTGAGGTCATCTTCACTTGAGGGCAAAGCAGGGTTGTGATTGTTTTCAATTACTTGAAAGGTACGAACGGAATCTTCAAATGAAACATCATCTTGAGCGAAATCATAAACAGAAAAAATCCATTGGTCATAACCAAGAGAACGGAATGCTTCCATGCGGTGATTACCACAGACCAGTTCATACTTGTAGTGCTTTCCATTTACCTGGCGCGAAAGCTTCAGAACCACAGGTGGCATCTCTGAGTAATCAATCTTTACAGAAAATGATTGCGACAACTGTTGAACATTAGTCAACACCTTGCCCTTAGAACGAACAGGATTAACTGCCATCGCTGGCACATAGATGTTTTTTAATGGAATGATTTTGTTTTCGACAAACCTTACACCTGGCGAAACGATTGGTGCGAAGGTTACAGCAGACGAATTGAGGGTATTGATATCAAACATAGTTTTCTCCTTGGTCTAATTGACATTAAGTGTAATGCCGCACATTGGCATAACATTACATTACTACTTATACAGAACTAAAAAATAAAAAGAGGCAATCTTAACTATTCCCCTACAAAAATTGAAGACCAAGTACGCAGTTTACTCTCTTTTAATTTTGCAAATTTAAAAACTTCATCTCCAAGTTGTCCTTTTAGAAAAGAATTAAATACAATACTCACACGAGGTTTTTCTCCGCCAAAAGTTTCCATCGAATAACTCAATGAAGATGGAAACACCAAAATTGATCCATTTGCAACTGGTGTTTGAACCGACGTGGCATTGAAAAGATTTGTTTATCTTTTTCGTCGTGGACTCTTACATTTCCACATGAGCGGGAGCAATATGGTCCACGCTTTTGGTGTTTTGCACCACATCGCGGGCAAGTTTTTTCAATTGCCATACCGATTCCAAATAAGCTCATGGAAAAAATAAATGAGCGTGGACCCAATACTTAAACCAATTGCAATCGATAACCCAGCGACAGGAATTGTCATCGCTAAAATCGCAATTCGGTATGATACAGACTTATAAAGAGCCCTTTGGTTTTGGCTCATAAAGTCTCAAATAGCCACATCATACTCGCTGCACTTACATAAATGAAAATTATGTATAGTGTCAGATACAAAAAAAGTTTTGCTTTCATTAAAGTAAAAAAATCACACAAAGAGCAATAATTACAATTTGACCAATGTCCATTTTATTTTCCTTACAAATACTTACCAATCAAAATGCCTAGAACCAAAAGCAAAATGATTAAACCAATAAGGCTCATTTCTTTGTCAATCCAATTAAAATTTGTTGTATTTCAGCAGCAAGTTCTTTTGATAGCTGAATATTTCCAAGGTTCATACGAATCTCGGAATCCAAATGCTTGATTATCTGGTCAATTCGATTCATCATTGCAAAACTGAAGGCTTTACATGGGAAGACCTAGGTTGCATCACCACATTTTCAAGAAAACTTAAATAGTTTTCCACATTTCCGTTTTCTTCATTCATTACCAATAGCCGAGCACTTACAATACCGTTGAGTTGTTCAATCGACATATCATAACGGCGAACAAGGCTGCTCAAAAAAACATCTACGAGGCCCGCGGCCTCGAACAGTTCTTCATCTGTCATTTTTACCCTTTGTATTCTACATACAGTTTTTGTGCAACACTTTCAGCTTCAATTTCCCAAGGTTGTTCATCATAGGGAATTTTACGAGCATTGACCGGAACACCTCGCCAGTAACTCATTTCTTCGTTCAAATCGCCACGAACATACTGGCGAACGTGTACAAGCTCATGAGCAATCGTTACAAGGAAATCCTCTTCGCTTAATTCTTTTTTGACCTCAATTAAAAAGTCCCGAGGTTTTCCCGATGCATTGTAATCTTCAACCGAAACACGACCAAAAATAGGAAAGTTCTTTACCTTACGAACACGAATCGATATAAATCGAAGCATTGCTCGGCCTAAAAGCTTTTCGGCAAAGAAAAGAATAGCCTTTTCTTCTTTTTTCGAAATGCGACCACTTATTACCATAACTACAGTATAATACTATAAACGCAATTTGTCAAGCGATAATTTCGGTAGAAGCGTCTTGTTCTAAAATGTAATTTATATACGAGCACGCTGCATTTTCGTCAACAAAGTGCCGAACAATTGTTTGACTTGTAATTGAAGAAACAATAAACAAAAGAATGTTTCCTTCAAATTCGGAGAACTTGATGATCCAATGGTTTCGCATTACAGGAAACCACGTTCTTGTTTTCATTTTAATTTTTTGAAAGGAGGACTGTTTCGCCATACAAAATATGTATGCTCAAACAGTCCTTGAGTTTTATTGACTAAACTTAAAGTTTTTGTTTAAGTTGTATAGGTCTTCAATTGCACCCGTAAATGTCTTTGCGTAAAGTGTCTCTGCGTCAATAAGTGACTGAAGAGGCTTGCGAATCTTTTCATCAACAACAAGAGCTGACAAAACCTTTGACTTCGCTTGCTGAACGCTATCAATTGTATTTTCGAATGTTCCAAACATTTTTATCTCCTTTTAATTTCATTGATATGGTCTATGCAGTACCATTCAATATATAGTAATTTTATATTGCATTGCACAATAAATGAGGCAAAAATAGCTTAATTTTTACTCTTTTTGTTCCTCATTTACATAAGTATTGGTGCTCCGTTTGATGAGATGATCCTTTCGAATCCTACAAGATATCCAGTCATTGTAATAATGCTCGTGTAACAGAGCGTGATTACAGAAAATCTCAAACGATTCCCAATACGAACATTCAGACCTTGTCTTGCACAGATGCATTATTTCTCTGGTGTATTCATCTGGTCCATTAGTTGCAATCTCTTCTTGCAATTTCTTGTTTGAACCATAATAACTCTGCCAGTCCGAAGACACACGACTCCGCTTTTTCTTTCCTTTTACTTGTCGTGTTTTAGCTTTAGTAAAAAGTTTTTTACCGATATACTTTCGGCCCGTTTTTGTGTGTGTAATCACATAAACGAAGCCGAAAGCGTCACCTATATCGTCTTCTGTAAATTCTTGTGGTGTGTTATAAAAATACCAGGTCAATCGTAGTCCTCATCATCATTGTCCTCATACTCGGAGTCCAATATATATGATGAGCAAAATGGACAGTACCGTGGGTCATCCTCAGTTTTTGTTTCGTCATAACGAATTGTAAATTCAGACTCACAATCTTCACAGAAGTGATTTAACGATTTCATCGGCCGACCAAATCAACTAATTTTAAGCCAACTCACAACTTTTTCTTTTACAACTTTTGCCCAAGATGGTTCAGGAACGTGCCAACCAACTAAAGCGCCAACTAAAAGCCAAACTAGATTGTCTAACATTTAATTTTTCCTTTGTTTATGCTCAAGATTTTTTGCTTCGTAGTGTTTCTTGAGCGTGGCTATAATGTTTTCTTTCATTTATATAGATCCTTTATCATTCATAGCACGTCCAGGCTGATGATACAGGCCATGATTGTGCCGATTGTAGTTATCATTTTCTATAGAATCCTTCCGGTTCTGTTCCTGGATGTCTAAAAATAATTTCTGTGCCGTTAGTGTATTTTTTTCTTCCTTTAATGGCGTCACTTTTTTTCTTTTTATTTTCTTCCGTTGGTTTTACGCCTAATTGTCTTTCCCTACATTTTTGTTTAAACTCATCATTTCTTTTTTTACCTTTTAATTTTTTTGATATTAAATCACAAACTTCTTTTGGTCTTTTTTTACCTTTGAACATTAAAGATAGTCTGTCATATAATTCTCTTGGCGATGGTTTTCTTGTTGGATTTTTTTTACGAGATAATTTAAACCTTTCAATGTTTTCTGGCTTGGTCATCGCATTATCAGAACCATACATCGGTTTAATTGATATGTTGTCCGTTTTGTTTATAAAGTCATTTCTTTCGATAACTTTCATCCTTCGTAAAACTTTACTCTCCCACAATCTTGCTTTTTCGGAATCATCAAATGTTTTTCTTATCTCAAAAGAAAAAGCATCTTTTCCATACATTTTTATTTTGTGTTTCACTTCTTTCGATGATGTTTCATATTGTAACCAAAAATCTTCTGGCCGACAACCTTTTTCAAATTTAACACCGTAATAAAAAGTATTGTCAGCCAGACATTTTAGTAGATATGTGTATGGTTTATGCTGCTTGTCCCCACACATCGCCCCATGTTCCTGAAAGAGCTCCTTTTGCATAGTCCGTTACCCTATTTTCGAAAAAATTGCCATGTATCGGGCTATTTATCATCTCCTCAACCCAACGTAGAGGATTCTTTTTGACCTTGAAGATACCCTTGAGTCCCATACTTATCAGTCTTCGATCCGCAATGTAACGAATGTATTTCTTTACGTCTTCGGAAGTAAGATTTGGCATATCACCCATTTCAAATGCTAAATCGATGAATTTGTCTTCGAGTTCAACCATTCTTGTAGCAATACTATATATCTGCGCTTTTAGTTCGTCGTTCCAAATTTCTTTGTTTTCTTCAATGTAAGTTCTAAACAACTTAATCATTGATTCGGTGTGCATAGTTTCATCAACAATAGACCAAGTGACGATTTGGCCCATGCCCTTCATCATACCGTGCCGCGGAAAGTTCAACAACATAATGAATGAACTGAATAATTGCATACCCTCTGTAAATGCCGAGAACGCTGCAATGTGAGTGGCTGTTGATTGTTTTGTTGAATTTTTACCGGCTAAATCAAGAAGGTATTCGTGCTTCTCGCGCATTTGCTCGTACTCTAAAAATTCATTGTATGTTGCTTCTGGCATTCCAAGAGTTTCAATTAAATGTGAATAAGCTGCAATGTGTAGTGCTTCGCGAGCTGCAAAACCCAGAAGCATCATACGCATCTCTGGTTGCGGGAAATATGGTAAATAGTTTTTAACATAACCGCCAGCAACGTCAACATCACCTTGAGTAAAAAATCTAAAAATGTGAGTTAAAAATTGTCTTTGTTCATTTGACAATTTGGTTTTCCAATCCTTAACATCCTCAAGCATAGGAACTTCTGAATGAAGCCAGTGTGCTTGTTCGTGTTTTAACCAAGCTTCATATGCCCAAGGATAAACAAAAGGCTTATAATGTTGTCTTTCGTCAGTTAGTGTTAGTTTTTTCTTTACCATTCTACGCCTCGATTAAGTTGTCGTAATTTTTAATAACTACATTCCAAGTGACAATTTTCCACTCTCCGTTGAAATTTTCAACTAGAGCTGTACAAGATTCCACCCAATCACCATCATTCATATAGATAATACCTTCTATCTCCTTTATTTCTGCATTGTGTATATGTCCACAAATAATGCCATCATATTTTTTTCTTTTGCAATAATCAATTAAATTTTTTTCAAATTGAAAGATAAAATCTACTGCCTTTTTAACTTTATGTTTTAAAAATTTACTGAGAGACCAATAATTAAATCCTAATTTATGACGAATCCAATTAAAGTTGGTGTTTAATGACAGAATAATATCATAAGTTTTATCACCTAAAAAACACAACCATGGTGCTATTCGTGTAATGCCATCAAATAAATCGCCGTGAGTGACCAAATATTTTTTTCCGTCCACGCCAAAATGCACAGTTTGATTTGTTATTTCAATGCGTCCAAAATGTAATTTATATTGTAAAAGTGGTCTTAAAAATTCATCGTGGTTTCCAATTACATATACAACTTTCACACCGCGTTTTGCGTGGCCTAATATTCTTCGAATAACATTTGTGTGATTTTGATTCCACTTCCATTTATTTTGTGTTATCTTCCATCCATCTATAATATCACCAACCAAGTATAATGTTTCGCAAGTATTGTGTTTTAAAAAATTGTTAAGCAATTCTGCTTTGCAATCTTTTGTTCCCAAATGTACATCACTAATGAATATACTTTTGTAGTGCATTTTATCCCTCTAGCCAAAGTATTGTCGCTATTGTATTAATGACCAAAAAGTATGCATTTTGCAACATCAAAGGTTTATTTTTGTGTGTTCTATTAAAATCATATAAAAGTATCATATGAGCAATGACAAATGCTGGAAATCCATATGCCATCCATGGTGCTTTTAATGATATTGATGTTCCTCCGAAGATAAACAAACAAGTGGCTATCCACTTAATATCAAAATTAACCTTCACAAGCTAAACAAATAACTTCATTTTTTGTTAATTGTTTTAAATCAATTTCTTCAATTACTTGACGCTCAATTTTCTTTGCTACTTTATCAGCTTTAGCTAATTTTTCTGAACGACAGTAGTATAGTGTCTTTAACCCTTGTTTCCATGCCTGAAAGTGTACAGCGTGAAGGTACTTAACATTCGCATCTGGCCTGAAAAACAAATTGACTGATTGCGCTTGGTCAATGTATTGTTGGCGGTTTGCTGCATGGTCAATAATCCATCTTTGGTCTATTTCCATACTTGTTTTAAACACATTTTTTGTCCAATCGTTCATCCAATCCAAATGTTGCACAGAACCATCATTTGAGATGATGCTAGACCAAATTTCATTGTAGTCTAGGTCGGCATTTTCCTCGCAAGCTTTTGTGATAATTTTATCAAGATATTTGTTCTTATTCAGATGTGAACCCGATAACGTATCTTGTCGGTACGCATTAGCTCTTAGTGGTTCAATGGATGGACTGGTATTACCCATCAAAATTGAAGACGATGCATTTGGTGCTACCGCCATAACGTGGCTGAATCGAAGTCCTGTTCCCAGAGCATCTGGCGCCTCACCGCGTTCTGAGCCTAAATCAACATTAGCTTTATTTAATCCTTCGCGAATGTGCTTGAACATACGAACGTTAGCTGAAGACGCCAGAGCAGATTCCCAAGCGATATTGTTCTTTTGTAGATAAGCGTGAAATCCCAAGGCGCCCACGCCAATAGAACGTTCTCGTTGCGCTGAATATTTTGCCTTCTTCACCATTTCGGGGGCATTATCGATGAAGTATTGTAAGACGTTGTCCAACATTTCAGCAATATCTTTCAGAAAGAGCGGCTCATTTTTCCACTCGTCGAAATATTCCAAATTCAAGGACGACAAACAACAGACAGCTGTTCTGTCCTTATCCGTAGGAAGAATAATTTCAGAACACAGATTGCTTTGTTTAATCGATAAACCTAATTTCTTTTGGAATTCTGGCATAGAGCGATTGCTTGTGTCAATAAAGTGTAGATATGGCTCACCTGTTTGCATACGCATTTCAAGAATTCTCTGCCAAAGTTCGCGTGCTGAGATTGTTTCGCGAATTTCTTTGCTGTGTGGGTCACGCAAATGCCAATCGTCGTTAGCATCGGAATCAATCATGCAACGTTCGACAATTTCCATAAAATCGTCCGTAATATTAATTCCGTGGTGCAAATTTAGGCACCGCATGTTTTGGTCGCCCGTGGGTTTTCTCATTTCCAAGAAAATTAAAATATCTGGATGAGAAATGTCCAGATAAGCAGCATAACTGCCGCGCCGAGTACGGCCCTGTCTATATGCGAGTGAACTTGCATCATAAGTTCTGAGATGAGGCATAACCCCCACAGACTTATCATCAGCACTCCGAATACCAACACCAATTCCAACACCGCCTCCTAACATCGACAACCAATTTACCTCCGAGAGAGTTTCGACCAGACCTTCTGCGGAATCATCCAAATAAGGCAGAAAGCATGATATAGGAAGACCACGACGACTTCGACCAAAAGAAAGAATAGGAGTAGAGTAAGACAACCAATGCCGAGAACTGTATTCGTAAAGTCTCTGAGCGTGTTCTGAATTAGATCCGAAAGCTTTTGAAACATATGCGAACCTTTCTTGTGGTGAATTTTCATCTTCTCTCATATAACTTTCGCGTAATCTTTTCAGACCAAGTTCATCAAACAAAGAATCGCGAGAAAAATCTACCTTTATATCATGTACGATATCTAACATTCAAAACTCCAAAAAATTGTTTTATTTTGTAAAACTTTTTGCCATAGGGAATATTTCTGCTATGACTTCAGCGCACTTTAAAGCTATCTCCCTATGTTCTTTTTGCGTACTTGCGTCACTTCGAACTTGAATGTAGTGTATCCAACTTCTAATTGTTCCGTTGACGTACATTTTTGAAACGGTGAGTCCTTCAGGTAATATGGCGCGGGCTTGTTCTTTTGCGATACCAGAACGAATGGCCCACTCGTATTTATTTTTTGCAAGTTCGATAACCTCTTCTTGATGATTCTCCCATTGTTCTTGTAGAAGTGAATTTTTTGTTTCGATACTGTTTTGTCTGTTTTTTGGATCTTGTAGACGAGCTTCGCGAGTAACAAAATTTAATTCTTTTGTTGGATCGGCATAACGTTGACTAAACTCTTGAAAGGAAAATGACCTGTGTCGCAGAATTTGTCGTGCAATGTCGCGCGTTGTGGTAATTTCAAGACAAACATTAATCATCTCCATAGGACTCCAATGAAGATGTTCAATTAAGTAGTTGATTAATTTCTCACTTGTTTCATTGTTTAATTGATTATTAGGATTTGATACACGGGCACAAAAAGCAACCAATTCTTGAGGTGTTTCAACTTCTATGTCGGCCGCTGGTGTTGAATAACTAATCAAACGAACTTGCATATTAAATCTTCTTCCAATTGTTAAGTTGAACTTGCGCTTTTAAATTTCTGAAGGTATTGTTACTTATAATTTTTTCCACCTCATCCGAAGTTTTTCCGTTTAAAATAATCTCGTTGATATCTTTACCTTTTACATTGTCGGGCCAAATTGCAATAGTATATTCTAATTTAATTGCGTCTTGCATCATTTTTACAATTTCTTTGTTTCGGCATTCATTGTCCCAAACTAAAATAATGTTTTGTGTATCAATTTCTTTTGCCACTTGAAATAAATTTGCATCACCTGCAGCCAAGCAATTATTAAGAAATAAACTATCGATTGGGCCCTCGACCAAAACTACCGGTTTTTCAAAATCAATTCTGTCAAGACCTTTGGAGTTTTGTTATTGCGGGAGAAGCTTCGCCCTTTGCAGTGGACCGCGGTTGGAATCGCAACCGTTGGGGTGCTAATTCTTACCGTGGGATATGGCGCGCTGCCGTGGATTGCGTTAGTTCTCGCAGTTTCGTGGGGTAGCTACAGCGTCATCAAGAAATCCTTGAATTTAGGCGCTTTAGAGACGCTCTCTGTTGAGACATTCTTCGCATTCTTTCCGAACTTGATATTTCTCTTCATCATCGAACGTAACGGCACGGCAGAGTTTGGTGATGGCTTCGTCATGTCACTTCTACTCTTCGGCGCAGGAGCTGCGACAGTTGTGCCGCTCTTGCTTTTCAATGGCTCTTATCGTGACTGGGAAACAGATCGGAAGAGCACACGTCTGAACTCCAGTCACCTGAAGCTATCTCGTATGCCGTCTTCTGC
>OGVY01000172.1_pt1 | contig 11398 bp, 17 predicted proteins | sample 1575871 | NCBI WGS metagenome assembly OGVY01 (sample SAMN07581536, study PRJEB24739) | freshwater metagenome
GACAAACAGGTATTGCTAAGGCAGTAGATAGACTTACCAGTGAAGAGTTTGAAGAGTTAGATGAATTAGATAAATCTACTCTGGGTTCTTATGTAAAGAAGGCTTCTAGAGATGTACAACAAAATACGTATAGATCTGGATTGTCTGCTGCTAGAGGTGTTGTAAATAATCCATCTATAAATAAGACTCAAAAAAGACAAACAGGTATTGCTAAGGCAGTAGATAGACTTACCAGTGAAGAGTTTGAAGAGTTAGATGAATTAGATAAATCTACTCTGGGTTCTTATGTAAAGAAGGCTTCTAGAGATGTACAACAAAATACCTATAGATCAGGATTGTCTGCTGCTAGAGGAGTTACTAATGAACCCAGTATTAGTAAAACTCAAAAAGACAACAAGGTATTGCTAAAGCAGTAGATAGACTTACTAGTGAAGATATTGAGCAGACCAATGAAGCACAGACCAGTGCTGCAGCAAGATATGCAAAAGCTAAAATGAGTCAACAGGCCAGCACTACTATGAAAGGTATGGACTCAGTAGGCAAAGAAGATAAAGATATTAACAATGATGGTAAGACAGATAAATCAGATTCTTATCTTCATAACCGTCGTAAGGCAATCAAAGCAGCAATGAAGGAAGCCATAGATCATGAACTTGTTGACGTAATAACCACATTTGAAATGACAGAACAAATTGCCATACCTGTTTCACCAACCTTTCAGGATTATCTGTATGCAGTAAAGGTCCTGGTAAATAACGACACAGAAGAAACACAATCTCAGATCATAGCTTTAGCTCAGGAAGCATATGAAAATCAAGAAATCGACATACTTATCAACGCTGAGATTCGGGCCATGAACGAAGCTGGTGCTATAAAAATTCCTACAGCTACAGGCATGAGAGTCATGGGAACTAGATACGGCAACAGTGCCGAGACCGAGCGCAATCGAACCAAACGATTCATAGATACTATGAAAGGTCCTAGCACCAAGGCCATGGATTCACTAGAAAAACCAGCCAAGGCTAAGAAATAACTAAGGGGAAAAACAATGTCTCTATGGGGCGTAAAAGACGATAAAACCAGTGCAGGCAATGTTAATGTCTGGGCCAATGGTCAGGTAGTAGGTAATGGTACATTCTTTGCTGATCCTGCTGTTGCCAAGGTGGGAAACTTTATAACTATTGATAACACAGGACAAAATTTAAGAATTACAGAAATTACTAGTAATACCATTGTTTATGTAGCAGCCGGTACAGCTGGCGCCAACATAGCCAACGTTGATGTAGGCAATACCTATGCACTAAGTGAGAAGCCACAGTATGTTAGCTTCTATAGCATAGGCAGTGGTGCTGGCCAAGGTGCTGCAAATGTCTTTGGTGTTAGCAATATTGAAATAGCAGCCAACTCCATAAACGCTGGCGTGCAGCATGCTGGTTGGGTACGCAGTCTACAAAGTGCTGGTGCTGGTGGTACTGGTACACGCATTAGATACGAAACTCTGGTAGCCACACGTCGTATTAGTGGTGACGCTCTGGATGATAGCCAGTTCATAGACTTCTTTGCTGCTATTACTACTCAACCCAGCGCTGCTACTGCTAATCTAATTGCAAATGCCAATGCAACTGCAGTATTTACTGTTGTTGCTGACGTTAGACCTGTAGATGCCAATGTACAGTATTTCTGGCAGGTCAGTACTGACAACGGAGTTAACTGGTCAAATGTAAATAATGGTGCTGTTTATACGGGTGTTAAAACAACCAGTCTAAATGTGGCCAACCCAACAGGCCTTAATAATAATCAGTACAGAGTCAAAATAAATTCTGGCGGTACAGATCATGGTTTTACAGAAATTACTTCTAGCAACGTAATTTTAACAGTCATAGGACCCTAAGCTAGGAGTTTAACATGGCCGACAGTAAGGTAAGTCAGTTAACACAGGCCATACAGGCAAATGCTGCTGATCTTTTATATCTAGTTCAGACCAATACCAGTAAAAGACTTACAGTAGCTAATTTATTTGGTAATGTTAGTGTAGACATATTCCCTGCAATTAATGATGCCAATTCCATAGGATCTGCATCATATCGTTGGCAAAATCTTTATGTATCTAATATCAATGTGTCTGGTGGATCAGCTACGTTTGCAAATGCTAATCTTTCAGGAGCTCTTACAACAGTAAGCAGTAACATTATTCCTTCAGTGAATAATACCTGGAGCCTGGGTAATGCCAACATTAGATTTAGATCTATTTATCTAACTGGTGAAAGCTCTGTTTATCTGGGCAGTAACACGTCCATTAGATCCGATGCCAACGGCAATGTCAGTATTAATAGCGGTAGCTCTACTTTTTTTGCCAACATAGATGGTTCCATAAAAATTGGTAACGTCACAGTTACTCCTCCTAGTAATAAAAATGAAGGGCGAGGTACTAGATTATTGAATTTTACCAATGCTGCACTCATAGATACTGCTAACATAGCAAATTGTGATTTTGGTAGAGGTAACAGTACCATAGGTTTGGGCCCACTATTAGGCGATTTAGCATTTAATTTAACAACCAACAAGGTAATGGTTTACCTCGGTAACGTAACTGGTTTTGCTAATGTAGCCTAATATGAAAGTAATAGAATTGAATGACGATACCTTTATAATGTATGCTATAAAAAATTATGAGAATCCAAATTGTACTGGTTTGTCAGAATTCAATGACGATCTTCAAAGATTTAAATATCTAAAACGTTTATTTGGCAAGGCTAAACGAGGCGATCTTAAAGAACGTCTCATTATTAATCATATAGTTATATTATATAACTTATTTGGTATAGAAGCTGCTACTAGAATGTTATTCTATAAGATAGGTACAGAAGATTGGCCACAGCTAAAAACTTTTTTAGTGTTCCTAAACTTTATGCCTGAAAAACTGATTACAGCATCAGGTAAAATCTTGCCCAGTGCAGACATTGGTCTAGATACTGATCTTATAGATGTCCTAAGGAAAATTTAATGGGTCGTTTTGTAGACAATATTATTGCTCTTAGAATACTTAGACTGCTTACAGTCCCCTTTAATGAAACCGATGCCTTTAAACTGGGCATCATAGATGCAAAAAGCAAAGAACTAAAACGCATGCGTGATCTGCATACAGATGCAGAACTTGAGGCCTACACTTTATTACATAGATTGGTTTTTAGATTGAAAAAGATCATTGAGAAGGTACCCATAGAAAACAAGAAAATAGTTAGCTATGCTGCAGCCATAGCTCTAATTAGGGAATGTATAAATAATAGATACGAAGCACCAGACCTTGAATCCAGATTTACTACTAAACTTAAATCCGAACTTACCGAAGAAATACGTTGGGTCAGAGAAAACCTAGATACTAATAAAATATTTACTTTTAAACAATACAGCGAAGACATGGCTGCAGCGCCTGCTAATAATTCCATGGCCTCGGCCGGTATAGATAGACCAGATGGTCCTAGGTTATTAAAATCACCCCTTAAACGGAAACAAAATGGTAATTCGAAAATCAAAAGCTTCAACAGTACAGGTTGAAACTGAAGAATCAAGGATAGCTAAGTTGGAAACTCAAGTAGAATCTATTAAAGAGAATGTCGCTGAGTTAAAGGCAGATGTTAAAGAAATTCATTCCAGAATCACCACGGGCAATCGAGAGATCATGGAAAAAATTGATCAAAAATTTGCTCATTTTGAAAAATCCGAAAACGATAATCATCTTATCGTGCAGACCAGTGTAGACAAATTAAGTACCAGAGTAAACATGCTGGAACAGTGGCGTTGGGTAATTACTGGTGGAGCCATAGTAGTTGGATTTCTTGCAGGGCATCTGGATATTTTTGATAAAATATTTAACGGTCATTGACACTATTTTCTCCAACCCTTAGAATTAGGGTCTGGAGGTTATCGTGTCCTTGTATGTTGATATCAAATATCTTAGGTTAGTTAGTCACAGATTATCGAATTTCAAACAGAAATCCGATAACGTCTTTAACTGTCGATGCGCTCAGTGTGGTGATAGTCAAACTAAAAAAAACAAAGCACGCGGTTATTTTTATGCCATAAAAAACAATCTACAGTATAAGTGCCATAACTGTGGTGTTAGCATGTTGTTCAATACCTTCTTAAAACAAATAGACAGCAATCTCCATGCTGAATATGTTCTAGAAACTTTTAGTGATAGAACCAAGAAAAACAATGCTGCAGTAAAATTAGAATACAGTCGCCCCCCTGAAACACTAGTACAGAATTCCGAAAAAAGTCTTTTGGATCAGCTGTTTCCCAGACTCAGTACTTTGCCAGCAGACAATGAAGCCGTAGTGTTCTGCAGGAAACGTAGCATACCCCAGCTAGCGTTTGATTTTTTATATTTTGCAGATGATGTTAAAAAGATCGAACATCTAAGTGATCGTTACAGAGGTAAAATCCAGACACAAGAACCCAGACTGGTGTTGCCTTTCTATGATCATAGACTAGAGCTTAGTGGCGTAACCTGCAGAGCTCTCAGAGCCGAAAGTCTCAGATATCTGACCATTAAGATCAAGGAACAGGCGCCTCTGATCTTTGGCATGGATAGAGTTGACATGAAAAAACCCATACTGGTAGTTGAAGGGCCCATAGATAGTCTGTTCCTGGATAACTGCATAGCTGTCGCTGGTACGGCCTTTGGCAAGGTACATGAACTGGGCCTGCCTGACGTTACCATTATATTTGATAATCAGCCCAGAAACGCAGAATTAGTCAAACTAATGTCCGTAGCCATAGACGCCAGCGCCAAGGTAGTTATATGGCCGCAAAAATATGAAAATCTAAAGGATATAAATGATATGGTCATGGCTGGTCTAGATGTTAAAAAGATTACCAGACAAAATACCTTTCAGGGGCTAGAAGCCAAACTTAAATTCATAGGATGGAAGCGATGTTGAATAAAACCGATCAGGAAACCCTCATAATCTTACAGGAAGAATGTTCAGAGGTCATACAGTCTGTTAGTAAAATTTTTAGATTTGGCCTGCATGATCCTAAACCAAATCAGAACATGACTAATCTGGATTATCTAGAAACAGAACTGGGAGATGTACTATGCCTCATTGACATACTAATCTCTAATGGTGTCGTGAATGCCAAAAACATAGACGATGCTGCTGGCAGAAAAAAAGAAAAACTTAAGGTTTTTAGTAATATTTTTACAGTGAAAGAGAACATTCAATATGAAAGTGAAACTAATTAGTTATTCACAGCATGCGTTTGATCCTTTTAGGGGAGATGAGATTGAATTACAACTTTCCAATATGCAAGATCTCGTTGCCTATTGCGCCCGAGTCTCGAACCCAAGTAATCAATCCAATACAGAAACCTCGGACCGATTACTCAGATACCTCATCAAGCACAAGCACTGGAGTCCCTTTGAAATGGTCTCAGTGTGCCTCGAGATCGAATGTACAAGAGACATTGCCAGACAAATCTTACGACACAGAAGCTTTAGTTTCCAGGAGTTCAGCCAGAGATATGCTGATCCAACTAAGGAGCTCAGCTTTGTTACTCGAACAGCTAGGCTACAGGACTCCAGCAACCGTCAGAATTCTACAGAACTTGACCTCACTAACCCAGAGCATAGAGAACTTAACAACCTCTGGATAGAAAAACAGCAAAAGGTCCTAAGAGCTGCTAAGGATGCCTATGAATGGGCCGTTATGAATGGCATAGCCAAGGAACAGGCCCGAGCAGTTTTGCCCGAGGGTCTGACAGTAAGCAGATTATATATACATGGTACGCTTAGAAGCTGGATCCATTATGTAGAACTAAGAAGTAGCAATGGTACACAGCTTGAACACCAGGACATAGCTCTGGCCTGTGCTAGGGTCATAGGCAAGGTATTTCCTCTTATAAATAACATTGGTAGTGACAATGAATACAAAACTTGATGTAGCCACCTTCATGAGGGCCGGAGGACAGCAGGTAGAAACACATAATGCTGGTTTCTACCCCGCCAGGATTGATCAGATTCACCTGTATGCAGAACTCATACGCGAAGAATATACTGAACTAGTCAGTGCTCTGGCGTCGCAGGACATAGTCGAAACTGCTGACGCCTGTGTAGATCTTATCTGGGTCATAGAAGGACTCATGTATAGTGCAGGCATTGATCCGCAGTCGGTCTGGGAAGAGGTAGCCAGATCTAATCACAGTAAAATTGTTCATGGTAATTTAATCAAACGAGAAGATGGCAAAGTGTTGAAACCCGAATCATTTACACCACCAAACATCAGACGAGCACTAGGACTATAAATGTGGCAAATAACTGCGCTGTTTAGTTTCCTACCGGGTTGGTTTTGGCAGGCATTGCTGGTCTTTGGCCTTCTGGCCATGTCAGCTGCCTGGTTCTTAGGAAAACTTCCTTTTATATCAACCCATAGATTTGGCGTACAGCTGGCTGGTATTGTAGCTACTGTAGTAGCCATCTGGTTCCTGGGTGCAGCCAGCAACGAAGCCAAGTGGCAGGCCGCCATGGAAGAAGCCAAGAAAGAAAAAGAAGCCATAGAAGCCAAGGCCAAGGCCGAAAACGAACGATTGGCTTCGGAGCTAAACAAGGCCATGAAAACCTCTGATGACCTCCGCCGGGTCAACAATCAGCAGGCGTCGGCCCTGTCGTCAGCACTAAAGTCTGGAACAGCTACGGTTCAGACCATTAAAGAAACCGTTGTACAGAACATGACAGCCGAAGAAAAGGCAAAGTATGAAAAACTAACAGCGGATCAGAAGGCCGAACACGATAAGAAGATCGAAGATCTCATGAAGCAGTATAAGCAGTGTCCTAATGTTCCAGCCTTCAATGTGGATCAGATCGAACAACGAATCAGACCGCCGCGTCGTCCCGAGACTGCAAAGGAGGAAAAGAAATGAGATTCCTTGTTGCTGTTTTGTTGTGCCTGAGCCTAGCAGGCTGTGGCGTCATGCAATACTTTAATCTAAAGCCAACTTGGCCTAGACCTGCTTCTGAAGAAAGTCTAAAACCCTGTGAAGATTTAAAGAAATTCGAAAACAAAAACGCAGACGGTTCTGTGGATCTTCTAGAGTTTCAGAAATCGGTCATAGAAAATTATTTACTACACTATAAATGTTCTGATAAAAATGATTCATGGATTGATTGGTATATTACCCAAAAACGAGTCTACGAGTCAGGCGGCAAAAAATGAAAATCCTATCTGCTCTATTACTTTCAGTCTTTCTGGCTAGCTGCGCAACCAAAGAACAAATGTATTATGATACAGCCAAATCAGTCAGTAAGGATAACACTGTTTCTCAAACTGCCTGCTGGGCAGCTATAACCGAAATCGCCAAAGGCGGCGATAGCGGAGCCAAGGTTGGCGCCATAGTCCTTGCAGAAAAATGCAAAAATGAAACCGTAAAGGTACAACCACCCCAGAAAAATTGGTTTGGTTTCTGATTTGCGCGTGATCTAAAAATAACAAAGTAAATTAATGAATAATATTGTAAAAAATATTAGGATTGACTATTCTCGCGATGATCTGTTCGATAGACTGGGCCTGCTTAGACTGCGTGAAAGCTACATGCGCGAAGAAGAAAGCAGCCCGCAGGAACGATTTGCATATGTATCTGCATCTTTTGGAAGTAATCTAAAACATGCACAACGCTTATATGAATACTCTAGCAAACACTGGCTTTCATATAGTACGCCAATTCTATCCTTTGGTCGCTCAAAACGCGGTCTCCCTATTTCATGTTTTTTGCCGTTTCTTGACGACTCTGCTGAAGGTTTGGTAGACACGCTATCAGAAGTAAATTGGTTATCCATGTTAGGAGGTGGAGTTGGAATCGGAATCGGTATTCGTAGCGCTGATGATAAGTCTGTTGGTGTTATGCCTCATCTTCGGACTTACGATGCATCTTCTCTCGCATACAGACAAGGTCGCACTCGGAGGGGTAGCTATGCTGCTTATCTTGACATCAATCATCCGGACATTCTCCTATTTCTCGACATGAGAAAACCTACGGGTGATCCGAACATGCGAGCTCTTAATTTACATCATGGCATTAACATCACGGATGATTTTATGCAGATCATAGAACGCTGCATGATTGATCCAAATGCAGATGACACATTTGAGTTAAAAGACCCTCATAGTGGTACTGTAAGAGAAAAGATATCGGCAAGGGAATTATGGCAACGCATTTTGGAACTTAGGATGCAGACCGGAGAGCCATATCTACATTTTATTGATACAAGCAATAAATCCTTACCAGAATTTCAAAAGAAACTAGGTCTAAAGATTCGTCAAAGTAATCTATGTTCTGAAATTGTCTTACCAACAGATAAAGAAAGAACAGCTGTATGTTGTTTATCATCAGTTAATTTGGAGTATTACGATGAATGGAAAGATAATGAATTATTTTTGCGGGACATTGCAGAGATGCTTGATAACGTACTTCAGTACTTTATTGATCATGCTCCTAATTCTATCTCTAGAGCTAAATTTTCTGCTTCTAGGGAGCGCAGCATTGGTGTGGGGGCTCTCGGCTTTCATGCTTACTTACAACGCTCTGGAGTACCATTTGAGTCGGCTTTAGCAGTAAGTAAGAATAGACAAATATTCAAACACATTGGTGAAGGATTAGATCGTGCTAATCTAGAGTTAGGTAAAGAAAGAGGCGAAGCACCTGACGCTACTGGCACAGGTTATAGATTTTCTCACACATCCGCCATAGCACCAAATGCATCGTCGTCAATTATCATGGGTAACACAAGTCCTTCCATTGAACCCTATAGGGCCAATGCCTATAGACAAGACACTCTTTCAGGAGCCTTCTTAAATAAGAACAAATGGTTGGATAAAATTATCAGAGAACGTTGTGAGGCCGATCCCAGACTAGATTATAATGACATCTGGTCGAGTATCATAGCCAACGATGGTAGTGTTCAGCATCTGGACTTTCTGGACGACTGGACTCGTGATGTATTTAAAACCTCCATGGAAATCGACCAGAGATGGATCGTGCAGCATGCAGCCGATAGACAACAGTACATAGACCAAGCGCAGAGTATTAATTTATTTTTCAGGCCAGATTCCAATGTCAAATACATACATGCCGTACATTTCATGGCCTGGAAATTACAATTAAAAACACTTTACTATTGTAGATCAGAAAAAATAGGCAAGGCCGATAAGGTTTCCAAGAAAATAGAAAGAAAAGTGATTGAGGAGATAGACCTTAAAGCGCTAGCTCAGGGAGATGAATGTTTAGCCTGTCAGGGATAAGGAGCACCAATGCTGGTTATTACTCAAAAAGCCTTCAAACAAATTAAACAAATTCAAGAAGAAGAAACAGAAACTTCGCCCCTTAGAGTATTTGTAAAGGGGGGAGGGTGTTCTGGATTTCAGTATGGATTTGCCTTTGACAACAATCAAGCCGACGATGACTATGTCATGGAACAGCAGGGGGTCAAGGTGTTGGTAGATGCAGCTTCCATGATGTACTTAGAAGGTGCGGAAATTGATTACAAAAAAGATCTGACTTCTGCTCAGTTTATTATCAAAAACCCCAATGCCACCCACACCTGTGGCTGTGGTTCATCATTTGGAGCTTAACATGGCCTATTCAGAAAAAGTATTAGAACATTATGAAAACCCTCGTAATGTAGGTAGCTTTGCCAAGGAAGTCAAAAGAGTCGGCACCGGCATGGTTGGGGCACCTGCTTGCGGGGATGTTATGAAGTTACAGATTAAGGTTAATGAAGAAGGAATAATTACAGATGCTAGGTTTAAAACTTATGGTTGCGGAAGTGCTATTGCAAGTAGTTCATTGGTCACTGAATGGGTTAAGGGCAAAACACTTGACCAAGCAACAAGTATCAAGAATACACAGATTGCGGAAGAGCTTGCACTCCCTCCGGTTAAAATACATTGCTCTATCTTAGCAGAAGACGCTATCAAGGCCGCCATAAAGGATTTCAAGCAAAAATACGAGGTGTAAATGGCTTTTTTGGTTGCTAATATATACCCTAATAGCTACAAAGTTTATACCAATAAACATACAGAGAAACCATCCCATTTGGGATATACTACAACTGTTATGTTGTTCAGACCACAAAAACAATTTCAACAGCAAGAAAATGACTAAAAAAACTAAACTAAAATTAAGCGAAGAACGCAACTATTTCAAACCCTTTAGTTATCCCTGGGCCTATGATGCGTGGTTAAAACATGAACAAATGCATTGGTTGCATACTGAAGTACCCATGCTGGAAGATGTTAAGGATTGGAAAAATAAATTGAGCGAACAAGAGAAAAAGTTTTTAACACACATATTTCGTTTTTTTACACAAGGTGATATTGATGTTGCGGGTGGTTATGTAAAAAATTATCTACCATATTTTCCACAACCAGAAGTCCGTATGATGTTGCTAGGCTTTGCTGCTCGAGAAGCGTTACACATAGCAGCCTATAGTCATCTTATCGAATCCTTAGGAATGCCCGAAACTACGTACAATGAGTTCCTACAATATTCGGAAATGAAAGAAAAACATGAATACTTTCTTGATATTAGTTTAAAAAATGGTACTAAACAATCTACTGCCACACACATAGCTGCATTCTCGGCGTTCACCGAAGGCATGCAGTTGTTCAGTAGTTTTATCATGTTGCTTAATTTTCCACGTCATGGTGTCATGCGAGGCATGGGGCAGATTGTCACCTGGTCTATAGTTGATGAGACTCAGCACACCGAAAACATGATCAAGCTGTTTCGCGCCTTTATAGAAGAAAATCGAGAAATCTGGAATGACGATCTCAAAAGTCAAATTTATACTATTGCCTCTAAAATGGTAGATCTGGAGGATAAGTTTATTGATCTGGCATTTGGGCTGGTACCTATGGCTAATCTGGACGCTAGTGACGTTAAATCTTATATCAGGTATATTACTGACCGTCGTCTTATTAGCCTGGGTCTTAAAGGAATCATGAAAGTTAAGAAGAATCCTTTGCCCTGGGTAGAAGAAATGATTAATGCTCCGACTCATACTAATTTCTTTGAGAACAGAGTAACAGACTATGCTAAAGGTTCTTTAACAGGTGATTGGAAGGATGTTTGGGGGAAGGTGGCATAAATGTCGTACTCAACAAAAGTATTAGAACACTATGAAAATCCTCGTAATGTAGGTAGTTTTGCCAAGGAAGTTAAAAGAGTCGGCACCGGCATGGTTGGCGCACCTGCTTGCGGGGATGTTATGAAGTTACAGATTTAATGAAACGTAATTATAAGCGTAATCAGATGCTAGTTGATCTTGATTTTGTTCCAGATGCCATTAAAACAAAGATTGTACAAGCATATGATAATACCAAACCAAGCACTCGAATGAATA
>OGVY01000173.1_pt1 | contig 11396 bp, 12 predicted proteins | sample 1575871 | NCBI WGS metagenome assembly OGVY01 (sample SAMN07581536, study PRJEB24739) | freshwater metagenome
TTCTATCAAACAGAATGCTACCGCTTGTGACCCGTCGAGACCGACCCACCATACTCCGTTCTCAGGAAAGACGGGGGTGTCTTCGGGTAAGCAGGCGCGTTGGAGTGTCTCCAATTCTTGCCTCAAGCCCACGGTCAGCTTTTTTATTTTTTTGAACTTAACCATTTCCCAACCCCCCCGAAAGGAAACTTTATGACAATCGCACAAAACAATGACGAGGATATTAAGGGCTATCTTGAAATAGAAGAAGGGGTAGATAACGAGGATGGCACCTTTACCTACCATATTAAGGGGTCTCAAGAGACGTTAGATGATCTTATGTCAACTTTTTTTGCTTCCGCCATAATAGCGGGGATTAAATCAACAAAGAAAGATAATGATCAGTTCTTAAAACTTAAGGAAGCAGCTGCCGACCTTGAAAGATTTCTGCGAGTGTGGGAGGAAAGCGATACTTTGGATTATTCCCCCGAAGTTAAAGATCGTCGTGAAGCTTTGACTAAAATTCTTTACGGGGGAGAGAAGTGAAACCAATTTTTTCTAGAGTAGAACGAAAAGTCTTTGACTACCTAGACACGCATAAAAAACCCGTCACTCAAAAACAGTTAGCTAAATATTTTATTTTGAGCACAAGTTCAATTTCAAACGCGCTTAGTGGACTTGAAGCGGCTGGGTTAATAATCGTGACCAAACAAGGCAATACTAAACTTTACAGGGTAAAAATAGATGCACCTAATAACGCTCGACTTTGAAACTTTTTATGACACAGGCTTCTCGCTGACTCGCCTGACGACTGAAGAGTACATCAGAGACGAGCAATTTGAGATTATCGGAGTAGGAATAAAGATTGATGATGCCCCGGCATATTGGGTTTCAGGTGCACGTGAAACACTAAATAAGCATCTTCTCTCTCTTCCTTGGAGAAACTCTGCGCTGATCTGTCATAATACAATGTTTGACGGCGCGATACTAGCGTGGAACCTAAAAATCTTTCCAAAGAAATACATTGACACACTTAGCATGGCTCGCGCACTGCACGGCGTAGACGCAGGTGGCTCATTAAAAGCTCTTGCCGAACGATATGAGATCGGAGTGAAAGGTACTGAGGTAATTGAGGCTAAAGGCAAACGCGCAGCCGACTTTACCGAAGCAGAACTAAACCGCTATGGCGAGTACTGCAAGAACGACGTTGAGCTAACTTACAAACTATTCAATTGTATGGTGTCGAGGTTTGCGGAGAGTGAGCTTGACCTTATCGACTTAACGCTACGCATGTTTATTCAGCCTGTGCTGACGGTCGATAGCAGTCTGCTTCAGGAAAGACTTGTTGAGCTAAACAACGAGAAGATGGAACTGCTTGGGTCGCTCAAAGAAAAACTTGAGTGCGCAGACGAAGAAGAGGTCAGGCAAAAACTGGCATCAAATAAAAAGTTCGCGGATACGCTAACGTCGTTTGGCGTTGAAGTACCAATGAAAGTTTCACCTCGCACAGGAAAAGATACGTACGCACTCGCTAAAAATGATGAGGGCTTCCTTGAATTATTAGAGCATGAAGACTCGTTCGTACAACATTTATGCTCTGTCCGGCTCGGTACTAAATCAACCATCGAAGAATCCCGTATACAACGGTTCATTGACGTTGGTTCTAGAAATAATGGTCGACTACCTATTCCTCTTAAATATTATGGTGCTCACACAGGTCGATGGGCTGGCTCTGATAAGGTTAACTTTCAAAATCTTCCGAGTAGAGACAAAAAGAAGAAAGCTCTCAAGAACGCGGTGGTCGCTCCAGACGGTTACGTAGTCATTAACTGTGACTCTTCTCAAATCGAAGCGCGTGTGCTCGCATGGTTAGCAGGTCAAACAGACGTGGTACAAGCGTTTGCTGAGGGGCGTGATGTCTACTCCGAGTTTGCTAGTAAAATTTATAAGCGAAGGATTAGCAAAGATAATCCTATTGAACGCTTTGTGGGTAAGACTTGCATCTTGGGGCTAGGATATGGCACAGGCGCGCTGAAGCTCCAGCACACTCTAAAGACGCAACCTCCCGGCGCGACTGTCACGGAAGACGAAGCCAAAGAGATGGTCAATCTTTACAGAGAAGAGAATGACAAGATCACAGACCTGTGGGCTGACTGCGACTCATACTTGGAGCAGCTTATATCTTGGCCTATCAAAAACGGTGCGCCCATCACTGATTACTATCTTGGCAAGAAAGACTGCGTGACCGCTACGCCGCAAGGGATCTTACTGCCTAATAACTTTTTTATAACATACGCAAATATTAAGAAAGACACTAGCGAAGCAAAATCCAAAATTATGTATGAGTCTCGCAAAGGTCCGGTGTCAATCTGGGGTGGAGCAGTTGTGGAGAATATCGTGCAAGCATTGGCACGGTGCATCGTGGGGGAGCAGATGTTGGAGATCAGCAAAGAGTATCGCCCCGTGCTGACTGTTCATGACGCGGTGGTTTGCGTAGTTCCTGAAGATGAGGTAGAAAGTGCAACCGAGTACATAACTCGGTGTATGAAGATAGCGCCCACTTGGGCGTCGGGGCTTCCAGTCACCTGTGAAGCAAATTTTGGTCGTTCTTATGGAGATTGCTAATGAAACAAGCCATGGAGTATGATGACTACTCAGAAAATTTAATCCGCGTCAAGAGTTTAGTGACGGGCGTCGAAAGATTTTTTAACGACAAAAATTTTAATGAGTGTTTACAAGCGGTTACCGAACTTTGTACCGAAGCTCGTGAGATGAAACACCGTCTCCATAAGGTGGTCCCGTTGCCGCATACAATAAAGGGCTAGTAAAATGGATCAGCTTCAGTGGTCGTACTCAAGTCTTAAAGATTTTGCTGGGTGTCCTAAGAGATACCATGAAATAAAAATTCTTAAGAACTTTGAGTTTGTACCCACTGAAGCAATCCTTGTAGGGCAACGAATCCATAGCGCCATCGAACACTACATTAAGGATGGCACACCTCTACCTAAAAATTATCTGCACTACAAGGAATATATTGATCCCATCTTGGAGCTACCCGGAGAAAAGATGGTTGAGCATAAGATGGCGTTGAAGTTTGACCGTACCGCATGCGACTTTTCAGACAAGAATCGGTGGGTGCGAGGCATCGCTGACCTGATCATCCTAAACCGCGAGAACAAGATCGCTACAGTAGTCGACTGGAAGACAGGCAGTGAACGCTACCCTGACGTGAATCAGTTGAAGCTCATGGCGCTGATGATCTTTGCGCACTTCCCTGAGGTGGACTCTGTACGCTCTGCTCTTGTGTTTGTCAATAAAAAACATCTTGTATCAGAAGACTATACGAGAGAAAATAGCGCATCTCTTTGGGAGCACTTCCTGCCCGACCTTGAGCGACTGAAGTTGGCACATGAGAAGGACGAGTGGGTTGAGTCCCCATCAGCTCTGTGTGCGTACTGCGCAGTGAAAACATGCAAATTTAATAAGGCTTAATCATGCCCTACGTCAACAAGCCAAGGCCCTACAAGAAAGAATACGAGCAACAAGTTGCGCGGGGTGAACATGCAGATCGCATGGAGCGACAACGGGCTAGACGTGCTCTTGACAAGAAGGGCAAAGACAAGAACGGTAACGGCAAAGCAGACATGCGTGAGGGCAAAGACGTCTCTCACAAAAAAGCTTTGAGCAAAGGTGGTAATAACAAAGATGGCTACACCATACAGCCCGCAAGTGTCAACCGTTCGTTTCTAAGGGATTCCTCTAGGCGTCTAGTTTCAGAAAAAAGCAAGCGCGAACGAAAAAAGACTTGACATATTTTTAAGTCACCCTAAAATACGATCTGAGCCTATCAGTTTCTTTTCTGCCTGATAGCCTGAAGGTCGTAAGGTGTGAGTGAGCCTTTAGGAGCCGCCCTCCCACGGTGGTCTCAATTAACCGCATCAGTTGAACGGCGCTCTTGCACTCTATGCTCTCCGGCGTGTTAGGTTCAACCGTGCTAGTGGGGCTTCGGCCCCAGCTAGTACGTCTAGTCGAATCTAGTTAAAGGAGTTGTATGCAGGATTACAAATGGCCCGGTTTGTTTAAACCGTTCCAACATCAAATTAGCACTGCTAACTTTTTAGTCAATAACAGACGCGCGTTCTGTTTTAACGAAGCTGGCACAGGCAAGACATCCTCAGCGATATGGGCTGCGGACTATCTTATGGAACTTGGCTTGATAAAAAAAGTTCTTGTCATATGTCCCCTCTCAATCATGTACTCGGCATGGCAAGCAGACTTGTTTAAGACTGCGATGCACAGACGAACTGCCGTTGCCCATGGATCGGCTAGCAAGCGTAAGAAAATTCTTGAGAGCGACTACGAGTTCATCATCATTAATTACGATGGTGTAAACATCGTACGCAGTGAGATCAATGCCGCGCAGTTTGATCTGGTCATTGTTGACGAGGCCAACGCATACAAAAGCACAAGCACTCAACGATGGAAGACTTTAAGGTCTATTTTGTATCCGCACATGGGATTGTGGATGATGACTGGCACCCCTGCGTCTCAGTCACCTATTGATGCGTACGGACTGGCGCGGCTTGTATGTCCTGACAATGTACCAAAATTTAAAAACTCATGGCAAGACAAAGTCATGTTCCAGGTAAGCAAGTTCAAGTGGTTACCAAAGCCGGGGTCACGGGACATCGTATACAGGGCGCTTCAACCTGCGATCCGCTACACCAAAGCAGAGTGTCTTGATCTACCTGATGTGACCTATCAATACAGGGCCGCGCCGCTTACGTTGCAGCAGCAAAGGTATTACAAAATGATCCGTGACGACCGCATGGTGAAGGCAGCGGGAGAGCAGATCTCAGCAGTCAATGCAGCAGCGTTACTGACAAAACTTCTTCAGTTGTCAGGCGGCGCAGTCTATACGGATGATGGCGAGATAGTTGAGTTTGATATATCTAACCGCCTTGCCATCTTAAAAGAAGCTCTGGAAGAGACAGAGCATAAGGTGCTGGTCTTTGTGCCGTACACGCACACTATCCAGCTTGTCACAAACTACTTAAGAAAGGAGGGTTATACCGCAGAGATAATTTCAGGCGACGTAAGCGCATCTGAACGAGGAGCTATCTTTAACAGGTTCCAGACGACAGACAACCCACGGGTTTTAGTCATCCAGCCTCAAGCGGCATCACATGGAGTCACGTTGACTGCGGCTGATACGATCATATTTTGGTCGCCAGTCATGTCAGTTGAGACTTATATTCAGTGTGTAGCGCGTATTGATAGGGTGGGACAGCAGAAAAAGATGACTGTCATTAACCTTGAAGGGTCAGAGGTAGAGCGCAAGATGTACAAAATGCTTGAGAACAAGATTGACCTACATTCAAAACTAGTCGAACTGTACACAAACGAGTTAGAAACGGAGGAAGTATGAATATTAACGACCTTACCAGTGCATACATGGCGATACGCACCGAGCGTGAGAAGTTGTCGTTTGAGTTTAAAAAAGTAGATGAGAGCCTAAAATCTGAGCAAACTGTCCTTGAGCAAGAGATGCTCAAACTTTGCGCGGAGCAGGGCGCAGATAGTATCCGTACCCCCAACGGCACCGTCATGCGCGGGGTCAAGTCAAGATTCCATGTGCTTGACTGGGATACGTTTTATGAGTTTGTCATCAAAAATCGCGCACCGCAGCTTTTGCAGAAGCGGGTTCATGAGTCAAACTTTGAAGAATTCATGATCGGGAAGGAATCGGATGGCCTCCCTCCCGGCGTGAACGTGGCGAAGGAGTATGTCATCACGGTACGTAAGCCATCCAAAGAAACACAGTCACTTGACTTTGAAGCACTCAACCAGTAAAGGAGCAGTACAAAATGAGTAACGAACTTGCAACTATTCTTTCTAACGCCGCAGCCCTTGTTCAACACGGTCTTGACGAAGATACCGCAGCAGTCGCAGGTGGCCTAGGCACTAAGCGAATCTCAATCGCTGGTGGCACTTTCCGTATGATGGTCAACGGCAAGGAGCAAGCTTCTATTGAGGATCGTTTTATGAACATCGTATTTGTTAAGATGGCCCATGATCCATCGCGTACTTTCTACGCGGAGTCGTACAAGGAAGGTCAGAAGGTCTCTCCAGCATGTTGGTCTAACGATTCCAAAACACCCAGTCCTGATGTAAAAAATCCTGTAAGCGATACTTGTCAAGGGTGTGCTAATGCGATTAAAGGCTCTGGTCAAGGTGGTATTGGTACGGCATGCCGTTTATCTTGGCGTACTGCGGTCGTGTTGCCTCAGCAGTTGGATGGCCCTGTTTATCAGCTAGTTCTTCCCGCAACATCTTCTTTTGGCGAGGAAGACAATGGTCGCTGGCCCTTCCGTCCCTATGTGCAGATGCTTGCTTCCCACAACGTAAGTGCGGGTGCTGTTGTTACCAAGATGCAGTTTGATACCAAGGCAAAAGTACCCCGTGTCCTGTTTTCTCCTGCTGGAGCAGTATCAGCGGATGATATGGATGTAATTCGTCGTCAAGGTAAGACACCCGCTGCTGAAGGGGCTGTTAAACTGACTGTATACCAAGTCGATGAAGGTGAGCCTGAGCCCGAACCAGTCAAGCGTGAGAGTACTAAACGCTCTGAAGCTGGGGCAGCTACCGATGGTAGCGCATCTGATCTTGTAAAGAAGTGGGCAAAGAAGAGTGCCTAGGAACTACAGTTCTGAGTTTATTAAGTCGCTTAAAACCATGGGTGTACGCGACGGGATTGGGGTTGTACTTGCTAAAAGATGTGTTAAAGCAAACATACCTACCACGCTGGTATCCAAACTTCTTGGGGTCAGCAGACAGACCGTGCACGCTTGGTTTAGAGGTGGCAAAGTAAGCTCAGAACGTGTTCAGTATCTTGAAGCACTTATCCGAATAATTGACGCAGACCTACAAAAAGGGGTTCTACCACTCACGAACTATAAAAGCATTGAGGCGTACTACGAAAGCCTCACTTCTGGCCCCGTATAACGGGTATTGTTAATTGGGCAGGGCTGGTCCCTGCCCTTATTGTCTCTACTGCCATGTACAAAAAATTTCTTGAGACAATATTGCCCAGCCAAGGCAATTATTGCGTAGTAAGAATTAAAGGCACCCATGAAGTACACCAACACTTCATTGAGAATGCAGACCTAGAAAAACTTTACAAGGAGATCGAGAAGCAGAAAAAACAGGAAGGGAACATCTACTTTGCACTGTCTTCTTTTGAGGGCTATCGCCGCCTTGCCGAAGATAGTATGTACCTTAAGACGTTCTTCATTGATATCGACGTTGGTAAGGCAAAGAATAGTTATAACACGCGCGACGAAGCGTTCGCGGCGTTAGCGTCTTTCATTGAGGCGTATAAATTTCCTGAACCAACCATCGTTGATTCTGGCAACGGACTGCACGTCTACTGGATTCTTAAAGAAGAGATAGAAGCCAAGGTGTGGCGCATGTACGCGTCCACGTTTAAAAAGATGATGCAGGATCATGGGTTGGTTATCGACCCAGCAGTGCCAGCCGACTCCTCGCGTGTCTTACGTATCCCTTATACGACGAAGTACAACAAGGACGGTACGACTGCGGGCACAGAGCTGATCACTGAGATCTTTACCTACGACTTGGAAGATTTCGTTTCACGCCTAGGTGAAGTGCAAATTAACCCCGATGCCTTTGACCTGAAGAAAGTCAAAAAAGGTCTAGACGAAGACACTCTCAAACTCCTTGGGTACGACAATTATGAATACGTCTTTCAAGAAATTGCTCAACGATCCCTCGACGGAAACGGGTGCAACCAGATCAAGTGGATGCTCGAAAACTCCGCTAGTTGTCCGGAGCCGCTCTGGTACGCTGGAATATCTGTCGCCGCTAGGTGTGTTGATGCTGATACAGCTATCCACCTCATGTCCGAAGACTACCCCGGATATAGCTACGACGAAACAGAAAGAAAAGCCCAACAAAGTCTCAACGAAGCAAAATGGGCACACGGGTGCGACAAGTTTGAAGACGCAAACCCCGGTGGTTGCGAAGGTTGTCCCTATAAAGGGCAAGTTAAAACCAAGTCCCCAATTGGGATCGGAATCAGATTACGCGTCGCCGAACCGGGGTCTTCTCCTCCCACAATACCAACCGAGTCAGAACCAGTCGAATCAGTTGAGCCAGAATCAGTACAAAATGAAGACGACAAAACGTTCCCGCAGAAGTATGTAGTCTTTCCCAAAGCACTCTTCCCGTTCAGACGTGCTATCAGCGGTGGTATATACAGGCAGATGCCTGACAAGACTGCCAAAGACGGAACAAAGATTGTTCAAAAAGACTTTCAGGTTTACCCATATGATCTAGTACCAATTAAACGGATGACGAGTCCGTTCGACGGCGAGTGTTTGCATATGCGGCACTTCACCCCTAAAGATGGTGTACAGGATCTAATCATCCCAATGAAGATGTTGGGTAAGACCGATGCGTTTAAAGAGTTCTTGTACTCTAACGCGGTAATGATCACTGAGATAGCTTTCCCTCACTTCAAAGAATATCTTATGAAATGGAGCTCATACTTGATTAAGATGCAAAAGGTAGAAGAAATGCGCGTCCAGATGGGCTGGACTAAGAACCCTGAGAAGGGATCATTTGTAATCGGTGAGTTAGAAATAACACCACGAGGCCGCTTTACTTGCCCAATCGCATCTACGACACGCAATGTCGCGCCGCTTCTAAAAGAGCACGGAGACCTTGAGGTTTGGCAAAAAACGGTTCAGCAATATATGGAAACTGACCGGTACTATATGTTTGCTTACGGAGTGCTTGTAGGTTTTGCATCTCCGTTGATTGCACTATCCAACATCCCGGGCTGCACAATTTCTTTTAACGGCGATAAGGGTATGGGTAAGACGGGAACTTTATATGGTGGTTTAAGTGTATTTGGCGATCCAGAAAAACAAAAAATTGCAACCCAAGATGGAGCAACTCAACAGGCTTTGATATCACGAGCTACAACTCTTAATAGCCTAATGCTGGGGCTAGATGAGGTTACTCATTGGAAAGATGAAATTATTGGTCAGGTTGTTTATAAATTAGCAATGAATGAAGTTTCTAAGATCAGGCTGCAGAGTTCATACAATCAAGAACGTAAAACTCATGAAGGTTCTAAATTAATTACTGTTATGACGTCAAATAGATCAGTGATTGATAAAATTCAGTCTTACAACCCTGACGCTGGTGGTGAAATGCGGCGCCTACTTGAGTTTGAAATTATTAACTTAAATGGAGGTATTAAATTATCTGATAGCGTAGGTCGTAGTTTGATAGAGCCTTTGCGGCATCACTATGGACATGCTGGGCCCGTTTATATTGAAGAACTATATCGACTAGGTCTGCCGTACGTAGCTAATCTTATTGAAAAATGGAAGTTGCGTATGGAAAGTGAATTTTATGACATGACGGACTATACCTATTGGAATAGTGTTACGGCGTGTATTTTTGCCGCAGGAGAAATAGCCAACAGGATGGGGTTGTTAAACTACGACCTTGAGGCAATGTTTAAATTCTTCTTGAAGGATATGCACCGCCAACATAACTACAGAAAAGCCGCGAACAAGGACATGGCCGATTATGTTGATGATTTCTTATTAGCAAATATTCAACATTCAATTGCCTTCAATGGTGACAAGTGCGTGCTTGAACCTAGGGCAGCATTGAAAGTCAGGTACGAAGTAGATGAAGGCATAGTCTATGTGAGTTCTTCAGAACTCAAGAAGTACTTGACCGAGAGGAACATGACCAACTTTGAGCAGTTTGAAAACAAGCTCACGAAGTCGGGTCTTTTGATTAAGAGAGATAAAAAGCGTCTTGGGGCTGGTTGGAAGAACGGTCTTGGGTCAGCAAATGTTTGGGCTTACTACTTCAAAAAAGATGCCGAAAGCTTTATCACTGAAACCCTCGGAGAAGATAGTAGCGTTTGAGGAACCGGAGTGGCTCTTTCCCTACGAAGTGATGCAAATAGGGGAGAGCTTCTTCTTTCCGACTGTCAGACCTGCTTACGCGCATTACATTATTGATGTGACGTCAAAACGTGACGGTGTTCGAATGAAGACCTATACCGTCGTAGAAGACGGTGTGCTTGGCGTCAGGTCTTGGCGGGTGAGTTAATCGGGTTTAATTTCCATGTATTGTTGCGCGGAATTTGTGAAAGAAGACTTAAGCAGGTTCTGAGTCTTCCTGAGCAACTGTAGCTGATCTTCTTTTTCTTTAGCGGTCATGGTGTCCGAACGCCTGATTGTGTTCATCGCCTGATTAATGTTGCGTAGACCACCGTTAACAAACTTGTTGTACTGTGCAACAAGAGCTGGCGCAATAGGATTTTCACGAACAAACTCTGCATACTCTGGCTTTCCTTCTAGACTTTTTAGCCGTTTAGAAAGTTCAATAACTTCTTTTTCAACTTTCTTGAACTGGATGGCATCGTAGTTAGAAGGCGCCTTCAAGTAGGAATCAAGCAGATACGTGTCTGTGCGTGGGTCAAAATCTTTATTACCCGCTGCTACTTGTACCAAATTGTTTGTTGTCGAAATCGCTTTTGCTAATCCGTCTATGTAGTTGTTCGCAAAAAAGTAGATGCTGTTTGGTGACACATCCATGCCCGTATTTGAAAGCCACCATCTGGCTATGTCGCTATACATTGAAGGCACATTGTCCGTGCTCATATACGCGTCTGCGTAACGCGACGTCTGGCGATCAGGATAAATTCTGCGCCCAAGACCATCTACATTCATAGTGAACTGCACAAAAGGCTTTAGTGCAGATGGCGTAATTGAGTCAATAAACCAGCCTGTTGGATTCTCAAGTTTATCAATACGAGACGTCTGAATAGGCATGAAAGATTCAAACGCAGCGTCAGCAATATTGCTAATCGCTGGCATGAATGACTGACCGCCAGTAAAAAGCGCAGCTACCTGAGATCCAGCAGATGCAAGGGCACCGGAGCCAAACCCCCACGGCAATTGAAGAACAAGATCTCGTCCGTTAACGTCTATGCCGGTATTTATACGAAGCGCCCGTACCCATCGGGCCATATCGTCGGTACCAACTTTGTTTCGTTTTTGATCATCTTCCCCGGACATCATATACGCCATCATGTATGTAAAAAAGCCAATCCCCATGATGGCTGTAGACATCACTCGGGCCATTTTGCGCTCTTTGTTATAGCGTTCATACATGGCGTCTAGCTGATTGTCAGTGAGTTTTTCTCCGCCATAACGTGTCTGACTTTTGTAGTACTCTTTAAATTCTTTCTCGCCAACAAAAGAGAACGCCGGAGCAAGTGCTTTTATAGCCCGTACCGAGCCAGTAGCTGCTGGTCGGAAGAACATAAACCATGCACCAATCTCCCGTCCGTACTTACCCAC
>OGVY01000174.1_pt1 | contig 11370 bp, 13 predicted proteins | sample 1575871 | NCBI WGS metagenome assembly OGVY01 (sample SAMN07581536, study PRJEB24739) | freshwater metagenome
GTTTCCCAGTCACGATACGCTCAGGCGAGGGTATTGTCAAAGGTTAAGTCAAATATCCCCAAGCCAGCATAAGGGACATAGGTGATGGTGTTGTCGTAAGTTTCAAAGGTCAGCGTGGTCACCTGTACATACGCCAAGCCTGTCTCAACCACCGCAACGGCCGCAGCAACCGTGGTAGAGGTATCGTAAACTTCATACTTATATGACCCCGTTTCAAGCGATCCCACATTAAAGGTGAATTTGTCATAGCGATCGGTATAGCTGCTGAGGTTGGCGGATTTCAGCAGGGTGTAGTCGGTGCTGCTGTTCTTGGCGATGTTGGTGATTCGCAGGATGTACTTGGTGCCGCTGCTCGCTCTTTGCGTCCAAGTCACTACGATGGTATTGCTGGCGTTGGCCGTGAGGAAGATCATGCTTGTAAATGTAAATTCCTCGAAAGTTTACGAAATCCGCTTGAGGGATCGGTACAGCTCCGCCCTTCGCTCGGCGGTCTTGCTGATGTCAAACCGCTCCCGCACATCCTTAGCCAGCTGTTCTGCCATTGCCCTCGGCCATTCGGGTTCGTTGATGAACCTGCGGATGGTCTTGTACCATGCGTCTTTTTTGCCGTAAGGAATCAGCACGCCGTTGTGACCGTTGATAACGATGTCGGTGTAGGGAATGGTTTCGCTGGCGATGATGGCCTTGGTCATCCACCCTGCTTCCACCACCTTCAGTTCGCTTTTCAGCTTGTTGAACTTGGTATCTCGCAGGGGTGCGATCGTGGCGTTGATGAAGTTGTACCCGCCCACATAGCTGTAGATGTCAGCGGCTTGAATGCGGCCGTAGTTGGCGTTCTTGCCGTTGCAGGATAGCATCCGCTCGTAGTCGTGATACACAGGATTGTCATTGTACCCGCCGAGGTAAATCTTGTACCTGCCATCCAGCGAATGGTCGTGAGCCAGCAGGCCGAAGGAATGCTCCACCAGGGCAATGTCCTCCTGATGCTGCGCACCGCCGAACCATCCAATCTTGAACTTATCTTTCTCAGGCTCCTCGTCAGGATTGGCCTTATACTGCTGATATGCTTCATACGGTTCATTCGGCAGGATGGTGACCTTTTTGTTCAGCAGGCGAATCTTCTGCGCCAAGTGTTCGGTGGTCGTAGTCACATGGTCGGCCAAGCGGATGTGTTCACGGATCTGCTCGTCCAGCTTGGTGTCCAAATAGTGCCTGTACATGATATGCCCAGATTCCAGCACCCAATAGTCATCAAGGTCAAGGATCACCTTCGCTCCATAGGTCGTAAGAGCCTTGTAGACATTGCGAATCTGATCAAGCGTACCCTGACACCACAAGCGATTAAATAGCCACACATCGACCGTCTTAAGGTCATCGTCGTTGACATTGCCGATGTTGTCCACGCAGACATAGTCAAACTCGGTGTAGTTGTCGCCAAGGTAAGCGTTCGGCATCTCCAAGCGGTAGAACGAGCAACCCGTTGGATGGGCGTTGTAAACGATGCAAATTCTCATGCTCAAAGGTACAAAAAAAAGGCCACCCCCGAAGAGATGGCCTTAACCACTAAACCATGCGGCGTATGAGAACCGCAGGTCAAAGATAATCTACGATCCGCTGATTTGCGTTGAAGATGCGCTAAAAATACCAAGCGCAATGCTCAATAAAGGTGCAGGCTCCATGCCAGTCAAGGTCATCTCAAAGCCATTGCGATCACCAAAAGCAGTGCCTGTAGATGATGTGCCTGTCGTAATTTCAAGTCCATTTTCCGCACCCAGCAGCCAATACCTGCCGTTATTATCCTCGACAATCGCAATCAGTCGGCCTTTTGCCATCAATCTTAATTCGTTGCGAACAGCGACTTGTAGCTTGTTGATTACAAATGTTATTTCAGGAGCATAAAACAAAGTGCCATTTTCGGTGCTTGCCGTTAATGATTCACTCATCATTGAAGTTGCACGAGTTAAATCGTACTTGTAAAATCCTGACGCAATGTAACCCGTAAAGCCAGTCACCGTGCCGCTGCCGTTGGTGTTTACGGATCCAGTTGAATTAAATCCCTGCACATACAGGGTTTTGATGCCGCCGACGGAATCTCGGTTGCAGCCAAGGGCATAGCCCGTAGTTAGTGAACAAGACATAGTGTATATTTTATTTTAAGAGTTGCAAGAATAAAAAGCGGGGGGAAGTTGCCCTCCCCCCTTACACTTAGGCCAAACGGAAGTCAACGACTAAGTCAGGATAGGCTACCTGCACACCAACTTTGAAGGCGGCTTGGAAGCGGACTTCATCGTTGTCCTTGGAGTACCACAAGGAGAAATTCTCCTCATCGCTCAACAGGTCAGTTCCGTAGAAGAAATTGCCGAGGTAAGAGCAGACGATGCGGTTCGTTCCAGTCAAGCCGGGAACAGCAACTACACGGACATTCGTTCCGGGGTAGATGATGTCACCATCGGCCAACCCTTGCAGGTCAACTTGGTTGTACATCACGCCTGTGTTGGCCTTGAACGCTCCAATCAAGGTGCGGAAGTTATTCCATCCGCAGAACATGATGAGGTCATTGCGGGTCAAGATGGCCTGCGGAATTTGGTTGTAAATTCCATCGAAAACGCTGATGACGTTGGTGGTTGTGATTGAACTTACCGCACCTGTGTTGCCCGATACGGTAGAACCCGATGCAGCGTTCAAGATTGTGAGCATACCAGTCACCAAGGTAGAACCCGACCAGATTGCGTTCTCCAAAGCCTCGGCGATGCGAAGGGCTTTCTGCTCTGCGTATGCTTGCTCGAAAGGCACGCCTTCGTAGGTAGAACCTTGGGTCAACTGCGACTGCATCCAGTACTGCTCAAGAGAGCGAGGGCAAAGTGCCTCTTGGATTTTCATGGCGGCAACGGTGATGTTACGCTGCGTGAAAGTGGTTGCACCCGAAGCGGCACCTGCGACATTCCATCCGCAAGCCGTTCCTGATTGGAGGGCAGCATCGGTGTCCATCAAGTTCAGGGCAGCGGCTGATTTGATACCAACCTGCTTGGTGAACAGGGCAGCGGTGCGAGCCGAGAATACGGCTTTGGTGATGAGCGGCAATCTTTGCTGCTCCGTGTAGGCGGTTAGTGATGAAAGTGAAAATGACATGATTTTGTTTTTTAGGGGTTAAGGTTTATTTAGATTTTTTGAGGTTTTGAATAGACTGAGCAAGTGCGGTGAAGTTCTGCGCTGCGGCGGCCTTGCGCTGCTCGACAATAACGGACGCAGTAGGCTTTGGTGCTTCGGTCGGCAGTTCGGCAACCTTCTCGACAATGTCGGTCATGGTTTCCATCTGCGATGCAAAGGCTGCCATTTTTTCCTTCATCGTGCCAAGTTCGGCGTAGGCGGCTTTGAGTTCCTCCATGATGCTGACAAGGTGCTTCTTGACGATTTCCTCCACCACCGCAGGGTCAACGAATGGGTAGCCTTCGGCGATTTCACTCACCACTTCACCCGCAACTTCGGGGGTTATCTCGGCAGCAACAGCGACTTCCTCGGCAGGTGCTGCGGTTTCGGCCACAACGACCTCAACGATCTTACCACCTTCGGTCTTGACCACGCCAACGCCCTCGACTTGATGCTCGCCATCAGGTGCTGGCAGGGCTTCATCTTCGGTCATGACATACACAGGAGTGCCTGCAACAAGGTCGCCATCCACACGGATGACCGTGCCATCGGCCAACTTATAGTCGGCGAAGGCTTGCTTTTGAGTTGTGAACTTGCGGAGTTCAGTCCGCAAAGTTTCGATTGCTGATTTTAGATTCATAGATTAAAGGGATTTGTAGGTTGGGTTAAAATGTTGCAAAAAATTAGTCAGGTCGTTGGCAAGTCCCGCAAGGGCAACCTCCAGCTCCGTGCCTGTGTTGGACATCCCGAATAAGCCCTCGACCGAGAATCCTTTGAAGGCGTGGCGGTTATCCCAGACCTCGTCGTTCTCGACCTTGAAGCTGCCAAACCAACTGCCATCGGGAGTATCCTCATAGCCCTTCGGCGGCATCACGCCACGTTCTGCGTCGGTGATGTAGCTTTCAAACATATACACGCCATCGAGTTCGGCGTTGTGGTAAGCGTTGACGTTGTGCTGGTTTCCTTGCTTGAAGTACTTCTGCACGATGGTGCGGATCGTGTCTTTGTCAAACACCACATAGTACTCGCCGTAGGTGTCATCCTTGCGGTATATCGGTGTGTCTGCCAGCATCAGCGGGCCAGTCAATACCCTGCGCTCTCCAGTTTCGGCAAAGCGTTGCGAGGTCTTGGCAAAGGCTTGGAAGGGCTTCTCGATAGCAGGCATGTCCACAAGGGCTACGAATTGCACGCCCTCATCCACCTCGTTGACGGTCATCTTATAGACAGGTAATTCCATAGCCGTAGATGTAGTTAGCTTCCAAGTGTTGCAAATTCCGACAACTGCCTGACCCTGCTGGTGGTCTGCTGGATGTCCCGCTCGACCACATAAGCCCGCATGGGTTGAGTTCCCTGCGGCTGTGGTACAGGCTGACCTTGATTGCCCAGCATGGTCGTGTTGGGATTGCTGAAGGTTGCCGCAGGCGTGGCTGTTGTTGTTCCGCCGTCGCCCGAAGGTGCAGGTGCAGAACCACCGCCGCCGCCGCCTTGGAATTGCGTGGATCGGATTTTGGCTACATTCGCAAGGCCAGCCGCAAGGGTCAATCCCGCTTGCACAAATCGCTGACCTGGGAATAGTTCTTTGGTCATAGCCAAAGCTGAGGTTACGCCAAGGTAGGTGTTTACGAGGGCTTGGGCGATGCTTGCTACTTTAGCCGCATTGAATGCCTTGCGCTGGGCTTCCTCACTCTTGCCTGCTGTTGCCGTGATGATGTCGCCAATAATGCTGAAGGATTGGTCAGCCATCTGCTGCTTAACCCTCGCCAGTTCTTCCTCCCGCTGGATTTCCGCAGCCTTTACGACTTTATCTCTTTCCACATCACGAGCCGTAGCAGTCATCCGTGCCTTCGCTTCTTTTTTCATCCCATCCTCAATGGTCTGCAAACGCTTATCCTCGGCAGCTTGCAGGCCCTCCTGACGCAAAGTGTTAAGTTCAAATTCCCAATGCAAAAGCTCCTCACGGTATTTGTTGCGTAGATCAGCGAGTTTTTCGTTTTCCGCTTGCTGCTGCTTTATTCTCTGATCGGACTTTGCTTTGTTGCGGTCAGCAGCAGCCTTGTTCTCCGCCGCCTCATCCTTGTTGGCTTTGTCAATGATGTTCTGCTGCTCCCTGATTTCAGTTTTAAGGACATCAATTCTTGCCCTTGCTGCATTTTGATAGCTGTCATTGCGCTTGCCATCTAACTTAACCGCATGTTCGTAGTTGGCCTGCACATTCCGAAGTTCGTCCTCAAGTGTTTTCTTCCTTTCCTCGGCCAATTCTTTCTCAGTCGCACCAAACGCCTTGCGCTTGCGTTCATAGTACTCCAGCGTGCCAACGGTTTCATTGGCCGCTTTCTTCAATGCTTCTTGGTCTTTGGTCGCTTCTTTTGTTTCCGAGCCAAACAACCCCATCGCCTCCGCAGCCAAGCCAAGCACCACGACAATCGCACCAATGCCAGTTGCCGCAAGGGCAATCCTAAACGCTCGCAAGGCTCCTGTGCTGGTGCCGACCGCCAAAGCATACAGCTTTTGTGCGTTGGTGTTCAATGCCATCATCACCGCCGATTCCTTCTGCAACAGGTTGGCTACCTGCTGAACGCCGTTGGCCAAAGCCATCGCACCCTGCACCTTCAGCAATGCCTTCTGCAAATCCTCATTCTCATCGCCAAACAACGCCGCTGCTCCCTGTGCAATCTGAAAGCCTGCGGTGATGCCCTGCACCGCACCCACAAACGCATCGATGGTCTTGGTGTCCGAGGCAAGGTTCTTGATGCGCTGATTGACATCGCCAATCTCGTCCTTCAGCTTACCAGCCTCACGCTCTAATTTCCTAAACGCCTCGGTGCCTTCGTTGCCCGCCTCGGCCATCGCAAGCAACTCCTTCTGCATTTCACGCAACCGCTGCTTTGCGGACTGCGTGCCTGCACCTGTGCTATCCTTGAGGCTTACTTCAAGGGCAATCTCTTTGGTTACGTCTGCCATTATTCGCCGGGTTGGGGTAGTTCAGGGTTTACGGGTGGTTCGTAGTTCGGGTCTGCGGGGTCGCTGGTAATCGGCCCGTTGTACAAAAATTCAGGGTTACTGTAAATCGGCACGTCAGTCACAGGTGCAAATTCTGCAAGGTTCAGGATGCGGCGAAGCGTCACCCTGCAAGGCTTCATTTGCCCAACGAGATAGTCACGAATCTCCAGCAATCGCCAACGGATGCCGCCGTAGTATATCGGCTTGCGAAAGTCAAGTTGGTAGATGTCCACGCTGGAGAGCATCATGGTCAATTCCAACTGCAACGCTTCCTTGCTCACGGTTTCGTTGACGTAGTTCTTCCAGTACTTGTTGAACAGGTTGTTGTTCGTGTAGGTGATGGTGCTGCCGCTTGCATTGACGGCGTTGTAGTACACCAATCGAGGTATCTCAAAGGCAAGGTCAAAGGTCGGGGCGTAGGGGTTGTCGATGTGGCTGACGAAGGGCAATTTTGTCTGCGAAATAGATTCCGCAACGCCAGTATCAACAGCGTACCAATAAAGCCAAGGTGTTTGATTTGAAATTAAATTGTATTGAGCGATTCGGTAGCCTGTCTGCAATGTCTTTATACTTCCGCTCAAACGAGTGCCTTCCAAATCCCAAGTACGACCTAAGATTTTATCGGAAGCAAATGACGCTGGTATAAGCGTGCCGCAGGAGGTTTCCACGACCTTATCGCCCTTGCCGTAGAAGTTCTGCGTCGGAAACAGTTTGCCGCCATAGCCTTCTTTGGCGAGCGGATAGGACTGTTTGTAGGTCTTGGACAAATAGTCGCCCATGTCCTTGTACTTGAAGATGAGGTTGGTACTTGCGTTCGGGTCGCCGTTGGTCAGGATTTGCTCTGCATTCTCGTCCGATTTCTGCGACCAGTCCACCACGCCCGAAGCGTAGAAGTCCACCCAAGGCTCGATGTACAAGAGTTTCGGGTCTTGAGCATCAGCCATGATGTGCAGGTTGAACATCTTCTGCAAATCTTGCAGAAGGTCACTCTGTTTGACATCGGCGGGCAATGCAGTACGCATATCCAATATTCCGATGCTTGTGGGATTTTCAAGGCAAGTCCATTGAACTGTTCCTGAAGTAATCGATGCTAAACCATTATAGTTAGTTTTATATTCAACGATTATCCTTTGACTTGCCCCAACCTGTATATTTTGAAAAAATGCAACCGTACCGCTTCCTTGTGGAATCGTGATATTCCCTGATGCTATTGTTCCACTTGCGTCAATGTCATACAACCTAATCGTGCCTATATCATTGCGATTAATTGGTGTTGTAGTTAACCCATAAAAAGTGATACTAACATTCCATCTTGTAGGCAAAGATGGACCTACAAAAGTGCTTGACGATGCAACCCAATATCCCGAATTATCGTAAAAAGGTGCAGGAGTGTCCTTTGGAAACGACATTTTAGTAAAAGTTGTTCCATACGCATTACCACTTCCAGAAGTTTGAGCGAATACGTTTGACCCCGAAAGGTTGACAGGCATTGTGCCTGCCGCATAGGGTAGCACCAACTTGCCGAAAGTTGCCGAGTTGAAGAAGTTGGATGAGTACCTGTATCCCGCTTGGCTAAAGATTAAGTCAACCATCTTCTTGACGTAGATGCTTGGTCCTAACTGCCACCAACCTGCGATAAGATTTCCTTGAGTTAAGTCGCTAAATCCAACCGCATCAATGACCCCATAGACGTACCCACTCGATGCCGCACCGCTCGCAGTCCATGTTCCGCTCACATGGCCGCTCGTTGGCGTGTGGTTCATGCCGGTAACCCCTGCCGTGTTCACGAGCAGATTCCCCTCGATGGCTTGGTACAGGCCAACGTCATCGGTGAACAGCCCGACCTCATACGTTACCTTGCCCCTCGTCTTGGCCATGGATAGCAGTTGCAGCACTCCGCTGAACACCTGCACCCCATCCTCCCACATCGCTGCCCGGATCTTCTTGTTCGGCGTGAATCCACCCACGAAGGACTGGATGTTGTAAGCAAACCCGAAGCACTTCTCGTTGGTCGGAGTGTTCGGCAGAGTGATGGTCTTGCTGAACGACCCCCTGCGCTTGGTTACATCCTCAATGTCGGAAATGGAGTAGGTGATGGCCACGTCCGTGCCGCCCATGGTGTCAAGGACATACGGTACTTCGACGTTGCTATCGTTGAGCGGGTAAGCAATCAGCGTGACGCTCATAGGATGTTGTTCTTGTAGGCCACGGCAATCTCAATCTGCAACTGCTGTAGTTGGTCGTTCCGTCTGGTTACAAATTGATACTGGTTGGCGTTGACCACGCCTTCCACAAGTTGGCCGTCAATCTCAAGCCATACCTGCCCGGAGCGGACCATCTCAATGAGCCACTCGGATTCGGCATCGGTCAGCCAATCGCTATTCAAAGCGTACACATAGTCAAACGACCCTGCCCATACTTTGTCGTAGGTGAGCGTTGCATAAACGTCCGAGTTGTAGCCGAAGGTATCCCGCTCAATGTTGGCTCGCTTTCGGTTCTTGAGGGTAAAGGTGTATGAATCAATCCCGCCGTATTTGTTGATGAAGTGCACAGGTATGGGATTAAATCGTTGGCATGGTCCGATGCGATAAAAAACTGGCTCACTCATTTGACCGCTTCGTTCAAAATGCACTGAATACCCCGCCCCCTCTTGCGTAGGGAATAAATAAGAACCAGCAAAACTATCCGAAGCCTGAGCAATCAAAATGGCCTTGATGTTTCTTGGGCCAGTTGGAAATCTTACGATATTATTTGTAGTTCCCGAAGTTGTTGTGTTATTGATAAAGTAATTTCGTATGATTGAACCATCTGCATTCCAGTATTGAATCCTGCACTCGGTCCAATAATTTCCAATAGGACTGGCTATTGCTAACCAACCCGCTTGGTCTGGCGTTACTACGTTTAGCGTGTCTTTTAACGCCTTCGCTACGTCAGCCTGAACAAATCCGCTTGTCACAAATGTTGTCGCATCGGCGGTAGTTGTCAATGCCCTTATATTTGATGCATTTGCATTAAAATAAAATGGGTATAATTGATTGGCACCAAAGGTTTTGACCCAATTAGTATATTCCAACTGCTCCAAGTTTCCTGCAAAAGCGATATTCCCCGTGACGTTGGTGGTCGTTCCTGTCTGTACCACAGGCGTACTGCCGTACTCTTCCATGAAGGTCAAGCGATACCCGGAATAGAACCCCGCATGGTCAGCGAAGCCTGTCTGCGTCAGCGTTGGTACGGTTGGCGCAATCAGCGTTTCCACGACCCTGCTGACATCGAAAAAGCCGTAGTTGGTAGTCGGCAGTTTGTCGCACTTCAGCCGTGCCAGCGTGGTCGTTCCTGCTGCATCCTTCACATCGCAGACGTAGCGGTAATTCGTGCCGCTTGTGAGCGAACCGCTGACTTTGAAGAGCATCTTGTTGTAAACTGGGGTCGCCGCTTGGGGCGAACCCGAAAGGACTGATATTGCCATATTATCGGACTGTTGCTACGCTGATGGATTTGCCGAGGACTTCGGCGATGTTTTCGGTGAGGACTGCGACCATATCCTCGGTCACGGCATTGGACATGAAGTTGGTGGCTCGTAAGCCTTCCCGTCGAATCTTGTTGGCGATGTTGATGGCGAAGGAACGGTTGGCTGCTTGTTTATCCCTGCCCTGCAAAGGAATGCTTTTGAAGGCAATCCATTCTTGGATGGGTCGGATAGGTGGCCGCTTATCCCTGTACTGAAACGGACTGTTCGGCGCACGGTTACTGCTTTTCGCACCTTTGACACCGAGGTCCACGAACTTCCAATAATCGTTGGCCACAATAGCGACCACGAAGGAAGTATCGGTGAGGCTTATTGGTTCAAAGTCAATGCTCGCCGATAGGGAATCGCTTGCAATAGCCCCTGAATTTGCGAGGTTCTGCTTGGCCAATTTAATGACCCCGTCCAACCATTTCTTGACAAGCGCATACGATTTATTGTCAATCGCCCCCTCTTCGAGGTTGACCCAGAAATCTGGCAACGCTTGCCTCTGCACGTTGGTCAGTTTCTTCCCCGACCCGCCGACAAATACATCAAATTGCATGCAGGTAAATGTAACAGGCTCAGGATAGTGTCCTACCTGCGCTTACGCATCCGCTCCGCCTCCATCCGCTCGGCCTCAAGGATGTCGTGAATCATCAGGGCGTAGTTCAGAAACTCCACCGCCTTCATCGCAAAGATGGCATCGAATTTTAGGACATCCTTGTTGGCCATACGCCACACCACCATCAGCCAACCGTACCCCGCCAGCGGGTTGGTCACTGGCCCTGCGTCTTCGTCAGGTGCTTGAAATAGTCGCTCAAAATTTGCAAGTAGCTCTCGGAACTTAACAAAAAAAAACTGACCACTCCCCATACATCGCCAATCTTAGCGTGCTTCTGCATCACCTCCGCTCGCTGGGCATGGCTCGCCCCGTCGTATTTCTTTGGCAGGCCAAACCAACCACCCTCCCTGCATAGCGTAGCCATGATTTTGTGCAGGTTCTGCACCAATGCCTTCTCGTTGCTGGTGTCCAAAGACATCAGGTCTATCAGCTGCCCTGCGGTGAGTTCATCGGTGAACACCGTTGGAATCCACCACCTGCCGTCAGCCCAGAACTTCTTTTTGTAGGCAAGGGTCGGCAGTTCGTTCCAGTCCTTGATAATTTCCTTGTAACGCTTTGTGACGGCTTTTGCGGGCATTTCCATGACCATCCCTACCTCCACTCCCTCCACGATGGCAACGACGCCTACACGCTTGTCAGAGGGTTCTAAGGCTTCGGATAGTTCCAAGGCTGCAATGCGCTGGAATTGGGCGATGGTCAGGTCTTGGAGTTTCATAGGTTCAGGAAGGTTTTGTACGATGAGGCCGCCGATGACGATGCAAGGTACTGACTGAACTCCTTGTCAGCCTTGCGTTCTTTCTCCGAATAGTACCAAGGTATGTGCCTTGCGGATTCCAGCAATGAAACGCCGCCAATGAAGTAGTGAGGCGTATTGTAAACGGCAAAGGTGGTGTCAATCGGTACATCGACCATAGCCGTATTCACTATGCGTGACGATTTCTACCGTTGAGCCTCGTAGGTATTGACATGAGTGTAATACGATGACCGTGGCGGCACATCATCCCAGCGCAGGGATGGCCCGACCTTATGAGCGTTAGGGTAGGTCTTCAGCCATTCCACGCACTTGAGAATGGTTTGCTTGCTGGTCTTGGTCAGG
>OGVY01000175.1_pt1 | contig 11363 bp, 15 predicted proteins | sample 1575871 | NCBI WGS metagenome assembly OGVY01 (sample SAMN07581536, study PRJEB24739) | freshwater metagenome
GACGGCATACGAGATAGCTTCAGGTGACTGGAGTTCAGACGTGTGCTCTTCCGATCTGAGAGCCTTTAGAAAAAATAGAATTTCCCCCAAGAAGTATCAGCTCCTTTTACGCAGGCAGAGTGAGAACTCAAAACCCCATTGCTCTTTCCGATATCCCAACTTCAATGCGTTACGCGGCGATGGCCATTGAGGATGTTCACTTTTTGGAGCATCCAGGAGTGAGCTTTCGCTCCATCATGAGAGCTTTGATTCAGGATATTCGCGCTGGGAAATTTGTCCAGGGCGGAAGTACCATCACCCAACAGCTCATGAAAAATCTTTTCTTTTCGAGAGAGAAATCCCTTCTCAGAAAAGTACAAGAAGCTCTTTACGCCATGATTGCGGAAATGCGGTATTCGAAAGAGGCTATTTTAGAAGCATATTTAAACGAAGTATATTTAGGGCAATGGAGCACTCACGAAATTCATGGTGTCCAAGAAGGGGCTCGTTTTTATTTCAATCAGTCAGCTTCGGATCTTTCGTTAGTTCAAAGTGCGACTCTCGCAGCCATTATTCAGTTACCGAATGCCCATGATCCGCATCGAAATCCAGAGCGAGTGCTCAAGCGTCGAAACTTAGTTCTGAAAAAAATGCTTGAGGCAGGTTTTATTTTAGAAGGGGAATATCAAGAAAGTATTCAAGAAGGTTTGGGTGTGGTTTCGCCAGAGCGAAACCTCGAAGACGTGGGCTATTTTATGGATTTAGTTTTCCTGGACTTGCCTCCCCACATCAAAGATCGACTCAGTCAAGAGCACCTCACGGTTTACACTAGTTTAAATCCTTTTCTTCAGTCGTCGGCTTCTAGGAGTTTGAAAAGCCAACTGGAGAGAGTCACTAAGGATTATGCTTCTATTAAAAAGAAAGATGAAAAAGGTATCCGGCTTCAAGGCGCTCTCATTGCAGTAGATGTTCAAGAATGCAGTGTCATTGCGTTGCAAGGGGGAAGTGGTTACCGGCAAACGCAATTCAATCGGGTTTTGGCTGGAAAAAGGCAACCCGGATCTTTATTCAAACCCTTTGTATTTTTGACAGCGTTTGAAAAAGCGAGTTTTGAGAAACCCTTTTCTGGAGAAACCTTATTAGACGGCAGCCCTTTTGAGTGGGCTTATGATAAGCAAAAGTGGGCTCCTAGAAATTACGAAGAAGAAACGCCTCTGGAAATTTCAGCGGCTGAAGCCCTTCAGAAATCCGTTAATATTCCCACGGCTCGACTTGCTCAAGAAGTGGGTCTTGAAGCGCTTCAACAAAATATCATGAAGTCGGGAATTAAATCTCCCATTCCTTTGTTCCCCTCTATTAGTTTAGGCAGTGCTGAAGTCAGTCCTTGGGAGCTTGCCGAGAGCTATACCACTCTAGCTAATGTTGGTCAGGGGTGTCGTTTGCGGCCTGTAACCCAAGTATTCGATGAAAATGGAAATGCGATTTGGGGGGATACGCTTCAAAAAGAAAATCGTTTGAATTCTGAAGCCACTTTTCAAACGCTCCAGCTTTTAAAAGGGGTTTTTTCTCAAGGGACTGCAAGTTCTGCACAAGGAGCCGGAGTTCAATTGGAGGGATTTGCCGGGAAAACCGGGACCACTAACGATTTTAAAGATGCTTGGTTTGTGGGATTTTCTTCTGAAGTGTTGGTCTTGGTTTGGGTTGGCTATGATGAGGCTGAAAAAGTGGGCCTCACAGGCGCCGCTGCCGCTCTTCCTATATGGGTGGATTTCATGAAAGAAGCCCAGCCCTTTTACCAAGAAAAAGATTTTATTCGTCCCTAACCCCGTGCTAAGTTTCTCCTCATGAAAAATTTACTCTTTTTAATTGCTATTTGTTTGTTAGGTGCTGGGATGGCTCAATCTAAGACCATATATGATTTTAAGGTGGAAACAGTACAGGGAAAAACAGTTCCCCTGAAGAATTTTTCTGGAAAAGTCCTTTTAATTGTGAATACAGCTTCCAGGTGTGGATTTACTTCTCAGTACAAAGAACTCCAATCTCTTTACGATATTTATCAAAAAAGGGGGTTGGAGGTTCTTGCATTTCCAAGCAATGATTTTGGAGCTCAAGAACCAGGCTCAAACCAAGAGATTGCTACTTTTTGTCAGAAAAACTTTGGGGTCACGTTTCCGGTGTTCTCAAAGGGTCCTGTTTCTGGAAGCTCTAAACAGCCTCTTTTTAAATATTTAACGGAAGAAGGACAAGGCGAACTTAAAGGAGAAGTTTCTTGGAATTTTGAAAAGTTTTTAGTGGATAAGAAGGGAAACTTGATTTCACGATTTCGCTCAAGCGTGGAGCCTAAATCTCCGGCTATTATTCAAGCTTTAGAGACTGCGCTGAAATAATGATGACATTTGCGCTCGAAAACTTAGGAATGAGTTCAGCCGTACTCGCTTTAGCTCTTTTTTTAGCAGCTCAGAGCGATGCTTCCCCCGTTCCAGAAAACACAGTCTACACTTTGCAGGCCGGAAAAAAGATTCCTTTGGTTCTTCCTGGAAAGGCTCACTGGTCACTGAAAAATGACAAAACAGAGCGCCCTGGAGTGGGGAAGACGGAAAGCGAAATTCACAAGAAAGACGGCGGAATTCAAATGCGCGGATTTTTAGCCTCTCTCCCGGGCAACTGGGGAAGAGTGGGATTTTCACTTATGGAAACGGTTATCACAAAGCCCATTCAGCGTTCTGAGGGCCTAAAGTTTCAAATGAGAGGGACAGAAGGGGTTTGGGCTTCAGTACTCGTTAAAGACCGGCAAGCTCATCAACCCGAAGGGGTCCTCACTTTTCAGTGGGATTTTGAATTAAAAAAAGATGTGACTCAGTATGAAGTATCTTGGAAAGACTTTGTTCCCACCATTCGAGGAAAAGAAGTTTCTGGGTTTGAGCTTGATTTATTTTCAGTGACGGCGCTTTCTTTTCAAGTTTCAAGAAGCAAACAAAAAAAATGGTACGAAATAGCCCCTTTGGAGTTTGAACTGGAGCTTTGATGTTTGACTCCAAAAAGCCAGTGATTGGAATGCTCCATGCTCCAGCTCTTTTAGGAAGCCCAAAATATCAAAAAAACAGAAAAGCTATTGTCGATTTTGTCCTAAAAGATGCCGAAACTTTACTTGGGGGTAAAGTAAATGGGCTTCTTTTAGAAAATTATTGGGATATGCCTTTTTTCCCAGAGGAAGTTCCCCCCGAAACGGTGGCCCATTTGAGTCTTTTGGCTCGAGCTATCAAGAACACATTCCGAGCCCCCCTTGGGATCAATGTTTTAAGAAACGACGCCAGAAGCGCTCTTGCCATTGCAAAAGCCTCTGGAGCGGAATTTATCCGAGTGAATATTCTGACAGGCGCCCGTCTAACCGATCAGGGGATTATCGAAGGAAAAGCCCATGAGGTTTTTCGCTACCGAGAACAGATTGGAGCTTCTGGTATTAAAATTTTTGCAGATATTGAAGTGAAGAGCTCTTGGGCTCTTGCAAACCGTACTGCCGAAGAGGAAGTAAGTGATACTTTAAAGAGAGCTGGCGCGGATGGTTTGATTGTTTCGGGGATGAGCACTGGGAAGCCAGTAGATCTCAAGCACCTTCAGCTTGTGAAATCCTTAAGTCCCAAGACACCGGTTTGGATTGGAAGCGGTGTGGATCAGAAAAACATCAAAAAACTTAGCCATTGGGCAGATGGTTTTGTTGTGGGAAGTTCCTTGAAACCTCAAATCGAATCCCCCATCGAAAAAAATCGAGTGATTGACCTCATGAAAGCGCTTTCGAAAGGCAAAAGGGCATGATTTCAAAGATCACTCAAAAACAGCTTTGGGGAATGGTTCATGTGGGACCGCTTCCGGGTACTCCTCATTTTCAAAATCAATTTGAAAAAAATATCGAAAGAGCAGTTCTAGAAGCTAAAACTCTTGAAAGCTTAGGGTTCACCGGAATTTTGTTCGAGAACATGCACGATGTACCTTATTTGAATAAAAAAGTGGGCCCTGAAATTACTGCAGCAATGGCAGTTCTGGGATTTGAAATTAAAAAAGCAACTTCTTTGCCTTTAGGAATTCAAATTTTGGCAGGAGCGAATCACGAAGCTTTAAGTGTTGCGGAAGTGGTGGGGGCTCAATGGGTGAGGGTTGAGGGGTTTGTATTTGCTCATGTCGGAGATGAAGGAATCATGGAAGCTTGTGCCGGAGAGCTTTTGAGATTGAGAAAAGCTCTTGGTGCTCAAGAAGTAAAAATCATGGCAGATATTAAGAAAAAACATTCCAGCCATGCTTTCACCCAGGATGTGGACTTAGTCTCCACTGCGGAAGCCGCTCAGTTTTTTGGGGCTGATGCCGTCATAATCACCGGGCCCAGCACGGGGAAAGCCGCTTCTACTCAAGAACTCAAAGATCTCAAAAAGGGCCTTCAAATTCCTGTTCTAATTGGCTCTGGAATTACGTCTCAGAATCTCAAAGAGTATCGGGAAGCCGATGGCTTCATTGTGGGATCTGCTTTAAAAATTCAGGGGAAATGGCAAAACCCAATCGATCCTGACGCGTCGAGCCAAATAGTCCAATCATTTCAACAACTTTAAGACCTTTCCCATTGCTTTTCGAAGAGGGCGCCAGTAGCCTGATGACCGTTGTTTTCATTAACCTATATAAGGAGATAAACATGAAAGCTCTACTAACTGTGTTGGCTATTTTTGGATTGGTTGCTGTGCCTGGGTTTGCTTATGATCAGGAAGAAGGCATGAAAGAAAAAACAGAAGCTGCTGTTGAAAAAACTGCTGATGAAGCTGCTGCTGTAACAAAAGAAGCAGGCGCAAAAGTTGAAAAAGCTGCAAAGAAAGCTAAGAAAGCCGCTAAAAAAGAGTGGAACAAAGCTAAAAAAGCAGTTGAAGGAACCACTGGTACACCAGAAGGAACTCCAGAAGGAACCACAAAAGAAGGAACGATGTAAGAGTCGTTTTTTTCTGGTTGAATTAAAAAAGCCCGGTGCGAACTTGCTTCGCTTCGGGCTTTTTACTATATAGGTCTCATCGGGCGGGTGTAGCTCAGTTGGTAGAGCATCAGCTTCCCAAGCTGAGGGTCGCGAGTTCGAACCTCGTCACCCGCTCCAAATAAATCTCAAAATAAGCCTGAAACGAACCGAAAAGAGCGTCATGGGAAAATGTGAAGTGTTACACAGAAAGACGCACGGTTTCAGCCTGGTAGAAATTACTGTAGTGCTGGGGCTTTTAGCTGGGGCGGGGGTATTCATCGGCAATATGCTGCTCCAGGGGACGAAGGGCCAAAAGAAAGTTTCTGCGAACTTGGATTTTAATATCAAGATGGCGGAAGTGCTCAACGTGCTTCAGGACTCTAATTAGTGTAACAGCACGACGAATTTGGTGTTTCGACAAGCCTCTGGTGCAACCCTGAATCCTGCCAAGTTAACTAACGAAAATACGCCAGCTACAAACGATGTGAACTGGATTGGGTATCAAGTAGGTACTGGAGCCACTGCTCAGAATATTAAAGTACTTCAAGAAGGGGATGTTTTAGAGAACACATACACTATTTCGGAAATTACTTTTCAAAGACTTAAAGATACTGGATCAAATGTAGTGGCAGCCGTCAGTAATGCTGGAAAAAGTACTCACCAAGTAGAACTGGTCATCACCGCGAATCCGACTTCGGGTTCTGGATTTCCGATTACAAAGTCATTCAAGACGACATTGATTTCGGATACTCCTGCGACGAGTCCGACGAACAACGTGGTGGGGTGTCGGTCAGTTGGCGACTCGAACCGTCCAAGTCAGACTTGCCAGCTTCGCTCACAGACAACGAATGATCCGCAAAGCTGCATGTCTCAAGCAGATTGTCTTTCCGGTGAGACCGTTCTGAGCGGTGGGTGCACAAACACCGGCTGTTCCGTGAGCATAAGCCAACCGGTTGGCTCACCCGCCACAGGTTGGTTCTGCGGCGGATGGCAAGATTGGACCCACGGCAAACACTACTATAATTTTACCAGTACGGCCCATGTGCTTTGCTGTAAGTAGTGGCAGCCGTCAGTAATCAGGAACCGGGCCTTTGTGCTGCTGAGTCTTGACAGACTGTGCGGTTTAATGCACAATCAAACGAGTGAAATATCAGGTTCTCAAAACTATGGAGTTTGAGGGGTGGCTCGGCGAACAACAACCCAAGCTTCGCACGCAAATTTTGGCACGACTCGATCTCATTGCGACCGGGCATCTTGGAAACCATAAGAGATTTGAGGGCTTGATTGAACTACGTTGGCTCAATGGGACCCGAGTGTATTCCTTTTTGTGGGGCTCTTCTATCGTGGTCGCTCTTTATGGAGGTAATAAAAATGCGCAAAATCGAGACATTAAAAAGGCAAAAAAAATCCGAGATGAAGTCCTTGAAGGAACACGTACCTTTTACGAGTAAGGAATTAAAAGATCCGGAACTGGTGGCCAATACTCTTCTTGAATGTATTAAGTCTGGAGATTTGGATTCCTTCAGGGACGTTTTGATTGCACATCTTGCAACGGTTAACAAACTTGCGATTGCTAAAAAGGCAGGTATTGGACGTAGAACCTTGTATGACCTATTAGATCCGAAAAAGAAGTTCAACCCTGAGCTGTCGACAGTTTCTGCTGTTATCCGAGCCTTAGCAGCGTGATCGAGGGTACTATTGATTACTAAGATTAAGCTAGACTTCGGACTGAAAGTGGCACGGAAAATGGATATCGATATGCCTCAGGTATTTACGATTTAGCCGAATACCCTCTCCGGATAGACTTCATTAATCGAAATTTATGGAATTATGTATGAAGCCAATTGGTCTTTAATTTCAGCTAGTGGAATAGAAACGTCAAAACCACACCCCGTATAGTTAGTGAATCAAACTCTTCCAACCCAGGCCGATAGCTATAGAAAAATTTTGAGCGGCAAATCATCAGGCAGATGAATATTTGTCAGCAAGCTAAGCAGGCGCAATAGAGTGTCATTTTGCGATACATTCATGGGACATCACCCTCAGAAAACGACCGTTTTGGACCGTTATACACAGTAACTAAGAAAGATGGACAACTCTTTGGTTTAATTAAAAAAGCGTCGCGAGTTCGAACCTCGTCACCCGCTCCAAAGTAAAATAAATTCAGAAACTAGCAAGGAAAATCAGAGAAAGTGGAAGAGCGTTTTTTCGCTGTTAGGGGACAAAGGATATGACTTTCCCCTTAATCACGATCTTTTCGCCCGACTTTTCCATCAAATCAAATCGGGAGACGATCCAATCAGCTTCCTGATTAGTAGCATCCTCTTTAAAAAAGAGCCGAAGAATATCGAAGACAAAATAAGTGTGAATGAACTCCATGCGTTCATGTCCGGATAGTTTTAGTAGTTCTCCAAAAGAAGGATAACCCGTAGCTCCGGAAAAGGGAGGATCAAATTTGCCCGTAAGAATATCATCGTGCTTTAGCTCAGCTATACATTTGTCATATTGGATTATAAACCGAGACCGAAAATCTTTAAAATCCATTTCGATTTCAAAAGACTTTTCCTCTCCCATCCGCTTACTAAAACCTTTTTCAAAGAAAGTAACTTTGTCGCTTGAGCACTTAATACCATTTATTTTCAATTTCATCATTGACCCGGAGGAATAATAAGAATTCTTCCATCGGTTGTCACCGTTATAGAACCAGATGGATAGTAGGGTTGTCCTGCTTTGAGATCACCGCCGGCTCGTACACCTGATCTTTGAAAAAACTCTTCTGGGCTAAGAATCCGTGAAACAGTGGGGGTTGATTTTCCAGGTACAATTGGAATGTCAGCTTCTATTTGCAGACCTTCGCCTAAGCGGTTTATATTTCTAACCACCCTTTGGGCTTGTCTTTGTGTTAAACTTCCGAATCCAACATCCAAATCACTATTTGCTCCATAGTCACCACGAATACGGCTACCACCAAACACTACTGAACTGCCGCGACTATGAGCTTGATCCAAAATTGTTTCGGCTTGAGCTCGACTTAAACCGGGTATGTGTTCTGAAAGAAAAGCTGCTTGCTTTTCTCGGGATGCTAGTTGAATTGAAGTACGCTCTGGAAAAGATTCAAAAACACCGGGGGCAACCTGGTTTGCCCCAGCTCTTAATTGCCAATTAACTAATCGATCCAAGTCACTTCTAGCTCCCATAAAAGGAGCAGCCAGAAAAAAAGCGTCAGATCCGGAAAAACTTCCTTGCTCAATTTTCTGGGCTGCATTACTGACTCCTGCTGCGGCACCAACTACTCTTAGAGTATTGGTAGTCAAAGGATGCGAGAGCGCGGCCCCTACTGCCGGCACAGCAGCACCTGTTGCTAGAACGGGGGCGGAGGCACCCAAAGCATTTCCCCCTTGAGCAAAAAACTCTCCCACGTGAGTGAGTGCATAGGCCATTCTTCCCACCGTTTGATCTACCGGATTGTTACTCTCTGAAATTTGTTCGCTGATTTTTTTTCGAGCCTCGCCTCCGGCGTCAGCGATAGCTCCCGGAACGGTATCAAACAGAGCCGTTGGGCCTATCAGCATGCCAGCTCCCACTTGTTGAATTGCCCAATTCCTTTTATTGGTCGCTATTTCTTCCAGACGACCGCTGTAAGAGCCCAATTCAGGGGTCAGCCCTCGGCCTTTTAGTTGTAATTCAATAGCGGCCACCAAAGCTCTTTGAGTTGGCAGTGACTCCGGCGGAGTTTTTTGATCTCCAATTGCAGCCTTCACCTGGAATCTCATTTGTCTGAGTTTATCTGATGGTAGAGAGCTCAATTTAGAGCCCTCCGAAATAATAATTCCAGCCAATAAAAGTTGATCCTGTTTCTTGGGATCAATGGGTCCTACTAAGAGTCTATTAATTGCTTCTAAAATCCCGGAGTGTTCCTCTGCTGGAATGTCGCTGAGGAGCTTGCCGAGGTTTTCCGGAGATAAGTCATCGTTAATAATTCGTTGAGCCGATTCGGAGAGCTGAGGTGGGTCATTTTCGGTTGAGGAGGCCGTATCTTCCGAGGAGTTGGAATCGGTAGGATCCGAATTACCTGAATTTCCATCGTCGGTTGGTACAGCATGAGATTTAACGGTTTCATCTTGGTCTGCTTGAGCTGGAGGGTTAAGAGAAACCAGATGAAAAATAACAAAGAGTAGAGCGAAAAAAATAGTAGTTGGGCGCATACAATTTAACGTTGCAAGAAGAAAACCAAGCTATAGTTCAAAGAAAACGGTAGGTTAAAATCGATAACGTGTATACCGAACAGACAATAGGTGCTTGTCTAATCAATTCCAATAACCGAGGGTTCCGATTTCATTTCAAAAAACCTCCATCCCCATGGGACTTTCATGGGACATCCCCCTCAGAAAACGACCCTTTTGGACCGTCATACACAGTAACTAAGAAAGACGGGTAACTCTTTGGTTTAATTAAAAAAGCGTCGTGAGTTCGAACCTCGTCACCCGCTCCCAAAAATTCTTCTCTTTTTTACGCGGCCTTATTTAACGCATGAACAATGCGAGCAATATTCTCTAGTGTGGGATTACCTTTAGGAGACAGCATACGGAACAGGGTTCTCTTAGAAATTTTGGCTCTACTTGCAAATCTTTCTTTATTAGTGACGCTTAAATGAGCTGCCAAAATTTCCTTGAAAGCCTCTGCATCGCCATCTTTTAGAGCTTGAATCAAAGCTTGACTCACAAACTCCACATTGGCGAGTTTTTGAGTAGTCGGGTGGGCGGTCAGCCGAAGTCCCTTTTTTAATTTAGTTTCCTGAATACTTTCGAAGGAGAAGCCTTGCTTGCTTGATATCTTTTGTGTGGCCATTCTTATTTCCTCCTAAAATTAATAAAACAATAGAACCCAATCCGTCTCGAATTCTTCCAAAATAAATTCGTCTCCCACTCTTCCAGCGTAACTCAGCAACCCCTTCGCCCAAATCTCTTGCATCCCCGAAGTAGCCTTCCATTTCTATTTTGAGAATCCGGGTATTTATTTGGGCCTGGCCTTTCGCATCCTGCTCCTCAAACCAAATGATAAACTCTGGAAGTCTTAGGATCCTATCTTTCACTTTCTAAATAGTGCCATATATGGCATTTTCGGTCAAGGGGTTAACCTCCGTAAATTTCCCGAGCTGAGGGTCGCGAGTTCGAACCTCGTCTCCCGCTCCAAGAAAAAAATTTTATCCGAATGGCTTTAATGTTTATTATTATTTAGCAAATTAATTGAATCTACCCAAATCACTTCACATGCTCCCTGACCCGAATCATCACGAGAGAGTGAGCTTGTTATAGAAACACCGCTCGGTCCGTCGACAGAAACCAATATCCCATTCAACTCGATGAGGCTGCCTATTTTAAACTTCTCAATTTGCTTTTGTATGACCTCCGTGGAGGGAATCAGATGCATATTCGCGGAGCTGCGTTCGATGACAGCTGGGTCTATGGGTGGAAAATTTGGCCATCGATACATATACCAACGGAGTGCTTGTGAAATTTCTAGTTGATCTAATATGGCACTGTCAGACATGGCTCCCCAGCCTAGTGCTAAATCGCAAGGCATGACTTCTGAAAAAGGATCCCTCGAGTAGCATCGCCTGGAAAGAATTCTGGAAGCTATTTTAAAACCGGCCAGCGGCTTAATGGTGAACTGTTTATGTTTCCATGGTTCTGTTCTGCCAGATGTCGATTGAGTTGGAGCTTCCGATATCAATACGCCCGCTGGATGATTGATTCGAGAGTAAAAAAATACCTTCCAGATCAAAAAAGACACTATTCCAATGAAAACGAATTTCACCATGTTTATGTCCCCGCCATCAAAAGGTAGTGCCTTATTTTTGGGGCTTTCGAAATCTTATTCCCTAGTTAAACATCAAATCAGTAATGAGGTAATTATATCTTGCTGGTGTGAAGAGACCCAACACTTAGCGAATGCATTCGTTTTTAAGGGACATCCGTGGGACATCACCTTCAGAAAACGACCGTTTTGGACCGCCATACCCAGTAACCCAGAAAGATTAGAAAAAGTCCCTCTATCTAAAATGTTTGGCTCTGTCTTGCAATCACGCAGTGACTATCTTCTGGTCTAAGTTCAATTTATCTTCTATTCCTCGAATCTTGCCTTCGTAAACCAAATGAGTTCAGAAAAGAGTCTGTACGATTGTATTCATTCTGTTGAGAGCTGTATTCTCTTCGGCCCTGCAAGGCTTTACGAACTTCATTTGTGGAATAAGTCTTGCGATACCTATCCTCCAGACCGAAAACAACAGGAGGCAAAATGAACTACCCAATAGCAGCTTTTCTTTCCTTTGCCTTAACCTTGAAGATGTTTGCCTGTGTTGATCCTCCGACCCCTCCCTATATCGTGACTGGGAAAC
>OGVY01000176.1_pt1 | contig 11343 bp, 14 predicted proteins | sample 1575871 | NCBI WGS metagenome assembly OGVY01 (sample SAMN07581536, study PRJEB24739) | freshwater metagenome
AACAACCTTCTTTTTTGTTCCGCTACTCCGGCCACTTTTCGGCGTACCTCCTTCCATCCCTCCACGCCACCAATCGCAGATACGGACCCGAAAGCTTCAGCCGAAATGTCAGGCTACTGTCTCCGGCCTTACCCTTCTTAACCCCTCCTCATCCGCCGGAAATGGTTGTACGAGCACCCGCGTACTCGTGGGAGATGGAAGATCGGATATGGAAGATGGGGAATTCGACGTTCCTGTAGCCTGCAGCCTGTAGCCTGCAGCCCATTTTGAGTCTGGGTGCCTCCCAATTAAATCTTCGACATATCCACGGGACACCGAAACGATCCCATCCGCCTGCGCCAACGCCTTTTTCTCGATCCACTTCCCCACCTGTCTCGCCAGCCTTGCCTTCAGGCCGCTCCGGCTGGTCCGGTACTTGGGCTGGGGAATAAAGACCGGGTCGTGCACATCCGCCACATACGGCACCCCTGTCTTTCGTCTCCACCATGGGCCTGCACACGTCAGCAGATGCTGCGTGGTGGAGAAGTAAACCGCGTCATACTTCCGGCTCTGTAACAGCTCCAACCCCTTTCTCGCCATCGGTACCCCGGCCCGGATCCCGATCGATCCCGACCCCACCGCCTTGAAAAACCCATCCATCCACGGCCCTATTTCGTGCTCCGGAACTTCCGGAAAATCCATGCCCTTGCCCTGTTCCAGCGCATGCTTTGGCTGGTAGCTGGCGCCAGGATACAAAATTTCCACTTCCCAGCCCTGCTTGCCCATCTCGCCTGCCATGAGCCGCACCCTGGCCATGTCCGCCAAAAACGCCGGCCGCCAGGTGGACACCACCACCAACAACCTTCTTTTTTGTTCCGCTACTCCGGCCACTTTTCGGCGTACCTCCTTCCATCCCTCCACGCCACCAATCGCAGATACGGACCCGAAAGCTTCAGCCGAAATGTCAGGCTACTGTCTCCGGCGTGGGGAAACACCCTCCGCATCCTCCATGGATCCGCTGTCACGGAAGGGGCAGAGGAAAATATCGTTACCCCTGCTGTGTATCCTGTCTTCCGCACCTTGGCGCAAATTTCCGGGCTGTGCGCCCCGTACGGATAGGAGAAGGAGTCCACCGGGGTCTGGAACTTTTGCTCCAGCAACGTCTTGGACTCCCGGATCTCCACCTCGGCCTCCTTGAGGCTCAGCGTGGTCAGCCGCAGGTGGTTCACCGTGTGGGCACCCAGCTCCCAACCGGCCGCCAACAGCTCCCGGACCTCGCCTTCTCCCATCAACTTCAGCTCCGGCCCGCCGGACTGCCGGTCCCAGCTGTTTTTCCCGCCCAGATGGCCCGCAATCGCAAATAGCACCGCCGTCATCCCGCTTTCCTGCAACACCGGTAGTGCATTCCGCCAAACCCCCTCGTAGCCGTCGTCAAAGGTCACCACCACGGGCTTGGGGGGTAGTTTTTCGTTTCCCTGAACTGCCTGCACCACTTCCCGCAGGGTCACCGCCACGTATCCCGCTTGCTTCAAAATCCGGATCTGCTGCCGAAACTTCTCCAAGCTCACCGCATAGCCGTATCCGCTCGGTGCCTCCGCCTCCACCTCGTGATACATCAGGATGGGTAAGTCGATGGTGTTGCTCCTGTTTAGCCGGTGGTCGCCACAAAGTGCCTTACCGCCTCTTCGCCGAACTCCCTCACGGGAGGCAACATCATGCGTGCCCCTGTCCTGTGAGCCGTTTTCGCCCGAGTGAAATTCGGGCAGACGATCAGGACCCTTGAACTCCTCGATGGATTCAAATCGGAAGTGTTTTGTATCTTTCCGCTTCTTTCTCCCAGCACAGCTTCACCCCTGTGCCCCACGCTGCTTGACGAGCTTTTCCTAGAGTATCTGAGCTTAAAATCCATAGGGCCACGGCGTGCCTTAAGGCCGTGGAATCGCCACAGGGAAAGACTTGCACGGCTTTTTCGGCTAATGACGCAGCCTCTTCCTGCCCTTTTGTATCACTGGCCACTACCGCCAACCCTCCCTGGAGATACTGGAAGAACTTGTTCGTGATCGTCAAATTCCGGCTGATCGGCTCGTGAAGCTCACCGGCAAAGCCAATGTCATGCTCCGCGATCCGGGAAAGCAGCTCCTCATTCTCCACCAAGCCATGCACCTTCAGCCTGGCTCTCAGGCCGGTCGGGCAAACCTTTTCCAGCCACCCCTCATGTCCCCTTAAATTTCCACGTAGGTGTAGCTCCCAATCTCCCTCCAGCCCATCCAGCGCTTGGAAGAGGGCCTCCAATCCTCTCCCAGGTCCGACTGTCTGCGAAAACCAGTGGATCGAGACCGGCGCCTCTTTCGGCCTTACCGCCTCGGGATCGTTGGAGGACATCCATCTTGCCATGCCCGGCCGATCCTTCCACTTTCCATCTATCGTCTCCCGGTCTTTCAAGGGAAATACGTTCCGGATCACCGTCGGCCGCCGGCAGCCGTACGCCTCAACCAGCGCATCGGCCATCACCTCAGAGGTGCAGGTGCTATGGACTCCATCGCAGAGCAGGTTTTTCTCCAGCTCCTTCAGCAACCGGATCGGTCGGGCCCTGCGTGCCTCGGGTAAAAGGTCCTCCGAGAACCAGTCCTCCATGTCCACGCCCACTCTCTTTCCCTTTCTCATCAGCTCCACCGCCGCCGGCAGGGCCGGCTCCCAGTGGGCGATCGTCAGATCCGCATCAATCTCCAAAGCTGCTTTCAACAGTCTTCCCGTTCCGTAAAAAAGTTGCCATTGATTGGCCAAGCCCAACTTCTGCCAGGCTAACTCCCCCAGCTTCCGTTGTAGCTTGAGAAGAAGCGGGCCGGGACCCCCACAGGTCAGATCGTACGCTTTTCGATAACTCCATCCCCTTTCCTTTAAGATTTTTTGATCCCGGTCATGCAGCTCGGGGAGGAAGGCCCCTCCTACCACTGTCACCCGATATCCTGCCTCCGTCAACGCATCCGCCTCCTTCACCACCCTGGGGTTGCTGGCGGGGTGGTTGCCCGTCAGCAGCACCACCCGGTGTTTACGGGACTTCAACTATCGCCCCACGGCCCTTTGCAGCCTTCTCGCCAACTTCCAGCCGATCCATGGCCGGAGCATCTGAAAATATCTGCCCCCGGATGGCTTGATCTGCGCGCCCCCCCACTCCTCCACCCGTCTCCTTAATCGTTCCTGCAGGTCGGGGTGCTTCGGATACAGGTCGTAAATCAGGTGCTGGCACACGTTCGCACAGGCCAACCTGGCTTCGGCATCCTGGCGTTTCCTCAGGATATGTTCCGTGCCCAGAAGCAGGGACTCGCATTCCGACTCCCTCGCCTTGCGGCTCTTTTGCGCGCTCAGGGAGTTCTGGATCGCCGACCGGTAATAAAGAGTCGTCCCCGGCACAAAGAGAATTTCCTTCGCCTCGCAGAAAAGCCGGCAGAAATACTCAAAGTCATCGATCAGCGTCAGCCCCTCGTTCCATGGCCCCGTCTTTTCAGCGAGTGATCTGGGAATCAAAAACATTCCCGCCTGCATCATCGGCTGGGCGTCCCGGACTGCCTCCACCAGCCAGTCCACAGCGTCCATATCCCGCCACACACTCTGCGGGTTGGGGCGGAAGGTCTTTATATCATCGTTGTAGAACCTTCCCCATTCGGACATTGCCACGGCATCTTGCCTCCCTGCCAAACGCTCGACCTGCCGCTTCACCATCTCCGGCGAAAGGATGTCGTCGGCATCAAAGAACTTCACATACTCGCCTTTGGCCTCCCGAAACGCCCGGTTTCTTGCCCTGCTGGCGTTTCCACACTTTTCGTTGAGCACCTTGACCCCTCCTGCCTTGTACTTTTCTAGAACTTCCCCGCTTCGGTCGGTCGACCCGTCATTGATCACAATCAATTCAATGTTCTTGTACGTCTGGTTCAGGACCGATTCAATTGCCTCCCCCACATACCTCTCCGCGTTGTGGCAAGGCATGCATACCGAAACCAACGGCTGATCTTTCATCTTACGCCTGTTACTTCCTCACAGCCTGTAGCCTGCAGCCCGTAGCCTCCCTTAATCTTCATCTTCATCTTATTCTTCAGCAAAAAACTCGCTTCCAATTCTCCCTAAAGTAATGCTTTTTCGATAGGTCGACATAATGGTGCATCACCGCTCGGCACTCGGTTGCTTCCGTCTCGTTCGGGTAAGTGATATAGCGTTTTTCGGCTAACTGATTCCAGCCGTTCTTCACGCATATCATCGCGATAAGCGCCTGCTCCAAGTAGTAGCTGGTGCCTTCTTGGGCGTGCAGTTTGGCACACCACTCTTCCAGACGATCCCAATCAATCCTCTCGGAAATCAATCCTGTTACACCCACATTCACCCTTTCCGGCAGCTTCCCGCCGGCCAGCTTTTCAAGTAGTTCCCTTGAATAGCCGTAACTTTCCGTGATGTCCTTTGCGCAGAGCACGCCCTCCGGCTTTTCCCACCAGTTGCACAATTCATCAGGCCGGCCAAAAAACAGCACGTCCGCATCCAGGACGATCTTTGGCCCCCGGCTTCCCACGTGTGGACTGATCAGCTTCTGGATGTTGGGATAGTTGTCGAACCGCTCCCTGAGGGTTGGATATTTTTCCCGGGGCAACCACTTTTCCACTTTGGCCATGATCTCCTCTGTCCCGTGAAAAACTGCCTCCACGGACATTTGCCTGAGCACTTTTTCTTGCTCGGCAGTCAAGCTTCCGTCGGAATAAAAATGCACCCGCACCGGGTTCGACAAATGTTTTTTCATGGAAACCAACGCAAACGCCGCCATGTACCAAAACCCTTTCCCGACCACCATGTGCAACTCCAACGGCTTTTCCTGCTTACTTGAATCCTTGTTTTCGAATTTCGAATTCCGCTTTAAACCCTCCGAATCCCCCCGCGTCAGCGGTAATCCACTTCCTCGCGGAGCGGCTAGCTCGGATGGGCGGGGGCAGGTCTCTTGGGGCCAAGCCTTGTGCGAAGGAGACCCGCTGCCCCGCAATCCGCAATCCCCAATCCCCAATCCTAGCCGAGAGGCCGCCTTCTCCATGCTTCGCCTTCCTTTTTCGGTGATCCACTGCTCCACCGGTCCGCCTTCCCGGATCGATCTCTTCACCGCCCCGATCGGCCGGTGCCACCACAGATAAACCAGTCTTCCCGGGGTCACGGCTTAATTCTTTCCAATGTCGGCCCTTCCCAAAAACTGCCCTACCCCATTCTGAAAATTCAACTGCGCTTGGACGCCCTTCCACGGCTTGTCCCGCCACCAGGCACGCGCCACCCGTAACGGCACGCTCCATCTGGCAATCGGAGCCCACGGTTGAATCCCATGCTGATCCAACATCACAATGAAGCTTCTCATGGAGTCCCGCGCCATCCGGCACTGGTACTCCAAGGTCATTCTCTCCTTGGGAATCAGGTGCGTCAGCTCAAGCTCCGGGAAATATCCCACCCCCCAGCCATGCTCCAGGGCCGTCAGACAGATGTCGTTGTCCCCGCCCGAGGCCAGGCTCTTTCCCTTCCGATCCGTCACGACCGTATCCCTTCTCTTTAAATCCTCCACATACTCCAACGCCGCCTCCCTCCGGATCACCATCCCCGCCCCAATCGGCGCACACTCCGGAAACTCCGCCATCCGCCTTCCAACTCTTCCCGTTTTTAAACCCTCCGAAGCTCCTCCCGAGCCCGCGAGGTTAGGAGCGAAGGAGGGCCCCCCAATCCCCAATCCGCCATCCCCAATCCCTCGAGCCTTTGAATTTAAATCTTTAGGATAAATAATTGAGCCCTCCCCCATATCCCTCAACCCCAACCCCTTCGGTCTTCCCTTCAACCACTCTGGCGGCTCGATCTCGAACTCCGGCAACGCCTTTCCTCCGATCGCTCCCAACTCCGAATTCTTCTCCAGAATCTCCACCGCCCTTTCCAGATAGTCCGGCTTCAGCACGTTGTCATCGTCCACCATCACCACAATCTCCCCCTTCGCCTCTTGGAACCCCCTCACCCTCGCATGCGTCAGTCCCAGCTTATCCTCGCGTACGACACGTACGCTCGGGGTAGATGGTAGATCGGAGATCGCAGATGGGGTTTTTTCCGCTTTCCGCTTTCCGCTTTCCGCTTTTCCTAATCGATCCCCTACAATATCCGATATCCTATATCCAATATTCTCAGACTTGTTGTCTATCACCACGACTTCCCAGCTCTCATGATTCAACGTTTGCGCTGCCAACGCCTCTAACGTCCGAGCTAAATACTCCCTCCTCGGATTGTGCGTCGGAATGATGACACTTAGTTCTAATTTCACTTTTTCGACATCACTTAAACTTAAACTTCAACTTAAACTAAAAGCTTCCGTTCACCTTAACCTTCACGTTCACGAATCCCCCCCCGTAAGCGAATTTCCCGCAAAGCCCAAGCTTATTTTCGAAATCCGAATTCCGAATTAAAAACCCATCTCCCGTGTGCCATCTTCGCAGATTTCCTCATCCTCATGCCCATCCTCATCCTAATCCTAATCCTTCCACCAATCAGCGGATTATGGGTTGGGATTACTACGCAAATTTGAACTTTGGATGCAAATGAGAGCACATGAGCACAACGGACATCTTAAGGCGTTGCCAATAAAGGCACTTACTTACGGAGAGCGCATTGCAACTTTAGAGCAAGCATCCGTATGGTTGACTTGCCCAAGTGCTGCCAAGACATCTCGCGCGGGTGATTCATAATGCCAACCCCGGGAATGTAAGCTCGAAGTGCAGCAGATCGACCTACCCTCTTCTCGAAACGCTCTAAATTCTTCATCGTTCGCCCGTGAGCCACAACAAGCGGACACTCCAACACATAAGGAAAGTAGGGCATCGCGTTATAAATCGACGGCAAGTCGACGAACCGCACATCGCTCTCCCAGAGGGCGACGCGCAAGCTTTTCTGGTCCCACGTGCGCGTTTCCTGCGACTGGTCTAGGGAGTCATAAAGCTCCCTCCAACGCGCAAAGAGAGCTTTGGTCTTGTCGTTCTTGCGCCAGAACAATACGCCGGAATTCACTTCTGGGAAAGACGACGGTAGCCCAACCACTTCATAATGATGCCCTCCGTAGCCATGCTGACCTGCGAACTCAAAACGTTCGAGCAAGGCGAAACCATCGGCAAGGCAGCCGCAGACGCGTGTATCGGTATCGAGAAAAAGGCATCGCTCCCACGGAGCACGGTCCATGTAGAGTTTTGCCCGATTGCGCTGCTCCTTGAGCACCGGATCCACCTGCACCTCATCCCATAGATCTCTGGAAGCAACCTCCTCCCCCGACAAGAGCATTGCCGTAAGATCAGGATTGGTCGCCCGCAAAGTCGCCAGCGACGCTTCCGCTTCCGCGACAAACCTGTCGCCTGTGGCGACATATATCACCCCGCGCGTTGGCATGCTTTTGCTTTTCCCCATAGGTTGATATTCCGCCAAGCCTGGCAGTTAGCCGACTTTCTTCGCCAGCACCGCGTAGTCCATGCTCGACGCCGAAGGGTCCACAGTCTCAATTAACCTGCACAACAAAGCTTTGACAACGCGCAGAGGGTAGTGCGCCTGCAGAACTGGCTTGGGAACATCCGTGCGACCGCGCAATTGGCACCACTCCAGAATTTCAAAAAAGCGCCTCTTCAGCATGTGCTCGAGGATATGCGGCCACACGGGGAACACATGGTGGTTTGCAGCTAGATCTTGCCTTGTAAAGCAAGCGAGAAACCCGGTGAAAAGCACATTCAATCGGCTGTGGCTCCAGCGCGGATTGGGCGTGCTCAATAACAAATATCCCTCCTCATCGAGCACGTCGGCCACATGATCAAGACCAATACCGGGATTCTCCAGATGCTCAAGGACATCCATGAGCAGAACAATACCAGCTTTCTCGTCACGTTTGGGACAACAGCCAGACAAATCCCATTTGCTTACCCCCCGAACTTTGGGTTCCAAATCAAATCCAAGCCACACAAAGCCTGCCTTTTCGGACGCACCGCGCATAGGCGCCATTCCAGCACCAACGTCAAAGACCACGCGTGATCGAGCAATCGGCTCTAATTCGCGAAGCTTAGTTTCAGCCCAACTGTAACGTGTTTGCTTGCTAATAAGGCGTGGTATCACGGCTTTGCACATTCAATTTGCTAAATTAGGCCTAATCAGGGTGCTACAATTTTTTTTCAGTCCAGCAGCAGCGGTGAGTTACTAAAATAAGCACATGCTCCCGAGACGCCAAATTCCGTAAATCGCATTTTACAGTGATCGCGCCACAGCCGCAGGCAAGTGGATTCTCCTGCACGATTGGTGTCGTCTAAAAGAACGAAATATTCCGGCGCCAGATAATCTTGGAAGAATGGCACGGCAAAGTAGCGCCGCGAGAGATCACGCCTGCTTTCAGTCGGCTGACCAGTCGGCCCATCAATGATTAGAACGCCAATGGATCCTTGGGCACTTTCAAGCAAGGGGCGCAGGATCTCTTCATCATACCAGATACCTACAACGCCGTTCTTTTCCGCTGGTTTGAGAGGGGCACAAACAATTTGTCCGTATCCTGACAAGCCGTGCTCTTCAAGTTGCCGCGATAACACCATGGCCCAGTTGCTGTTTTCCTCGATTGTGATGAGGCGTCCGTAGCCCGATTGGCGCAACAACGAGCGAACAAAGAAAGTGCTGTTTCCCCCTCCACATTCGACGACGATCTCTGGCCGGATCAAGGCCACCGCATTACAACAAAGCTCTATAGCTCTTGGACGCATAGTAGCACGCGTCCAAGGCAAATAGGCACAGTAAAGCGGCTTCAGCTTCTGCATGGCATATTGGTCATAGGCCATGGAAGAGAGATTCCGAACTAATCCCAAGGCAGCGTTCCACTTGGATCTCAAAATGTTCATCGTCTTCTCAAAACAACTTTGCCCATCGCCGGATTGCCTTAAGTCTCTCGCCTCCAGCCCTGCTGCGCAATGTCCAGATCGTTGTCCCTCTGAGATTTCACCCATCTGGCCTTGGGCTTGCGCGCCGTTGGGCACAGGCAAGTCCAGAAGATGTTCAGGCATGCTCGGCGAATTGTTTGAGTCATTGCAGTTTTTCCTCCCAGGTTTTTTTGTTTAGGTTGTAGGAAAACTTATAATTCACCACCAAATAGTCCATGTCCGTATTTTGAATGCAGAGCCACGCCTCCTCGGCCGTCCTCACGATCGGTTGGCCGCTCACGTTGAAGCTGGTGTTGATCACGATCGGCACCCCCGTCCTCTTCTTAAACTCCGTGATCAGCCGGTGGAAATCGGGGTGCACCTCCCGCCGCACCGTCTGCAGCCGCGCGGAGTAGTCTATGTGGATGATGCTGGGGATCTCGCAACGCCGGGAAGCCAGCCGCGCCTTAGCCATGTCACAGACGCCAACCTCCGCCCCGCTCTCCTTCATCGCCTCGGTCTGCGGATGGATTTTGCCCGGATGGATCAGGTCGTCGGAATCCAGGAACAGTACATATTCCCCCTGCGCCGCTCCCAACCCGGTCATCCGGGCCACGATTGATCCCCGGTTTTTCTGCCGCAGGAACTTCACCGGATGCCCCGCCCCAAAGCCCTGGAGCTGTTTCTCCAGCGGGTGCTCCGAGCCGTCATCCACCACCAAAATCTCCCACTCCGCCCCCGGCCTCCCGCAACGCCCGGGCCGCGCTCTTCAGCGTGTACTTCAGCGGCTCCACCCGGCCGTATGCCGGAATGACCACGCTAGTTTCGCTGCTCAGCTCCGTCTCCTACTCAGACTTCAACTTAAACTAAAACCTTCCGTTCACCTTAATCTTCACGTTCACGAATCCCCCCCCCGTAAGCGAATTTCCCGCAAAGCCCAAGCTTATTTTCGAAATCCGAATTCCGAATTCCGAATTAAAAACCCATCTCCCATCTGCCATCTTCGCAGATTTCCTCATCCTCATCCTCATCCTCATCCTAATCGAACCTGTCGCATTAAACTCTACGCCCGAGACCTGACAACATTTGCCGGAACACCGACTGCAATCGAATACGCCGGCAAATCCTTCGTCACCACGGATCCGGCCCCGATCACACAGCCGTCGCCAATGGTCACGCCGCCTAGGATCACCGCGTGGGCCCCAATCCAAACATCCCGGCCGATCTTGGTGGGGAGCAGGATATCCGGCTGGGCGCGGATCTCTTTTTCCCGTCCCGGCACGGCATGGTTGGAGGAAAGAATTGTGGCGTGCATGGAGACAAGCGTCTGGTCGCCGATCTCCACCCCGCCGTGGCCGTAGATGGTGACGTAGGGGCCGAGGAACACGTTCGTCCCCGTGCGGATCGATCCATCAAAGGCCCACAGAACAGACCCTTTCTCGATCCAGCCCTGGTCGCCGATCTGGATCCGTCCTTTGGAACCGGCCGGCCTTAAGGTGTTCCGGTAGCATCCGCCCAGGTTGAAATCCACGCCCGGTCCGAGTCGCACGCTTTGCCCCAGCTCCGCTCCCTTGCTCCCGGCCAGAAAGCGGCGCCACGCCAACTTCAATTTGTACATTTGGTTCACGAGAAGGTTCATCGTTCAGGCGTCATCCTGCACCACGAGATAGCAGACGTCGTTGTCCAATTGCCGGATTCTCCGGCCCAGCTGGTGCCGGGAAAGATAATCGTGCACCGCGCGGGCGCATCCTTCGAAGGCGTAGTAGTCGTCGATGATCACCACGCCCCCGCGGTTCATTTGGGGGTAGAAATGGTTCAGACACGTCAGGGTGGATTCATACCAGTCCCCGTCCAGCCGCAGGATGGCGATTCCCCCCTCCGCCTGGAAACCCGGGAGGGTCTTTTCAAACCATCCCTTGGTGATCGTGCAACGGGTGGCACCGGCCCGGCGCATCGCTTCCTGGCTGAAGCCGATGTCGGCCGAGCTGTTGTTGTAGTACATGGGGGACTCCTTGTCCGCCTGCCATTGGCGGGCCTTGGGACCGTCGATCTCCCGGGCCGCGGGACAACCCTCGAAGCTGTCGAAGAGATAGTACGGACGGTCCCGGCCGGCCACCTCGGCCATGCCGGCGGGCATGCCCCCTTTCCAGACGCCGCACTCCACCACGGAGCCGGCCACATGACGAAACTGTTTCACGAGCGCAAGGTTCCGGATGCAGGTCTCGGGATGGATCATCGTGAATCCGGAGTATTTCCAGTAGATCCGGCGCAAAGGCAGCCGCGGGATCCCGCGAATCGCTTCTCCCCAACGGCGAAAAAGATCTCCTAGTCTCAAAAAAGTCTCAACCTGCGGCCACGGCCTGATACTTCATCGGAACGAAGCAGGGACCGAAATGGGTGAAGAGCGGGCGCCCGGTGCCATGGGGGTCGGTATCGA
>OGVY01000177.1_pt1 | contig 11327 bp, 14 predicted proteins | sample 1575871 | NCBI WGS metagenome assembly OGVY01 (sample SAMN07581536, study PRJEB24739) | freshwater metagenome
ATAACCTTATGGTACCCGGGTGACTTCCACTTCAGCTGTTCACGCCAGTATCGGCGAATGGCGTCAACACTGGTGACGTGTGGCGTTGCCGTGCAGTGGACGACGAGGTATTTGATGGTTCTCATATTGATACAAAATTAAATATCACAGTGTAATTTTTTGCGCATGGTAGCGTAATCCAATACCTTTTGCAAATGATTTCGCTTTGCACCCCATAAGGTACAAATGTCATCATCTTCACCTAACTGCACCCTAACGGGTACTTGTGGTTGTAAACTTGGCCTCAACAACACGCGTTTCTATTTTGCCGTTTTTTATTTTCGTCAACTTCAGCTTCATCCAATACCCGCCTAAAGGTTTTGGCGGTCTGCCCCGCTCAACGTGGAAGCCACCAATACCGCCATCATACTCCTCTTTGTATGTCGCAGTCCTGATCTGATGCAGCGGCCTTTGCCGCAGCATATAGTCGCTGCGATTCAGGTAAGTGATGATGTTGATGTGATGGTACAGCTCGTGAACGTGTCCTTGCCACGTGCAGTCGTAGCCCTCAACCATCGCCATAATTCGCTGGTCTTGGATAACACCTTTAGTCACTGGACCACCCCCGCCTGAGCCGTGGTAGTAGTGCATCGCAAAGCGGGTGCGGTTGGTTATGTTCGGGATGTGCGCAAAGCCGAACAAGATTGCACCGCCGTAGCCACCAGTCTGAACATCAGTCCCGCACTCGTGGTTAAGTAGCGTCACGAACATCTGCAAGGCATCAAACTCCACATTCCGAATGACGCTTGTTTCGTGGTTGCCGTAGCCAATTAAGGCAATATGCTTTGCGTATGGTTTGAACCACTGCACTGCATCATTCACAACAGCTTGCAGGTAGTTGCCTTGGTTGTGTTCCGGTCTTATTTCATTCTTTGCCCTTCGAGGATCGGCTCTGCCCTGCATGAGGCAGAAGAAGTCGCCGTTGATGATGATGTAAGCGTTGCGCTCGACAGCCTCTTTCAGGTGCTTGCTCAGCAGCTCACGGTCGCACTTCGGGTTGTCCCAATGCAAATCGCTGATCAGCAGAAACTCCGCCTCTTTGCCCTCGCAATCAAACGTGTGGACGTTCGGTGCATGTCGGGTTATTTTCATGATTTTGGTTTGGTTGGTTTTTTTGCATCTCCTCAAATAGCGTGTCCCACGAATAACAAATTGGATTGCCCTCCGCATCATGCGCTCCCCACGTTGGTTTGCCATCGGAATCGGTGTACGACTTCGTACCAAATTTGGCATCATGGCAGTACCAATTCCACCAGCCCAGTCCTGCATTGCCGAACGCATCTTCAATCAGTACCTCGATGCACGCTTCGTAATTATCGCAAAAATCCGTCAAGTCAACGCCAGCCTTGTAGGCGTTTTCAATCATCTGCCTCTGCTTCTGGTAGCTTAACGCCAGCTTCAAAAACTGTTCGTGCGTCATTGGTTGTTCGGTGTGCTTTTCAGCAGCTTCATAATCCGCACCTCAAGCACCTCGGTTATCTTCACCCCGCTGAAGCCCACGATAAACGCCAAGCCGTACTCGATGTTGGCAGCCTGTATGTTCAGCACTCCAATCAGTACCGGTGCGATGTAGGTGGCAGACAGCGTGCCGGAAAGGACGGCGATTAGCTGCATCTTCCAGTTCTTCTGCCGGGGAAGGAGCAAAAGTGAGCCGAAAAAGCCCGCAAGCGTCAAGCCCAGATTGATGCCGAGGGATTTGAGGAAGTCTATCATTTCTTTGCGTTGTAGTCAGTTGTGTACTGCTCATCCCATCCTAAAAAGGTATGCACCCCGACAGGCGAAGGCCAGACCTGATATTGTTTCCAGTGTTCAGGTTCGTCTTTGTCCCAAAGAATATCGACGCAGTACGCCTTAGAGTTGTCTGGGTTGATGTGGCCAAGTTCCACGCAGAAATGCGGGGCAGCCTCTATATCGTGAATACTACGAAAGTTAGCGTAAACGTCAAACTCGTATTTGCGGAAGGTCGGCATGGTTAGGTCGTTAGTTCAGCAAGTTGGTCGTTAGATAGCCGCGTGGTGTAGAGGGCAGCGGCGCGGATGCGGTCGTTGAGAAATGCTGTTCCTGCAATAGTTTGGCCTATAAATACATTACTGAGCGTTGAAAAAGAGAAGGAGTCATTAGCCGATACAGTACCTGCAACGCCATTAACATACAAAACACAGTTACCGCTTTGGTAAGCAGCAGCTACTTTTATTATCCCCGCTGATGACACGGCTGACCTAATATCTACTCTTACAGGATTTGCACTTGTGTCTATTTGCAACCGAATGGTATTACTTGCTAAACTCGTAAAGCCAATAAATATGCGATTGTTTGTCGCACCAATATCTATAAATGTTTTTGCAACTGAGCCTTGCAACGCCTTAACATCCACCTCCGCATAAATCGTCCCCTCCGTTTGGCCTATCAGCCCACTAACGAGCGCCCCCGATGCGCTGATGACGTCTGCGGCACGGCTGACTGCTGCTGCCGTTGTGGGGATGTATGTGGTCGCGATGCTGCCTGTTTCGAGCTGTGCGCCCCATACATAAAGATTAGTTCCGCTTGTTGCAGTTGTTCCGTTTGCCGCATCAGACAAACTGACTATAAATGTGTTACTCCCAGAAACAATTCCTGAACTTGTGTAAATGCAACGATACCATCCATTGCCGTAATTCTGCATAGATGCTGAACCTCCATTAACCGTTCCCGTGACTACTCCCGCATTAAGATTAAACCAAGCGCCTCTTGCACCTCTCGCTATATTGCCAAGCGACAAAATGTGGCTTGTGCCTGCTTTTCCAAAAACGGAAATAGTGTAAGTTCCTGATGCTATAGTCATGTCTTGCGCTATGTTACAAGAGGATGCCGAAGTAGATGTTAACAAATCCGCATCAGTCGTTCCATCAGGAGCGGTAAATGCAGCCGTTGTGCCTGTACTTACGCTGGTGTTCGTGGGGGTCCAATTTCCGCTTACCTGAAATCCTGCACTCTGCAACGCCAAATTCGTCCCACTCGCCTCAACCAACAGCGCAGGGCATCCTGTTGCCGCCGCATCTTGCGCAGCAGGCGTCGCATACCAATCCAGCCTCGGCACTCCCGAAGCCACGCTCTCAATCAAGCCGCTGCTGTTCACCCTCGTCGCTGTTGTCGCCCTCGTCACGTCAAAAAACACAGGCGATGGTATGTCAACCGCCAGCTTGCCAGCGCCTCTTATCTGCGGCACAATCAACAGCGATGGCTTGGTCTCAACCGCATCATACAGCGATTTGCCGCGCGTAAACAAGCAGCTCCCCTGACCAGAGTTAAAGTCCTCGGCCGTCAAAGGTGGCACGTTGGCGTTAATCGCCTGCTGCCACAGCAAGCCGTATGCACCGCCAGCTCCGCCGCCGCCTTGCTTGCCCGCAATAAACGGCAGCGCGTAACCTCGCCCTAATGCCATCAGACAGCCGTTGTAAGGTTCTCCCTTTGCATCGTTATACCCATCACCGAGCCAGCCGATAGCGTCACCGCTGCGATGGTACGCCCTGCGTTGGCTGATATTATCATACCAGCCGCCACGCTCACACCGCTCAGGTTGTGTCCTCCGCTCGAGGCAGCACTCAGCATATTCTGACCGCTGGAATCAGTCAGCGTCGTAAAGGTAGCCGCCACGTTCACGACCAGCACCTCAAAGGTTGCACCAGTCACCGCAGCCGCAGACGTAATCATCTGCATCGTCTGCCCACGCCCGATAATCGCGTCAAGTTGTTGTCCTACATTCATTGTGTTTTTCTTTAGTTGTAAATATCAAATCAGCCAATTTTATGCAATTCTAAAAACGTGTTTTAAGTAGTCGGTATTTGACACACGTTGCGGCTGTACGGAAGCTCCAGCACAACCGTTGCCTGCCATCCTGCGACCTTGTCATCCCGCGCCTCCACGAACCTCGTCGCACTCACCGAGCCGATGATGGTGTAGTCCTTCGCCGGATCGTCAGTGAAGTCCGCCACAAAATCCTGCATGATTCGCAGCGTATCTGAAAGCACCTCGTCCTCGTTATCTGTCCACCTGTACACCACGCTCCCGGTTACAGTTGAATCCAAGCCACGCAGGTCTGCAACGCGATCCATAACAAGTACGCTGATGGTCAGGTTGGTCGATCCCATCGGCATCGACGCACTCTGCGCATCAACGAACAGGAGCGGGTACACCACTCTATCCCTGTCGGTTGTCCGCAGGTTGATTGTGTTGTCGGTCCCGATGGCCAGCGGATCGCCGAAGCCCACAGCGTTCAGCTGAAGGTGCGACTCCGCGAAAGCTATCAGGTCGTTTTTCACTGTTACCCAACTGCTCATAGTACTGCTTTAATTTGTTTACGTTTTTCGAGTGCGCCATTAAAAGTAGTTGCGTCTATTCTCCGGGTAATCCAGTGGATCGCGATACCTGCCTCGCCTGCCCAATACCATCCCGGTCTGGTAGGCGCTGTTTGCCGGGTAAATCGTGTCAATGGCTGTTGGCGGATTGTCGAACAGCGGGAACAGCGTGTGGTTCTCCTGCAAGTAACGCGTGATCCTCTCGGTGTACCACTCGGCATCATCCCGGCTCTTGTCCATTAGTCTTGTAATCTCCCGCTCGCTCATCGACTGGCTCTCGGTGCTGCTCCTGCGGTCCATACCTTTGTTCATAAATTTGAATGCTAGGACCATTGGCAACTCAAAGTACATCCACTGGATGATGGCAGGCTGAATGTACGTCTGCATCAGCGTGGTGTTGTTTGCTGACAGCGTGCCTGCAATGACCTGCGTCACCAGCTCATCGTACAAAGCCGAGCCGACCGCAGGCTGAATGTGCATTTCCTGCACCTTGACCAGCGTAGGGCGTATCTGCGTGTAGCTTACGTTCTCGGTTATCACCGAATTTTCGATTAACGTGTTCTCAGATATAAATAGTGCCTTGCTCATTCTACAATTTTTGAAACTTCCTTGCCCTTTTTCATCACCAGCTGCTGTACCCACATGTGCCGACAGCTTGGCCTATGCAGTCCGCTGGGCAGCGTAAACCACCCGCCCCGACGCTCCCAAACGCTGTACCCCATTAGCGCCGTAAGCTGGTTAATATCGTCACGCGTGTACAGCCGTGTTGCACTCAAGTCCATCATCACCTGACAAAACTTGCGGCTCTTGTCGTAGCCATCAGCCTTGCTCAACCCCCGATATTCAGGCCTCCAGTCGTAGCGGTAGCGCACCTCGACGATAGGTTCAGGCACTTTCTCCTCTTTCGTGACCTCATCAATACCACGCTTGAGCGGATACTTGTTGACCTGCAGAAGATACTGGATGCGCTTGCGGATGCGTGCCTTGCTCACCCCGAACTCCTTGGCCATCTCCTCCACAGTGGCGTCCTGTCGCTTGCGCCTGTACTTGATTATCCGCTCATCCAGCTCCTTCTCGTCCTCCGATAGTGCAAACTGCATAAAGAACTCCGCTTCGCCATATTCGTTGAAGTCAAGCTCCCTTTCCTGCAACACCTCGAAGTCCTCACGCAGCTCGCCAAACTGCTGCCCGATGTTGGCAAGGAAGTCCATCTCATCTGCCTCGCTTTCAAACGCCTGCTCCTTTACGCCCAACAGCTGGTCCACCTGCAACGCATCCAAGCCGAATCCCGCCGTCAACATCGTTCTCGCCTGCTCCAGCGTCACCTTGCCCTGCGAGTAGTGGCGCACAATCCGCATCAGGTTTTGGTACTGTCTGCCGCTCAAAGTGCGGATGGCTTCATTCACGCTTGCGGTCGCTTCTACGGCTACATCGCCCTCTGCCGTGGGTGTTGCTGCCTCCTGCTTTTCGATTGGCTCATAGCCCGCCTTTTCGCGTAATTCGTCCTGCGTCAAAATCTGCATCAGCGCCTGCTCGCTCAGCTGTTCAGTGATCGGATCAAACGGCTGCAGGTACAGGCACTCAAAGCCGTTGAAGCTGGTCAGGTAGTTAATCATCCGCTCGACAATCAACACCCGGTTCATGATGTAGGTATTTTTGAAAAGTTCAAACGCCTCCGCCAGCTCCTTGCGTCCTCCCAGCTGCCCCTCGGTCCTGATGCCAAACAACATTGGAGACGTGACGTTGTGAGCCACAAAAATCTCCTCTTGTATTTGTTTGTTTAACAAATCAAACTGCTTATCCAAATCGCTTGGCGTCAACGACTGAATTGTCGGTGCGTTCTCCTTCGCCGTGCTGAACGTCAGTACGAACCGCCCGGCATTGTTTGCGCCGCTGAACTTGTTGCGCATCTGACGCTCAATCTCCTGTTTCTCTTCGTCCGTTGGAATGCCATCGGCAAAGTTGATCATCTGCCCGCCCCAAAACTGGTTGCGAATGTTGCTGATGTGAAATTTCGCAATCTCAACGTCACACTCGATGTACGCCAGCGCACCTTGGTAGTTTGGCAATGGGTAGTGCTTGACACCTGCTGCGTAGTGCCGGTAATAAAATAGCTGTTTGCCCACTCGGTTCTTGGGATCAAACTTTGGCATCCGCTCAACCTCTGCACCCTTCGGATACTGACGAACCATCCGCTCGTCGTACCAGTCAGCGATCAGAAACATCGTGTCATCCAGCGACACCCGCACCTTCTCAAAAGGCACATGCTCGATGAAAGCGATGCCACCGCCCCTGTTCCACGTCACCGCCAGTGCGAAGCCGTTGAATAGCTCAAGGTCCAAGACAAATTTCTGCGTCAGGTCGTTCAGGTCATCATCCTCATTCACGTCCGCCATAAACGCCTCCGCCTTCGCCTGCTGTGCAACCGTCTGCTTGTCCGCATCTACCATCCACCCCTTGCCGCTGATGTAATTGCACTTGCCGTTGATGATGGCGTTGTGCTTGGCTGACTTCTTGTAAATGTCAAGCAGGTAGTAGGGGTAGTCGTTCATCTCGCCAAACGTGTACAGGTCGTTGGCCTTCGACTGAAGCATCAGCGGGTAGCGATAATCAACCTGCGGGATGAAACTGAATTTCAAATTTGTACTCATAAGTTGTAACTAACGTAGTCAATTGAATTGGTTGTGCTGGTGAAGCTGCCCTCGGTCGTTTCAACCATCGCCAGCCCGGTTTCTACCACCTTGGCACTGCCCGAAGGATTCTGCACCACATCATAGCGATACTGCCCCTTGTCAACTGCTCCCAGTGATATTGTAAATTTGTCGAAGCGGTCAGTGTATGATGACAGGTTGGCCGAAGCCGCAATGGTCACGTCGGTAGTGTCAAGCGTTGCAAGGTTGGTCAGCCGCAATCTGTAAGTCGTTGCACTCACTGACCGCTCCGTCACCGTTAATACTATCGTGTTGGCTTGGTTCGCCTTCAGGTAAAGCATGTAGTTGTTTAGTGTAAATATCACGAGCCACGTTTTTGTACAAATTGAAGCGCCGCCGGGTAATCGTATCAATATCAAAGCGCGCCTGCATCTTGGCCGTCAGCCTGTCTGCCATCTCCCGCACCATCGCCGGCTCGTTAATCATTGCCTTCATCGCCTTATACCACTTTTTCGGCTGCTTCTCGTCAACCAAAACTCCATCCCAGCCATCCTGAATGCAATCAGCGTACATACACACATTGCTGGCAATGATGGCCTTGTTCATCCAAGCCGCCTCGGTCACCTTAAGCTCCGACTTCAGCCGGTTAAACTTGTTGTCCCTCAGCGGAGCAAGCGCCACGTCCACGAAGTTGTAGCCACCGACGTAGCTGTATATGTCAGCCGCCTTGATGCGTCCGTAGTTGTTGTTCTTGCCCCTATTGCTGAACACCTGCTCGTACTGCTGATATATCGGGTTGCCCTCATTCCACCCGGCAAGGTACAGCATATATCGCCCTTCCAGCGTGTGGTCGTCGCACAATCGCGACAACGGCAGCTCCAGCAGCGCCACGTCCTCCGTATGCTGAGCCGCACCGAAGTAACCGAAGCGCACCTTGTCGCTCGGCGTCGGGTTTGGCTTGTATTGCTCGTACAGCAGGTGCGGCACGTTCTCGCAGATTGTCACGTTGCTGTTCAGCTTCAGCAGCTCATCCCGCAGGTAGGTCGTTGTCGTAATAATCGCATCCGCCAGCCTGATGTGTTCGGCAATTACCGCTGGCATTTTCGTATCAAGGTAGTGCTTGTAGAATGAATGCCCAGTGCCTAAGTGCCAATAATCATCCATGTCCAAAATTATCTTCGCACCATACTGACGTAGGATGTCTGCAACAGGCTTAACCGCATCTAATGGTCCTGCAACCCACGTGCGATTGTACAGGAACACGTCAATCGTCCTCAGCTCTTCCGCGCTCATCGTGCGCACGTCAGCAATACTGACGAACTCCGCATCCTCTCCAAACATCTCATGCACTCGGCTCGATGGCATCTCAAGCCGATAGTAGCTGCACCCGGTTGGGTGTTGGTTGTAAACAATGCACACTCGCATAATGCAAATTTATAAAAAAAAAAGCCCTGCGAACCAACACGCAGGGCTTCCAACCAAACACGCTTCAAATTTACGAACCGCCAGTAATTTGTGTGCCGCTGGTCAATGCACTAATAATCGACGAGCTGACCTCGCTGCATGGCACTTCCTCCATTCCAGTAAACGTCATCTCGTAGCCATTCCGGTCACCCATCGCCGTACCTGTCTGCGATGTGCCTCCAGTTATGTCAATGCCATTATTTCGCCCAAGTAGCCAATACTTCCCATTCCTGTCGGTGACGATAGCCATGAGCCGGTTTAAGCCAAGCAGACGTATCTCGTTGCGCACGTTCTGATCCATCCGGCTAATCGGGAAGGTCAGCTCCTGTTGGTAGAAGATCGTGCCATTTTCGGTGCTGGCGTTCACAGTTTCAGTAAACTGCCCTGCGCCCTTCGGCACTTCGTACTTGTAAAATCCCGAGGCCGGGAATGTGCCAGTCACCACGCCGCTGCCATTAACTACAATCGTGCCGGTAACCGAATTAAAAGCGATGAGGCGAACCTCCGTGATGCCGCCCACGTTGTCGCGGCAACCTAATTTGTATCCTGTGGTTAGTGCGCAAGCCATATTTTTCTTTTTAGTTTAGGTTATAGAAAAAAAAGAAGTGGGGAGGGTTGTTACGCCCTCCCCCTTTTATCAGCCTGCAGGGGTAGTCGCGTTCGACGCTTTGTACAGCACCATCTGCTCCGCAAAGGCAAACTGCACGCCGTACTTAAACGCAGCTTGGAAGCGCACTTGGTCGTTGTCGTAGCTTGACCAAATCCGGAACTGGTCTTCGTCGCTCAGCAGGTCCGTGCCGTAAAACAAATTCTCCAACGACGTTGCCACAATCCTGCGTGTGTTGTTCATGCCATTGACCGCCACAACCTTCATGTTCGTGGCCGGGTAGAAAAACTCACCGCTTGACAGGTTGCCAAGGTCGCCTTGGAATAAGTTTGTGCCGACCAGCTTGTTGACAAGCAAGCGGTAAACATCCCAACCGCAGAAGGCAACCAAGTCAGGCTTGCTGACAATTGCAACAGGGATGTTCTGATAAACGTTCTCAAACGCAGAAACAACAGTTGCGTCGCTGAAGGCAGCACCTGCAAGCGAGCTGACGATCGAGGCGGATGCCGTTGTTTTCTCCATCAAGTGAAGCAAGCCGACAGTCTTGTTCAACGTGGCGTCGCCGCTTATTGTAGCCGACCCTCCAGTCCATCCCGAAGCGCCAGTTGCAGATGTTGACTGCCAAATGGCTGTTTCGATGTTGGCGGCGATCCTCTTTGCTTTCTGCGTTGCAAAAGCCTGCTCAAAAGGTACACCCTCGTAGTTGCTTCCAGCGCTCAGCTGTGTGGCAATCCACTTAGTCTCCAGCTCACGAGGACACAACTCCTCCTGAATTTTCACCCGCGCTACGCTAATCGTGCGCTGGCTGAATGTTGTCGTGCCGCTCGCGGCCCATGCGCACGCGGTTGCTGATTGGAACACCGCGTCGGTGTCCATCAGGTTGAGCGCTTCTTGGTTTTTGATGCCAACGCGCTTTTGCATTAACTGCTGTGTCTTTGCGTCAAAGACAGCAGTCGTCAACAACGGAAGCTTGTTTTGCTCCACGTAGTCGGATAAAGTGCTAACTGAAAATGCCATAGTTTATTTTTTTAGGTTTTTTAAGGTTTCATTCAATTCAGCGAGGCGATTAACTCGGCTCATCTTCACGCTCTCCACAACCGCATCGCTCGCTCTCTTTTTTGGTGCTGCCGTCGGCATCTGTGCCAGCGCAGACAGCGCCGTGTCAATCGTGCTGAAGCGCTTGGCTGTTGCCTCCACTTCGCCGCCCATCTTTGCCATCAGCTCCTCAACTTTCGCAGCCAAAGCAGCAATGGCTGATTCCATCGCTACCATGCGCTCTTCGTGTGGATCAGCAGGCTTCGCCTCTTCTTCAGGCGCGACTTCAATCTCGACCTCTTGCGCCTCGACAGCTTCAGGTGCTGGTGCAGGTGCAACTTCGCCAATTTCCACAATCTTGCCGCCTTCGGTTGTAACCACGCCCACTTCAGGAATGCTGTGCGCACCATCGGGTGCAGGTAGCAGTCCTTCATCGGTTACAACGTAAACGAGCGTGCCAACAGCCAACTCGCCATCCACGCGGACCATCGTGCCGTCCTCAAGCTTGTAATCGCTGAACGCCAATGGCGCAGCGGGTGCTGGCGTTGCACTGAACTGGCGAAGCGCCTGTGTCAATGCTTGTAGTTTTTCAGATAGGTTCATGTGCTTAAATATCAGGTTTAGAAATAGTATGCAAAAAACTGTGAAAGGCCTCAGCAAACTCCGCCATCGCCACTTCAACTTCAGCCTCCGTCGGCTGCATTCCAAAGTAGCCTTCAATGCTGAAGCCTGTAAACTCGTCACGATTTGCCCACACTGCATCGTTGTCCACCTTAAAGCTCCCAAACCAGCTGCCATCGGCAACGTCCTCGTAGCCAGTCGGTGGATTGACGCCACGCTCCCGGTCAATCAGGTAGGACTCAAACATATACACGCCATCAAGCTCCTGACGATGCTCAGCATTCACGTTGTGCTGATTGCCCTGCTTAAAATACTTCTGGACCATCTTGCGGATGGTTTCTTTTTGGAAGATAACGTAGTACTCGCCCCTTGTTTTATCCCTGCGTAGTATTGGCGTGTCTGCCAGCATCAATGGTCCGGTTAATACGCGCTTCTCGCCTGTTTCGCTAAACCGCATCCGCTCTTTGCTGAACGCCTGAAATGGCCGCTCAATGGCGGGCGATTCAACGAGTGCAACGTAGCTTACGCCTTCGTCCACTTCGTCAATCGTCATTAGGTAAACTGGTAGCTCCATAT
>OGVY01000178.1_pt1 | contig 11326 bp, 14 predicted proteins | sample 1575871 | NCBI WGS metagenome assembly OGVY01 (sample SAMN07581536, study PRJEB24739) | freshwater metagenome
TTAATCCTTTCCATATTTTACCTTGGCGGCATCTAACTACAGCACCTGATTTGTATGCTGATGGTTTGTTAAATTTGCGGTCTGCAATACGCAAGCATCTGTCGCGTTTGGATTTTTTTTCTTGGATATTAAAATCTTTTTTAATTTTTTTTATTAACTCTGAAAGGATTTGATTTATTTGTTGGGATTGTTTAGTTGTAAGTTCAAATATTTGATTATATCGAAATTCAAAATTATCAATTAGTTTATTTAATTGAGTTATTATAAGTTGTTCTTCTTGAATAGAAGTAGATGATTTAATAGCCTCTAAAAACATAGGAACTATATTAGATAGCACCCATTTATCTTGGGGGTGGTTATCCAATATATAACGTGTTGTATTATCTAAACGTTTTCCTACTTTAGTTAGAGGAGTCATTTTATATGTTTTTGTTTTTCTTTTTTAAATAACTCATCGTCTTGTAAAATTTTACTTAAACGATTACACTCATCTAAAAATGCTTGAACTTTTGGAGATATCACTGTTAAATCTTCTTTTAAAGTTCTTTTAGATTCAAGGTTATTTAAATGTTTTTCTATAGGCCCCATAATATTATGTTTATACATATTTCCAAAGATACCCTCCAGTTGATTTTGATCTTTTTTTAAGAACATTATTTATATTTCCTTTACTTAATTTTAAATATTGAGCAGCTTCACTAGTGCTCTCCCACCTTTTAATAAATTTTCCTGTTAAATCATATTGAATTATAGGTTTGTTTCCTTTGTATTTTCTATTAAGACTTATTTTATTTTTTTCACTAGTTGTTCTTGGACGTTTAAGGCCTTGAGTATTTTTTAAAATATATTCTATTTCATTACTAGATAATTGTATAGGGTAATCTAAGGTGTAATTTTTCCAAATAAAATTAGCTGATTTTTTACTTTTACCTATTAAACATTGGCGAATACTTTCATTACTTACTTTAAGATTTAGAGTAGTAATAGCTTCATTTATATTATTCCACTTATGTATAAATTTTCCTGTTAAATCATATTGGAGAATTTTTTTACCTTTATATTTATTAGGGCTAGTTCTTCCTTTATGAGCTTGGGAAACTAAATGATTTTCATACCCCCCTATATTACCACACCCACCATTATTTTTATTTTCCAGTTTAAAACCCCATTGTTTAAAAAGTAAAATATAAAATTCTTCCCAGTATCTCCATTCTTTTGTTGGAACTTCATCTATAACTTCTAAAATTATATCCTTCCCTAATCTATTTTTATGATGATATTTTCTATCTTTTTCAGATATAGTTTTTCCAATATAAAATGGAATATTATTTCCTCTATGTAAATAGTATATTTTTGTCAAAGTATATGTTTATTATAAATATGACAAAATTAAGGCTTTTTACTGGAATTTGAAAAATTTTTTTACCAGAAGCCGCTAAAATTTGATTTTAAACCAAGTAATTTGGCGTAAGAGGGGAGGCGACAAGACCAATATGAAGGTTTTGTACGATCTTTTTTATTAGCACAATCGTGTCTTTTGGCAAATGCTCTTCTAGCTTCGGGATTATTGATTTTAGCAGATAGGCCTGTAGTGTCTCCAAAGCTTACTTTTTTAATTCCTCCGCCTGGTTTCCTGACATATACATAGAACTTTTTAGAGCCGCCGCGTTTTGGTTTGCCAATTGGGGGTGTTTTCTTTTTAGCTTTAGTTTTAGCTTCAAACATTAATTGGTCATTGATTTCTCGTTTAGCACCAATATGAGCATCTCTTTCATTGGTATATTCATGGTAACTACCTACACCATCTATTGATATTTTATATAATTTTTGACCTCTATCGTTTGTAATATTACTTGCAACTTTAACATTATATTTAAAGCCTTTATATTCAAACGGAAATTCTTCCTCTTCTTCTTTTAATTTTTTAGAGATTTTGTATAATCCCATTGACTCCATTCGCTCTAAACCATTTAAAGATACATTATTTACAGTTAAATTATTGTTCCCTACATTTAGACTTTTCATTTGATTAGGAGCTAACATTTTAGAAAAGGTTGGAATTGCTTTAAACCTATCTAAAAGTTTACTATTTTCAAAAGTAAGCGTAATTTCGTGGGTATTTTTTTTATCTGCTTCTTCTAATTCAATTTCTTCCATTATAAAATCTAATGGAACTTTTTTACCCTCATATAAACCAAATTCACCTAATTGTGTTTCAGTTAATATCTCTAAATCGTCTTGGTTTTTGATATCTATGATCCCGCGAGAATATAATGCTCTTGCTTCAGCCCATAAGTCAAAATAATTTTTGGAACCGGCGCGGTAAACATGTTCAGTAAGCGGTTTATTATTGTCTATATGGTATTTTAATCCCTCAGACAATATAGCACGCGGTGCAAGAGATTCGTTGAGTATAGGCGCTAATAACGCGGGTTTATCATCGCAAGTATTACAACCACAAGAGCATGATTTTTTCTTTAAATGGTATCCTTGGATAGATTCTTTGATGTATTTCTGTAATGTTTTCATATACATAAATATTATTTAACTTGTTTAACAGCTAGACCTATTTTATCACTGTCGTGGCCTGGACTGTTTTTAGTTTGGAGAGACACATCAAACACCCCAGGAGGTATTTCAATGTAATCTTCTTCTAAAGAAGAAGGATCTAATTTGTATTTAACATAATTTACACCTACGTATTTATTAAATACTTCACTAAAATTAAATACTTGATTTAATTCTTTTATTATTTCTTTTTCTAAAGCTATTCTTTCTCTTCTACCATCATAATCTAAATTAGGAAATTCAGGATGAGAATTATAAAATTCTTTTAAACGTTTTTTAAGATCAGGTGAGCCAAATTCTTTAATTAAATTTAAACCACCTTCAGTTACTGTATTACTTTTAATTATATCAGCTATGCGTTGGAGATCTTCTGGGAGTTCGTTTCCATTAGCTCTTGCTAATTTTTCCAGGTCGGGTAGTTTAACTGTGTTACCTGCTCCTTTGGATGTTTTAGCGCTAACTTCTACTTCTTCACCCCCAATAGTTAAAATATAATCAATCAAAGGATAGTTACCCGCTGATGGGAAGAATACTTCGCTAGCTCCTCTATCTTTTCCGTATATTAAAGCACCTAAAGGTTCACCTAAATTTTTAAGTAATTCATTATAAAATCTATTGTTAGAAAATACTTGATCAATTGTTTCTTGAGAAGGTTTATCTTTATTAGTAATTAGATAATATAAAACTTGATATTCTTCGTCGCTTAATTTTTTATTTCTTTTAATACCTGCGGCTAGTTCTTTACGTAAAGTATTTAAACTAATTTTTTTACCTAAAGTAATACCTAATTGTTGCGGTTTTAATTCATAATATTCCCCACTAGTTTTATCGGGTTTAAATGACACAACTACATTTCCTTTTTTAAAATTACCTTGTCTTGGGTGTCTTCTAGAACCAAACCCTCCATTGTTTTCTAATTTATCAATTAATTGAGAGCGAAAATCATCGTATACTACAATATTATTAGGAGAAGAAGGTTGAATTTGGTCTTGGGATATATTTAAAATTTTTGTTAATTTTTGAGCAACTTTTTTAGCTCCATCAGTTAAAATATCGTATGGTAATTTTTTTAATTCTGTTAGTTCTACTTCAACTCCTAAATTTGATAACAAATTCTCTAACAGCAAGATATCCTGCTCATTGTTCATGTCAGGATACCCTTTGGAAAATTTATAACTGTATTTTTGAAAGAATTTATCTAATAGATCCATAATTAAGCTGCGGGTTCGGGTGTTTCTTCTTCAGCAGGTGGGGCTTCAGCAGGTGGGGCTTCAGCAGGCGGGGCTTCAGCAGGTGGAGCTTCAATTGGGGTTTCTTCTTCAGGTTTAACTTTAGCACCTATTCTTAATAAACGAGCTATAGCATTGGTGGCTGCTTCTTCTTCATTTAAGTTAAGTAAATAGTATTTTTTACCTTCAATTTGAGCTATCCAAGAACGAGGGGAAAATATAAGATAAAAACTTGTTCCGTTTTTTAAATTAATACGAAATGTTGTTGGTTTGGGGGCAACCCAATCGATGGATGCCAAAAAATAATCAAAATCTGGTGTGAGTAAATCTACTATTGCCTTTTTAAGTTCAGGGAACTTAGTTAATTCATCGTATTCTACAGCTGCTATTTCAGTTTTTTTACGATTAGCTAAAGCTTGTTTAGCTATTGATTTGATTTTAACTATAAGTTCGTCGCGGTTCATTTATTTTTTAGTCTATTGATTACTCTTTCTATTAAGTTTTCTCCTAAATCTTTTTTAACAGCACCTACAATTTTATCGTAATCGTCCATTTGTAATATACCTCTTTCTTTACCTAATAAATTTGCTTTTTCGGTAACATCGTGTAAATCCATGTCTTGGGAAGCATCTTCTCTTGAATATTCTAACATACGAAGAAATAAAGGAATGTCCATTGTAATTGTGTCAACGACATCTTTTTCTTGGGCTTCCTCTAAAGGTTTAGAAAAAAATTCTTGTATTTTAGCTAAGTCTTTCATTTTTCTTTAGATAATTTAGCGGCTACTGCCATTTGGCGTTTTTTTTCTTTAGTCTTTCCTTTGAATTGAGGAGCATCGCTTTTAGCAAAATCCTTAATATATGTTTTCATTGGAGTTTTTGCTGTAAGTTTTTCTAATACTTTGGCTTTAATTTTTTCTAAAGCATTTATTTTATTTTCATCAATTACATCTTCTGATTGGGCAACACCTACCATAGCGTCAATAGCTGGTTCTTTTAATTCAAACTCAAGGTAATGTTTAGCGCTGCTTATCATGCTGGCGGCATTGGTGATCTTAGATTGCCACCAAGCTGGAAAATCAACTTCGCTTGGGCCTTCAAATTGGTCTATCATTTGATATAATTCCATAGCGTATTTGCCTATTTTATATAATTCGGCTTTAATCATGTGTGGTTCGTTATCTTCGTGGCCTAGGTCTAGGTCTTCATCTAATTCAACCCCTCTGCCTTTTAGAATATCAGCTTTAGTTACTTTACCATCACCTGTTAAATCCGGAAAAGTTTCATACATTTCACCTTCTACTCCCCAATCTTTTGTATCTGTTTCCCATTCATACCCCGCCATATAAGCTTTTTCTTCTTCGGGTGTTAGATCTGTTATAGTAGCTATGCCCCCTCCTTCTCGTCTAGCTCTTTTATGTGGGAATGCATTTCTCCCATAATATTTATCTGATGAACCTCTATCAAACGGGCTACCATCACTTGAATCATATGTTACTCCATTATAAGTTTGGGTTTGAGTAGAGTTTTCCTTTGTTAAAGCTTTTCTAATTGCTTCCTTAAGTTTATTTGTATTTTCCATTTTGTTTTCTGCTACTTTTTTAGCTATATTGGTTGCACGGCCATACATAACTTTTTCGGCATCTTTGCCGTATTTTTGAACTAATTTACGTTTATTACCTTTCATTGATTTGATAATGTCTTCACGTTTAGCAAGCTCAGCCTTAGTTAAAGTAGATTCGTTTATCATGTTATATTAAATTAAACCTGCTATTCTTTGTAAACGACGCATTTCGTAATTTTCTCTTATAGGGCTTGGATCAGGCATATCTAATTCTTTAATTTTGCTTACAATAAAGTCAAAAATATCATCATCTTCAAATTCTTCTAAGTCTTTGATAATACCTTGAGCAGCGGTTACAAGCATTCTAAGATTATTTTGGTTAACTAGTTCATCCATTCTGTTTAATGATTCCATGTCTAGTTCATTCATTTTTTTAGGACCCATATTTGCTAATTTAGCTAAATTAGTTGCTCTTTCTTTAGGATCATAATCTCCAACCCCTTTAGGTGGGGTTTTTATATTTGTATGAGGAGCCGATGTGATATCTTTATCATGAATGCCTTCTTTAACAACGTGTTGGCGTGTAAAATAAGTAATAGTATTATCTATTTGATTTTCAAGTTTTTCGTCACCCATTTCTTTAGCTTTGTTTTTTAATGTTTCTAAAGTATTTAAATATTCTTGGTCGGCGTCAGATAAAGTAGAATCTTCAGTATCCCCCATATCAACTTCTGGTTCTTCAGTTTCTTCGTCTGCTGTGATTTCTATATCATCTTCTTCTTCTTTTTTTGGTTCTTCATCTGTAGCTTTCTTTTCAGATAAAAAATTGTATTCTGAAGGGTTTTTGGATAATTCTTGAATAATATTTTGGCGAATTAATTCTTTAAGGTCTGTTTTTTTCATTGTGTCTTATTTAGGGTGTTGTTTATAAATATTACTCTTTCTTTAAATTATCAAGGTATTTAAGTCCTTCTTCTTTAGTTTCAAGTAATTTCTTTTTAGAAGAACCTACCCATTTTTCTACATCTCCTGCTTCACTTATATAAGATTGATTTGATTCATTTTGTATTTGATCATCAATCCATATTTGAAATTCTTGTTTCAGCCCATCAATATCTTCATTAAATATGGTTTTTTCGTATTCTTCCCATAACCCTTTCCTACGAATCTCAGATTCAAATGTTACTTGGCAATTAAAACAACGTTTGTATAAAGTAAACCATTTTTTATCTAAATGGGGCTTCATAATTTTATTACAACTAGGGCAAAATAAAGGAAAAGATGCTATTTTTTTAGCAGTATCTAATTTGGTAATATTTTGTTTAATTCCGTTTTTGATAGTCCATTGTCTACCGTCTTCTTCCCAAATATCTCCTTCATTATGAGATTCTTGTAATTTTGTATAACCGATGCCTTGTGTGGTTCTGTCCCCGTACTTGTGAGTTACAAGATTACGAAGGCGTTGAACATCACGTTCTTTGAATTGCTTCTTTAACATAGCTTTTTATTATTTCTTTTAATTTGGCTTTTTTCATTTTACCTGGTTTTGGTTTGCCAATTGGGGGTGTTTTCTCAATTTTACTAAACTCAGGTTTTTTGCTAATAAATTGGTTTATTTTGTCTTCTAAAGATTTTTCATTTTTCCCTGGAATTATTATTTTAATAGTATTGTTACCTGGGATTAGAGTAATGCGTTTTTTTTCACTTGTTGTACTTATTGTGTCTTCAATAGTGAGTAGGTAGACTTGTTTTTGAACGTCAATACCGTTTTCTTTAAATGGTCTATTTTCGGTTGTAGGTGTTATTTTATATCCTTTGTAGTTTTCAAAATCCTTTATAAGGCCATCCTTGAATTTATTAATATCTCCTTCTACATCTATTATAATTCTATCTACTTTCATAGTCCATATTTTTTAAGTTGTTTAATTGTTTCATTGGCCGAAGTATGCATTATACCAATCCCCCCTTTATCTCTCCATTGCTGGATATTTGAAGTTTTATCGTCTATTAAGATAGAGTTAGGATTAGCAAATTTTTGTTTTTCATTAGCAGGTACTAATTTAATCCCACCAACATTTTTAAGATTAGAATTAATCCACTTTTCTTTTCCGTCTTTTGAGGATTTCTCAAAAGAGGGGGATGAGAGAATGATGGGTTTATATTTTTCAATGTATTCCCAAAGAGTTTTGCCACCTGTTTTTTTAGAATCTTTTTCATCAGTTTCAGGATCTTTTTTATCAATTTTCCATTCCATTTCAGACCAAAATCCTACTCCTTTTTCTTTAATTAAGTCCCAAAATGCCTTTTTTCCAAATTCACTTTCGTATTTAGATGGAGATATTCCGTTTGAAAATTCCATAAAACGTTTATCAAAATCACACAATACCCCATCCATATCACAATATATAGTGTATTTACTACCCCCCGGGTTCCCTTCATTCTCTTCTTCTCTCTCATCTTCATTCATCCTATTAACCCTGTAATCCGAAGGTACCGATGGGTTTTCAGATTGCCAAGTTTTTTTGTAATTATCTTCCCAATTTCTAAACATTATGTTCCCTTTTTCATACGCCTCTCTTTCAATTCTGTCTAAATGAGAGTCTTCTGTTGTATTTTGGGTTCTAATATCACCTAATGTTCCTTTCATATTTTGTTCGTGATGAACCATTTCGTGGCAAAACGAACGTAAAATATCTTTAGGGTGACGATTTAAAGTGTATAATACTATAGCTTTAGATTGTGGGTTATAATAGGCTGTGTTTCCTAAAATATTTTGGGCATTATCTTCATCGTTATCTATAAATTGAACTTTAGGTAATGGCTGGATTTCCATACCTTGTTCTATCATATATTTTGATATTTCAAGAACAAATGGTTTGTAACCTGAACCATAAGGTGATGATTTGCCTGTGTGGTTTGGGGCTACATTTTCTTTATTTAGAGGAGGAATTTCAAGATCTTTTATAGAGAAATATTTTTCCAAATCTACTTTATCTTTTGCTTCTAAAAACGATAAAATATTTGGGATTTTATTCTCCTCCCACTCAGATTCTGGAGTAGCTAAAGCTATTTGATCTAAAGAAAGTATTTCGGCTTTTATGTAGGGTATTTTACCAATTTTAAAAGCACCTAATCTATGGTTACCATCTATAACTAAATACTTTTCTGGGAGAAGGGGGTGTTCAATTGCTGTTACTGGGGGGAATGATTTCCATCCTTTTCCTTGAGCACTTTTGATTATATTACTTATATATTCTTTTTTTTCTGAAGTAAAGTATTTATAATCTTTATAGGGTTCATTTCCTATTGCGTCTTCTACTTTAATAATTTTTTTAATCCCTTCTATATTATTATCGGGATCTACTCCTTGAAAATTAGGATAAATAATGTAAGCTTCATTTAATTTATTTAAACGTTCTGTTTTTTCTTTAGATGCTTCTTTTCTCTGTTCAGCGTATTCTAAAGCATTTTTTAAACGCGATTTAACCTCAGGATCTTTAGCTCTTTCATATGCTGCTCTAACACGTTGGTGTATTAGATTGATTATTTGGGATTGGCGAGCATGTGATTTAGATTTAAAGGATTCTTTAGATAAAGTATCTATAATATCCTGTTTAGTAGAAAATTTAACTTTCACAGTATCACTTGGATCTTCGTCTGTGTATAATCTGCGGCCTGAACCTTTTGGTTTTTTGCCTGTTCCTTTTTTAGGATCAGCTTCAGATATACCACCAGGTGTATCTAGTTTTTCGCCGGTTTCAGCGTTTGTATCGTATCCGCAAGTTCCTTCATTTACATTAGGTAATATAGCTATCCTACCTTGTTTACTAGTTTCATATTTAGCACCTGGAAACGCTTTAGAAATAAATTCTCTGTATAATCTATCTCTTTGATTATTAAAATCATCTTCTTTATCTGATTTTTTAGATGGTGAATATATAATAGCTTGGATTTTATATTCTTCGATATATTTTTTAATTATAGATGTTATAGTAGCCATTACCCTATACATTTCACCTTTATTAGTTACTGTTGTAACAGAAGGATATTTATCATTTTCTGATTTAGCTGTAAATTCAACTTCAATAGCTTTTAATCCCTCGTAATCGTCAATTAGATACTGTTCCTGGTATAGACTTACTATATACTCTATTTTACTATCTGTTTTAAATCTAACCTCAATTTTATACTTTCCTTTATTAGTTTCTTCCCATTCATATGGTTCAGTATTAGCTTCACCTATTTCATTTACTGCTCCTTTTTTTAATAAATTATTTATTTGGTCTTTTTCATCATCAGAAAGCTTACTTTTTAACAAGTTATATACTAGTTGTTTACCATCCTCAGAAAGTTTATCAGGAAGAAATTGCTTAAAATCTTCTAATGTTATTTCTAAGTTGGGTAGTATTCCACGAGCTGCTGTTCCGCTGATTCCAGTATCGGGAGATTTAATAACTTTTACCTGTATATTTGGATATCCTTTAACACTTTTAGAGCGATTTGCTATATCAATTATATCGCTTTTTTTACCTTCTCTTTCTCCCAAAAAGAAATACACAGTTTGATCGGGATTATCTCTACCATAACGTACAATATCGCCTATAGGAGAAGGTGAGGGTAGTATTTCAACTTTATTTCCTAATAATGTTTTATATATTTCCCAAATTATTAAAGACTGTTCTTGGGTAACAGGAAATCCACTCCGAGTTGGTTTTCCAACATAAATTATAAATTTATCTAATTCAGGATATTCTTTTAAAGCTTGTTCTACAACTTCAAAATGTCCTTTAGTAGGCGGTTTAAAACCACCCCCAAACAAACCTATGACTTGTTTGTTTTCGAGGAGTTCTTGTATTAAATATTTGGTGAGTTGATTCACTATTACTTAAGTTTTTCAATTTTTTCTCTAGCTGCTTTTTTCTTTTCGTCAATGCCTTCTTTAGCTTCCCTAAATTCTTTCATAGCATCTTCCATTTCTTTAAGTTGCATATCGTATTCTTTTAGAGATTCTGTGGCGTGGCGGTTAGCTTCGGATTTATTTCTATAGATTCCTTCTGTTTCGTCCATTTTAATTTCATCAAATACAGTAGCTTCATATACCATATCTTCTTTGGTCATTTTTCCTTTAGGTTTTCTAACTACAAAAAATTTACCTACTTCGTCTATAGGATTATGTTCTTCTTTTTGTATTTCTTCTAGCTCTTCCTTAATTAATTGGCGTAATTGGTTTAGTTTCATGATAAAAATTGGTTTATTTTAGTTTTAGCATCTTCAATTGATATTGATGTATTTATAATATTTTTTACTTCCTCAGAACCTAAAAATTCTTTCATTTGTTGATTTAATTCTTCTTTTGATTTTTCTGATTTAATTTTATCTTTTTCTGATTTGGGTTTAGCATCTTTAGGGCTATATGGTTGAATATATGTTTGAAAAATTTTTTCTAAGTCCTTTATATTTTCATCCTTACCTGTATTTGCTACAGAAATAAAATTATCTTTAAATAGTTTTTTATACTCATCAAAATTTAAAACAGCTCGAAGAAGACAAGAAGATATGACTTTTGTTGCTTCGGTATATTACAACAAAGAAGATGGGACTATGACAACTAAAGTGGCGGTTCATTATGGAGATGATGTTTTTAGGTCAAGAGAACGCATTAAATTGGCGTGATGGGGAAGACATTAAAAACAAATACAAACAACCATTGGTTTTAACATGAGCTATTTCTACCTTGAATGCTGGCTTAATGCGATGAATGAGTGGTGGTGGGTGAATAACCATGAATAAGCTAATGTTCCCGACAATGAGAGCATAGTAGGAAACCAGAAATCGCAAGAGAAATTATAAAAGGTTTTTGTGGAGATTTACCTCGTATAGAACTATTCGCCAACAACATCGGTTACACCATCCATCACCCCATCCATTACACCATCAATAACTTGCCTATATCGTGACTGGGAAAC
>OGVY01000179.1_pt1 | contig 11317 bp, 5 predicted proteins | sample 1575871 | NCBI WGS metagenome assembly OGVY01 (sample SAMN07581536, study PRJEB24739) | freshwater metagenome
AGCCAAAGGCTTGGTCGTAACCGTCGTCTCCCGAAACACCAGGCTCAGGGCATCCACCTCGGGGTCGTATCTCAGTTTCATGCTTTAGAAATAGTACACGTAGACCGTGACCACCACAATTTCCTCCGGTTCCTCCACGAAAATCGAGGTACGGACGCCTTGCCAAGGCGTCCGGTTCCAGCCCCGAGCTTCCCCTAATAGCCTACAGCCTGTAGCCCATGGCCTTCCCTAATCCTAATCCTAATCCTAATCCTCATCCCAACTCCCACCCCCATATCCTTGATCCGATATTCTATATCTAACTGACCCGAATCCCCTCCAACTCCACCTTTTCAATCTTCTCCCTCCCTCCAAACCTCTTCTGCGCATCCAGGATCTCCAACCCCGCCAAACGCCCCTCCGCATCGTAATCCGCCGCGATTCCCTCAGCCAAAGGCTTGGTCGTAACCGTCGTCTCCCGAAACACCAGGCTCAGGGCATCCACCTCGGGGTCGTATCTCAGTTTCATGCTTTAGAAATAGTACACGTAGACCGTGACCACCACAATTTCCTCCCGTTCCTCCACAAAGATGGGACGCACTCTCTTGATCCGATATCTCTTTCCATTCCAAAGCCCCTGAAAATCAAAGTCATGCTCACTGGACCAGCGCCCTTCCGCCGCTGCCTCCCAGGGAGCCAATCGGATGGCTGTTTCGACCTCCTCGATCGTGAACCCCCGAACCGGCCCATAGTCCGCCGCATGCCGGGATAGGCGGATCCTCTTTTCCCCGTCCCACCCGCTCAAACAAGGTCGCTCCTCATCTAGGATTAAACCTCGATTTCGGTAAAAGGATGCGGTCGGTTTTAACTATTTTTTCATCTTCATCCGCCCCGACAAGGTCGGGGCGCCCTCCATCGCTGCTCCGCGCCCAAAAGGTAGGGCGGCCTCTCCGCAGGCCGCCTCGTCGGGCACCGGACATTGGTAAATGGAGCGACGGAGGGCCACCGTCTTCCCTTCACGAAAACCTGGTTTCACCCCGCCACGAGATCCGCCTCCAGGGGCTTGTCCTTGCGATACCGGCTCACGCCGAAAATGCTGAAACCGATCACCCGGCCCTGTTCATCCACCCGCTCCATCACCGCATCGTGGTTCGTGGCCTTCATGTGGCCCGACCCCTCGGAAAAGCGCACTTCCAGGAAGTCCGCCTCCGCATCGAACCAAACTTTCACTTTTTCGGCCATAGTTCCTCTCCGGATTTGGGCTGGTCGGTCAGGTAAGCCGTGACGACAAACCCTTCTTCCTCGGGATATTTAACCACAACACAGAGCCACTTTCCACCCACGACCGTTTGGGCATAAAACTCGTAAAACAGCCTCGCCTCCGGGTCCGTTCGAGACCGCCGGACCAGAGTGGGGACGCCCAGCACTTTTCCGATCTCCCCCACCAAGCCCGCCATCTCCGGATGTTCCAGGATATGGGCCTTACGCTCATCGGTCAGCCGAACCTCCCTGCCAAAACAGTCCCGATACACCTCCATCTAGGATTAAACCTCGATTTCGGAAAAAGGATTCGGTCGATTTCAGCTTTTTCTTCATCCTCATCCACTCCTCCGCGGCCAAATTTTCAAGCTCGGTAGGCCACTTGCGATGCAAGTGGCAGCATCCGCTTTCGATTGAAAATTTTGTGGGGCGGGCGCAAGTCTTAGGGGGCCAACCCCAGCGTGCTGGGGCTGTAGTCTCCTATCTTCTAAACCCGCGGCTGTTTTCGGATTTAAACTTCCCTGCCCCAAGCTTCCCTCATCTTCATCTTCATCTTAATCCGACCTTCCGCCTGCCCCTCTCCACTTCCCGCAGCTCTCTCGCCTCTATCTCATCTCAACTCCCACCGCCATGGACTCGGGTTTTTGCTTTCAGTCGAAAGGTCAAAATCGACGCAACCAACAAGCAAACCGCCCCAAACAACACAGCACTCATGCGGTTGACGCCGGGAAAATGCTCCATTACTCGGCTTAAAATCACGGCGATCAGAATTTGGGGGATCACGATAAAGAAATTGAAGATCCCCATGTACACCCCGATCCGATGGCTCGGCAAAACACCGGCGATCATTGCATACGGCATGGAGACAATGCTCGCAGAAGCGATGCCGATTCCGGTGAAGGAGAGAATCAGCAACGAGGGCTCCCGCAGCCAGTTCACGGAAAAAAGCGTGAGACTACCTAAGATCAGACTGACCCCGTGGATGGTCCGGGCCGAAACGTGCCGACCGAGCCAGAGAAAAGCCATTCCCGCCAGCAACCCGGCAACGCTGGATTGGGCCAGACAGTCGTTCGCCAGTTGGATGCCCTGTTTGTAGACATCGGATTCCGTGCTGGTGGCCCCCATGATATTCCAGGCCACGGCCACCGGAAAATAGATCCACATGCAGAAGAGCGCCATCCAGGTGAAGAATTGGACCGAAGCCAGCTCCCGCATCCGGGGAGGCATTTCTTTCAGCGCTTTCAGAATTTCTTTCAGCCCACCCTCTCCTCCCTCCACCGCTTTGCGGTGCTCCTCCGTGGGGGGATGCTCCTTCGTGGTAAAAATGGTCCAGAGCACGGCCAAAATAAAAACGGTGGCCCCGATGTTGAACGCCCAATGAACCGTCTCCGGAATCGGTTGACCTGGTCCCGTGGAACGGCTGATACCTAAATCGTAAAGAATTCCCGGGAGCTTGGCGGCGATGACTGAGCCCAGTCCGATAAACACACTCTGCATGGCAAAACCCACCGTGTGCTGGGATTCCGGCAGCAGGTCGGCCACAAAGGCGCGGAACGGCTCCATGCTCACATTCACCGCGGCGTCGAGAATCCAGAGCAGCCCGGCCGCCATCCACAAGGCGGAACATTTCGGCATCAGGAAAAGGGCCAGCGAGGCAAATATGGCTCCCCCAAGAAAATAGGGTCGCCGACGACCAAGAATAGGATGCCAGGTCCGATCACTGGCATGACCGATAATCGGCTGCACCAGCAGACCCGTGAGGGGCGCAGCCAGCCAAAGCAGCGGCAAGTCCTGCTCCCGTGCGCCGAGATACTCATAGATGGAGGACATGTTTCCCATCTGGAGTCCCCAGCCCATCTGGATGCCCAGATAACCAAAGGACATGTTCCACAGGGCCCAGAATGATTTTTTTGCCGGCTCCTGTATTTTTCTCATGATCTCGGATTTTACCTATTCTTGATTTGTTAACTACTAAAGATCAATTTTTTAGGAGAAAAGTCTTAAACACAAATATCCTTTGACAAAGAAAAATAGTGTGTAAGGTGTATAGTAGCAAGTGAAAGGAGATTATTCTATGAAGTTAAAAACACATATTGGGGCTACTACTTTCGCATTCCTGTCTCTCTTTGCGTTGTGTAATCTTACATTTGCGGGGTCGGTTTTATTAAATTCTGGCTTTGAAACCGCGAGTGCTACCCATCCTGGCGGTGCTGCCAACTGGTACGGGGGCACTTATGCCGCAGATCTCAGCGCGAATATTTCCGCAACCGCTTCCACCAATGCCGCAGCATCGGGCAGTTACGGGTTCCTTCTGCACCCTGACAGCACGTCCGGCAATCACAGCGCCGCTTGGGTCGGTAGCGATCGGTCTCCTCTCCCCGGCGGTTCCCTGACATTATCTTTCCAATTTAAGACCATCTCCGCCACAACCGGGACATGGTCAGACTACAAAATATCCTTCTTTGATGCCTCCAACACGGAGATTACCGCTGCGAGCATTACAACCCCGACTGGCTATAGCTGGGGAAGTTGGACAACCAAAACCCACGAGAATATTGTTCCTCCGACCAATGCTGTCTCGGTTGTCGTCACCCTGTCCGCTTACGCCAGTGGCGGGTCAGGTGGCGAAGCTCAATGGGCGTTCGACGATGTCCTCTTACGATCGGCAGCCACAAAAACAGTTCTGGTGGATTTCGGTAAAGACGGCAATCCGAGGTGTCTTTCCGCCCCTGGCAATTGGAACAGCTTAGACTCATCTGATTACTGGCAAAACTTGATCGACAGCAACGGCTCGCCGACAACGATCGATCTTGGTTTTGTGATTGGAGCGGCTGGTGATAAGGACAGTATAAGTGGCCCGGCTGGCGATACCTCAGCCACTGGGAACCCAAACTATACCGGATTTAATTCCAATGCCGTGACGAACGCGTTATTCAACGCAACTGCCCTAGGAAAACTCGCTCAGCCTGAGGCAGTCTTCGACTACTTCACTAGCTCTGTCTTTGCCATCAATGAACTAAATCCAGCTAGAGTTTACCGATTAACTTTTTTTGGTTCTCATAAGTACAATGCCAACGCGACCACGGTATATACAGCTTACGCGGGTAATCCGGGAAACGTCTCCAACAGCAACAACGCAGCCATCTTAACTCTTACCAACCTCTTTGTGAATAATGGCCCGATCAACGGGATTACGTGGCAGCACAATACCAACCGGACTGCTGAGCTGCTCATATCCAACCGCTCCTCGATACATATTGGTTTTGTCGATGCAGATGGCAGCAGTCCGGGTTATTTGAATGCGATGTCTATCGAGGAACTGGACGTGCCGACCGCTGCTGACACTACTCCGCCGGTGATCACGGTTGCCGGCAACAATCCGGAAACAGTCGTGTGGGGTTCATCCTATATTGATGCCGGCGCCACGGCTGAAGATGCCGGTGCTGCCGTCAGTGTTGTGACCGATGCCAGTGCGGTAAACACAGCGATCTTGGGCTCTTATACCGTCGGCTACACTGCGACAGACACGGCCAACAACATCGCTTCAGCCAGCCGCACGGTAAATGTGGTTCTTCCGGCGAATGCCAACGTCCCCGGTACAGATGGCCTCTCTCCTCTTCTCCGGTACGCGCTGGGGGCAAGTGGCCCTTCTGGAACCGTGACAAAACCAGCCCTTGCCACCGATGCCAATGACCTAATTCTTACAGCCCTTATCCGCACATCCGGCATCACTGCAGTGGGACAATCTTCCACCGATCTTTCCGCTCCCGATGCCGGCTTCACCAATCTGGTAACCAACCCGAACGGCGTGGCCTCAGCCGATCAAACAAATATTCTTCCGGGCACGGAGCGGCGTGAATTTCGGGCTCCCAAAGATGGCACTCGCAAGTTCTTGCGCCTAAAAATAACTCAGCCTTAATTTAAAGGCTTTGGGCCTTTAAAAATCTTGCGATTTTTAAAAGGGATTTTCCGCTAACCATTGATTTTTAGGAATATACGCCTAAGATTAGGTTAGATGCATAGGGTGTATAATGTCCTGATCATTTTGGCCCTATTTCTTTTTGGGGAGTTGGCTTATTCCCGCACTTATCTAATCGATTTTGGAACTTCGGATAGTTGGCGCGGGGTCAGCACTCCCAGCCCCGACCTGAACGGCAATCACTGGAACGGAATTCCCATCGGCGCAGGCCCCTCCCCTTACCGGGCCACCATGGTTGATACGACGGGAGTCACCAACAATATCACCCTCGGTTTTTCCACGGCCTTTGGCACCGACAGCTACAACGGCCCAGCCGGGGCCACGGATACCGCCACCCTCACCACCAATCTCCAATCCACCGACATCGATGCAGCGGCTCTGGGAGTCCTCGGGATCAAAGAGGCGGCTTTTGATTTTGTGAACGGAACCAACGTGCGCTTTGAAATCGGAGGCTTGGATCCTCTTCTCACCTACGATCTGGTCTTTTTTGGCTCCGCCAAATTCAACACCGACAGCACGACCATCTACGAAGCTTACACCGACAGCGCCTACACCCTGATCGCCTCCTCGGTCACCTTGAACGTGCATACGCCCGGATCGGCTTGGCTGCATAACCGGAACCAGACCGCAACGCTGCGCGATATCAAACCCAGCGCCGGCGGATCCATCTACGTTCAGTTCCGTGGATCGGCGGGCGGTGCCGGCTACCTCAACGCCATGCAGATCATCGAGGGAGTCCGACCCATCGACGGCCGGGATGTCGCCTACATCAAGATTCTTCATCCCTCCTCCGGTCGGCAACTGGTGGGCCAGACGGATGGATCCACCACCGTCACCACCCCTGCTTCCACGGAGTTTCGTAGCCACTGGTATCTCTTTTCCCGGGCTGACACCTCCGTGGTCTTCATCCGGAACCGGATCACCGGGGAGGCCCTCCGGGCTGCCACGGATAGCGGCCCCGTCACCACCGTCGCCTACAATCCGGATGATCCCCGCCAAACCTGGAAACTGGAAACCCTCTCCGTCCCCGGGGGGCAGGTCTCCCGTTTGCGGATCGATGGAACCCAGGCCGCCCTCACCGCGGGGGCCGACGGGGCCACGGCCACCGTCTCCGCTTACGACTCGGCCAACACCAACCAGAACTGGATCCTGCCCGAGTTGGCCAGAGGCGGCCTGTTTCCTTGGACAACCTATGATGAGGACAGCTCGCCGTTGCTGAGCGGGGGAAGCTCCATCCTCCGATCTTCCTACTCGGAAGGCCCCCTGCCCTTGGCCGCCGAGGCGCAAAAACGGGGCCTGATCGAACTGGCTGCCGTGGGTGCCAAGGTGCGTTGGACCACCAGCGCGGCCATGGATGTGATGACGCTGCGTTACAGCGTCGCGGATGGATCTTCCGGGACCCTCACGCTGAAAATCACCGACCCGTCGAATGTCGTCACTATCCAAAAAATCCCGGTGACCTCCGCCCAGGCATGGGTCTATCTCGATGCCCAAGGGGTCGAAAACCAAGCGCCCGGCACCGGCCGGACTCCGGCCAAGAGGTTCAACGAGGCCCGGATCAAACTTTCCCAATCCTTTGCCGCGGGATCCACGGTGGAACTGGTCCGGGAGACCGGAGACATCGCAACGTCGGTCGACTTGCTGGAAACGGAATTGGCAGAGTCGGTAACTCCCGCCATCCCGGCGAACTATCTCAGTGTCCGCGACTACGGCGCGATCGGGGACGGCGTCGCCAACGACACCGCGGCCCTGAAAACCTGTATTTCCGCAGCCCAGATCGATGGCAAAGGGGTTTTTCTTCCCGCCGGCACCTATCGCCTGACCGAGGAGATTACCCTGCCGGCCAACATGGAGTTGCAAGGAGCCGGCATGTGGAAGACTGAGCTGATTTTTTCCCAAACGACCGGAACACTGTATGGCGGGCAGAGCCTGGGCGGGATCAAGGCCTCGGGATCCAACACCGTCGTGCGCGACCTTTACCTCAAAAGCGCCCAAACGGCCCGGGACTACGGCTACAAGGGACTCAAAGGTTACTGGGGCACCGGTTCCCTGATTGAAAACGTGTGGGTCGATCAGGCGGAAACCGGCGCCTGGATCGCGGATTTCAGCAACGACGCCACCCTTTTCACGGACGGCCTGGTGATGCGCAACTGCCGTCTCCGAAACTGTTTTGCGGATGGGGTCAATTACGCCAGCGGTACCCGGAATTCCGTGGTGGAAAACTGCCATGTCCGCGGCTGCGGCGACGATGGCATCGCCGCTTGGGCCTCCGGCCGGAACAACAACAAGCCCACGACACGGAACCAGCAGATCCGCTATAACACGGTGGAATGCGTGTATCGCGCCGGCGGTATCGGGGTCTTTGGCGGGGAAGGCCACAAAATCCACCACAACCTGGTACGCGACCAGGTGGCCGGACCTGGACTCCGTTTCAATACCGTCTTCGTCTATCTGGGAAGCACCCTGGCCGGCTACCCTTTCGGCTCCCAGATCATCCAGGTTTACGAGAATTCCCTGGAGCGCACCGGTTCCCTGACCGTGTATGGCGAGCACGCCGGAGCGATCGAACTGCAAACGCAGTACACCAACGTGGAAAACATCCGCTTCACCAATATCGATATCCTGACGACCCAGTATCAGGCCATCCGCTTTAGCCGGTTGGACTACCTTGCCGTCACCCCGATTCCTGTCTTTGCGAATCTGACTTTCACGGGTCTTACTTTCACCGGCAGCCCTTTGGGAGTTTTGGCCGAAGCCAATACGTACGGCTCCGCTTCCCTGTCCACCAGTGCCAGCGTGAACGATCTCTCCCCGAATTTCTCACTCACCGCCCCTCCTCCTCCCGTGCCCACCCTCTCCTCGTTTTCCCCTGAATCCGGCGCCGTCGGCACCACGGTCACCTTGAATGGAACCGGATTGGCCGGTCTGAGTACGGTCAAGTTTGGAACGCTCTCCGCATCCTTTTCCGTCAACAGCGACAGCTCCGTCAGCGCGGTGGTGCCGGCCGGCGCCATCACCGCAAAAATCAGCGTGGAAAACGCCAGTGGGTCTGCTCTCAGCGCCACCAGCTTTACGGTGCAGCAAGTCAACCAGGCCCCGGCTCCTTCCTTGGGTCTTCCCGCTTCCGTCACCCTTCCCTTGGGAGCAGGCCTGCGCCTCCTGGCCTCCGCCACGGATGACGGGTTGCCTTCCGCCTCCACCCTCTCCTATCTCTGGACGGTGGTCTCCGCCCCAGCCGGAGGAGTGGCAGCTTTCGATGACGCCACCCAACCTAACACCGGGGTGACCTTCAGCTTGGCCGGCAGTTACCTCCTCCGTTTAAACGTTTCCGATGGAGCTTTGACCGGATCGATCGACGTCACCGTGTCCCACGGCCTGCCCGCCACAGGCAATGGGCAGGATGTGGGCAGCGTGGCTTTGGCAGGGACCAGCAGCTCCTCGGGAGGAATCTGGACCCTGCAGGGATCCGGCGTGGATATTTGGGATAGTGCGGACGGTTTTCATTTCCGTTATGCGGCCCTGGGCGGAGACGGCTTCATTCAGGCCCGACTGCTCAGCCAGACCAACACTGATCCCTGGGCCAAGGCGGGGCTCATGATCCGCGACGAGTTGACCCCGGGATCCACCCACGCCTTTTTGGCCGGCACCGCCGCCAATGGACTGGCCTGGCAAAATCGTCCCGCTGCCGGCGGACTCAGCCTGCACGAAGCCCTGGGTTCCTACAGCTACGGCATCTGGCTGCGGATTGTACGAAGCGGATCCACCATTTCCGCCTACAAATCCACCAATGGAACCACCTGGACTCCGGTCGGCACGCCGGTCGCCCCGAGCATGAGCGGCACGGTTTATATCGGGCTGGCCGTGACCAGTCACAATAACGGGGCCTTGAGCACGGCCACCTTCGACAACCTGCAGGGCAGCGGATTTGGCACACCCGCCCTCAGCGTCCTCGCAGGAAACGACCTAACCCTCGAGATCGGACAATCCGCCACCCTGACCGGCACCGCTTCCGGGGCTGTCTCCACCCAATGGCAAAAAATCTCGGGTCCTGGCTCGGTCACCTTCGGATCCGCCTCTTCCCTATCCACCAGCGTTTCGGCCAGTGCGGCCGGAACCTACCGGCTCCGCTTGGTCGCAAATGACGGCACCCTGCAGACTTTTGACGAGCTGGTGCTGACCGTGGAGGACAGCAACAAAACTCCTGCCACGGTAACGTTGGCCGGCCTCACCGCCACCTACGACGGCAACGCCAAACCGGTCAGTGCCACCACGGATCCAGCCGGACTGAACGTGGAGATCACCTACAACGGTTCCCTCACCGCCCCCACCGCTGCCGGAAGTTATCCCGTGCAGGCGACCATCCAAGAGGCCAACTATCGCGGAACCGCCAGTGGAACTTTAGTGATTGGGAAGGCCAACGGCTCTTTGGTACTGGGCAATCTCACCGCCACGTATGACGGCCAGCAAAAGACTGCCTCCACCACCACAACTCCGCCCAATTTGGGGGTGGTCGTCACCTACGACGGTTCTCCGACCGCCCCCATTCAAGCCGGCTCCTATGCCGTCACCGCCAGCCTCAACGACGCCAACTATCAGGGAACCGCCAGTGGAACCCTCGTCATCGCCAAGGCCTCAGCCTCCCTGACCCTGACCGACCTGAATCAAACTTATGATGGCTTTGCCGTCTATGCGGGCGCCACCACCGTTCCTGCCGGGCTGAATGTCGCTTTGACTTACAACGGTTCCGACACGGCTCCCACCCAAGCCGGGAGCTACGCTGTCGCCGGGACGATTCAGGATAGTAATTACCAAGGCACGGCCTCAGGCAGTCTGGTGGTGGCCAAGGCGACGGCGAACGTGACCTTGGGAAATCTATCCGCCGTCTATAACGGCAGTCCAAAAACCGCCACCGCCTCAACCGATCCCACGGGGTTAACGGTGAATCTGACTTACAACGGCTCCTCAACTCCCCCCACGGCGGTCGGCACGTACGCAGTCATCGGGACGGTGCAGGATTCCAACTATCAGGGGTCAGCCTCGGGAAATCTGGTCATCGCCGCCGCCGTGACGGCCAAGGGCGTTGTGCTGGTTGACTTTGGCACCATTCAGACCACCAGCCCGACAGGGGGCATCTACTGGAACAACTGCACGGCCGTCGGAACCCTGACCAATCTTGTTACCACCAACAATGTCAGATCCGGTTTCACCCTGACCCTGACCAACGGCTCTTTCGGGGGCGGCGACTGGGTTCCGGTAATGACGGCCCAGATGGGACTTTTCCAGGTCAACAACGCCGCCCGGGACGGTCTGATTAGTGTCCCGGCGGACGGGGTTCGCACCGTCAAAATAGGCGGTCTCAACGCCAACTTTACTTACCGTCTGGGTGTTTATGCCGGACGAAGCATCAATGAGAAACGTGCCACCCTCTATCGGGTGCGTGGGGCTGCCACCAACTCGGGAGCCCTGACCACTTCGGGCTCCGGCATCAGCAGTGTGAATTACAACAATCGGAACGTGCTTACGTTCACCAATCTGGCACCCGACGCCTCGGGAGCTCTCTATTTGGATTATCAGACGATGATCGGCTCTTACGCCCACCTGAATGCCATCTCAATCGAAGAAGTGGCTCCCGGCGGATCTCCGGCCCCACGGATGGATTCCGTGTTGGTGGACTTCGGAGGCGTGGCCACGCCCAGCCCCACCTCTGGGCGGCATTGGAACAATGCCAGTGCCTCCTCTCCCCTGATCACCAACCTGGTCAACAGCGGAGGCACCAACTCGGGAGTTCGTCTGGAGTTCACCTCGGGGGTTGTGACCAATAATGATAATTTGGCTGTCCTTCCTTCCGCGGCGCTGGGGGTATTCAATCTCTCCAATGCCGTGGTGGACGGCATGTTCACGTCCGATGCGAATACCGGGACCACGTTAAAACTCAGCGGTCTCAGCCGAAGCAATACCTACCAGCTGAAACTGTTTGGTTCCCGAGCCGATCCCGAAAGACGCCTGACTTTGTACAGGGTGACCGGTCAGACCACCAATGAAACCACCTTGGTGACTTCCGGTACCAACATGAGCGCCGGCACCACTACCTTTAATCAA
>OGVY01000180.1_pt1 | contig 11299 bp, 22 predicted proteins | sample 1575871 | NCBI WGS metagenome assembly OGVY01 (sample SAMN07581536, study PRJEB24739) | freshwater metagenome
CGCCGCCTACTATTGGGGCTCAAGCGCGGGTTCGCGGATCAAGGACATGAGAGCGAAACTATGAATAAAAACGAACTGGCCCGACAGCTTGTTGAAAAACATCCTACCTGGTCAAAGAAAGCATTAGGCAAGGAACTTTATAGACTTTACCCCGAACACTACAAAGACCAGGAATATGCCCGTGACATAGTCCGTTCGGTCACGGGGTCGATGGGCAAATCCAGAAGTTTGCTAACCGATAAGTACATCGGGCCTAGATTAGAGCCGGGGGATAAATTTGATAACTCCCCATTCATTTTAAAGGCAAAAAAGATAGGTGTAATATGTGACGTGCATATCCCATTCCATGATAGAGAAGCGCTTTATTTAGCGCTTTCTTGGCTTAAGGCCCAGGATATAGATTGTCTTCTTTTAGATGGGGACATAATTGATTGTTACGATTTAAGTAAGTTTGAAAAAGACCTTAATTCTCGCACATTTTGGGAAGAGATTAAGATGCTTACTGATTTCTTAGATGACCTTATGGATAACTTCCCAGATCAGGATATAATTTACAAGCTCGGCAATCATGACCACAGATTTAAAAGATACCTTCTAAGACAGGCGAGGGAAATATCTTCCCCGATTCTTTCAATAGAATACCTTATAAAGCAAAAAATAGATAAATGCACAAATCCCAAGTGTGGGTTAGATTGTGAAGTTTGCGGCGGATTAGAATGGGTGATAACAAATAAGGATAGAGATGTTAAGGTTGTCGGCGATCGCAGACCAATTCATGCCGGTAAGCTGGACATCATTCATGGACACGAGACAAACGGCGGAAATAACCCAGTAAGTCCAGCCAGGGGCTTTATGTTAAAGCGAAGGGTGTCCACAATTGGGGGACATTTTCACAGGTCAAGCAAACAAGTATCTAAAGACGCAAGGGGAAACGTTCAGGGTTTTTGGTCTGTGGGTTGTCTTTGTGACTTAAGCCCTCAGTATATGCCCGAAAATGACTGGAATCACGGTTTTGCCATGATAGAGATTGAAGGCGATATGTTCACAGTCCATAATAAAGAAATAATCAATGGCAGGGTAGTATAATCATGTTAAACATGAGTATATTTACCTTATGGATAAACTTGAAAAACAACGGGAATACCGCAGGGCTAACGGTAATGCCTGTACAAAAAAGTACGAAAAGACAAAGCCTGGATTTCTTATGAGACTTTATAGAAATATGCAGAGTCGAATTAATGGAGTCCAAAAGCAAAAACATCATTTGTATATTGGCAAGTCTCTTTTACCAAGATATGAGTTTTATAAGTGGGCATACAATAGCCCATCATTTTATATTTTATTTATGAATTGGGAGGATTCTGGATATAACCGTAAGCTAACCCCAACTGTTGACAGAATAGATCCATCAATTGGATACACTCCTGAAAATATGGAATGGGTGACTCATTCAGAAAATAGCAGGAGGGGAGCCACTAAGAAGATAATGAGCGCTAGGATAATATGAAGGTCGTTGAAGTAGTCTGGCTTGATATAGAATGCAGTGCCCCCGGCTGGATGACACAGGACGAAGCCGATGAGTTCATCACAAACGCCAAGAATAGGACGGTTACCCATGTGGCCTACTTGTATGAGGAGGACGAAGATCAGGTAGTCTTAACCGATTCCTATACGGCAGATGCCTTTGGGACGTTCAACGTGATTCCGAGGGGTTGTATAAAGTCTATGACAATTTTAAGCCATTTATAGGCCATTACAGGCACGATCTACCCGTTAACCGTATCTGAATACGTCTGAAAATTGGAGGGCTTATAATCGATTTTAGTGACATTCTGCGCAAATCCACCTATTTCGTGTACTATTTGGCTATTTATACTCCTGTTCTGTAATTTAGCCCGCTTCCTCAATTCCTTCGCAACCTGTTGCGGGAATCTGACCGACATTATAACCGTTTTCATGGTACAATAATACCGCCTATTTTAGGCCCAAACAAGGGGCGTAAAAATATTTTTCTTTTCTTTATTGCGTGGTATCAATTTAGTAGTACCTTTAGGTCATCAAACGCAAACAACTATGAAAACTACTGTAAAATTCACGGGCACAGTTGAAGATTTGCGCAAATTGACGCACGATGAGCGGCTTTGGCTTCTGGCCTTGACTGATGGTATTTGCACCGGTGGCCATCCTAATTACATCTTGGGTAGGTGTGAGTATCTTTTGGCACAAGGACTTTTGATGACACAAACTGACACCGATAAATAATACCTTTATGACCGACTCCAAGCAAATTACCATTTTGTCTGATCTTCCAATCGCAACATTGGAATATTTCAGGCTTGCCCTCAACGTGGCATACGCTACCGACCCAACTGGCAGGGAGAATTGCGCCTCACTTTGTCGGCTTGTTAATAAGGCATTGGAGCAAAAGCAACTCAATTACTACACGAGTTACGAAGAACTTGATGACGATAACCAAATGGCTTTTATATGAAAATCACAGACGAACAAATGCGTGATTACGAGATTGATCTTGCTAATCATAACAACTGGTACAATACAAAACTAAAGGATTTGGAAACCATTCTTTCAATGGTTGAAAAGTTTGGTGTTGAAGAAACTCGACGCATTTATACAGATAGCGTCGAAACTTCACGCTCATTGAATGAACCAAACAGGCCTGGATATTATAGAGCAAACAACGACTAAAATGACACAATTAGCACAAATCGAACCAGCTCTTATTTCCAATTTGGTTATCAAGGGCGATCTGTCAGGACTTACGCCGGAGCAAAAAGTTGAGTATTACAAACTCTTTTGCGAACGGTTGGGTCTTGATGCATTAACCCAGCCCTTCAAACTCCTTCGCTTGAACGGTAGGGAAATACTCTACTGTGACCGCTCCGGTGCGCAACAGTTGAACAAGAAGCACAACGTCAGCCACGAGGTAAAGAGCAGGGAAACGTCAGGGGATTTGTATATCGTAACCTGTCGGGCCTCACTTTCAGACGGACGCTTTACCGAATCAATCGGGGCGGTGAATATCAAAGGACTTTCAGGGGACAATCTGGCCAATGCGTTAATGAAAGGCGAAACGAAAGCCAAACGCAGGGCAACCCTTGACCTTTTGGGATTGGGAATCCTGGACGAAACGGAAGCCGAAACGATCAAAGACGCAGTGGTGATTCCTGACGAAGTGTTTATGAGTTCTGACGAGTTGAAAGATGACTACCTGAAACTCCTTACCGAATTGGAACAGGTGACCAAAAGGAATCCGCCCTATACAGACAGGCTTCTCCCTGACAACTGGCAACGCGAGCAGACGCAGGAGAACTTCTTAAAGGCTATCGACCACGTTAAGAGGCTGATTCAACAGGAGCGCGACTTGCGCCACGTTCCCCACACGGTGGAAGAGGTCAACGCGATGATTAACCGCGCTGCTGATCTTGACGATTACAAAGAAGAACGCAGAAATAACAAGAAATGACTTTAGCGGTAATAGTTGAGGGGGTAAGAACCCGCAAGGATCGGACGCTGGCCGTAACGCTTGGGACACAAGAAGTTAGCCCATCACAAGCTGGGCAACTGGTCGAGATGACCGGGAAACTGTGCGCCGTGTATCTGACGGAAAAAGAAAGCATACCCCAAGAGGTGATAGATGCAGTTGATGAAGCCGACTTTGACCGACCAGGTAAGACGCAAAGCCAAAGAATACGAGGCGTTCTATACAAACTATTCGAACAGGACGCTGAAGGGTTTAAAACCTTCGATGAATACTATCACAACAAGACGGAGAAATATATCGAACACCTGAAAACCAAAATCAAATGAGTTACGAACAGAAGCCAGGAGGCGGCAGCCTCTTCAAGAACGAAAGGAAAGAACAGGAAAAACATCCTGATTACACGGGTGAGATTGTCACTCCAGAGGGGAAAAAATACCGCCTTGCCGCATGGGTGAAAGAAGGCAAAAAAGGTAAATATTTTAGCCTCAGGCTGAGCGAATTTCAGAACAAGCAATCAGACTTCCCCTTCTAACCATGTCGCGGGTAAGTACAGGAGATACGGGCTACGTTCACCCGTACCTGGTGGCCAGAGTGTATTTGGAAATCGCCACCGAACTCAAAGAAAAGTACAAGAACCATCCCAAGATGGTCAAGATGCTTGACAAGCAGATAGCGGATTGTATAAAGGAAATGGGTAAAAAAGCACTATGAAACATCGGGACATAATAGCAGAGATCAACCGCGAGAACAGGAACAGGCTTTTGTGGCCTGTTTATACCGCACTCGCACTTCCGTTGGTGGTGGTATCAACTATCCTAATGGTTTACGCCTACGGGCCTGAAATAGACTATTGGGCATCAAGGCATCCGTATTTGATTCTTTCCATGCTGGTGCCTATGTGCCTGTTCGGATTGTGGAGGTTGTTTAAATCTTTTGTTTGGTGAAATCATCAGGCGACATCTTCGAGGAAATAGAGGCCGGACATCAAGCGGCTTCGTAAACAAAAAGAATCATGCCAAACAGAATACTGAGGGACTGGACAACTTCTGAAGCCGTCGACAGGCTTTCACTTGGGGCGGAGGTATTCTATATCCGCCTCATAATGAAGGCAGATGATTATGGCAACTACACGGCAAACCCAAAACTTTTAAAAGCCGCCCTATTCCCGCTCCGTGATGTAACGCCTAACCAGGTCGCTAAATGGGTAGAGGAATGTGCTGATGCTCAGATAATTGTGTTGTATCATGTAGATGGGAAGGAGTATATAAACATTCCCAAGTTTGGCCAGAGGTTACGCCAAATGCGGTCAACCTGTCCGCAACCCGCTGACAACCCGCTGACAAGTGGCGGTCAATTGACAGTCAATAGACGGCCTGAAACGAAACGAAACGAAGAAGAAGTAGAAACAGAAACAGAAGGCGCTGCGCGGCTGTGGCCAACGTTTGAAGACTTCTGGGAAAAGTATCAAAAGAAGGTAGATCGCCATAAGTGCGAAAAAAAATGGGGAAAAGTGGCCCAGCCCGACCGGGAAAAGATCATGGAACACCTGGAGCGGTATATCCGCTCAACTCCTGACGTGAAGTTCCGCCGCGATCCGGCAACCTACCTGAATAACAGATCATGGGAAAATGAAATTATAACCAATGGAACTGCAAAAATTACACGCGACGACCGCAATAGGTACTTTGAAACCAAGTACGGTACTGCGGGAACAGCCAAGAACTGAGGCACTCAAAACAATCGCCGATCACCTTGACAGACTGGCGAAGTTGTATCAAATCCCTAATTGGGACGAGATCAATTCAATTCTTTTGGCTGAGTGGATCATGGACGAATATCACGCCGATCAGATGCAGACGGTAATAGCCTGCCTGACTTCACCCAAGAGCGGTAAGACCTGGAGGCTAACTCCCGACACGATCAGGGAATGGATGTCCGTTGAACAGGATCGCCTTTCGGACAGGCGTGAGAAGTATATCCACAATCGCAAGGTTGAAGAACTGGAACAAGGCGAGCCGCAGGAGATTAGCGAACAAACGCAGAAACTAATAAGCGAATATTCAGAGAAGCTATTAGTCGGACTGAGTAAGCCCATACCACTCACAGAGGAAGATATCCAACGAGAGGGACAAAGGAAGCCGATAAGCAAAAAGCCGGTATTGCCCATGAGCGAGGTTGACCTGGAGATAAGGGACCTGGCCAATCAGTACGGCATAACGGTGGAGCAGATGAAAGACATCCGCTATGAGTGGATGAGGGAATGCTTTGACCTATACACAGGAAAACCGAATGCGAGATATGTATCATTTCAAGAATGGTTAATGCAATGAAATACCACGAAAAAACAGAAGTAGACCGCCGCTATTGGTCAGTCGGAGATCTTGCCAAGCAACTCAATATAGCTGACAGTTGCATCCGTTACTGGCTCATTGAGTTCGGCATCGATGACCGCATAAAGCGAAACCGAGCCGGGGAAAGAATCCTAAAAGCCGGCGATGTTGATTTGCTTACACAAATCCACTACCTGCTGAAGGTGGAACTATTCACTATCCCAGGGGCCAAGCGCAAATTGGCGGCTTTGCTAAGCCCTTACAGAAACGAGCGCATAAAGGTCGATGAATCCGAGGTGAGCAATATGCTTCGGGTTGGGTGTATTGTGTTGTGCTTTTTGGTGATGAGTTGCCGGCCGTACTTCAACCAGGCCAACGTGGTCAAGGTAGAGAAGGGTAAACATTCGCAGATAGGACGATGAAAGTTTGTGTATTCGGCGAGTTCTCTGGTGTTATCCGTGACGCTTTTACGGCGCAAGGACATGACGCAATGAGTTGTGATTTACTTCCAAGTGAACGGGGGGGGGCGCATTATCAGGGCGATATGTTTGATGTAATAGACTACCCGTGGGATTTGGGAATCTTTCACCCGGAATGCACACACCTGGCAGTAAGCGGGGCAAGGCATTTTGAAAGCAAGCGCACGGATGGCAGACAGCAAGCGGCGGTTAGTTTTTGGTTCAGAATTGTAAGGGCATCGACACACATCAAACACACGGCAATGGAGCAACCGATCAGCGTGATTTCAAGATACTACCGCAAGCCAGACCAGATAATCCAGCCTTGGCAGTTTGGGCATGGAGAAACGAAGGCCACTTGTCTATGGCTAAAGAATCTGCCACAACTAAAGCCGACAAACATAGTAGAAGGACGCGAAGCAAGGATTCACAAAATGGGGCCAAGCCCTGACAGATGGAAAGAACGGTCAAGAACCTATGAGGGGATAGCACAAGCAATGGCAGAACAATGGAGCCTATGACCACCCAACTCGACATATTTGCCAGCCGTTTCTCAACGGTGTACCATAACACTACCCACTTGAAAGGCGAGGAGTTGAGACACGAGCAAACAAGGGCCAGCAATCAGGACGAAGTGGTGTTAAAGTTCTTCCGCAATAGCCCCTATCAAAGTTTCACCCCTTACCAGGTTTATTTTGGGTTGGGTCAGCAGTTTGACCGCAACAGCGTAAGGAGGGCAATAACTGATTTAACGGATGCCGGTCACCTGGTTAAGACGGAGGAACGCAGAAGATCGCCAGCGGGCAGAATGAATTATTGTTGGAAACTTAACCCCCACAGACAATGAAAACGAAAGAAATCAACGGCATAGAGTACATCGTGTACGAAGCCGGAATGTCACTCAATCAACCGGATAAATCATTCTATTTCGAGGATGATTTAGACTACGATGGGGATGTAAACTGTCTGCATTTCTACGCAGTTAAAAATTCAGTAGTTGACGGGTATCAGTACGTTCGCGGGGATCAGGACGTTGGCGGGAATCAGTACGTTCGCGGGAATCAGGACGTTCGTTTTATCTACCTGCGTCTGTTCTGCAAATATCCCATCCGATTAGACCGCGATAGTGATAATATCAAGATAGGATGCCATGAGAAAACACAATCTGAATGGCTTGCAATGACTGACGACGAAGCGAAGAAACTTGAATCCGATCATCGCCAGGTTAAGAAGTTAAGAAGCGCACTTAAAGCGGCCATAGTAATGAGGGAACACCTTAAAATCATGAACGAGAAATGAAAACAGCAGAGGAAAAATTTTATCAAGATCATCCGCGTTCGCCGCGTCAGATGGATTGGGATAAGTATGAAAAGGAAGCACCATTTTTTGATTCAGGATGCGTCATTGAGTTTGCTGAATCCTACGCCATCGAGCAGAACGCCGAACTCAGGAAGGAAATGGATGATTTGATTGCCGCCAACGAATTTAACGGGTGGACAGCCGTATCTGGACGAAATATGAAAAATCAATTTACACTACCAAGCACTCACAAAATCGAAGACACGGTTTATTTCGTAAGCCCCATTGGTGAATGGAATATTAAAGCCATTGTCAAGGCGGTAACATTCACAGGTAAAAAGGTTCTATACGATCTTGATTTGATCTTTGATGATGGCAGGCACACTACAAGAATCTGCTCTGTGGATAGCGCCTGCGTGCAAATGTTTGCAAAAGATAGGGCGTTGCGATTTACAGGAAGTGAATTAAGAAAAGAAAACGAAAACGCCCTTGATTTTAAATGGGAGCAGAACGTCCGCCTCACTAAAGAGGTGGAAGGAGTTTATCCAAGCAATGATGAGTCCAGAGATAAAATTACTGCCCTTATTAAAAAGGAATGGAGTAAAAATTGGGCGGATGAAGTACACAATGCTGCCAAATCAGCATCATCACTTTCTCCCAACCCTGATAGTTATATCGATGGATTTTTAGCGGGAGTAGTGTGGCGAGAAACATCGGCAAAAGCAGAACTCACCCGCCTCCGGGAGTTGCTGGGTAGGGACAAGAGATTACCTTTATGGTAACGGAACACAGATAGTAGAATTGAGGACACAAATCGACAACGCATTAAACTATGAGAGAGATAAAATTTAGGGCTTGGGATGGAGAACATCTACTAAAGGATTTCTTAGTCGCGGGTGCAGAATTTTGCAATGCCATTGGTGTTCTTCAGGATGAAGAATTTGCCAAGAAAAACTACCACGTCAAGGAATGGAAACTCATGCAATACACCGGACTTAAGGACAAGAACGGTAAGGAGATTTACGAGGGGGATATTGTCAAATACTCAGACCCACTTGAGGATGGAATTGCAATTATTGAACAACATAAACACTTTGACATTATTCCCTATTTGGTATTGCGCTACATTGTTAATACTCCGGGCACTGGTGACTACAACTTCGACTATTTGAGCGGAGGCCCAAATCATGATTATGAAGTCATCGGCAACATCCACGAGAACCCTGAATTGTTAAACTAAGACTATGGAAGAATCAGAGAAACTTTGGAGAGGGTGGGACGAGTATTTAACGCCAGCGACGTTGTGGAGGAAAATTTAACTATTTTGTTATCAATCAGACAGTTAGCTGCGCGGGTGTGCGAGGGTTTGGGCAAAAGAAAATCAGCATGAAAAATGAGGTTTTTGTTGGATGGGAATACAGCCTTTTGTAACTCGCTTGCGGTCGGATATATTTGCTCGACTAAACCAACTGGCAGCATGACCGCCCAGGAATATCAGGCCCTCAAAGAGGGCAAAGACCGTTCAGTGGTGAACGTTCAGCCCCAGGAGGATCACGCGGCGCGTCTGCGTGGTCACCTGAGGGCGATGGGCGATTACTACGACATCCCAAAAGAGCGCACCGAGGAATACATCAAGAAGCTGCCCCACACCCCAAACTGGGCGGCAAACTCCGTGCGTCCGATCGCCGATCACCTTACGGTCTTTGCAAAGTTCATCGGCATTCCAGAAGGCCCGGCATCCTTCTACATCCGCCAGCAACAACTATCCCAGAAGATATGAACGACTCAGAACCCGGCAGAACACACAACGCTACTAACAGCATCAATCCAGTCGACCAATGCCGCCATGAGGCGGAAGCCGTACGGCTTCAAATTGAAGCGGCGATCGCCAATGCTTTGTCGTCCCTGAAGGATGATACGAATCTAGGCAAGAACGCCCTAGGAATTTCCCGCGACAGGCTTTACCGCGCCCTGCCCCACTTGGAACAAGCCCTCCGCGCAGTTGACGGATGGGACGAAGGCGGTGACGCCCGACAGTTTGCAGAAAAACAAGACCCGCTGAAATGACCTCTACCCTCTGGCCCGACCCTCACTTCGTGGTATTGCCGCACAATCCCGCAATGGACGACACGCGCTACCCGGAGGATGAGTTCACAGGCGTACCCGTTCAGGTGTGCCACCTCAAACGCCTGCGCTGGGAGGATACGAAGGTGAAAGATTACGGGATGTATTTCCGGGTGATTGGTGGCGGGTTTTTATTCTCCATGCAATGAAACTGAAGGCTAAAAGGTATATGAACGTCAGGAACTCCGTGCTGAAAGTAACTCACGACAAGCAATTGGAGGATTTATTGCGAGTGCAAGAGCCACAAAAGGGCCGCAGAGATGGCAGACAAATTGAACCGTGAATGATGGACTACCTATTCGGCATATTTACCGGCATCGTGATGGCCTCATGGGTATGGTGGGAGGCTATGAAACGCCAGGCGCGGATATTCTACACCTTCCAGCAGGACCAGATCGAGGAAGAGAAACAAAAGGCCGAGCAGGCTATAAAGGAACTCATAGGTGAGGTTTAGGTAGGACAAAGGGGGCATTTTATGCGGTGAGCTAACCCACTCGCCGCGCCCCTTTTGCTTAAACGAAACAAAATGGAGGACGTAGGAACAGACTATTTAGCGAAAATCAAAACCCCTATCGGCCAGTTCAAGCCCGGAGGGGTATATTGGTGCGGCACAAAGTTCATCGGATTCGACACCGACTACCGCCGCCGCAACGGTATCCCGCTCGGTGATGGGAAAAGCCCTACCGCAGACACCTACCCCACCTCCATCATCCCGCCATTCAAAGACCAAGACCGCCTGCTAATCGTGCGCGGAGGCATCGGCGACCTGTTAGCCCTTTCCATACTGCACAACGTAGCAAAGGAGGTGATTGTGCTAACATCACAAAGCCTTTACCCGGTGCTGGATGGGTGGGAAACCACACCCAAGAAAAAGCACTTTAACGAGCCGCTATGGATGGTGCGCTACCCGGAGAAGATCACCGACATCGCCGACCGGATAGGCCAAACATCGGGGGATCACCTGATCACCGCAGGCAGCCGCGAGAATTGGTACGACATCACCGCCAGGAGCGTAGGCCGCATCGGCCTGCCGGGAAGGCCGCAACTCAAGCAGGACAAAAAGCCGCTCTACATCGATCGCCTCGGTCCCGGATCCGTGCTGATAGTCCACAACGCCACCAGCGTAAACCGCACCGCTCAGCTGCAGCCAATTCTGCAGGCTTTAGAAGGATGTGGACAGGATGTGTACTATTATGACGACCAGCGGCGGCTGGTATGGCATAACGAAAAGACCTGGCCGAATCCTACCCCATTGGAGCAATACATTGCCGATCTGTACTATGCCGGATTCGTGATCAGCGTGGACACCTCGGCTATTCACTTCCGCGAGGGATTGGCAAAACCCGCTCTTGGGCTTTACTCCTCATTCACCACCGAAAGCAGGACAAAATACTATACCCATACCCACTCGATCGACATCAAAAGCCCCTGCACGCTTGCGCCCTGTTTTATGAACTTCAAACGCTGCCCTGTAGGTGAGCAGGCTTTGAAAGAATACGGAAGCCAGGACTATGCCCCGTGCCTTGGCGAAGAAAATGAATTGTTTGTAAATCAAATAAGGGAAGAGTATATCGTGACTGGGAAAC
>OGVY01000181.1_pt1 | contig 11231 bp, 22 predicted proteins | sample 1575871 | NCBI WGS metagenome assembly OGVY01 (sample SAMN07581536, study PRJEB24739) | freshwater metagenome
TTTAAGAACTATTTGGTCAAAATATGGCCGACCAAAAAATAAAACAGCATAACAATATCTTAATTTCTGATACCACGACATTTTATGTCCATAAAAATTAGTAAAAATAGCTAAATCAGCCAAATTTAATTCATGGTCATAGTCTATGTATAAAACTTCGCTCCCACAACTACATAAAATAAATAGGGTTTTATTTGTTTTTAGATTTGTTAGGCTTGCCATGTTTAAAAATCTTATCGTAGTTTTTAGACCATGTTTTATAACTTACACTTTTTGGTCTTTGTCGGCTACCTTTTCCATTTTGTGTCATATTAATTCTCCAGTGCAAAACTCCAATATCGACTATCTTCCTTATTTTGCAATTTATCCCAATAAATTGAACGAGCAATATAGGATGGAACCCTCATCTTGCCGCAGTTAACCATCCAGTGTCTTTCAGCCTTCTATAAGAGTCGATGCCAGACTTACTTTTATTATATTTGAGATGCTCCATACCGTACAGTCTGAGCATATGAACATCTAAACACAATGCTCTAGCCTCATTAGGATGAATCATTTCAAGAGCAAAAGATACTTTAGCAAGTCCTATACCTTTGATCTTGTTAACTATAGAATCTCTTTTCTTGACATGATATTTCTTTGTTGTAAAATAAAAGTCTTTAGGATTGCTCCAAAACTTAGTTTTAAAATCCCAAATATATTTTGTACGATTATTATGTAGTCCAACACCGCTATTCTTAATCTTTTCTAGCAGTAGTTCTTGATTATCCAGCCAGCAATTAAAATCTTTGACAGCATTATATCCCTTAACATTACTTTCCCAGGTTGTGTGTACACTCATATACGCAAAGAGATATCGTCGAAAAATATCATCTACATTTTGGGGACGAACGCTCTCCCAATATTCTTTATAGCCTATTACTTTATCTCTAGGAAAAGTCTCAAAAAAAGTATCTACCTTACTCTTATCCATCATAGTATTCTGAACTGGAATAACTGTGTTCTCAACAATCATAAAACCTCCAAAAGCGTGTGTGCTACGATTCTACACTACCGATATCGGCTTGTCAATCGCTTCTCTTGAAGAATCCTAGTGCTTCCTCTATTGACCAGTCTATATTAGAATCTATTAGTTTTTTCTGATCTGAGTTAAATTGTGCTAGTGGTTTATCAAAAGGTTCTGGTGCTTTGCCTTTACCGATTAAATGAAATCTATTCCCTATAATATTAAGATAATTATGATGATTCTTTAAAAAACTATCATATGATAACAAGACATAATTTTGAGCAATGACTGGCATTATATTATTAAGATAATAACATTTTTCTTTACGTAACTCAAAAATATTTTTATATCTTTCTTTTGTTTTGTAGTTTCTGTCATGTAGAATTTCTTTATTTTTATCGTCTAAAGAATACCATTCACTAGTTAAGAGTTTATTAAAATCCCATCTAATTTTCCGTGGAGCATGGTGTGGGGCAAGGTACATAGCACACAACCAATCATAAGGATTTCTTACTATGCCAATAAATAGAGTGCTTCTGGCAACTGAATGATAACTTATTACTTCTGGTTTAGTAAAACCAAACCAGTGTTTAAAACCAAAAAAATATGTAAGTTCTAGTCCAAATTGATCCTTGATACAACTTTCTAAAAAATTAGTGCCAGAATGTCGTTCTCCGTATATAGTAAATTTATCTATATAATGAGAATTCCTATATAGTTGTAACACTTTTAATCTATTCTCTTATCTCCATGTAGAATTTTAAAAGTTGGAAATCTCAACGAAATACCTCCATCTTGATTTTTGCTCTCAGCAAAATATTGAACCGTTATAATTTTTCCAAGGATTTTCTTTGGATATTTATAAAAGTCTTGTCTTTGCTCAATACTAAAACCGCTACCAACTCTTACGTCATAGCCCTTATGTTTAATAGTTACACAAGATAACATAGTTTCTTCATGCTCTTTACCATTTAGCACGTACCTAAATGGCCCCATTTCTGTGTCCACTACTTCATATTCGTCATCGCAGAAACTCTTATATTTAAGCAAATCCTTACTTCTCTTGCCTTTATATGGCCCGTCTGCTCTTAACATCAAACCCTCCCAAGAATAATCTTGAGATCGTTTTGTCCATTCGGCAAAATGGTCATCGTCTTTAATCTTTTCTTGTGCTAAAAGACTAAGACAAACACAAGTATTATTCCTCATAACCTCTTGCAGATTGTTGAACCTAATAGAATATGGCTTATTTTTTGCACCCTTCTGGCTATAAAATTCATCATGACTAATCATATCGAAAATTTTATACGAAGGATTTGGGATAGTATGGTCTTTTTTTCGTAGTTCTTTCATGACCCCTTGAAAATCTTCGTTGCCATCTTCATCTACCAGACAAAGTTCTCCATCAAATACTACATTAGAAATACCCAGGGCTTTAATTCCGTTTGCGACAACATTAAGAGTATCAAATGATTTACCCGTGCGAGAATAGAAGGTAGCGTCACCATTACCATCAACAATACCAATACATCTACAATTGTGTTTGAGTATACCATTAGCGAAAAAATTAGCATTATCTGCAACTTCTAGTTCATATTTACATTTTGGTTCAATTTTTTCTATTGACTTAATTTTAACAGTTTGCATAATTTAGTCTCAATTTTTCCTATATTTTTCTGTATGTCCGACGCCCACAAACAGTGTACCTTATACCCAAAACTTTTCAAGTGGTTGACGCGAATTTTGTCTTGTTTCCAAATATCTTTAGCATATAATTCTCCTGCCCATGTTATTATTATATCGTTTGGTTTATATTTTTTAGGATTAGCATGAAACGTATCTCCATAAATTTCGATAATAATCTTTTTTTGTTCTATAATTATATCTGGTCGAGGATTATATCTTTTTTTTAGAGCCTTATTATATCTATCAAATCGTATGCCCTCAATATTTTCACTTATATAGGTTATATTATATTTATCTAATATATTCTCTACTCTTTGATGAGGTATAGATTTTTTACCATTATTTCTTCTATAACTTGGCAAATCAACCGGATTTTCCACCCCATATTTTTTAATAAGTGTTTGTTTAGTTTTCTCTTTAACGCTTTCTAATTGAAAAACATTGGTAATTCCTTTACCATATTTTTGTTCTAGGGTTTTCTGTGTTTGTTTAGATTGAAAATTATTCTTATAACCATAATTTTTTAAATTAGTTTCTATTCTTTTTTGTTTAGTAACCGGATTATTTGCCGCTTCTTTGAGACTTTGTGTTTTAATGCCCAGTTCTTTGCATCTAGTAATTATATGCTTAGTTTTAATTTTAGCATTGTTTATCTCTAATTCCAGTTGATAGCAAGACTTGCCCAACTTAATTATATTATCTTTTAGGTATTTTTTAGTTAAAATTTTATTTCTATAATTAGTTATATATTGAACATAATTTTTACATTTCGCTTGATGTCCATATAATTGTTGTTTAGTCTTTAATCCAGCTTTATTGCAATATTGACATTTCATTTTAAATTTCCCTTCTGGTATTTAATACACCAGTATCGAGAAAATTAGATGGAAATTTCAATTACCAAAAAGAATTTCTTCATTTCCATCCAATTCATCTACACGACGATAACACTTGAGTTTAGGAATATATACTGTGTCATTACCAGTAATATTAAGGGTAGTACCATTTTCTAAAGTAATTTTATACCATTGTGTAGGCTTGGTTTCAGAAATATCATGAGCATTACTCATATGATTAATAATTGGCTTATACTCAATTTGATTAGTTTTATGATTAAAAGACTTAATATTCCCATCAATCTTATGCTCCACAACATAACCAATATGCAATACAACCCCAGTATCAAACTCTACTAGAGTATCATAATCCACACACCCATCAATTTTTCTGCTAACATACCAACCATCTTTCCAGTCCACAATATTAGGATCATATTTATCTGCTAAAGCAACACTAAACTCTGGAATATGATCTTGAATAGCCTTGTTGATAATTTTATCACCAGCCCTAGTTTTCAAGTCTTTATCAATAATGCAATAAATTAATTCTTCAATATTAGACTTATTAGAATGAGAATCAATGAAGGTGTGTATTGCCCCAATCGCATCGTGACCAGTAATAACACGACCCTTAAGATCATCCAGAAGATCAAAGAAATTCTTATATTGCTTTCCTCTAAGAGAGTTTTTCTTTTTTAGATTATCACTAGTCACGTTATACTGCCAAAGAGGATGATATGTATAAAGCAAAATCTTCTTAGCAAAATTTGCAGCCTCAGTAGTATGGCCGCAATAATCATCAATAATATTCTGCTTATCAATGGTACTACTAGTAGCCCTAAGATCACGAACCATATCCCAAACATAATTAAAATCGTGAATCATCCAAATAGCCTCCTGTGTTTAGCGTAGTATACCATACGCTAGTCCTTTGTCAAGTATCGGCAATCTAGTGTTGCTTCTTGAACCTGTCGTTTAGTTTTTGTACTAAATCGCTACCCGCTGTTGTAAAAAAACATGGCAATAAAGCATGAACTATAAGATAAAATCCGGCTATTAAACAATTAACCCCATAGAACATAGCAAAGATCATATGCTCATTATAGGTCATCTTATTTTCTATTAAATGATTATTCCACTTTTTCTTTAAATTCATAAAAATACATCTCTTCGTTGCTTTCGCTAATCCATCGACTTCCAGTATCTTCGCAACTAAATTCTTTACTAAAAACTTTCCAGTCTGGTTTTTTTAATTGCCTGCTAATAAAACTACCACCATCCATCCACAAAACCCTATTATTGGGTTGGATAAAATATTGACCACCATCACCACAAAAAACGTGACCACACTTATGCCCAGCGGCCATTTCTCCATAGCCAAAAGGATATTGTGGCCCTAAACACCAATCAATAGTAAACATATATGTACATTTATGTAATGTTTTATTTTTTAAGATTACATTTGCGGCTCTATTTTTTAGATAGTCTATAATATTTACGCTAGCATAATAACTCATGCTGTCCCATAATTGAATCCAATCTAAAGGAAAGTCTGTTCCTCCATTTTCAGTAGATCGAATATAATGAATAGGTACTCTAGCGTGTTGACTACCATATTCAGTCATTACACTAAATAATCCGCATCTTTGAGGGATACTGGTGAAATTAAAAATTTCTACTAAAATTCTTTCGTTATTAACACTGGGTTCTTTATCGTATAAAAAACCAGTATCTAGATAGGCAACAAAAGTTGGAACGCTAAGATTTAAATAATTACTCATATTTTCTATTTCTGGTCATTAACAGATAATTAACAGCTTTTACTAGACTATCTAAATCATCTCCTAATTTACCTAAACCAGTATTACATTTAGTACAGAGCCATCCTCGAAAAGTGTCATCCTTATGATCATGATCTAAAGCCCATTGTATTGGGATTTTACCACACAGTTCACAAACTTCTGGTTTTGGAGGGGCGACTTTATGAAGCCCGCTTCTTATTTTAGAGTGTTTTTTAACACATTTTCTACATCTACTATCTAGATTATCTTTGTACATACTATGCTTGGGAAAACTTTTTAAGTTTTTTCTTTCACCACAGTAAGTGCAGATTTTTCTAGGCATTTATAATAACAGTGGAGGTAATGGGAGTCGAACCCATATGTTGCAATAATTTTGATAATATTTTCTACAAGTTTAGTTTATTGTAAATAAGAAAAGATTTAGACAATAAACAAACACTATCTTTTCTTTCCAACTAAATCTTAGATTAGAACCAGTTGGCGATTCTAATAGCCGAAGGATTTGACGACGATTTTTTGGACGCTACCTTCATCGCTTCCTAAAATCGTGTTGCCCTTTTTTATTAGGCAGCAAGTGCTAACTGAGTTTCGCCAGTTAAAGCGTTTTAGTAGACTTTTATAGTGGCCTGTCTACCAACCACTACTTGCCAATATAGTCTCTATTATCCAATCGATACCGTTATACCCCCTATTTTATAGTACACTTTTTATACTTATTGTCAACAATCTTATTAGATTCAATAAAATTCCTATATACTCCCATAACTATTCCACTAGTAGTTCCCACATTTAGTGAACGCACACTACCATAATGAGGAATGGTCAAAATTACATTAGCACGATCTAAGATCAGATTAGATAGTCCTTTGTTTTCTTCTCCAAAAATAAAAATCGGTTCAAGAGTATTGTAGAATTTGTAGTGGAAAAGATTGATTGTTTTATCGTTAAACTCTGGAATATTGTTTTCTATAGCAATAAGAGTGCGTCCAGAACACTGAGACAGAAAAGACTCTTCGTCTTTATGGTGATACATAGGAGTATAATTATGTGTTCCTACGCTTCCTCTTTTATCCCATTTCTTTTTGCCAACATAATGAACACTTCTAAATCCAAAAAAGTTAGCGTTACGAACCACTGTGCTAAGATTAAAATCACCATTAATATTAACCATAGCAACACTGACTGGTATACTAGTGCTGTGACAATAGTTGGCAATATCAGGGATCGCTAAATTTTTCAGACTATCTATCACATTCATTTTGAAGATCCGATAGTTGTTGTTCCAAATTTGCTATTTCTTTATATACTTCCACACACTTTATACAAAAATCAGAACTTATATAGTCTCTAGCATCTGCTATCTTATCCTTCAGATTTCTTATTCTTTCTTCTAGATTTTGGTTTAGCATTTGATTTTCTCTTTTCTTTGGCCCAGAATATCATTTCATTACTCTTATCATCCCAAGCACATTCAACCAAATCTTGTGCGGCCAGTTTTGCTAGTCCAACATTATGAATCCACACAGCAGTATTTTCAAAAATCTTTTCGTTGGTATCTTCATCCAACAATGGACGATTTTCGTCATCAAAACCAACACACTCGTTTTTTACCAAATTAATAATTTGATCGATGCTAACATATTCATCTAAATTATCGTTATGATTTTCGCTTAAACTTTTTGCCGCCGCATCCCTCATTTGAGTTGCATATCCCTCAAGATTAGTAATAGCATAAACTTCACTCATCTTATTTCTCCAAATTAGATATATTTAGATACACCTTTATCAGACGAATTTTTAACCTTATCCAATAGCCTATTTATTGTTTGTTGCATAGTTTGATCGCCTCTAGATAGCCACTTTTTATCTTCATAAAGAGCGGTTGTTATTTGAGGAATATAATGCTGATATGCAATATCAAACTCTTCTGGAAAATAGTGCTTAAGAATTCTCTCTATATGGAACAATGAATCTTCTATCTTATCTCTGTAGTCTATAAGATTATTAATTTGATCTTTTTGTTCCTGAGTCAGACTCATACATTTTGTTCCTTGCTTTTAAGTTTCATGAGTTTATGCTTAGTTTTCCAAACACCAGTTTCTTTATTCTGAATATCTCCACCCATATAGATATGACAGAAACCGCTCTGCTTATCTATTCCATAGGCCAAAATACCGTTTTTATCAATACCTTCAACAACAAAACGACCTCTATAACCAAGAGGAATAAATTCACCGTTACTCAGAAAAAATGGGCCTCCCCCAACTTTAATTCTATCGCCCCTGATTAGTTCACGCCAATTAACTTTAGCAATAACTTTGGTATTCTTAGATTCTTTGCTCTTTGGCTTAAAACTGAACATTTCTCCACAATCTTTACATACATACGAGCGAGGCCCATTATTTGTAGACCCGCAACGATCACATTTTTTACAACCTTTTGGCATGGTTTGGTGTATTCCTGTATAAAGTGTAAAAACAACACAACTGCGTTCAGTATACCTCAATAATCGGTTTTGTCAAACGAAAACTTTAGAAAAGCGAAAATCATGAAAACATACAAGGAAATAACGGATCAATTTTTATATAACGAATATATTGTAAATAAAAAATCAATGAGAGAAATTGCTAAAGAAACGGGCTTAACTAAAAAACAAATTCAAAGATTAATACATAAATTTAATATTGAAACGCGAATAGGGAAACCTAGTAAAAAATTAAAATATAAAGACATATTAACAAAAGATTTTTTATATGACAAGTATATAGACGAAGGAGAATCTATTAGAGAAATAAGTGCTTATACACACATTCATGCAAATCAAATATCTAAGTATCTAGACTTATATAATATACCTAAACGAACTTGTGGTACTAGAAAAGGTAAAAAAAATAAGAATAGTTTTAAATATAAACAAGATATAAATATTGGTCATACATACGGATATTTAACTGTTATTGGTATAGATAAAAATAAATTAGAATGTAAATGTAATTGTGGCAACGTTAAAACATTACATACTTCTAGAATTAGAAATCAACAAGTAAAATCTTGCGGATGTTTATCTTATAGAAGAGGGGTGAAAAATCCTTTGTGCAAAGGTACTGGGGACATTCCAAAATCTGCATATAATAAATGTAAAATCAATGCTTCTGATAGAAATATAGTTTTTAATTTAATTATAGAAGATTTAGATTATCAATATAAAAAACAAAACGGTCAATGTGCTATTAGCGGAGTAAATATTGGATTTAATGATGATAAAAAAACAAAAATATTAAGCGCAGCATCGTTGGATAGGATCGATAGTTCTTTACCATACGATAAAAATAATATACAGTGGGTTCATAAAAAAGTCCAACAAATGAAATGGACAAGTAGTCAAGAAGATTTCATCGAGTGGTGTAAAATTATAGCCAAAAACAATTAACGATTCTTTAGAAATTCTCTAGACGATGCCGGTTCAACTATATTTAGCACACCGTTATTATAATGACAAAAATAACTACTATGAATTTTTCTTTTAGTCAGGTTGTTTTCTTCTATCTCAACATAAATATTAACTCGGTATCTATTTTCCCACAAATTAACTACTTTAGTCATTAAATGCTTTCTAGGTTTTTCTACTATTTTAAATAGCAAACTTTCAATTTCCATATCCATTAGTTAGTTTCGCCCTCTATTTTAATATAAAGTTGCTTAGACCCGTCTGCTTCATATAGTTCTATCAAATCAGCATCATGAATTCCACCATACTGATTATCATACACTTTTACCGATGCTTGCCAATCAAACTGTCCAAGATTTTTAAAATCATTGGCTCTTTCATTAAGAAACTGAAAAAGATCAATCCACTTCATAATTACCTCGCTCGTCTATTTGCTCGTTCAAGAATACGAATAGTTTCTTTGGCATTACTAGGAACCATCACAAGACTGGGTGCTGTTTTATGGTCAAAATTCATGTACCCCACAGCCCTTTTTTCTACACTACATTCTTTACAAATAATCTTACGATTAGTTTCAACCAGAAATTCATACCTATCAATGCCCACACAATTTTTGCAATAAATACAATTCATAATAACCTCTCTCCAAACTTGGATTATACCAGGGACTCTTGAAGTGTCAAGTTACCATTAAAAACCAAATCACCAAAACTATCACAAAAATCGCCACTATCTGTGCTATAGAAAATATCATTAAGACCTACCGCTTGTAAAAGTTTGTTACAATTTTCGCAGGGCTTGCTGCCAAGGATCAATCCTCTTCTATTAATTCGCATAACAACAACCGACCAATTAGTATCAATGGTATTATAGCGATCCAACAGTTGAGAAATAAGACGAGATTCACTATGGTAATATGGAAACTCCTTATATTTTGGAAGATTAAAATCTTCACCTATTCTATAAGCACCAGTATGCGTTTTGACAGGATTGTTTTGAGTAAACGCTATAAGTTTAGTACCATCAAAACAGCCAGTATAATGATAGCATCTTATACTCTTAGAAGGATTCCAATTCTGAAATGCTTTGCGAATCGTTTTCTGGATTATCTTCATGATTTACTGTTTTAGGTGCTTGGTATAGCGTATCGCTGTCGAATGATAGTGTATCATACGCTTGTGATCGGTCAACTAGTGGTGGCATCTTTATTTTTTTTGGTTGCCTTCTTTTTAAGTAATCGTCCATAAAACACTCCTATTTACTTGCTAACAAATATAAACCTATATTAGCGAAACTATATCCTGCATAAGCAATACACATTCCAGCATTACCTTTATATCCTTGTTCTATACTTACCCAAGCATATACAAGACCACATAAAGCAATTAACGAACCGCTCATATGATTCCTTTCCGAAATTTTTGGTGTATTATAATTGTGGTATGTGCGAGATACCCCTACTATATAATATCGAAAAACGCTCTGATGGCAATTGCTCGCACCAATTGTTGTTTGGGCGTTTTTTGTTAGGTGAGTTATGGAAAAGATTAAAGTATGTAATGTTTGTAAAATTAAAAAACATATAGACGAATTTGCTAAACAATATAATAAACCAGCATTTAGATGTAAACAATGTTTATCTGAATATAATAAAAAATATTATCAAAAAAATCAAGAAAAATTAAAGAAAAAAACAGCAAAATTTAGAAAAGAATATCCAGAATATATGGTTGAATGGAGAAAAAATAATAAAGATAAAACTACTCAAAATAAAAGAGAATGGATAGAAAAAAATAGAGATAAAATTAATAAAAATGAAAGACAAAGAAGAAAAAAAGATTATGCTTATAGAATTAAGAAAAATTTAAGACGTAGAGTGAATGAGGTTATAACTAGGTCAAATAAAAAATGTGACTCAACATTAAAATTATTAGGCTGTTCTTTAGAAGAATTTTTACAACATCTAGAAAAACAATTTACTAAAGGGATGACTTGGAAAAATTATGGCAAATGGCATATAGATCATATAAAACCTTGTGATAGTTTTGATTTAACCGATCCAAAAGAACAGAAGAAATGTTTTCACTATGCTAATATGCAGCCTCTATGGGCTGAAGATAATATCAGGAAAGGCAATAAGATTCTTTGAACTTTTGAATAGTTAAATCTTTTAGTTTATACTCATAATCGACATCTATTTCACGAGAGAATAATTCTTCATGAACGTCGTATACATAATCGCTATGGGCCTCTTCCAACGCATCCCCAACCGGGCGGATCCGGATGCCGGCTTTCAAGATCTTCGTCGTGTCGAGAATGCAGTTCGACCGGGGAGTGACGGCCCCGAAGCGATAGAACTCATCGTCGTTCCCCCAGAAGGCCGGATTCCAGCCGGGCTTCAGCCTTTCCCTGATTTTTGCCACCACCTCCTGCGTGGAGACATAGCCGGG
>OGVY01000183.1_pt1 | contig 11191 bp, 11 predicted proteins | sample 1575871 | NCBI WGS metagenome assembly OGVY01 (sample SAMN07581536, study PRJEB24739) | freshwater metagenome
TCAAGCAGAAGACGGCATACGAGATAGCTTCAGGTGACTGGAGTTCAGACGTGTGCTCTTCCGATCTGTTTCCCAGTCACGATACAGAGGCAGATTCAGATTCTAAAGGATAAATATTTGCATGCTACTGTAATGTATAATAAAATTCTAAAGCGGTCTTAAGACGCTCATCCCGCTCTAAAAATTCTGCGTGTCATCAAACTTACTCTGGGAGGCAAGAGATGGCTTTTATCAATACATCATACCCCTACAAATACGTTAGTACGAAAGAATATCATGACGCATTTCCTTGTGCATATAGACAATGGCGAGCTGATAGTCATTGTAATATGATTCATGGTTATAGCTTTAGTATGAAATTTTATTTTGGTACAGATCATTTAGATGTACGTAATTGGGCAGCAGATTACGGTGGACTAAAAGAATTAAAAAATATTCTTGAGAATCAATTTGATCATACATTATTGGTAGCCGAGGATGATCCTGAACTAGAAACATTTAAATTACTACAAGAAAAGAAAATGGCTAAACTTACTATTCTACCTAGATTGGGTTGCGAAGGTTTGGCTGATATGCTATACAAATACATAAACGGAGTTTATATCCCAGACATGTGGGGTCTGGGTGAAGCAGAAAGACTCTGGTGTTTTAGAGTAGAAGTTCGCGAAACACAGAGTAACATGGCCTACAGAGAAGGTCATAGGCATTGGAACGAAAACTTATTGGACTAGCAGGAATAAATGTCCCGGGATCTGCAAGACACTGCAAAATATTGTCTAGAACAAATTGAGCTATCCATAGCCACTAAAAATTATTTAAAACAAACCTATGAATACCTAGACATGATGGAAATTGAAAATCCAACCATGATAATAAGTTGCGTAGTCATGACTGCGGCCTGGGTTTATGCCAACATGGGATATGAATTTTCCAAGGGAGCTGTACCAGATATCTTAGGCATACCTGAAAATGAAAATAATCCTGACACGGTTATAAGAATTACTAAAAGGTATGTAAAAATGCAGCACCATGAATTAATGGATGCAATCATAGGAGCGTTTAATGAAAACTAAGGATCGTATTCAAATACTAAAACAAGTACATAAAAATATGGATGCTCAAGTTCAAATAGCATACAAACATCATCTTAATTGGGAACAGTTGAATAAACTTAAAAAACAAAAATTAAAAATCAAAGACGAAATACAAAGACTTGAAGAAAACTAAATGAAAGTAGCACTTATTACAGATACTCATTTCGGAGCAAGATCTGATAACCAAATTTTTGATAATTTTTTCAGAGAATTTTATACCAATGTATTTTTCCCGGAGTTAAAATCTCGGGGAATACAAACCATTGTTCACTTGGGCGATATTTTTGATCGCAGAAAATACATTAATTTCAATACTTTAAAAAATTGTCGCGAGTATTTTTTTGATGAAATAAAACGCCAGAGCATGCAGATGCATTTATTGGTAGGTAATCATGATACGTTTTTTAAGAACACAAATGATGTAAATAGTCCTAGATTGTTACTGGATAGTTATTCTGGAATCAATGTAATTGATTCGCCACAAGAATTTATTCTCGATAAGACAAATATACTAATGATGCCCTGGATCTGTTCTGAAAACCTTAATGCGTGTATGAACATGATCGAAAAAACACAAGCTAAACGATTATTTGGCCATCTGGAAATTACAGGGTTCATCATGCACCGTGGACAAGAATGTGATCATGGTTTTGACCCTGCGTTGTTCAATAAATTTGAACAGGTCCTAAGCGGGCATTTTCATCATCGTAGCACCAAGGGCAATATAACCTATTTAGGCAATCCCTATGAATTAACCTGGAATGATCATGACGATCCCCGTGGATTTCATATCTATGATACAGATACCGGTGAATTAACCTTTATAATTAATCCCTATAGAATGTTTTATAAGATCATCTATGATGATATCAATATTGTCGAGCAAACCTTTGATTGTCCATCTGAGCGTATTATAAAGCTCATAGTCGCTAATAAAAATAATTTTAGTTATTTTGATAACTTTGTTGACAGACTTTATGCTTTGAATCCGTTGGAATTAAAGATTATTGAAGATTTTTCAGAATTCGAATCTTCTACACTGGATGATGAAAATCTAAATCTTGAAGATACCATGACGCTACTGGGACAATATGTAGATGGTTTAGAAACTGATGTAGACAAGGAAAAATTAAAAATTATTCTAAAAACACTCTATATAAACGCGCAGGATTATGAGCACATATGATCCGATTTAAATCTATAAAATGGAAAAATTTTTTAAGTACAGGTAATCAGTTCATAGAAGTAATATTAGATCGTAGTACAAGTACTCTAATCGTTGGCGAAAATGGAGCTGGTAAAAGTACCATACTAGATGCTATTTGTTTTTCTCTATTTGGTAAACCCTTTAGAAACATAAACAAACCACAGCTAATAAATTCAATTAACGATAAAAATTGTGTGGTTGAAATAGAATTTAACCTGGGTCGTAAAACCTATAAAATTGTCCGTGGTATTAAACCTACAATATTTGAAATTCATTGTGATAATGTAATTCTTAATCAGGATGCTGCTGCCAGAGATTATCAAAAAATTCTCGAAGATCAGATATTAAAATTAAACTATAAGTCATTTACGCAGATAGTTATTCTGGGCAGTGCTAGTTTTACTCCTTTCATGCAGTTACCTCCTGCGCATCGGAGGGAAATTATAGAAGATATTCTGGACATACAGATATTTACAGTCATGAATAACGTTCTTAAGGATAAGTTAAATGTTCTAAAGGACAATATAAAGGCCCTTGAAGACAACATAGATCTGGGCAAGCAGAAGGTTCGTATACAGCAGGATTATCTAAAAAAACTCGAAGAGGATCATAAAAAAAGACATGAAGATATCCAAGATAACATTCGTGAAATTCAAGAAAACATCCAGACTATTAGCACAACATGCCAGGGAAAACAAGATCAATACAACACTCTTGCAGATCAAATTAAGGACGAGAGCGAGGCACTTAACCGAAGAACAGATCTTACTGGGCTCTACCGATCACTTGCGGATCGCATCAAAAAAGCTAAGTCCGATATTGAATTCTATGAGACCAACGATTCGTGCCCAACTTGCTCTCAGACAATATCTGGCAACCTTAAAACTGATGCAATACACAAACATACACATAGGAAAGAAGAAATCACAACTGCACTTGACGAGATCAGTGATAGGATCGCGATTATTGAAACAAGAATTAACGAAATCCATGTTATCAAGGAAACCATGGTTGACCTACAGACCGATATTTTAGAATTAAATTCTAAAATAATTAGTGAGCAAAATTACATAAAAAAACTTCAGAATCAAGCCCAATTAGTAAATGATGATGATACGGCTATTAAGGAAACCAGGAAAATACTAAAGGATCTGGCACGAGATGTTGTTGGCTTGGCTCAAGAAAAAACCAAACAGAATGAAGATAAATTTTATCATGAAGCAGCAGCCAGTCTATTAAAAGATTCTGGTATAAAAACCAAAATTATAAAACAATATTTACCAGTTATAAATAAGCTGGTCAATAAGTATCTGGCCGCCATGGACTTTTTTGTGAGCTTTGAACTAGATGAAACCTTTAGGGAAGTAATTCGCAGTCGCCACAGAGACGATTTTAGCTATGCCAGTTTTAGCGAAGGTGAAAAACAGCGCATAGATCTGGCTTTGTTGTTCACTTGGCGTACCATAGCTAAGATGAAAAATAGCGCTAGTACTAATTTACTGATTCTAGACGAAGTGTTTGATAATAGTTTGGACAGTAACGGTACAGAATATGTCATGAATCTCCTGTCGACCCTAAGTGATGATACCAATATCTTTGTAATAAGTCACAGAGGCGATCAGTTGTTTGATAAGTTTCATAGTTTAATTAGATTTGAAAAACATCAAAATTTTACCTGCATGAAAACATGATCATAATAAGAAAAGACAAACTTGAACTTGTAGATCCCAACAGCGAAATTATGCGAACTCCACTCAAGGAGTTCGATTTTTCTGAACATGCACAACAGGACATAGATATGTTGGTTAACGTGCTTAAATATAAAATGATTGAACTTGGAGGTGTTGGTCTTAGTGCTAATCAGTTGGGATTGCCCTATAGATTATTTGTCATGGGTATACCGGAATACAATGGGGCGTTTTTTAATTCTACAATTCTTAGAACCGAAGGTGAACCAGAAACCTTCAAGGAGGGTTGTTTAAGTTATCGAGGAATATTCATGCAAATTAAAAGGCCTCCGGTTATTTTTGTACAGTTTCAGAACTCTGTTGGTGAAGTAAAACAGCGAATATTTTCAGGACTAACTGCTAGAGTTTTTCAGCATGAATACGAACATATGCAGGGCCTGGACTTTACACTTGGCGTAAGTAAACTAAAGTTAAAAATAGCTCAGGAAAAGTATCAGCGAAACAAGAAAAGATTAATTAATCAACATGCTCTTGCTACCATGAAAAAGGCACTAGTAGACACAACGTTATAAATCAAAAGTAAAATTTTTACTTGACAACCAGAGTAAGTTTTGCTAGAATACCAAGACGGAGGTGAGTATGGAAAATAAACGAGGTACTTTAGCAAAACTTATGGCTGTAGAGAATATCACAGTCGAACATCGTCAAATTAGCACGGCTGCTTTTGATGTTATAAATCGTACTCTATTACTTCCGATTTGGAAAGAAATGAGTTCAGATGTATATGAGTTACTTCAGGCTCATGAGGTGGGTCATGCACTGGAAACCCCAGCCGAAGGCTGGCACGGTACTGTTATTAAGGACAAGCATCTTAGAAGTTTTCTTAATGTTGTTGAAGATGCTCGCATTGAAAAACTAATCAAGCAACGATATCCTGGGCTCAGAACCAGTTTCAGCAAAGGCTACAAAGAGCTTTTTGATAAAGATTTCTTTGGTGCTAAGAATAAACCCCTTAAATCTTTGCTGTTGGTTGACAGAATAAATCTACATTTTAAAATAGGTGCATATCTTAATGTACCCTTTAATACGTATGAACGTATAATTGTAGATGAAGTTGGCCGTGCCAATACCTGGGAAGATGTTGTAGTCTTAGCTAAACGAATTTATAATTTTGATCTAGAAGAATTTAATAAACAAATTCGTGAATTTTTAGCTGATGGATGCCATGGAGACGGTGATCTGGAACAATTTTTAGATGAAGATCAGTCAGAAAACAGTAACTACCTTAGAGATAGCTGGCATACTGACCAAACCACAACAAATCATCAACTTGATGACTGGTATGAAGACTTGACAGCACCCGAAAGTTTAACTGATAAAAACTTTAAAATTAAAGAATCAGAGCTAGTAGACGATAAGTGTTTGCCCAGAATCTATGTAGATATTCCAAAAGCTAATCTAAGTCAAATCATTAAGGGTCATGCAACAGTAGCCACACAATTTAAACTTAACCTAGAACACAAGAACATAACCGAAAGTTCTTTTAAGGAATCGATAAACTTTGACAAGTATCGTTCAGAGTTCTTGACACGAAATACCAGTTTCATAGATCATATGGTCCGCGAGTTTGAAATAAAAAGAAATGCCAGACAGTTGGCCAGAGCAGGTATAGCCAAGACAGGTTCTCTTAATCTTAAAAAACTTTATCAGTATAAGTTAACTGATGACTTGTTCCAACGTCTGACCGTTGTTCCAAAAGGTAAAAACCATGGTATGATTATGGTTTTCGACCAAAGCGGAAGTATGGATGGTTATTATGCTCAAACACTTGAACAAATAGTAGTACTTGGTTTATTCTGCAGAAAAATAAATATTCCTTTTCATGTATATGGTTTTTCAGATAACATAGATTTTTCGGATAAAATCCCTGACCCTGCAATAAAGAATAATTTTTTGTTCAGTCAGCAATTAAATGAAATTGCGTTATTGAATCGTTGGTTTAATCTTCGTGAATATCTTTCACATGAGCAATCTAACAAAGATTTTAAGGCCATGATTGAACGTTTGCTTCTGATATCCTGTGTCTATAGAAACAGAAATAGATTTTTTGTGGACTGCCTACCACGATCCGAAAAACTTCATGGTACCCCGCTCAATGAAGCCATAATATCGTTATTGGAAATTATTCCTAAGTTTAGAAAGGCACATAGACTAGACATAGTAAACACCATACTTCTTACTGATGGCGAGGGTAATGTTATTAATCAAAACTGGCAAAAGACCACAAAAAACGGCGAACTAAAAATTACACCTGAATATTTCATACAGAGATTCTGTAAACCCCAGATTATAGTTCTTAGAGACAATGAAACAAAAATAGAACAAGAAGTTTATGTTAACAATGATAATAAAGATGGAAGATTAACCATTGGATTATTAAAACTGTTACAGCGTATTACAGGTGCCAGAACCATGGGCTACTTTATATCCGAAAATTATAGATATCATATTCGTGACTGGTATATAAAAACAGCCAGAAATAATACAATAAGTAATGCTGAAAATTTTGCTCATACAGTATTAACGGAAATTCGGAAAAATGGATTTATAAACATTCAGGACTTGGATTTAAGTGGTTATCAGAACTACTTTAGGGTGAGAAGTAAATTTTTAGATTTTAAAGACGAAGAACTTGTAGCTCCAGCAACAACTAAAACACTAAACAAGGACCTTCGTAGGGCGTTTATGAAATTACATGGAGATAAACGTAAGCATCGTTTGTTGCTGACTAACTTTATAGAGCAGATTGCTTGACAAAATTTATAATTTTTGCTATAATATATCTATATCATGGAGATTAATATGAAGATTACTGATTCACAGAAAAAAACCCTCATCGAAAAACTGGTGTCGGAACATGGCCAACAAGTGGATCGAAAAACCATCGAAAACGCAGCAAAGGTTCTTGGACTACCGTTCCCCAGATTTATCATCGACAACAAAGCTATTAAATCTGGTCGTGGTCTTTGGGATCTTAGCAATCTTGATCCCTTTATTAACACATCTAATACTGAGGTTTTTCTTGAATTAAATCCTGCGTTAGCTGCAACTGTTTCAAAAATTGAACCTGTTAGGCAGAAACGTTTACTAAACGAATTTACCGATCTTGTTCCACAAACAGATAAAAACTATGTTAGTCATGGGTTCTATAAGGATCTAACTACTATTATTCAAAGCAAAGATTTTTTTCCAGTTTTTATTACAGGTATGTCTGGTAATGGTAAAACCAGTATGGTTGAGCAAGTTTGTGCCAGATTAAATCGCGAAATGCTTAGAGTAAATATTAGCATTGAAACCGATGAAGACGATCTTATTGGTGGTGCTACACTTGTAGATGGTAATGTCGTCTATCGTGAAGGTCCAGTTTTAACAGCCATGCGTCGCGGTGCAGTATTACTATTAGATGAAGTTGATCGTGGCAGCAACAAGTTACTGTGTCTACAAAGTGTACTTGAAGGTAAAGCATATTTAAATAAAAAGACCGGAGAAGTTATTAGACCCGCTCATGGTTTTACTGTAGTTGCAACAGCTAATACCAAGGGTCGTGGTGCAGACGATGGCAAATACATTGCGGCTCAGATCTTGGATGAGGCGTTTCTTGAGCGCTTTAGCATTACTGTTGAGCAGGAATACGCAGAACTCAAAATTGAACGAAAAATAGTTCTTAACTACATGGATAAATACCAGGTGAGGGATGAAATCTTTGCTGATTTATTAGTTAATTGGGCAGATATTATTCGCCGTACCTTTGCCGAGGGAGGAGTAGACGAGATCATTAGTACTCGTCGACTGGTAGATGTGATCAAAACCTATAGTAAATTTAATGATCGAAAACGTTCCATAGAACTCTGTACAAATAGATTTGACGAAGAAACCAAAACAGCTTTTAGAGATTTGTATCATAAACTAGAGAACCCAGAAGTAGTCATGGCAACGGATCAGCCCAAAGAAGCAGATTCAGTTGATGAAGATATTCCTTTCTAAGGAACGATATGAAAAGTTTGAAAAATGATCTACACGTTTTAACAGTTATCACGCCCACCATAGGGCGTGATATTTTAGATCGACAAATACAGAGCATAGATACTCAGACCGTTGCCAGTCAAATTTTTCATCTTATTATGTGGGATGAAAAACGCATTGAAGGTGCCAAGGACCCCGAAAGCTATAATGGACCAAACAGATACAGCATGGTCTTGCCCTGGGGGTTGGGACGTTACAAAGGCGCCCCGGGCTCTAGTCTAAGAGCCGTTGCTCTCATGGCAGCTAATACAACCTGGGTAACCTTTGCTGATGATGATGTAGTCTGGAAGCCCAATCATGCCGAAACCATGCTAAGGGCTGCTAATGGTTATCATTGGGTATCCTGTCTTCGTGAAATTTATGCCCCTGGTTCAGGAACCAGATTTCAGGAACAAGGACGCGGTGAACGACTAGGCATAGACAGATTTGAAAGTGTAGGAGATGATCCAAACAGATCCGTACCCTATGAAATGATAGACAATAACTGCATGTTGTTCAATCGTATACTGGGTGTGCATGCAGCGCATCTTTATAGACTTATTGAAGGACCAGGCGACGACAGACATTTTTATGCCTACATGAAGCAACATGCCGGACCCTTGGTTAGGACAAACAGGGCCACCATAGAACATACATGTCCAGAGCATCTGGTTGAGTTCTTCCGACAAAATTGCAGTAAGGAGTAAACATGTCCAATAAATTTATATGCTATAGTTTTTGGGGTGAGGATGAACGATTCGGGTATGGTGCTATTAAAAATGCCGAGTTAGCTCGTACTAATCTTCCAGATTGGAAAGTAATAGTATACCATGATGATACAGTAGCAACCAAGTTTATTCGTGTTCTATCCAACATGGATCATGTAGAAGTAAAAAATATTGCCACCATAGATCCTGGATACAAAATGGTTCATGGTGCCTTCTGGCGTTTTTTACCCATGTTTGAACGTGAAGGTCATTTTATAGTACGTGATACTGACAGTAGACTAACTGTTCGAGAAGCCAGAGCCGCAGAAGAATGGGTGAGTTCAGGTAGAACTTTTCATGTTATTCGCGATCATGAATCCCATTATGAATGGCCAATCTTGGCTGGCATGTGGGGCATGCGAGGTGTAGTACATCCTTATTTTCACGAGCAAATGAAAAAATACTGGTTAGGTACTTTTTATACAGTTGATCAGGTATTTTTAGCTCAGGTAATTTGGCCTGCAGTTCAGCAAAGTATTCTAATTCATGGCATTAAAGAAGGTGGCTGGTTTGCCGAAACACGAAAGAATGTGGGATACAATTTTGTAGGCGAGGGCTGGTATGAAGATGATACCCCCATATATAGTTATGATATGCCCAGTCGTAAGTTTAATAAAGGTTATGAAAAAGGTGTATATAATTCAGCATTATGATTAAAAAATTAATAGTTTACCACCATCTGGGTCTAGGTGATCATTTTATTTGCAATGGTCTGATACATGAATTATTGGAAAACAGGGCTCATGAAATTTGGTTACCTACCAAAGAAAATAATGCTGTTCATGTAAAACATTTGTATGAAGATTTTTCCGAACAGGTAAAAATCATAACAACCAATGAAAATGATCTAGCTAGAGAAATTTTGGGTATAAATAGTCTTAGCATACAGTACAACGTTCCTCTGCTTAGAATAAGCCACGGTGGCGGCAAAGACACGTATTTTGATAAAATTTTTTATGATCAGTTAGGTATTGATTTTCATATCAGATGGTCCAGATTTACTCTCCCCCAAGATGATTCCAGGGCCCTGGAATTCTATAAAAAAATTATTCCTGATCCTGAAGAACCCTATGTATTAGTACATGATACCGGAAGCGTAGGAAAATTTGATCTTAAATTCAATAGTCCACATAGAATAGTAAAAGTAGAGTCTGGTCTAACTGAATCTCTGCTGGACTGGAAATACGTTATAGAAAGAGCATCTGAACTTCATTGCATAGATAGTAGCGTTATTCATTTGGCTGATAGTCTTAGTCTAGATGCTGGTCTTTTGGTTTTTCATGATGTTGGCAGGAACAGTAAATTTAATTTTAATCATTCCTGGGAAATACAGAGATATTAAATGAATATTGTCATACCCATGGCCGGATTGGGCAGCAGATTCATCAAGGCTGGTATCAATACACCCAAACCCCTGATACTTGTTCAGGGCAAAACTCTGCTAGAACACAGCATAGATAGCTTCAGACCCAGCACATCACATAGGTTTATTTTTGTAGTAAGAAAATTCGACAACGAGGATGATCAGCGTATTCGATCTATTATTACAGAGAGATGCGGATCAAATGCATATATTATTACTCTAGACAAAGTTACCGGCGGCGCAGCGGAAACAGTACTGGCTGCTAAGGATGTTATAAACTTTGACGAAGAATTAGTTGTGTATAACTGTGATCAGATCATTGACTGGCAAGCCGATGACTTCGTTGAGTGGTTAAATAATAAACGCATTGATGGTGCTGTAGTGTGCTACAATAGTACAGATCCCAAGAATAGTTTTGCCGAAGTAGATTTTACAGGCAGGGTAAAAACCATCAGGGAAAAGGTCGCCATAAGCAGTCATGCTCTCATAGGATTTCATTACTGGAAAACAGGTAAAGATTTTGTAAAAAGTGCCGAGCAACTATTACAGAAATTTCGTAAGACCGGCTCCCCAGAATGTTATGTAAGTGAAACCTATAATTATCTAGTAGAAAACAAGAGAATACTGGCCTATCATATTTCAAATCATCAGTACATACCTCTGGGCACACCAGAGGATGTTGCTCGTTATATAGGTAAAAATAATGAATTCAAAAATGACAAACCCAGAACCATCTTCTTGGATCTGGACGGTACTATTCTAAATCATGTGCATAGCATTAGCGAAGTCTATGAAACCCCAGCATTTCTATTAAATGGTGTTAGACAAAAATTAAATGCCTGGGATAGTGCTGGACATAGAATTATTCTTACTACAGCACGCAAAGAAAGTACCAGAGAACATACGGTGCGGCAACTTGCCGAACTAGGCGTAGCCTATGATCAACTTATCATGGGTTTAACTACTGGTCCCAGAATACTGGTAGAAGACAACTATCGTGACTGGGAAAC
>OGVY01000184.1_pt1 | contig 11180 bp, 9 predicted proteins | sample 1575871 | NCBI WGS metagenome assembly OGVY01 (sample SAMN07581536, study PRJEB24739) | freshwater metagenome
ATGAATTCACTTTGCTTCCTGAGCATTTTGATAAACTTAAAATGGAACAAAAAGTAGTCCTGGAAACAACGGAAGTTGAAGGACATCAACACCGGCTTTTTATCGATCCCACCCAGCCCAAATGGAGAGTTCCTGGAGCCCTTCCCATCAAAGTGCCTAAAAAGGATGCATAAAACTTATTCCGGACTTTGGGCTTTTGGGACAATTCGTCTATAATTGGCCCATGTCGCAAGGAAGCCGCAAGTATCTAAAGGTTTTTGTTTCTCTTTTTCTTGTACTCGGTTTAGCGGCCTATTTTTTTTCGTCTAAAGGACTCTCCTCTCAGGAAGTTTTAAAAGCTTTCGGTCATTTCACTTTATCCGCTCTTGGAATGGCGCTCTTTCTCGTAATGCTTCAGAACTTCTTTATGGCTTTTCGTGTTTGGATCCTCTTTCCAAAAGAAGCCAGAATTTCACTGGGAACTGCTTTGCATGGAGTTTTTTACGGACAAGCAGTTAATACTTTTATCCCTGCTCGGGCTGGGGACGTTTTAAAAGCTGTGATTTTTTCAAAAGATCTCCCTTCGGGCATTTCATCCCAAAGCTCCTCTTCACCGGTCATGCTTTCAGCTGGCGTACTTGTAGCTGATAAAATAGTAGATATTTTGGGTTTGATTCTTCTCATCGTTTTAACGGGCTCTTATCAAATTTACTCTCCAGAAAATTCCTTATCTTCGTTGGCTCCCTGGACTACGGGCCTCATTCTTTTAGGTCTAGGGATTTCTTTTCTTCTTTTAAAGTTTGTTTTTAAAGAAAAGTTAGAAAAGGCTCTCCAATGGTGGGATGGGTTTAAGAAAGGGCTGACTGGGGTATTTGAATGGAAGAGGGCTTTTTTTTCGCTGTTGGTGGCGCTACTTGCTTGGATGAGCGAAGCCATCACGCTCCAGGTATTGTGTCAAGGCCAGGGTTTTTCTTTAAATCTTACTCAATCTGTTTTTCTTCTGTCTGTTTTGAATCTCGCCATAGCTATCCCGATTTCAATAGCTAATTTGGGCCCCTTCGAAGCGGCGATTGTTTTTGGATTAGGAAAATTAGGAGTTAACGCTACTAGCTCGGTCGCCATAGCAGCTGCCCATCATTCTCTCCAAATGATCGGTCTTTTGAGTTTAACTGGATTAGTGGCTGTATATAGAATGTTCAAAGTGCTGGGAAATTCTAAATCAATCGAACAATCTGAGTTTAGAGTCAAATTAGACGATAAAAAAAAGGCCATTGATTATTTTGATAAAGTTTCCGCTAATTATAATGAAACAGTCAGCAAAGGAATTTTGCGAATTCCCAGAGAGCGAGAACGAAAAGCCGTTTTGGATTTTGCTTCTTTAGATTTACCTGGGGGCACTTTAATTGATGTAGGTTGCGGAGCCGGATTTTATTCATTGTGTGCAAAAAAGGCGGGGATGAGAGTCCACTCAGTTGATATGAGCCCTGGAATGGTCAAACGGCTTGAGGGACTCGTAGATAAAGCAGAAGTCGCTGATATTGAGACAATCCCCACACAACAAAAATATGACCGAGTGATTTGTGCAGGTGTCCTCGACTTCGTCCTCAAACCAGAAACCGCTTTTACCAATTTATGCCAGCTGGTTTCTCCTCAAGGACGGCTGATTGTTTTATGTCCGCGCAAAGGACCCGGTGGACTTTTTTACCGAGTTGAGAAATTTTTCTTTGGAATTCGAATTAATCTCTATACGAAAGAGTGGTTATCGGAAATAGCCACCCAGCATGGCTTAACTCTTTCCGCTCACGCTCACCCCTTGCCAACGAACATGGCTCTGCTTTTCACCCGCTCTTAGGGTACCCACTTTGCATTGGTAAGAGATAGGAGGCGGCCATTGCAACAACCTATTCAAGTTACTTTTAAGAACATTTCAGAGTCAGATTCTTTGAAAAGCCTGATTTTGCAGCACGCTGAGGAATTAGAGCATTATTACGATCGAATTACCCATTGCCGAGTTTTGGTAGAATCCCCCCATAAACACCACCAAAAAGGAAATCTTTTCCATGTTACGATTCATTTGGGACTTCCTGGAAAAACGCTCGTGGTCAATCGAAACCCAGATAACCATACCGCTCATCGAGACTGCTACCTTGCCATCAGAGATGCTTTTCATGAAATGAGACGCCAGCTTCAAGACTTTATTAGAATACAACGAGAACCCGTAAAGATGATTTACTGATCCCAGCTAATCCGCTTATGATTAGCCTCATGGGAAAACTTGTTCAAAATGCTGAAGAAGCTATTGCAGAAATTTTCGATGGGGCCGTCTTAGCTTTAGGAGGCTTTGGGCTCTGTGGGATCCCTGAAAATTGCATTGCAGCACTTGTTAAAAAAGGGGTGAAGAACCTCACTTGTATTTCTAATAATGCGGGAGTTGACGATTTTGGAATCGGACTCATGCTAAAGAATAAACAAGTGAGAAAAATGATTTCTAGTTATGTTGGCGAAAATAAGCTTTTTGAAGAAATGGTTTTATCAGGAGAACTCGAGCTTGAGCTTACCCCCCAGGGGACTTTGGCTGAAAAACTTCGAGCCGGAGGGGCTGGAATTCCTGCTTTTTTTACTGCTACCGGGTTTGGAACTCAAATTGCGGAAGGAAAAGAGACCAGAGAAATTAAAGGGAGGCATTATGTCCTCGAGCATTCCCTTTTTGCCGATTTTTCAATTGTTAAAGCTTGGAAAGGAGATACTGAAGGCAATCTGATTTTTCGTGGGACAGCTAGAAACTTTAATCCCGATGTAGCCGCTGCAAGTTACAAAACGATCGCTGAAGTAGAGGAGTTGCTCCCGGTTGGGCAGCTTGATCCCGATCAAATTCATGTGCCGGGGATTTATATCAAAAAGATTTTTCAAGGTAAAAACTACGAAAAGAGAATTGAAAGAAGAATGACTCGCTAATATTTCTATGCCACTTACTCGAGAACAAATCGCCCAAAGAATTGCTAGAGAACTCAAAGATGGAGACTATGTAAATCTTGGGATTGGAATCCCCACTTTGGTAGCCAATTACATCCCTAAAGGCATTCACGTTACCCTTCAGAGTGAGAATGGATTGCTTGGAGTGGGCCCTTATCCCACGGAAAAAGAAGTCGATCCTGATCTCATCAATGCCGGAAAGGAAACGGTTACCACTCTTCCGGGCTCCTCTTTTTTCTCAAGCTCTCAATCTTTTGGGATGATCCGAGGGGGGCATATGAACCTCACTGTGATGGGGGCTATGGAAGTGGATGAACTGGGCAATATCGCTAATTGGATCATTCCCGGTAAAATGGTGAAGGGGATGGGGGGAGCCATGGATCTCGTAGCCTCTGGAACGAGACTGATCGTTGCCATGCAACATGTTTCAAAATCGGGAGAAAGTAAACTCCTCCCCAAGTGCCAACTCCCTTTGACTGGAGTCCGAGTGGTTAAGCAAATTGTAACTGAATTAGCTGTGATTGATGTGACTCCTCAGGGTTTTGAATTGAAAGAGTATGCTCCGGGAGTTTCAGTAGAAGAAATAAAGAAAGCTACTGCAGCCAAACTCCTCATCCCCCCTGGAATAAAAGAAATTCAGTTTCAAACCTAGACAAATTTTGTCCCCTAGTTGACCAGCAAATTACAGCTCTTTCGCAAGACTTTTGCCTGCATTCTTCGTGTGCACACCTTTTGCTTTAGTCTTTCCCGGGGGGAATAAAACACGATGAAACCTTGCTACCTTTACCGCTTTCTTATTTTTGTGAGTCTTTTTGGGCTAAGCGTTGTTGGAAGAACCATAGAAAAGGACCACAGATCCGCAGTCGATAAAACTCGTCCATCTGTAGCCCATCCAACCGAAATAGATCTTCAAATGTATTTGGAGGTTTTGGAAGCTCGCGAAGAAACTCTAGAAAAAGCTAATGAAGCGCTTTTAAGAGAAGCGGATTACAGCATTGTGAAAATTCCGATGTTTATGGCAAAAGCTGCTATGGACGGTTACTTTTTCGGAAAATTGCTCGGTTTAGGAGGGGCCGCAAAAGCAGCTGGGCAAACAGCAGTAGGTGCAGCAGCAATCGGCGTAAAAACTATCTCTCAAACCGCTCTGGAATGGGTCAAAACTGGAGGACTCGAGCGAATGAAAGGTCTGGGATTTAATGTAGGGGTCATTGGAGTCTCAGCAGCAAACAATACCCTTTTGCTACCCGGCTATCGGTGGCAGTACGGAGTTCCAATCTATGGGACGGCATACGCAGCTTACCTTTGGTCTGAACAGCTGATGAATTCCCCAGAGCTTATCGAAAAGAATGGAAGAGAAATCCTGAATATTCGAAAAGAGAAGCACCGTATCCGACGCCTCTTCGAAAAATCTTAATATTCAATACCTGGCCTACTACGCTGCACCTGCGGAAACGGTGAGTCCGTTTTGAATTTTTTAATTCGGGCACTGACTTAAGAGTGGCAGAAAGAATTTGGTCTCAAGAAAAACTTACGTGAGGACGTACTTCTCATTAGAAAGGACCAACTTCTTGAAAGGTGGCTCCTCCTTGGTTTTGAAAATTACGACCGAAAATTTCCGGTATCGTTCGGTCGAGCCAATCACGATATGCGTGTTCATTGGGTTGCAAATCAACGTCGTCAATTCGATTGAAGCTATAGCTTGAGTCTCTATTAAATGTTACGACAAAGCTTCCGTCTTCCCGCTTGATTAATTTGAATTCGCCTCCTATCCTAGCCCGACTCCCTTGCAACCCATTGGGTGTAGGGTCTAAATCTCGGTGTTTAATGTAATATCTTTCCTGCCCTCGGCGACTTGCTGGCTCTTCAGGGGCAATTATCATCGTCCCATCCGATTTTATGATCCATAGATATTTTATGCCCAATGTAATTTGGTCGAGTCTTATGGGACTAGCTGAGTTTCCCTCAATGGCCTCCGGAGGGGTTGCGTAGGGAAATTCATGTGGCCTAAAATCCGTAATTCCGGCATTCTTTCGCAGCCTGCGTTTTTCTTCGATTGGAATTGGATTGTTCGGGTCTTCTGCCATACTACCCGGCTGACTGCTGTCGGGGAGCGCCCTCATTTCCGTTTCGGATAATGAAAAACCAGGTTCTATCAGTTTGGCTGATTTTAAATCTTTGGTCGCAAGGCGGATTACCTTATTGCTTCCTTCCGGAAGGAAAAAAATCTCGATGCCATCAGAAGAGTATCCGGTAATTTTGCCCCGCAGGGAGTTTCCCCGCAGGGAGTTTATCTCCACTAAATCGGCCGGAGTGAAATCATGCAATATTTCAACAGATTTGCCTTTCCTTAAACTTAAAATATCTTGCTCAAAAATTCTTCGGCCGGGCCCCCCATTCTCAGAGCTTAGTTCAAGAACATGTTGACTTTCCGAGGCGCCCATTCCGCGTGAGTATCTCCCCGTAATGATTTCATTGGTTCCTCTTAAACGAATGGATACCACATCTCCTACCCCAATAGTGTGTACGTCTCGGCTACTGCGCTCTTTTTGGCGTCTTGGCCTTGTAGTCGAACGCCTTGCTTGATCAACTATGTGATAAAAATCTTCAAACTTGGTTGTTCCGACGCTTTCTCTGGCGCCCTGAACTCTTTGCCCTGGTGAGTGGGGAGTATTTATTTGGTGGCGACGATTAAGCTCCTGCAACACGAATCTAGCATTGCCTCTATTTCGGGCATCTCGATTAGTATAGCCTCTCCCCCTTCTTGGGTGAAAAACCCGCCAAGGATTGTCGGTCGCCCCATTTTGAGGGTCTTCCACAGCTAGAGTCTGTGAACGGATAGTTCCATCTGCTGAAATTACGGGTAATCTGGCTGAGTTGGCCATTGCTTGCGCTTGAGCGAATCCATTTTGGCAGCTTCCGCCATAACAACTGACCAGAATAATTCCTTTATATTTTCTTAGGTCAATTCCAACTGGAACCCCTAAATCTCTGATAGCTTCCGCTAGATTTCCAGCGGAGATGGGACTCCAACTGGACGAACGGTCCCTAGCGCTTCTTCCCGGCGGATTAATTCTAGGTTCAAACTCACTGCCATGGACTACTATCGTGAGCCATCCATCGGCCTTAGGAACATTCTCTGCTGCGAGCGTTAGAGCTTTGTCCATTTGAGGCCCTCGATAAACCACCAAATCATCATAGAAATCGAGAAAGCCTTCTTCTCGAAGTCGACCTGTGAGTTTTGGTGTTTGCCCTGCCACGGAGGGGGGAGCTTGCTCAGTTGGCTTAGCTGTTTCAGTAAAAACCGTGCCACCTTCCTGGGGAGGAGCACCCAACTCCTCTTCAGGCTTCGATTCACTCTCTGGATTTCGCTTGCGCTTCTTTTGTTCTTTTTTCTGTTTCTTTTCCTGCTGCCTTTGAGATTTTGTTTTCACTTGTGCAGGATCAAAATCTCTGTTTTCTCTCACAGCTCTCGCAAGCTCTCGAATAGCCGCTTTATCAAGATCTCCCTTGTGATCCTTAAAGTCTTGCGATTGGGGATCTCTTTTGAATTGATGAATTCGCTCGCCGAGCTCATACCGTTGCTCTTCAGTAAGTCCCTCCCTCCTCGCAATGCTTTCTACGACTTTTAAATCACTTCGGCCTCCCTCGCCGTTTTTTTTCGTCGTTTTCGCAGGCTTTTCAATTTCCTCCAACTCTCCGTTTTTGTATCTTTCAGTAAAATCATTACCTCTAGCATTTCCGGTGGCCCCTTCTCTTCTACCCTCTTTTGCCAGGGATCTGGCACCCGCTTGCGCCCCTAAAACACTTAGAGCGGCATGGCAATCAATTGAACCCTCGGCATGCTCTCGTGAAAAACTATTAAGTGATGAAAACAAAGCGATGACATAAATAAGTATGAAACGAAAACATGGATCCATAGGCCTTCCCCGCCTCGCAGACTAGAACAGAGTGCAAGGAGGGCGCCAAATTCTAGGCTCGGTTAATTGTGAAAATCGAAAAACAAATAGAGGTGTGGGTTGTTTTGAAACTGTGGGTTATCCGAAAAAAAAGGAATTATAATAGGTTAATGGGACTGCACAAATACAATACACTTTTTTGGCTCTTACTTTTAAAAGAAAGAGCCGAATTCACTGGTCTCTATCTTTTTTGTGCAAGTAGTTCGCTGCACCTGCGGAAGAGGTAAGCCCCAACTGAAATGGTTAAACCGCATACCTTCAGCATAAATATTTGCAGCATCACAAAAGTACAAGGAACTCAGGGCAGCATGATTACTGGATTATTTTTCGATGAAAGAAAAAACCAGGCGCAGCGTAGTAGGCCAGGTATTAATATTCAATCATGTCCCCTTCCGGCAAAAAGACTACTAACTGGGAAGGAGACAACGAGACGTACTTCATAAACTTTACTTGCTTCAAAGCTTTTTTTACTGCAGGAATTAAAGTTTTTTCTACGACAGGATCAGCTTCTTTAAGAACTTGAATGAAGATCTCTTTAGCTTCTTGAGCTTTTCCACGAGAAGCCCATATTCGCCCTAAATAATACATACTTGCTAATCGATAGTGGAGATTGGCCTTCCGAGTAGTCTCTTCAAAGGATTGTTCTGCTTTCTCAAATAGGCCTGCTTTCAAAGACATGATTCCATGAATAAAAGAGTAAGCCGAGTTTTGCGGATCTAGGCCAACACAGTCCTCAAAAAGCTTTGCTGAAGTTTTTGGGTCGTTATTAATTTCAAAAGCATTTTTAGCTTTTATGTACCTTTGCTCCGCTTGAGAAATCAGAGGAAAGTTTTTGTGGTAATCAGACTTCTCAATAATTTCTGGAGTAAGCGAAGAGAAGCTAGATTCGTCAAAGCTTTGAGGAAGTGGGAACTCCACGAAAGGAGTCAAGGAGACTGGGGCCTTACCAGCTGCCATAAAAAGTCTTCCCCTCATGGGATCAAAAACTGCACTGGAAACGGTCGTGTGCACGGCCACCACATTTCCCATTCCACTGACTTTTTCATGAATGGGATCCCACTTATCTGCCAAAGTACTCACTGCATCTTCTGCAGAGAAAGAACCAAAGTTACTTTGGATTAACTGCCCAGCTCTGAGCTCTCTAGCACGTGTATCTTCGTGAATGGAAGCATTAAGGTCCAAGTTGTGTTTAAGCATCGCAGCCGTCCGATAATGATTTGTCTGGACATGCCAATCCCCGGAAGCCTCCAGGACGGATATTTTCTTATTTGAAAGCTCAACAGAAGCCACTCGATTCTCATGAACACTGGCTAATGTATAAGTCCATCCAGCTGCCGGCTTAAATTTTTCAAAAAGGGCCACAGCTTCATCAAAAGTACGCGCCATCTGCAAAACTTCATGCCCCACTAAGAAAATGGGATTGCCTTCGGCTGAAACATTTGTCGTGGGGATGGTGTGAACCCCTAAGAAAAGTCCGGATTCATTAAAACCAATCACTCCAGCATTGTGTAGACCCGCGGAAGTGACTGAAAGAAACTTTTGACCCTCATTGGGTTGAAAATAGATAAGAGTCGGATATTTGTCGTAATATTCATTTAAAGGGTAGTCTGTGTTTCTTCCAATAATCATTTCCCCGCTTGGAGTTCCCTGCCCTCTAACCACAAAATCGGTACAAGAACTTGTTTGCCCCCCTTTAGGAAGATAGGATTTTCCCTTCATTCGCTCCCCTAAAACCACTTGAAGAGACTCAGGCCCCACCAAACCTCGGATGACGGTATCGAGTGAAATGCCTGACCCTTCAGACAATCCATACGCTGGAAGCAAGCTTTTATCGCGATCTCCTCCTTTGCTTTTGATTCCATGCTCTAGAATTTTGTAAGTGTAATTAGAGTAAAAATAATCAACGACCGCTGAAGTTACGAAAGGGATTTCAGGAAGCGAGTTTCTCACAGCATTTTCTAAAAGCTTGGCCGTTTCAGGTAAGGCGCCTGTCGCAATTTCTTCCCGGAGCAATTTTCCGTGCTGAAAGGCCATTTCAAATTCATCTCCTTTTAAAGAAAGAATCAAAATGCCTTGTTTTCGAAAGAGCCTTCCTTGATGAAACTGAACTGAGCCATCTGGAAGAGCTTGGAGTTTTGCTTCATAAAGATATCGATACTTTTGGGATACGGAAGAGGGGGTCTCGTAGGCCCAGAGAGTTTGAGTCAAAAAAATCCCAATCCAAAAAAAGCGTTTCATGAAGCCCCCAGTCAAAATTGACTTACCGCTCCTTATCGGGTTTTTAACGCTGTGCTTAAATGTCCAATTTTATGTCAATCATTACAATATCTTAATGTTATAATCAGCAGTCTTGACGCGTTGCATGTTTTTGGTTAAGAAGAATGCTTTGGAGGTTTTACCCATGAAAAATTCCGTTCTTTTTTGCTCTGCGATGATTTCGTTGATTTCGATGGCTAGCCCAGAAGAGGAAGTTTTTGTTTGCCAAAATGACCATTACCGCTTGGTGGTAAGAGAAACTGCAGTCGTCACTTACCGAGTTGCTACTTTGAGTTTCTCCGATCGGAACTTGAGTTTGAAGTGCCAAGGGGAAATCGATCCCAAAACTCAAAATCTTTCTTTCATGTGCGAGGAAGACCGAGCTGGGGATGGACGTTACTTAGCTGGAGTCGTGCTCAGTTCAGAAAAAGGAAATGCTCAAATTGTTCACGAGCAAATGTATCCTTTGCCTCCCCGAGTTTTAGCCAATTTAGAATGTAGCAGGCAGCACTAAGGTTTTCCCGCTACTGTCCTGGTGGGCGGGATTTAAAATATCTTGGACTGCTTGTTCAAAGTTTAGCTTTCTCGCCACTTGAGTTTGCCCTTCTTTTCGAAGGAATTTTTTCAAGTCGTAGAATACTTTTCCTAATTGCAAGGGGTTTTTGGTTTGGAGCCAGTGGGACAACCAAAATCCTTTTAGGGCAATATCTTTAAAAATCAAATCGCCTGGGCTCACTTCGCAATTTTTTCCACTTAAGATCCCGTAAACCACTATTTGAGATTTTTCTGGAAGAGCTTGAGCAAGCAAGTGAGTCATATTTCCAGCAACCGAATCTAAAGCATAATGAACGTCGTACTGTTTAACCTTTTGAGTCAGGTCCAATAAAAATGAAGAAGAGGATGAATCTAAAACCTCCTGATAGCCCTCTCGAAGAAGCGACTCCTTTAATTCGGGTCGATGGACCACATGAATACTAGGAATATTTTGTTTCTGGCACAGTCGATAAATCATTCGACCTAACTGGCTTGCGGCACCCGTCTGAACTAACGAGTAAAACTTCTTTTTCCGGAGGGGCTCCATAAGAGCTAAAGCAGTCAGTGGGTTCACAAAAGCACAGGCAGCAGTTTCATTTGAAATAGAATCGGGAAGGACTAGGCATTGTTTTGCAGGGAGCACCACATATTCAGCCCAAAAGCCCTCCTGGCCCTGAACGGCACCCGAAACTCTTTTTCTTAAGAGCCGACTCGCCATAAAGCCACTGCCAGAAGCAACGACTGTTCCCACTCCCTCAAAACCTGGAATGGTCGGACTTTTAGCGGAGGATCCGTAGACTCCTTTACAAAAAAGCCTATCAGAGGGATTGATGGGAGAGCCCCAAACCTGAACCAAAACTTGATCCGGATGCAAGTCGGCTACAGTTCTCTCAGCGATTTTTAATTGGGAATTTGAGGGATCTAATTCAATGCAACGATAAGATTTTTTCACGACTTCTCTAACTCATCTCGTTTTTTTCGAAGCTTTCCGAGGAGATCATTGAAAGACTTTTCTTTGAGAAAAGCATCTATTTGTTCTTTAATATTTACGCTGTACTTAAGATCCTCATAAGCAACATCCACTATAAACCAACGGCCCCCTTTTTTATCCAAATAGTAATCCAATGCAAAAGTCTCATTATTTGAATTAAATTTAGCTCCTAAATGAGCTTGAGTACCCGTCACTTCGACTTTATCAATTGCAGCTTTGGTTCCCCCGGACCAAAACTTGTCCATTCTAGAAAAGGCAGTTTTAGAAATCACTTGTCGCAAGAGATCTCGAAAGTCAGAAAAATTCTTTCCTTGGTATTTTTTTGTATTTTTATCCCCTAAACAGAGTCGAGCGATACCCTCCCAATCAATAGCTCCTTCAATTTCCCTTCGAGACTTCTCTTTTTCTCCTGGCGTATTTACTTTTTTGGAGGATTCAAAAAGTTTTTCTAGCTGTTGTTTCAAAACCTCTTTTTCATCTGCTCGCAAGGC
>OGVY01000185.1_pt1 | contig 11130 bp, 11 predicted proteins | sample 1575871 | NCBI WGS metagenome assembly OGVY01 (sample SAMN07581536, study PRJEB24739) | freshwater metagenome
TTTGGATCATCACAACCGTTCGGTCTTATCCCCTCCGGTAGAAAAAAAGGCACTCGAAGCCAAAGAACTCATCATCCGGGGGGCTTTGAAGGTTCCTGATTTTTACCAGATCTCTCGAACTAAAAAGGGTTCTTCGCCGTGACGAACACTCTGCTGCCTTTTTTAGAATTTCGAAACATTTCAAAGCGGTTTGGAATTCATTGGGCTAATCAGGACGTGTGTTTCTCCATTAGAAAAGGCTCTTTTCATGGGATCGTTGGAGAAAATGGAGCAGGGAAATCCACGATTATGAATATTGCCTATGGACTCCTTCAAGCGGATTCTGGCCAGATTTTCCAAGAGGGAAAGCCTGTTTCTTACTCAAGGCCTTCGGCAGCTATTGCTGCTGGGATAGGAATGGTCCATCAGCACTTTATGCAAGTCCCCGCCCTAAGAGTTTGGGAAAATATTATTTTGGGTCATGAACCTCAGCCCTATCCAAGACGGCCTGCAAAACTCTTGGAAGAACTGAGAGAGCTCCAAGGAACTTTTGGTTTTGATTTTGATTTACAAAGTCGTTTAGAGGATCTTGGAGTGGGGCAACAACAACAAGTCGAGCTCTTAAAATTGCTTTACAGAAATTCCCAACTGATTGTCCTAGACGAACCCACTGCGCTTTTAACTCCCCAAGAGTCGGATTCCTTATTTGAACACTTGCATTTGCTTCAAGAGCAAGGCCGCACACTTATTCTTATTTCTCATAAACTTACGGAAATACTGACACACACAGACACGGTCACTGTCATGAAAAGCGGAAAAGTCATCACAACCGATTTCACTCAACACTTTAATATCGATTCGCTTTCGAGTCTCATGATGGGAAAAGCCAAGGAAGCGTGGACAAAACCCGTTTTAAAAACACAAGGAACTCCAGTTTTAGAATTAGATTCAGTTCAAACAAGTCACTCACAAAAAACGAATCTTAATTGTTTAAGTTTGCATCTTTTTGGCGGAGAGATTCTGGGCCTAGTGGGAATTGAGAATCAAGGCCAAGAGGTGCTGGTAGAGGTGCTGAATCAGCTCTGCCCTTTTTCAGGCTCCATTTCTTATTTGGGACAGCCGTTAAATAGATTGGCCCCTTATGACCTTCGTCAGAGGGGCTTTTCAATCATTCCCCTAAAAAGAATTGAGGAAGGTTTAATCTCCGAAATGTCGATAGAGGAGAATTTGATTTTAGGCCACCATCATGAAGCTTCCTATTTGAAATCAGGTTGGTTCGCCCTGAGCCGTCTAACCCAAGAGGCTGCAAAGCGCATTCAGGAATTTGACATACGTCCACAGAACCCTCACCACACCGTTAAAAATCTTTCGGGAGGGAATCAACAGAAGCTTGTAGTCGCTCGAGAAACCGATCGAAAAGTTTCGCTTCTAGTCGCCTGTCACCCCACACGCGGAGTCGATATCCAAGCTTGCGAATCGATCCACCGGCAACTGATAAACCTCGCTCAGAAAGGGGCGGCAATTCTTCTTATTTCCTCAGATCTGGACGAGCTCTTCAAACTTTCAAGCCGGCTTTTGGTTCTCCGACAAGGACGAGTGGTTTTCGAAAGCGAACCGAGTCAGACTCAACCCCAAGAGCTGGGGCTTTGGATGACAGGAGCAAAAGCGTGAAATTTTTTCTTTCTACAATGGTTTGCAGCTTCTCCTCCTTAGCTTTGGTTCTTTTCTGCCTCTATTTAACTGGCGAAAGTCCCTGGGCATTAGTTCAAGCCTTAGAACACACTTTTTTTACTTCTTTTGGTCTTGGTTACACTCTTTTTTACACCACCACTCTCATTTTTTGCGGACTCTCAGTGGCTTTCGCTTACCGCGCAGGCCTTTTCAATATTGGAGCTGAAGGACAATTAATTTGGGGAGCGATCGGAGTCGTAGCTCTAGCCCTTCAATTCCCCTCTCTTCCTGTTTTTATTGCCATCCCAATGGGAATTTTATCCTGTGCTCTTTTGGGGGGGATCTGGGGGGCCCTTGCAGGAGTATTAAAAGCCAAAAGAGGAATTCATGAAGTGATTTCTACGATTCTTCTCAATTTCATTGCAGTTGCTCTGACTAATTATTTGGTTTTATACCCGTTCAATAATCCTTTGAGTCAAGCCGCCGAGACAGCTCTCATCCCCACGAGTTTTTGGATCCCTGGAAATCTTTTTCGGACGACTCCTTTGAATATCAGCTTCTTTTTAGCAGTTCTTTTAAGTCTTCTCCTTGATTTTTTCTTTAAAAGACATCCTTTGGGTTACGAGATCAAGTGCCTTGGGGGCAATTCAAGGGCAGCTCGTTTTGCGGGAATCCCCACTGAAAATCGAACCCTGCTCACTTTTTTTGTAGCTGGAGCTTTAGCTGGCTTGGTAGGAGTCAACGACGTAATGGGGAACGAACACCAAGTGATCGAGGGATTTTCTCCAGGATATGGTTTTATGGGAATTGCTGTAGCTTTAGTGGCTCGAAATCGGCCGCTGGGAATAATCGTTTCCAGCTTTTTCTTTGGAAGCCTCTACACTTTTTCTAGGGAAATTGAGTTTTTTACGGAAAATCTTTCCAAGGAACTGTCGGTAGTGCTTCAGGCTCTGCTCTTAATTCTTTTTGGAACTCGCCACACCTGGGAAAATCTTTTTAAGGAGAGAGTCCGTGATTGATATTTTGAGTGCAACTTTGAGACTTTCTTGCCCAATTCTTTTTGCTGCGCTCGGAGGACTTTTATGTGAAGCCTCAGGAATTTCTGCTCTTTGTTTGGAAGGAGTTCTCCTCTTATCGGCCTTTGTTTCAGCTTCAGTTGCTTACTGGACTCAGGATATTTTTTTAAGCTTACTCAGCGGAATGATCTCGGGAGGATTTTTAATGAGTCTCCATGCCTTTTTGACTCAGAAAGCCAAAGCCCACTCCATTGTAAGCGGCATGGCGCTTAATCTTTTGGTGGCGGGTCTAACCCCCTTTCTTTGTAAACTTTTTTTTGGAAACACGACAAATACTCCTTCCCTTTCTTTCCAGAATCGAATGATGGATGGGTCGATATTTTCACACCACCCTTTGGTAGTTTTATCCCTCTTTCTGCCCTGGATCCTTCACTTTATTTTTTTTCAAACTCGGTTTGGATTACATTTAAGAAGTGCCGGTGAAGGACCTCAGGCGCTAGAAACTTCTGGAGTGGGTCTTTTCAAAGTGAGGCTCCTAGCCCTTTTTTGGGGAGGAATAATTACTTCGCTAGGAGGGATTTATTTATCGCTCGGGCATTCGAGTCAGTTTTTGAGAGACATGTCAGCTGGAAGGGGCTTTATTGCTCTTGCTGCTATTATTCTGGGAGGTTGGAAACCTCTTCCAACGCTTCTAGCAGCTCTTCTCTTTGGTTTTACCGAAGCTCTTCAAATCAATCTTCAGAATATTTCTCTCGCAGGCTATTCTCTTCCGTTCCAATTAACCCAATGTCTCCCTTATCTTATCACTTTAGGGATCTTAGCTCTCTCCGTGAGGCGAAACCAAGCCCCCAAAGCTCTCACATAGGTAAAATGGAACTGTGCTGCACCCGTTTTTTCTCTTTGAGACGAGCGACTGTTAACCTTTTTCGAATTTCTTCCGCAGCTTCTGAATAATCAATCATTTGATCAATAATCAGTTCTGAAGCCATCCGGTAAACATTTACATCTTTTTCATACTCTGCGGTTTTTTCTTGGAGAAATCGGCTTTTCTCTTCAGCAGAGAGTCCAGCCATTTTATTGTAATAAACGGCATTCACGGCAGGTTCAGCCCCCATAACTGCAATAGCTGCAGAAGGAAGCGCTAGAACCGCATCACTATCAAAGGCAGGGCCACACATCGCATAGAGGCCCGCTCCAAATGCCTTGCGAATCACTAAAGTTATTTTCGGAACCGTTGCATTGGACATGGCATGAATGGATTTAGCACCCGCTCGGACCATTCCCTCTTTTTCCACTTTTGATCCAATCATAAATCCAGGCACGTCAGCAAGAAACAAAAGCGGAATACTATAAGCGTTGCAAATTTGAATAAATCGAGCGGCTTTGTCAGAGGATTCAACAAAAAGGACTCCTCCTTTTACTTTAGTTTGGTTAGCTAAGACGCCCACGCTTTGCCCATCTATCCGAGCAAGCCCCGTCAGAATTTCTCCTGCATACAGTTCTTTTATTTCTAAAAAACTACCTTCATCCACTACAGTTTCTATGACCTCTTTCATGTCGTAGGCTCTAGAGGCGGACTCAGGAATCACTTGAGTTAAGTCAGAACACGAACGGCTAGGCTTTTTTGGCTTTATCGACGGAGGAATGTCTCTAAAACTTTGTGGAAAATAACTTAGATACTTTTTGGCCAATTCAATAGCTTCTTCTTCAGACTTCACTAAAAAATCCCCGCACCCACTTTGGGTGCAATGCATCCGTGCCCCACCCATTTCTTCTAGAGTCACTTTTTCTCCAATCACAGCTTCTGCCATTCGGGGAGATCCCAAATACATGCTTGCATTTTTTTCCACCATAATTAACACATCACAAAAAGCTGGAATGTAAGCTCCTCCAGCAGCGGAGGGCCCAAACAAAATACAAATCTGAGGAATTTGTCCGGAGAGCACTGCCTGATTTCTAAAAATTCTTCCCGCTCCTCTTCTTCCTGGAAACATTTCCACTTGGTCTGTAATCCGAGCTCCAGCACTATCGACTAAGTAAAACACTGGCACTTTGATTTCAGCAGCCTTTTCTTGAAGGCGAATCATTTTTTCTACTGTTCTGGCGCCCCAGGATCCTGCCTTAACGGTTGAGTCATTAGCCAAAACCGCAACGACTCTTCCATCCACTTTCCCAAATCCAGTAATCACGCCATCAGAGGGCAAGTCTTCCTGAAGGCAATTGGCAAATAATCCCTCCTCCACAAAACTCCCCTCCTCAACGAGGAGTTCAATTCTCTTACGAGCAAAAAGTTTCCCCTCTTGAGTATTTTTTTCGTGATACTTAGAGTGCCCCCCTTTTAAAATGCGATCTCGAATTTCTCTAAATGTTTTCGAATCTAACATCTCACTCTCCTTGATAGGCAGGCTTTCTCTTTTCGGTAAAAGCTTTTAATCCTTCCAAACGATCTTTGGAATACAGACAGGGCTTATAGCATTCAACTTCCCACTGGAGCGCTTCTTCCCAATTCCTTTCTCGCCCTCTCTGAATGGCCTTTTTTGCTTGTTGAATAGCGATGGGACCGGCCTCAGAGATTTTATGGGCCCAGCTCATGGCCTCTTTCATCAGCTGGGAAAGAGGACTGATTTTATTAACGATGCCCCACTGATAGGCTTCTAAGGCAGAAAGCCTTTTTGCGAGTAAAACCATTTCCATCGCTCGGCTCATTCCGATGGTCCGGCTGAGTCGCTGGGTCCCCCCATTTCCCGGGATAATGGCAAGCTCTGTTTCAGGAAGCCCCACTTGAATATGATCCGCCGCTAACCGCAAATCACAGACCAAAGCAAGTTCCAGGCCTCCTCCCAAAGCCACCCCATTTAAAGCAGCAATACTGGGAATAGTGAGTCGCTCCCAACGCAAATAAAGGGTTCTCACCATTTCCAACCTGAGAAGAACATCCTTTTCATTCATTCCCTGCCGCTCTTTGAGATCCGCTCCAACACAAAAAGCTTTATCGCCAGTAGCCGTCAGCACGATGACTCGAGCAGTGCGATCGGTTTCCAGAACATCTATCAGCTTTTTGAATTCCTCCAAAATTTCCTTATTGAGCGCATTCATTTTATCTGGACGGTTGAGCGTTACAATGACTATTGGGCCCTCTCTTCGAAGAACGACGTTATAAGATGCCATACCAAGCTCCTCCCTTCAGAAAAATTGAGGCTAAGTGACTCTGAATCGAAAGGCCGTTTTGAGCTAAAATACGGATCGATTTCTCAATCCCATTCCAAGCAACAGTTACATCCTTTTTTTGACGCTGAAAAAAATAGGCAAGCTCTTCCGAGGCAATATTTCCCGTAGCGCCTTTTGCATAGGGGCAGCCACCAATTCCCCCCGTCGATCCGTCAAATTGGGTAATTCCCATTTCAAAGGCTGCTTGAACATTGGCCAGAGCCATCCCGTAAGTATTGTGTAAATGAACAGCTATTTTCTCTTTCGGAAAAAGGGTGATGGCCTTTTCAAGCACTTTTTTCATTTGAGTCGGGGAAGCCACTCCCAGAGTGTCACTGAGTGCAATTTCATCCGGGCCAAGATCCACAACCCGTTTGATGCTTTCGCTTACTTTCTCGATTGAGATATCTTTTTCATAGGGGCAACCAAAAACAGTCGAAATATAAATCCGAACAGCTCGTTTTTCATGACTCAAACGAGTAGTAAGTTTTTTGAGCTCGGAAATCCCTTCTTGAAGGGGCATGTTGATGTTTTTTAAATGAAAAGTCCCACTGGCTGCTGTAAAAAGACTCGCCCAACGGATAGGAAAACTTAGAAACCTCTCTAGACCCTTCTCGTTGGGCACAAAAGCCATTAACTCGGTGTTGGGCCGATTTTTTCTTTTGAACACTTCTGTGCAAAAAACATCACTATCTGAAAGTTGGGGGATCCACTTGGGATGGGAAAAACTAGTCATTTCTAATTTGTGGTAGGAGCACTCTAAAAGAGAATCAAACAGAGCTAGTTTCTGAAGGGTGTCCAGACCGGTGGGCTCACTTTGTAGTCCGTCTCGTAAAGTAACATCTGTGAGTTTAATAAGTGAGTCTTGCACTAGGCTATCTCAATTACAGCTTCACCTTCATTCACAAAGTCTCCCTTAGCTTTCAAAATCTGAGTGACTTTCCCGTCCATTGAACTCGTAATCGGGACTTCCATTTTCATGGACTCAAGTACCATTACCTCTTGACCCTTTTTGAGGGTGTCTCCTGCTTTTACGTTAACCTCTAGAACGGTTCCAGCCATTTGACTTAAGATTTTAGAAGCCACGGTGTTTACCCCAATTCTATGATTGTCCCCACGCGCATCATGACGGACCAAAAATCATCAGCCCCCCCCTCACCAAAAAGAGAATGGTACCGAAAAGTAAGTCCCGTTCTTAGGTGCTGGCTTAAAATGAGGTCTGCTCCTGCATTCCAATGGAGGCCAAAATGCGTTTGGCTAGTCGCTCTTGAAAAATGATAAAATCCGGGGCCCAGCCCAAGAGTAAAATCGAAATCTGTGATTTCAAGATGGGTCATCACTCCAAGAGTTTGACTAAATATTTTGAGTCCTTGGGGACTTCCGCTATGAGAGCTCCATTGAGATTGAAATACTAGGTCCACTAAAGGATTGCTTTTGAGACCCATATCCAGACCAAACCCAATAGCATTCTGGTGCTGACTTGAGGAGCCACCTGTTAAGCCCACTTGCCCCACTTGTCCGCCCAAATAAATACCGTCGAGAGTGAGCCCTAAAGAACTCCCAAATAAAAAGAAAAGGAGAAATATTCTCGTCATTCCCTGAGTTTACACAAAGTCGCTTGCTAAAGGCAACACCGACCTAAGAGAATCAGCTTGGAGCCGATGCGGTTTCGACTTTTTCAGTGAACCCACATTCTTTGTTGGGGCATCGAACGGAAGCTCCTTCTTTCTTGGTGTAATGTTCCGCCAAGAAGGGGTGCTTGCATTGGGGGCACTCACGGCCTTTGATGGGCTTATCCCACATAGCATACTTACAATTCGGATATTGAGTGCAACTATAAAAAGCTTTGCCGAAACGAGTCCTTTTTTCCGAAAGTTCGCCTTTTTTACAATCAGGACACTGGATACCCGTAGTGATTGCTTTGGTCGTTTTACAAGTGGGATAAGAAGAACAAGCTAAAAATTTTCCAAAACGCCCTGTCTTAACCATCATGGGGGCGCTGCAAGCAGGGCATTTCTCCTCGGTTACTTGCTGCTCAATGAGTTTCACTTTACCTTCGTCAAGAGTGTACTCACTCGTGAACCGACAATCGGGGTACCCCTGGCAAGCAGCGAACTTCCCATTCTTCCCCCACTTCAGGATCACTGGCTTTTCGCATTTGGGACACTTCAAGTCTGTGACCGTTTCCTCGCGCTTAATATTGCGCATTTTTTCAGCAGCAGTCGCTAATTCCTTTTCAAAAGGAACATAAAATTCTTTGAGGGTTTTGACCCAATTTAATTTTCCTTCTTCTATTTGATCCAGCTGATCTTCTAACTGGGCAGTGAATTTGACATCTAAAATTTCAGAAAAGCTTTGGATGAGGAGCTCAGTAACGATGTTTCCTAATTCAGTAGGATAAAATCGATTTTCTTTTTTCTCGACATATTTTCTGTCTTGAATAGTGCTCAGAATCGAAGCGTAAGTCGACGGCCTTCCGATTCCCTTTTCCTCGAGTTCTTTAATTAAAGAGCTTTCAGAAAAGCGAGGGGGTGGCTGGGTAAAATGCTTTTCACTTTTTGCTCCCTGATTGGCCAAGACAGACTTATCTGTAAGGTCGGGCAGAGTGACTTCGTCTCCCTCATCGGAGCCTTTTTCTTCCGACTGCCACATCACCAAAAATCCATCAAACCTTAAAACGGAACCATTGGCTCTAAACCCATAGATTTTACTGTTTTTCGCTGTGGCCTGGATATCCACGGAGGTTTGATCAAAAACTGCTTGTTCCATCTGAGAAGCTAAATACCGTTTCCAAATCAGTTCGTAGAGTCGGTATTGATCTAATTCTAAATAGGGCTTTACCTTTTCCGGAGTGTATTCCACTGAGGTAGGACGAATCGCTTCGTGAGCATCTTGAGCATTCTTCTTATTCCGATACTCTAAAGGGGCCTTAGGTAAGTACTCAGTACCCAAAATATTTTGTACAATTTCCCGGGCTTGTTTCACAGCATCGTCTGAGAGTCGAGTGGAATCAGTTCTCATATAAGTAATCAAACCCTGTGCACCCATTTCACCCAGTTCGATCCCTTCGTAGAGCTGTTGAGCAAGGGTCATCGTTTTTTTGGCGCTAAAATAGAGACGCTTTGAAGCTTCCTGTTGAAGGGTTGAAGTAATAAAAGGAGGATCAGGATTTCTTCTTCTCTGCTTCTGAGTGATGTTTCCAATTTTCCAAGTGGCAGTTTCGAGATCTTTTACAATTTCACTGGCCCATTCTTCTTTATCAATATCCGTTCTTTCTAGTTTCTTATCTTCAATTTTGACCAGTCTTGAGGGAAAGTTTTTTCCTTCTGAGGCCATCAAAGCTTCGACTGTCCAATAAGCTTTTGGTTGGAATGCGAGGACTTCCTTTTCTCTTTCCACAATCATTCTCACGGCTACACTCTGAACTCTCCCTGCCGAAAGGCCTCTTCGGACTTTCGTCCACAAAAGCGGAGATATTTTGTAGCCGACTAAACGATCCAAAACACGCCTAGCCTGCTGGGACTCGTAGCGTTCTCGAGATAAATGGACTGGGTTTTCAATAGCTTTCAATACTGCGGGCTTTGTGATCTCGTGAAAAAGGACTCGATGGACCTGATTTTCAGTTAGCTTTAAAACCTGGATAATATGCCAAGCAATGGCTTCCCCTTCGCGGTCAGGATCGGCTGCTAGATAGATCTTTTCAGCATTGAGCGCTGCTTTTTTCAGCTCATCAACCACTTTGGATTTGCCTTTTATAAGTTCATAGGTGGGTTGAAAATCATGGTCTAAATCCACTCCCAAATTACTTTTGGGCAAATCAAGGATGTGACCCACCGAAGCTTTTACATCATAATTTCTTCCCAAGTATTTTTTTAAAGTCTTAGCTTTCGCTGGAGACTCCACTACGACCAATCCTTTGGCGAGTCGAGTTCGGGTTCCCGTGTCTTCAGAAGGCGGAGCACTGGCTTTCTTGCTCTTTGAAGAAGTTTTCTTTTTTGCTTTTGCCGTTTCCATTCCAACCCGTTTCCTTAAAGAGTCTTCTTTCTAAATCAAATATGAATCTGAGGTTTGAACTTGAACCTGACTGTGAGTTTTGTGCTCATAACCGAAAAGAGTAAGGGCTGCAACGGTTTTTATTTCGCGCAAACTCGTCTCCCCCTCCAAGTTCATCGCTTTTTCAATGATTTCATCTTCCAAAGCGTGATCAATAATGCCTCTCACTTTTAATTTCCACAAGTAGCCGCGAGCAGTTTTACTGATCTGTTTTTCCTCTTTGTTTGAATAAACGCGACAAACAGGAATATCTTGGCTCCAGTAAGGACCAATTTCTTCTAGAGTTGTTTTCTCAATGTGAGAAAGAGCTCCCAGGATCTCCTCTTCAGAAAATCCTTGCGAACTTAAATCCTCCCAAATCTGATCAGCATCATAAAACAAATCCTTATTTTGCTGCAGACTTTGGGAAAGATACCCCAGAATGTTAAGTATTTTTTGTCGCAACGTATTGAAAATGTTTTAGTAAAACCCGACTTCTTTATATTCTTCTGAATAAAAAGAGATTTGGCAAGCTGGGTTCTCTAACAGAAAAGTGAGACTCCCCCTGTCAAGTTTGTCTGACAAATGGGCAAGCCGCTTTTCTTATTGGGATCCGGAAAACTAAGTAAGATTCTTCTGCCATGCGACGAAAACTGGGGTCGTTGCTGCTTGAGGTCCGTGGCCACTCATGTCTATGGCCGCTTGTCAGCTGCCGGTTTCCGAGCTGCCTTTAAACGATGAGCTCCGGTTTTTTAGTCCGGGCGGAGGGTTTCTTTTCCTGGGTTGATACGGAACAAACCCCAGTGTCTCAAGCTGGTTTTGGTAGATATAGCGGTGCAAGTTAAAGAAATCTCTTCCCCAATGCACGATTCGTTTCCAAGCAGGTCTTAGCCAAAAGCTAAGCTCATTTTTCTTGCCTCTCACGGCTCCTGTGATTTTTTGGGCGATTTGCCCTGTTAGAACTCTTAGAAAATCGTGCAAGCTTTTTGAATTTGGGGCTTTTACGAGCAAGTGAATGTGATTGCTATTTAAGGAATTATTGTAAATTTTTACGTGGAATTTTTCTGCTGTTTCACAAAGTAGTTGAGAAACAAGTGCTTTGTTTTTTTTGAGTCTTAAGACGGGGAGTCTTGCTCGTAATACCAAGTGCACTGAATGTTTCGTGGGGTTCATCAAGAGTTTGTATCATGACATTTTCGAGCTGCTTTTGGTAAAGAAAGGAGGA